>WNFM01034010.1_pt3 | contig 18610 bp, 16 predicted proteins | sample 5400271 | NCBI WGS metagenome assembly WNFM01 (sample SAMN13153352, study PRJNA577476) | soil metagenome | isolation source: 60 cm saprolite on Douglas fir-dominated hillslope | place: USA:California | collected 2013-09-17 | reverse complement strand
CGCATAATAGTCCCGCGGCGGATTTGCAGCGTCAACGTTCTCAAAATGGCTGACTTCCTCGAGCCGTTACTGGTCTTTTGGAATATAGCGAGGACATATCGAGGATTCTACACTTTCGTCTTTATAGCTGTAACGACAGCACTGATTTGGCTGCTGGAGACCTTGCCGGCCCCATCGGGCTGGCCTGCCTCTTTGCGGTCGAAATACTGATCTTCCAGTTCAACGTCCTGGCTGGCCGTGAGGAGGCTCCAATACGCATCCGGGTTTTCAAAAACATGTAACGGGTTTACAGGCATTTGAAAAATCCAGAATCAGCCGTCATAGTCGAAGTAACTCGGCGTGTGGAAATGTACCTCAAATAGCGTTGAGGCCGTTCATCCCGGGTTTTCACCTGCGCTCGCTCTTCCCGGTCCCATTTTTCCGCCTAAATATCTTTGTACGAGAAATAAAGCTTTTGACAACTAGACATCCTGAGCCGATGCGGTACGCTCCGGGTGGGTTGACTCTCAAAATGAGGCTTCTTGTGATCGCTGTCGTGGATGACGATGAAATGGTTCGGACAGGGCTGGAACGGCTGCTGAGAACGTCTGGATACCCCGTCAGCGCATTCGCGTCGGCTGAGGAGTTTCTTGCCTCCGGCCGCTTGCAAGAATGTCGTTGCCTTATTGCTGACATTCGAATGCCGGCAGTCGCGATTAAACGATGACGGCCACGCGATTCCCATAATTTTTATCACCGCGCACGGCGACGAAAAAATGCGAATTCGCGCGATGAGAGCTGGTGCAACGGCGTTCTTGGCAAAGCCTTTTGACCGCGTGGTCCTGTTAGAACGGGTCCGAGCCTGTTTGGAACGGACGTGACAGAGGGAAACGGGTAGCGCCTGGGGGAAATCTGTGGGGGATGGCGAAAACAGCGTCCAGCGGGCCCGCGAGAGCCGAGACTCCCAGTTCGAGCAGATCGTGGGCAGTAGCCCCGCGTTGGAAGCGGTGCTCGAGCAAGTTGAGCGCGTGGGACCCACGGACGCTACTGTTCTGATTCACGGAGAGACTGGCACTGGGAAGGAACTGATCGCACAAGCCGTCCACAACACCAGTGCTCGCTGCAATCGCCGGTTTGTCAAAGTGAACTGCGCCGCGATTCCTTTCGATCTTCTAGAAAGCGAGTTGTTTGGTCATGAGAGAGGCGCTTTCACCGGCGCCATAGCTCAGAGAGTTGGCCGATTCGAACTGGCCCACCAGGGCACTCTTTTCCTGGACGAGGTTGGCGATATTCCGCTTGCCTTGCAACCCAAACTGCTGCGTGTATTGCAAGAACGGGAGTTCGAGAGATTAGGAAGCAGTCAGACTCACAAGGTGGACGTTCGGCTCGTAGCCGCGACGAACCGAGACCTCGAAGGAATGGTGGCGCGCAGCGAATTCCGGAGTGACCTGTATTACCGCCTCAATGTGTTTCCAATTGTGCTGCCGCCCCTGCGGACGCGGAAGGAAGACATCCCAGCGCTCGTGATGCACTTCGTCGGCATATTCAGCCGTCGCATGGGCAAGCAGATCGACGAGATTCCAGAAGAAACTATGCTGGCCTTTAGGGCGTACTCTTGGCCTGGCAATATCCGCGAGCTTCAAAATCTGAGCGAGCGAGCAGTGATTCGAGCGAGTGACGGAGTACTTCCGAACCCACTGACTGTGCCTAGGCTGCAACCGGTCCTAGGCTCTACTGTCCCAAAAATCCGCGGAGAGCCAGAGCCCTCCGCTCAGAAAACACTCAAAGACTCCGAACGCGAGTTCATCATTCAGACGTTGGATGCTGTGGGTTGGGTGATCGGAGGACCGACTGGAGCAGCCGCAAAGCTCGGCCTGAATCGCACCACGCTGATTCATAGGATGAAGAAGGTTGGTATTAAGCGGCCAAAGCGGATTGCTGATGACCGCGAACTCGAGACGATAAATGATCTGTCCGAGTCACAGGCTGGAGCTGTAATCAACTAGATCGGTTTTCAAGGGCCGATAGCCTTGGTGGTGTGACCGCCATCATACTGTGGTGCGACCGCCACCACGATGAATGCGTGAAGAAAGGAGGACCTCATGGAAAACGTCGACAGATTCTCGTCAATCGAAAATGATGGCGCTGAGGACAAAGTCAACGAAATCGTAGGCGGTAGCGCGGCGCTCAAGTTCGTGCTTGCTGAAGTGCAACGAGTGGCACCAACAGACTCCACCGTGCTGGTTCTCGGAGAGACAGGGACGGGAAAGGAGCGTATCGCAGCGGCGATTCACAAAGCCAGCATGCGACGCGATCGTCCGTTCATCAAAGTGAATTGCGCAGCCATTCCCGTCGACTTGCTGGAAAGCGAGCTGTTTGGCTATGAAAAAGGCGCTTTCACAGGAGCGTTCGCGCAAAAAGTTGGCCGTTTTGAAATGGCTGACACCGGCACTCTCCTTCTTGACGAAATAGGCGATATTCCGCTGGCCTTGCAACCGAAATTGCTGCGCGTCCTGCAGGAAAAGGAGTTCGAACGTCTAGGGAGCGGCCGGACGCATCAGATCAACGTCCGCCTCATTGCAGCCACACATCGTGATCTCACGGAGATGGTCAGACGGAAAGAGTTCCGCAGTGATCTTTATTATCGGCTGAACGTTTTCCCTGTCCTGGTGCCACCCCTGCGGGAGCACCGTGAGGACATACCTGAATTGCTACGCCACTTCGTCGGCGTATTCGCACAGCGCATGCGGAAGCACATTGACCAGATACCGAATACAACGATGAATGCGCTGATGGCATACCATTGGCCAGGCAACGTGCGGGAACTAGAAAACCTCGTAGAACGGGCGGTGATTCTCTCGGATGACGGAGTGCTTCCGAACCCCCTTCCGACAGTACAGGGGAATACAATGGTCCGACTTGCTGTCCAAGGCACGATACGCGATCACGAAGCAGCCCTGATTTTGCAGACGTTGCGGGCGGCCGGAGGAATGATAGGAGGGCCTCGAGGAGCTGCTGCCCGGCTTGGGCTTAAGCGTACAACATTGATATCTAAGATGAAGAGGCTCGGGATCTACAGGAGGCTCGAACGAATCATGGATCAGCTCAACAAGAGAGACGAGAGTGAGCCTCCTGCAAAAGGGAAAGCCGAGGTTGAATTTCAGGAAGCTTGATGTGCTAGATTCCTTACTTGAGTTGATGAGCGCGTGCCACACAGGAACAATTTCTTCGCGCCGCTAAAGAGCGCCACTCAGTCCCAGGCTTCGTGAATCACATGCCCAGATCACAGGGCTCCGCCCAGGTGTGTCGAGGCGCGCTCGCAGGCTTGTTTGAGGGCAACTGTCGCTCACACGCGACCGTCCGTCAACGGCTGTCGACACCTCGACACCGACGCTTCGCGTTATGACATCCGCATACCATTTTTCCCCATAAGTGCTTGAGTCCGCAGGGACTCCGGGCTCAGCCCGCCTCCGCATGGTTGGCATCGCGCTTGCTGTTCTAGCTCAACTGAAAGCAAACATAGGAGCATACGATGCCGACCGCAGGAGCGATTTCATTGAATTGGGGAAGGAGCGGTAACGCTTCGTCCGACGAACTCCGCGTGGTGAGCGACGAGAGGCTTGTGGCAGCCGCGAAGATCGGTCACAGCGGTGCCTTCAATAATCTGTATAAGCGTCATGCCGAAAAGATGTTCCGTATTACTTATCGCATTTTGCGAAATCGCGAGGACGCCGAGGACGCGGTTCAGGAATGCTTCCTTAACGCACTCCTTCACCTGAAGAATTTTGACGGAAGGTCGCGATTTTCCACTTGGCTGACACGCATCGCTATAAACGCAGCGCTGATGAAACTGCGCAAGAATCACGCGTCCCGAGAGGTTCCAATAGACGAGTCGGCAGAGACAGGCGAGCTCCGCCCGGAGCACCAATTGTCGAACTTTTCTCCGAATCCGGAAGAGCACTGCACGAAGAGCGAGCGGGAAGCACTCCTGAGAGAGGCCGTCGCGAAGCTGCGGCCAAAGATTCGGAAGGCAGTCGCGATTCATAAGCTACAGGAATGTTCTTTGGAGGAAACAGCTGAGGTTCTTGGAACTTCTGTCGCAGCGGTAAAGGGACGGATATTTCACGCGAGAGCTGTGTTACGCAAGACATTGCAGTCGCAATTCGTAGTTCCTTCGCTGTGGGCGAACCCCACTGCGCGTTCATGCGCGGCCAAGTGAGGGTGCAATGGCAGGGAGAAGGTCGTGAACGAGGGAAACCGTGGCACTAAATCTATTCTGTTGACGCCGGAAGCTTACGTTCAGGTGGAAGAGGTTATTCCAGTGGAGATTAAATTATGAAACGGCCATCGGTCCTCGGCTGGTATCGCGTCCTAAGAGCGCACCATCAGTGGACGATATTCCAAGCGATTCGCTATGCGCTGTGGCTGGCGCGCTAGCTGCCTTCCCTTGCCGAGCTGGCAGCTGGAGGGATGTTTGGTGTACTCCTGTTCATACCGATACGATCACGGCCCAAGTCACCGACATAATCACAGCCGTTCATTACCGCAAAGAGTAATTCGTGCACAGGAAAGATGCCCTTATCGACCTTGACTCATCACTTCAGCGTTCCTGGCTTCATTGCTGAATGTATGGCTTCAAGCAGGGCTTCATCGTCAAAGGGCTTTCCGCAGAATCCAAACGCGCCACTCTGGAGAGCCTGTCTACGGGACGCTGGGTCGTCGTGAGCTGATACGAGGATGATCGGGATTCGGCAGTGATCTGTGGCGAGTTGTTGCTGCAGTTGAAAGCCGTTCATCCCGGGCAAACGCAGATCGAGAATCAGACAATCCGGCGTGCGTTCGCGACAAGACCGAAGGAACTCCTCTCCTGAAAAGAAAGTCTCCGACTCAAAGCCAGCAGATATGACAAGTCTACTTATGGCTCGGCAGACCGCTTTTTCGTCGTCCACGATGGCTACCAACCTGCGTTTCTCCACAATGCTCGTTCCTCCACGGTGCTCATTCTTTGATTCGAGGACTAGGATCGCATGCACTCGCAGATTCGCTACAGAATCACATGCACTTCAATGGGACCTCGGTCTTATAGCAATCCGGCCAAAGGCCGAGTGGTGCTTGCCTTTCAGGGAAAGTTCGCCAAATTGTCAATTGGGATAAGGCACGCGCAGCAGAGTACCTGCGGTGGTCGGCAAAACGTATCGGAAACCGGCATAAACCATGCTGAGATGCGCGTTCTTCGGATCCCCCGGCGCCACATACCATGGAGCGCGAGTCAAATAGGAATACTGGATATAATATTGGAGAGCTCCGTACCGGCGGTCCTTCCAGAAAGTATGTAGCCAATCGAAGGTGACCTGCTGAATGGCTCGGTTATCTACGTTGGAGGAGCCGGGCCCGCCAAACCCAATAATCTTTCCGGGGTGCACTGCATTCGTAGTGTCGGGGAAGAAGTTGCGTTCGAAATAGTCTGCTGCGTAATAAATTGCGAACGACTGCTTTGAGGTCGTTCTCCATTCGAGACCCGCAGAGCCGGCGCCGGCATGCACCATCGAAAGACTGACGTCGGTACCGGCAGCGTTGGGGCGAACCACCAGTTGCGGTGTCGTTCCCTCTAGATAGTGAGCGCCGCCGTCGCTCCAAAACGCGTTGGCGAGGAGAACGAGCTTATTAGGAACCAGCTCGTAGTTCGCGGCGATCTGACCACCACCTCCCACAGCGCTACGCGTTTGGAAAGCGGTTCCGCCGATAGGCTTCACCGAAGCGTGCGCACCCGTGAACAAGCCCGTGACCTCTGCATGGAAGTGTCTGGCAGCAATATTTCGGTCATGTGTGATCTTGGCAAGAATGTCGGGGAACGAGTTTGGCGCCCCTATTTGGGCATTGTTATCGAACTGGGAACCGATTGAACTGAACGCTGCTGGCAGGGCAACGTAGCCGCCAATATATTGATTGGAGCCTTCAATTCCGACTCCCATGGCCCAATGCTCGTTGGGCTGATAAGCTGCCCGCAACACGGCGGCCCGAGTCCAGGGAACGCCGACCATACCGTCGGGAGCCTCGTTGTAAGTAAGGAACAAGTCGACAGGCATTGGTCCGATCCCCTGGCGGTTGGGTGTCAGCCAACCCCAGGATTGTCCTCCCAAGACTTCCCACTTTCCGCGCTTCAGGTCCATGAAATAAAGCCGGAGGCGATTGGTATGGGGATTACTAGTCTGGTAGACGCTGGGAGCATCGTTGCCGCTGAAGTCGGTCTCCAGGTAGCCGAGAACATCATTGCCAGCAAATTTGTCCGTGACCTTGAAGCTAAAGCGCGAGTTTTGCGCCGTGGTGCGCAGTTCGCTCACACGCCCGTGCGGGGTGTTGTTGAACGGTATGGCGGCAAACGGGGTATTGATGTTGCCCTGCGTATTCGTCGTGCGATAAATGTTTTCGAAATCCACGAAGCCACCAATATTTATGACCGCGTTGTCGACCCTGAAGGAGCCCACAGGCTCCTCTTCTGGTTTGCCTTTTTCCTGAACTTGCTGAGTAGACGGTTGCTGCTTAATATCTGCAGTTGTATGTTTCACGGTCGGCTCGAGTCCCGATGAGGCCGAATCGCCGGAAGATCCGTCGCGGCGAGTAGGCACTAACTTGCTCGTAGTGGAGGCTGCCACTGCGTCCCTCGATTGCACTTTTAGGGTTTCAATTTCCTGCTGTTGTGCGGCCAATTGCTTTTGAGTTTGCATCAGGGCTTCGCGAAGAGCCTTTACCTCGGCAGTCAGGTCGGTGTTGCTCTTCGAGGAATCAGGAGCCTGCCCGCTACCTTGTGCGAGCACCATGGCAGGTAAGAGTAGCAAGGCGAGTAAGAAGTAGATGAGCTTCATATCGTGATGACCTAACTTACTGTTGCGGTCGTGCATTTCCCGTTTCGCGTAGAAACATGCGGAGGAGGATCGCCAGAGCGATGCTCGCCATCCAAAACAGAACGTTAACGCGGGTTTCGTGGACATGGAGAGCTCTGTCAGAATCCCTCGGCTCGGGTGGGTACCTCGATCAGGGTTGGGGCTTGCGATCCGAGCGCAGCTGTCAGCGCCTGCTTGAGGTTGTCGACCGTGGCGGCGCACACACCCTCCACGCCATAGCCCTTGGCGAGGGAGATGAAGTCGATACCCGGCACGTCAAGCCCGGGCACACCTTCGATTTTCAGCACCTGCGCAAACCAGCGCAGAGCACCATAGGTGCCGTTCTTCATGATCAGGAACACCACCGGGATCTTGTAGCGGGCTGCGGTCCAGAGCGCGGTGATGCTGTAATTAGCCGAGCCATCGCCGATGACGGCGATGACGCGCCGCGACGGCTCGGCGAGCTGGACGCCGAGCGCCGCCGGCATCGCCCAGCCAAGACCGCCAGCCGCTGGGAAGTAGTAGCTGCCCTGTTCCTGCATAGGCAGTCGGTGCCACAGGAAGTCGGTCGTTGAGGTCGACTCGTTCAGGTAGATGGCGTCACTGGGCGCCGTCGCAGCGATGACGTCGAAGACTGCTTCGGGCAACAACGGCCCTGGACCGATTTCCGCGGGCGCGGGTCTTGGCTGCGTCGTGGGCGACGGGCGGCCCGACCGGCGCACATTGTCGGCCAAAGCTTGAAGCGTCGTATGGATGTTCCCGACGACCGCATCACCCACTGGCGCGCGCGCCGCCTCCTGCGGATCGGAAGTCACGGCAATAAGTTCAGCTCCCTCCGGGAGATACGTCCCCGGCTCGTATTGGTGGTAGCGGAAGACGGGCGCGCCGATCACGAGGATCACGTCGTGCCCGCTCAGCGCTGCCGAAATCCTCTTGATCGAGGCCGGTAGCAGACCCCGGAAGTGGGGATGTGTGGTCGGAAAAGGACAGCGCGGTGCCGACGGTGCTACCCAGACCGGCGCGCGGAGCTTTTCGGCCAGGCGAACCGCATGAGCATTGCCGCGACACGCGTCGACCTCCGGCCCGAGGACCAGCGCGGGATTCTTAGCAGCGTTCAGACGGTCGACGACGCGCGACAACGACACCCCATCGAACGAGCCGACCGCATGAACTTGGCGGTCGAGCAGGGCCGAGGATCGCGGATCTGCTTCAGCCGCCCAGTCATCATAGGGCACCGAGAGATAGACCGGGCCAGACGGCGGCAACGCTGCCATGTGCAGCGCTCGGCTCATCGCCAGCGTCACATCCTGAGCGGTCGACGGCTCATAACTCCACTTCACCAGTGGCCGCGGCAGTTGCGTCGAGTCCACATTGGTCAACAACGCCTCGACACCCACCATGGCGCGTGTCTGCTGCCCGGCCATCACGATCAGCGGCGAATGGGAGTTCCATGCATTGGCGAGCGCACCCATACCGTTGCCGCTGCCGGCGGTGGAGTGGAGGTTGATGAGGGCCGGTTTGCCCGTCGCCTGGGCGTATCCATCGGCCATGCCGACCGCAACGCCCTCGTGCAGAGCGAGGAAATAGCGGAAATCCGACGGAAAATCCTTCAAGAACGGCAGCTCGTTTGATCCGGGATTGCCGAAGACCGTAGTGAGGCCCTGCCTGCGCAACAGGTCATATGTCACGTCATGAACGCTGGTCGTGATTTTGTTCCTGTTTTGCGATGTAGTCTGGCTCTCGCCGCGCGCCGGCTGCCCATCATGTGGCTGTTGAGCCAGGGCACTTTCGGCCGCGACCACAGACGCCGCCAGGGCTCCGGCTCCTTTCAGAAATGTCCGGCGATCACTCCCGGTGAAGCACTGCTCGCTATTCATTCCTACTGTCTCCTTGGTCATGATTTCGCTCCCCTTTGCGATGGGTTAATGACGGATGCAGACCGACTTCACCTCGACGTATGCAACGCCTGCTGGCGTGAGAAGCGCCCGACGCATCTTCAGATGCGCTGCTCCTCGTGACTCCGGAACTAAAACGGATAGGGACCATGAGAATGTCGAACGGTTATCCAGTGATCGCGCGTAAATTCGCGCAAGATCCACTCCCCACCGAACCGCCCGAGTCCACTGTTCTTCTCGCCGCCGAAGGGGCCCGTCGGCGTGTCGTCGACACTATGGTCATTCACATGGGTCATTCCTGCCTCAACTCGCAGCGCGAACCTCACACCGCGTGCGCGGTCCTGCGTGAACACCGCGGACGATAGGCCGTACTCAGTCTGATTGGCGACGTGCAGCGCCTCCTCTTCATCCTTGACCTTGATGATGGGTGCTATCGGACCGAAGATTTCGTCCTGTGCGATCGCCATGTCGTTCGTCACGCCTGCAAAGACGTGCGGCGGCAGCACTTGGCGATCGGGCAAGCCCCCCAGCAGCTCGCGCGCGCCCTCCTTCCGTGCGCCCTCGATGCGGGCAAGATGTCCGCGCAACTGGCTCTTGTTGATCACTGGTCCGATGGACACCGATGGGTCGCTCGGATCGCCATATTTCAGCGTCTTCACGTGAGCAATGAAGCGATCGACGAACTCATCGTAGATGCTCGCGTCTACGATGATCCGGTTCGTGCTCATGCACACTTGGCCCTGATGGAGGAAGCGGCCGACGACAGCAGACCGTACCGTATGTTCCAGGTCGGCATCGTCGAGGACGACAAGCGGCGCGTTACCGCCGAGCTCCAGTGCCACGCGCTTGAGCTGCGGGGACTGCATTGCAAGCGCACCGATATGTCGGCCCACTGGCGTCGAACCGGTGAACGAGATCAGACGGGGAATCGGGTGCGTGGTGAATGGATCACCGATCTCCGAGATAGGCCCGATGACAACGTTGAGAAGGCCAGCCGGTAGTCCGGCCTCTTCATAGATCTTCGCAATGAGGAGCCCACCCGTAACGGGTGTATCTTCCGCCGGCTTGACGACGACCGCATTCCCCAGCGCCAACGCGGGACCGATTGAGCGGTGTGACAGATACATGGGGAAGTTCCATGGACTGATCACCCCGATCACCCCGAGTGGCTGGCGATAAGCCCGGCTTTCCTTCCCGGCCTCATCGAGCGGAAGGATCCGCCCTTCCATACGATGCGGGAAGGATGCGGCTTCCAGCGTCACGGCATGCACAAATTGCCATTCAAGCTCGGCTTTGACACGCGTGCTCCCTGCTTCGCGGATTAGCCAGTCGATGATCTCGCCGTGACGCGCCTCGATGATCGATGCGGAACGCAGCATAACCGCCGCGCGCTCGGCCGGCAGCTGAGCCGCCCAGGATACCTGCGCCTTTGCTGCGGCGTGATAGGCCTCGTCGAGATCGCCTTGGTTCGCCATGACCGTTTCGGCCAGCGTGGCGCCGGAATACGGATCAGTGTCGACTTGCACACCGCCGTGCTTCCCCGGTCGCCATGAACCATCGATGTATTGCCCGTCAAACCCCTGGTAAAGCGCCGGAGGTTTAGTTGCTTGTGCCGGGTTAACAATCCAGGCTGTGGTTGGCGTTTGCGGTATTGCCACGGTGCTCATTTCTTTGTCCTTTCCGACCTCTTCGTCCTTCGGTTAGTGTTGCCATCCGCCACCCAGTGCTTGATAGAGCTGGACAAGCGCAAGACGTTCGTTAAGTTGCGCCTGGACGAGATTAAGTTCCGCCGCGAAATAGTTCGTTTCGCTGGTCAGTACCTGAAGATAGCTTGCGCCTCCTTGCTTATAGAGCAGCAAGGAGAGGTCGTCGGATCGCTGCGCCGCCTGAGTGAGCAACTGCTGCTGGCCGCGAAACTCGCGATCTTTTTGATAGGCGACGAGCGAATTCGAAACCTGCTCCAGTGCGTTCTGAACGGTTTGCTGGTAGGAAAGCACAGTCTCCTGCCATTGCGCTCGAGCGAGCCTGAGTCCCGAACGGAGCCTTCCGCCCTCGAACACAGGTTGACTGACGCTGAACGCCGCGTTCCAAGTCTGCGAAGGCGCGTTGATGAACCGATTCAAGGCGTTGCTCTCTAACCCACCCGCCCCAGTGAGGGAAATGCTCGGGAAAAACGCAGCCTTAGCCACGCCAATTTGAGCATTGGCTGAGACGATGATTTCTTCCGCCTGATGGACGTCTGGCCGACGCTCAAGCAGCTGCGAGGGCAGGCCAGCTGGAATGCTGTCCGGAATAGGTTGCTCCGTGATCGCACGGCCGCGCGGGATGGACTGCGGATTTTCGCCCAGCAGGACGCTGAGGACGTTTTCCTGCTGCTCGATTTGCCGCTCGAGGTCGGGAATGGATTCCGAAGCCGTATAGACCAGTTGTTCTGATTGGCTCACGTCGAGGTCGGAGGCGGAGCCGTGGGTAAAAAGCACTCGCGTTAACTCAAGCGATTGCTGCCTGGACGCCAGCGTGCGCTTGGCGATCTCAAGCTCGCTGTCGAGTGCGCGAAGCTGGAAATAAGCCGTTGCCATGTTTGCAACGAGGGACGAAATTACCGCCCGCTGTCCCCACTGCGTGGCAAGCATTTGGGCACGAGCCGCCTCAGTCTGGCGGCGGTATTTTCCCCAAAAGTCCAGATTCCAGATCACTGAGAGGTTGAGCTGACCAGCGTTCACTTCGTAGGCTGGAAACAAACTTGAAACCTTAGCGTTTTGTTGGCTGAATACGCCTGCGCCGACACTGGCTGACGGGAACTGGTCGGCACGAGTAATACCAAGCTGGGCTTGTGCCTCAAGTACGCGCGTGGCAGCAATGCGAGCATCGTAGTTTTGCTGAAGCGCGGTGTGAATCAGCTTCGCCAGGACTAGATCCTGGTAGAGTTCCCACCACCTCTCGTTGCCAAACGACGCTACTGAGTCACTTTGCGCAGGCGCCGCGACGCGATAATCCGTGGGCAAGTTAACAGTCGGGCGCTTGTAATTCGGCCCGACCGCGCAACCGGCAAGCAGGACAAGTACTGGCAAAAACGCAAGCTTTCTCATCGTCAGTGCCCTTCGCCTGGAGTTTCCGCCGGTACAAGCCCAACTGGTCTCTGCCGCGCGGCACCGGAGATGCGCTCGACCACATAGAAGATCGCCGGAACAAAGAATCTACCGATGAAGGTCTCCGCCACCATGCCGCCAATTACCGCCGTGCCCATGATTTGGCGCGCAATCGCGCCTGCTCCGGATGCTGTCCAGAGCGGCACGCAGCCGAGAATAAAGGCGAGCGCGGTCATCATTAGGGGCCGGAAGCGAAGCCTCGCCGCGGAAAGTGCCGCGTCGACGATGGACATGCCGCGTTCGTAGTCCTCCTTTGCAAACGCGACGATCAGAATCGAATTCTTGGCAGAGAGGCCGATGAGCATCACCAGCCCGATCTGTGCGTAGACATCGTTTTCGATTTGAACCATGTAGGCAGGCAGAAAGAAGCCGAGCACGACGCGACGCAGCCAGAGCGCGGCCAGCGCCCCGAAGACTGCGACTGGCGTGCTGAGTAGCACGCTAAAAGGCACTGTCCAGCTTTCATAGAGAGCTGCCAGAATTAGGAAAACGAACAGCAGCGAGAATCCGAAAATAACTGATGCTGGTACTCCTTCTTCGGCTTTTACCTCCTGGTAAGACATTCCCATCCAGTCGTATCCCATGTCGGAAGGCATGGTTTGCTTGAAGACATCCACGAGGGCCGCTCTTGCCTGATCGGCGCTATAACCCGGTGCGGCAGCAGCGTTGATCTGCGCGGACCGGTACTCGTTGTAACGCATCGTAAACTCGGGACCAGAACGGCTCTCGAATCTTGCGAGCGCGGAAAGCGGCACCGTCTGCCCTTGTCCGTTGCGGACATAGAATTGTCCGAGATCGTTGGTCGTCGCACGGTAGGGCGCTTCGGCCTCCACATACACCTGCCAGGTGCGGCCGAAATCGTTGTAGTAGTTGACGAACAACCCACCCATGTACGCCTGAATCGTGTTGTAGACGTCGGTTAAGGCCACGCCCTGCTTCAACACCTTCTCTCGGTCCACATTGATGAACTCTTGTGGAACACTCGGGATAAACGTGGTGCTGATCATGCCAAGCTCAGCGCGCTTGTGAGCGCCCGCCATGAATTTGTTCAGGTTATCTGCAAGAAATTTGACATCCTTGCCGGCGCGGTCCTCCAGCACAAACGTAACCCCTCCGGCGGTGCCCACGCCCGGTATCGCCGGCGGCGAGAAGGCGAAAACGGTCCCTTCCGGCAGCCGCTTGAGTTCCTGATTCAAACGAGCTTTGATAGCTTGATATTGTTCGGCTTGGCTTCTGCGGTCCTCCCAGGGCTTCAAGGCGACAAAAAAGTTGGCGTTGTACGACGTCCGGACGTAACTGAGCAAGCTGAAACCAATCACACTGGTCGTGTACTGGACGCCCGGCGTGTCAGCGAGAACTTTCTCCACCTGTTTCGCAGCCGCGCTTGTGCGCTCCATGGATGCCGAGTTAGGCAGCTGCATATTGACGAAGAGGTATCCCTGGTCCTCGTCGGGGAGAAAGCTAGTGGGCAAATGGGCACTAAAGAGCCACGCTGCACCGCCCGCAACGACAAGCAGCACCATCACCATCGCGGCTTTGCGAATCAGGCTGCCGGACGAACGTACAAAGCCGTCTGTCGAGCGCTCGAAATAGCGGTTGAAGTAGGCAAAGAATTTTCCGAGCGGCCCGCGAGTTGCCTTCTTGGGGCGGAGCAGTAGCGCCGAAAGTGCCGGGCTGAGCGTGAGAGCGTTGAACGCGGAAAGCATCACGGAGATGGCAATGGTGAGGGCAAACTGCTGATACAGCCTGCCAGTGATGCCCGGTATGAAAGCTGTCGGCACAAACACCGAGGCTAAAACCAGGGCAATACCAACCACAGGGCCGGAAAGTTCTCCCATAGCCTTTATGGAGGCATCCTTTGGACTGAGTCCTTCCTCAATGTGGTGCTGCACGCCTTCAACAACCACGATGGCATCATCGACCACCAGACCGATAGCCAGCACCAGGCCAAAGAGAGAAAGTGTGTTGATGGAAAAGCCGAACAGTGGGAACAGCACGAACGTGCCCACCAGGGAGACAGGCACGGCCAGCATGGGGATCAGGGTGGCTCGCCAGTCCTGCAGGAAGAGATAAACCACAAAAATTACCAGCGCAATCGCAATCACGAGGGTCCAAAGAATCTCTTTCATGCCCTCCGTGACCGAGAGTGTCTGGTCGAGCGAAATGGTGTAATCGATGTCTTGCGGGAAGCGTTGCTTGAACTGTGCCATGAATTTCCGGATACCCTGCACGGTTTGAACGGCATTGGTTCCGGGCAACTGATAGACAGAGATAACGGCGCTGGGCTTGCCATTCAGGCGAGCGAGCATGCTATAGTCCTGCGTGCCTAGCTCGACTCGGGCCACGTCTCTCACGCGAACCGTTCCTCCATTCGGTGCTTCGCGCACGATCACGTCGCCGAACTGTTCCGGCGAAGTCAGCCGTCCTTGAGCCAGCACGGCATAGGTAAACTGCTGATTGCTCTGAGCTGGCTCGCCGCCCACCTGGCCAGCCGGATTCACAGTGTTCTGGGCCTTAAGCGCATTAGCTATGTCCGTGACCGTAATGCCAAGCTTGGCCATTTGATCAGGTTTCACCCACAGCCTCATCGCATACTGCCCCGACCCGAAGACTTGGGTCTGACCGACGCCATACAAGCGCGCGATAGGATCGTTGAGATTGATATAGGCGTAATTCGCCAGGTAGTTCGAATCCCGAGTGCCATGCGGCGAATACAGCGCAACCAGCATGAGCGGTGCCGTTGTCGACTTCTTGAGAGTGATCCCGTAATTGTTCACCTCGGGCGGCAACTGACCGTTTGCTAGTTGCTGGCGTGATTGCGTGAGCATCAGGTCCATGTTCGGATCAGTTTTGAGATCGAAATCGACGAACATTGTCGTTTGCTGGTTCGCAGTGGCGTTTAGCGAATACATGTAGGTCATGTTGTCCACGCCACTGACTTGCTGCTCGATGGGTACGGCAACAGCTTGCTCCAGAGTCTGCGCGTCCGCACCGGGATAGTTAGCTTGCAACCGGATCTCAGGTGGGGCGATGTTTGGGAACTGCGCTACCGGCAAGGTTACGATCGTAGTCACGCCGACTATGACCGTGAGGATCGCAATCACGATCGCGAATTCGCCATGGCTTAGCGCTCCTCCGTTTCCTTGTTTGGCGTGGGCTTCACTAGTTCGCCTTCTTTTGCCTTCTCAGCACCAGCCACCAGGACGCGTTCTCCGGGTTTCAGGCCGGATGTGATCACCCAGAGCGTGCCCACTCGAGGCCCGACCTCCACCGTGCGGAACTGCGCCCGATTGTCGGCGCCTACGACAGTGACCTGACACGTCCCTTGCTGCTGATTCACTGCTGCCTGCGGCACCAGCAGCGCTCCCGTGATGAATCCGGTTGGCGCCTGAATGCGCGCGTACTGGCCGGGTCGCAACAAATTTCTCGCATTGGGGAACTCGCCCACGATCTGAATCGTCCCGGTCTGCATGTTTACTTGGCGGTCCGCGAAGATTATTCTGCCGAGATGTGGGTAAGTACTCCCGTCGGCCAAGGTCAGTTGCAACGGGACCCGTGAAGCGTGCGTGATAAAGTCCACACTCCCCGGACCGCCGCCGTCTGCCATGCGTAGGTATTCCTGTTCGCTGATGGGGAAATAAACTTTGATCGGGCTGACCTGCGAGACGGCGGTGAGGACCGTGGACGGCCCCACCAGGTTGCCCACCTGCACAGTGTTGATGCCGGCGATTCCGTCGATCAGAGAAACAACTTTGGTATACCCAAGGTTTATGTTGGCTTGCTCGACTGCCGCTTGGTCGGCCTCGACGGAGGCCTTCAACGCGCGCAGCGCCTGCGTGTCGGTATCCAGCTGGCTCTGAGGAATGGCATGAGCCTCCGCTTCGGGAATGTCACGCTTCACGTTGAGCTCGGCGTTCGCCATCTGTGCCTCGGCCTGCGCCAATTGCCCTTTGGCTTGATCAAGCACGGCTTGAAATGGACGGGGATCAATCTCAAAGAGGAGCTGACCCTTTTTAACGAGTGCCCCTTCGCGATAATCCTGGCGAATCAGGTAGCCGCTCACTTGCGGCGAAATCTGTGCGTTGACGTAGCCTTCGAGCGTCCCCACCCACTCCCCCTCAAGCGGTACGTCCTTCTCGATCACCGGTGCCACTTCGACCGTGGGTGCTGGAGGGGCAGGCGCGGAAGCTACCCGGCCTTCGCACCCTGCGCTTAACGCGCCCAGCAGAGCGGCGCCTACGACCATTAACTTTCGCGATTTCCAGATTCTCGCATCAGTGCTCATTCTTTCCTCCAAGAAAAGGGCGCCCCAGTTCTCGCTGGAGTGGCTGTTGTGTTTTGTGAGAATTCGATTTTTGTTTCCGTTCCCATACAATCTTCAGATTCCTCGTTCGACTGGAGCCAACGAACATGTTTGGAGAACAATGCTTCGAGGTCCGCGCCGTCCTTCTCACGTTTTGGGAGCGGTACGCCTATTCCCGAGTTTGGCGGTTATCTGCTCGAGAATGAGCTTCGTGTACATCCCGCTGGCCGTGAATTGCGCCCCGTGTCGGGCCAGCATGCGCAAGAGTCGTTCACCGCACTTGTCGATAAACGTGACTTCGTTCAGGTCCACGATGCAGGCTCGCCGGTTATCTCTGCGGTGTTTCTTTTTCCAGCAGGCCCTGAGTTCACGAAACCAGGGAGCAGTAAGCCGTCCCTGGAGAATCCATCTCTCCTCGGAAGGCGTTTCACTAAAGCTGATCTTCAACATGCTGTTTTCCTCACAGGCCAGACGCATTGCGAAGGCGACGTTGCGGAATGTGTCCGGTGGTATCCCCCAAACCTGTGGTGTTTGTCCCACGCGTCGGATTGGACTTCATATAGCGGCTCAATTTTCCCCGTAACTTCCTCCTCGCATGAAAAAGCCGCGCTTTGACGGTCCCGACCGAGACACCCATGCGCCGGGCAGTCTCCTGAGTCGATAGCTCTGCGAGTTCCCGCAACGCGATTGCTAGACGCAGCCCTGGCCGCAGATTCCCAAGCGTCTCTGACAGAATTTGTACTCTCTCGCGCCGCAGGTAACTGGTTTCGGGGTCCGGACTTGCATCGGGTATCTCCATTGCTGACGCAGCGACTCCGTGGGCGTTTGAATCGTCGGCGGGAATCTCGCGCAGTGCATGACTTCGACGCATCAACATAAGTGCTTCGTTGATAGCGATCCGCGTTAACCAGGTGGAGAAGGAGGATTTCCCTTGGAATTTGTTCAAGTGGATAAAGGCCTTTTGGAAGGTTTGTTGGACAACATCTTCTGCGTCCTCCCGGACCCGGGTATAGCGTCGAGCAAACGCAAGCATTCTTTGCTGGTGACGTTCAACTAGGAGCTCAAAGGCCCGATGATTTCCGTTTTTAGCGGCTGAGACGAGCACCTCGTCCGCCCCGGGGTCGCTGGAGTAAAGGATGTTTGGTTTCGATCCGTTGTTCATCACGAGCCTCTCGATTAGTTACATGCCGGCGAAAAGCGAGAGGAGGTTAGCTACTGCCTTCGCCCTCGCACACGAGGTAAAGGCAAGAGCCGCGCCAAACTTACAAAACCGTAAGTGGCTGAATTTTCAGGACAAGATTGAGCGGAAGCCGGAAGTGTCGAAGCTAAAACTTGCCGTGATTGTTCACATAGCGACGCATGATGCTATTCGGCCAGAGACGTTGCCCTAGTTGGTCGGCTGGCCGTGCGGTGCGACGCAACCCGAGTAAAAAGTCACCGCGAGCGCTGTGAATACACAAAGATGCCGAAATGTGTTCGCGGCTGCTTCTCCCCGCTTCCTCGCGGAATTATGCCGGGAGCTTCAATTCCCGCGCGTTCGACGGAGGGCAGGTTCTCACGAGTTGACACACGCTCCTGCCGCACGGCAACGATGCAGGCCACGACACCGAAGGCTATCTGCGACGCCATAAACCAAATCCACTTAATGTGATTCGCGAGCAAAGGATTGAGAAGCTGCATAATCGAGTACAGCAGACCCAGTCAACCCCCCCGAGTACGATCGGCCCCCGCGCGAACATGGGCAGCATCGCACCATAGAGCAAGCCCACGAACATGGATTCCGATGCCGTGCAGTACGAATGCAATCGCGAAACTGATCACAACATAGCTCAATAAGCTGAACACGACCAGAAAAACCAGTCGCTGATGCCGAGCACGAAATGAGACAGATCGACTCCGCGGGTGTCGAATTCAGTTCAAAGATGCTAGCTAGGAATGGGGTTGTGATGCGAAGTCCTCGCCGTTCACAACCTGGCAGCCAGAAGTACGCCGGCAAGGAGAACGAGAATCCCCGCAGCCCGGCTGACAATCTCTCGCCAATCTGCCTTACGCATTGTTTCGCTCATTCTTGCCACGCATCCTCTCCAAAACCCTCAGCCGCCCACCGATTTGATGGCCGCAGTTGAGGTGTAGGACCAAGATTTCGCATCCGAACGATCGCAGCCGCAAGCAACACGACCAATGCGGGGCTGTCAAATTTTTGCCATTTCGATCTACTTAGCGGTGTCGGAGTGTGCTCTCGCTGAACTCCAGGTGCAAGGGCTGGCGCCGTGGCGGGAGGAGTCAAAACTGGTTTCTCGATCGCGGACATGGCGCCTCTCTAGGGAAAATTTCAGTCCTGACTCTGGACTAGGGGAAGTTGCGAAGTGATCTGCAGGTCGACCATCATGCTGATGCGGCGGT
>WNFM01063158.1_pt1 | contig 18612 bp, 20 predicted proteins | sample 5400271 | NCBI WGS metagenome assembly WNFM01 (sample SAMN13153352, study PRJNA577476) | soil metagenome | isolation source: 60 cm saprolite on Douglas fir-dominated hillslope | place: USA:California | collected 2013-09-17 | reverse complement strand
GAACGCCAGGCGCGTCGCGTTGCGCCGGTACCGCAGCACGAGCGCCACCAGCACCAGCGCCGCCACGGTGCGCGCATCGAAGAACTGCAGCCCTGCGAGGATCAGGATCGGATAGAGCGCGAACAACAGGTGGCTGACGGCTGCCGCTCCGCGGGTCACTTTCCGCTTTTCCGGGTTCTCTCGCTCACGCCGCTCCGCGCTGGCGCTCCACCAGGAGGCAGAGGCTGCTTACCGAGCGGAAATGCTCCTTCATGCCGGCGTCGTTGGCTTCGAGCTTGAGCTGGTAGCGCTTGCGCAGCGCGATGCCGAGCTCGAGCGCGTCGATCGAGTCGAGGCCCAGTCCGTCGCCGAAGAGCGGCGCGTCATCGGCGATGTCCTCGGGCGCGATGTCCTCGAGCGCGAGGACCTCGATGATCAGCCGCTTGATCTCCAGCTTCAGATCGCTCACAGGACGCCCAGCTCCTCGCTGAAATAACACTCCAGGGCGCTGGTCAGGCGGCGTGCGGCGGTGACCGGCGACGCCTGGCGCGTATCGGTGAGCGTGTCGGCGCGCAACGTGTTGCGAACCGCTACCCGGTAGTGGAACGGCCGCGGCGGGACCCGGATCGCATTGCAGGAGCACGGGAACGATCGGCTTGCCGCTCTTTACCGCGATGTACGCGGCGCCGCGCAGGAACTTCATCGGCGCTCCGGGATCGCTGCGCGTGCCCTCCGGGAAAATGATGAGCGGGTCGCCGGAGTCTAGTGCCTGGGAGCAGTCAAGGGCCAGCTGATCCGCCCTCGAGCCGCGGATCCAGCCCGCCGCCCGGAGGATGCCGCCGAATACCGGGTTGTCCCAATGGTCGCTCTTTACCACGCAGTTCGCGGTTGGAAGCAGCGACAGCAGCACCACCACGTCGATGTAGGTCGGGTGATTGGCGAGCACGAGCACGGCGCCGGCGTTTCGCAGCCGCTCGACCCCGGCGATCTCCAGGCGCATGCAGCCGGTGGATCTGAGCACTGTCAGGATCAGCGAGAAGAACTTGTGAATCAGCCATCTGACCGGCGCGCGGCGGCGCTCGCCGGAGATCAGGCGCAGCACCGGAAACAGCAGCACGGAAAAGAGCAACCCGCATACCGCGAAGGCGATGAAGCAGCCGCTCGTCACGACCATGCGCCAGTAGTAGTTCACCATGGCAGAAGGCTGGATGGAAGCTTGCCGCGACAGGAGGTTCAGTGCCATGTCCAGCTGCGCTGTGGGCCGGTCCAGCTGCCCGGCCGGGCGTCGGCCAGGTGGTTGAAGAACGCGTCGGCCTGGGCCCTGGGCGACGATGGCGCGCCGCCCGCAGCGGTCGCTTCCAGCGTCGTGGTGCGCGCGGCGGCGTGCGCGAGCAGCACGCCGATCGCGCGGCCGGGCTCCGGGCGCTCGGCGAAGCCGCGGTATTCCCCAGGGAGCGCCATGTCTGCGTACACCATCAGCACCGGCTCCTCACTGTCCTCGAGCTGGCAAAAAGCCTCGAGCAGCGCGTGGCCGAGCGTTTCCTCGCCGGCCGCCATGGCGGTCGACGGCGCGCGGTCGCGGCGTAGGATGGAAAAGATTCCGGCAGGCGAGTTGTGGACCGAGAGGCTGAGCGCAGCGCCACCACGGTATAGGAAAGCTCGCCGTGCTGCGAGGCGAGCACCAGCCGCACGCTCGGGTGGTCGCCGGCGCATTCATGCGCGAGGTGCAGCAGAATCTTTGCGAGCGGGCCGAGCCGCCGGCGCAGCATCGGATCGACAAACCTGACTTCCGGGAGCGCCGATTGCGCGCGCGCGCCGGCCTCGACTGGGGGCCACGCTGACCAACGCGAAATTGGAAGACGAACCTGCACCGATCATCCTCCCCTTGAGCGGGTTATGCGCCACAAAAATTCCACGGTCCCACTCCGCGGAGCTTTATGCTGCGAATCGTATCAAATTTGGGCGTGTAAAAGGTAGATTCACAAACGTTAGTAGATCAGCCGGCGTGACCGTCGTCTGATGGCGACTGCATGGCGCGGCCGCCGCGGCGTGGCGCGAAGGCGGTTCATAAGGTAGAGTCGCTCGGCCAGACAGTCCCCATGGAAAGAAATACACCCGAAGTCGCGGCCGCAGCGTCGGCCAAGCCGGTGCAGGTGGGCGGCAGGCAGCTGACGATCGAGAACGTGGTCGACGTCGCCGCGGGCCGCTGCGCGGTGGCGTTGAACCGGGACCCGGCGTTCGTCGAGAGCATCGAGCGCGGCGCGGCGTTCCTCGGGCAGGCGCTCGCGGAGAACGCCACCGTCTACGGTGTGAATACCGGCTACGGCGACTCCTGCGGCGTGGAGATTCCCGCGCACCTGGTGCAGGAGCTTCCCGTGCACCTCGTGCGCTATCACGGCTGCGGTTCGGGCGCGCTGTTCGACGAGCGCGCAACACTCGCCGTGCTCACGGCGCGGCTCAATTCGCTGGCGCGCGGCTTCTCCGGCGTGCGCTGGGGGCTGCTCGAGGGCATCGAGCGGCTCATCAACAACCGCGTGCTGCCGTGCATCCCGTCCGAAGGCTCGGTCGGTGCCAGCGGCGACCTCACGCCTCTGTCCTATCTGGCGGCGGCGCTGATCGGCGAGCGCGAGGTGAGCTATCGGGGCGCGCTCAGGCCGGCGGCCGAGGTGCTGCGCGAGCTGGGACTCGAGCCGCTCGCCCTGGCGCCGAAGGAAGGCCTGGCCATCATGAACGGCACGGCGGTGATGACCGCGCTCGCCTGCCTTGCCTGGGATCGCGCCCAGTATCTCAGCCGCCTCGCGGCGCGCATCACGTCGCTCGCCGCGCTTGCGATGCACGGCAACCGCGAGCATTTTCATCCCGCGTTGTTCGAGGTCAAGCCGCACGCCGGCCAGAACGAGGTGGCGGCCTGGATCTACGCCGACATGGCCGCCCCGCAAGCCGGCGGGACAGGCGCGCGCCTCCAGGATCGCTACTCGATCCGCTGCGCGCCGCACGTGATCGGCGTGCTGCGCGATGCGCTTGGCTGGCTGCGCCGCGATATCGAGAACGAGCTGAACAGCGCCAACGACAACCCGATCGTGGACCCCGAGCGGCGCATGATCCTGCACGGCGGGCACTTCTACGGCGGCCACATCGCCTTCGCGATGGATTCGCTGAAGGCCGCGGTGGCGAGCGTCGCCGACCTGCTCGACCGGCAGATGGCCTTGCTGGTGGACGCCAAGTTCAATCATGGCCTGCCGCAGAACCTTTCCGGCGCGGCGCCGGCGCGCGCCCCGGTCAATCACGGCTTCAAGGCGGTGCAGATCTCGGTGTCCGCCTGGACCGCGGAGGCGCTCAAGCTGACCATGCCGGCGGCGTCGTTCTCGCGCTCCACCGAGTCGCACAACCAGGACAAGGTCAGCATGGGCACGATCGCGGCGCGCGATTGCCTGCGCGTGCTCGAGCTGACCGAGCAGGTCGCCGCCGCGATGGTGCTCGCGGCGCAGCAGGCGGTGCTGCTGCGCCGGCGCGAAGGCGAGCTCGATGCGGCGCAGCTATCCTCCGGGCCGCGCGATTTCGTGGAAAAAATCTCGGCGCAATTCGAATTCCTGGAGGAAGATCGGCGCCTCGACCAGGCGCTGCAGTGCACGATTGACGCGATCCGCGCCAAGGCCTGGACGCTTTACCAAAGAGAGGAGCGACAAGAATGAAATCGATCATCACGGCAGGTGTTGCAATCATTGCGTTGAGCAGCATGTCGGTCGCGATTGCGCGCGACGATCGGCTGATGTTTCCGGTGAAGTCCGCCATGGAAAAGGGCCAGGTGACCAAGGATAAGCTCGACCCGTCCATCAAGCTCTATTTCGGTAAGCAGGCCACGCCGCCGGTGGAGAAGAAAATCGGCGAGTGGACTTCGAACAAAAAAACCAACGCCGCCAACAAGTCGGATCAGGACGCCTGCGAGATCGCCTTCGTGAGCGCTGCGATCTCCCTGCAGGACCGCGCCAAGCGGGAAGGCGGCGACGCGGTGATCAACATCAAGAGCGTCTACAAGAACGAGAACGTCGAGAGCGAGAAAGAGTACCTGTGCGGAGCCGGCACATTTCTCTCGGGCGTCGCGCTGCGCGGGACGGTGGTCACGCTGAAGAAGGGCGCGGCCAAGAAGTAGCCAGCTCGAGCGCGCGAAGGAACTCCGAGTCGCCGGGCGGCGCGGCAAGCGGGCTCGCGGGTTCGTTCGTGAGCAGGCACCAGTCGCTTTCGTGCGCGCCGCCTGCCGCGGCCGATTCCTCGACCCGGCCCACCAGCACCTGCCCGCAGTCGGCGAGCCAGACCTGCGCAAGGCGCGCGAGCCACGGCCAGTCGTCCGCGGCGAGATAGAGAAAGGCGCTGCGCGCCACCGCCTGCGAGCGCTGCGCGATGAGCGCGGCTGCCAGATGCGGCTGGGTGGCGACGAAGGTGAACGGCATCGCCGGCGCGCCTGGTTGCAGCCCCTCCTCGAGGGCGGCGCGCGTGGCGAGCGCGGCGCCGTGCGCCGATGTCCAGAGCACGCCGAGCGGCCCCCGGACCACTGCCGCGTCGAGACAGGCTTGCGCGCCGAGCAGGCAGAGCTGCGCGAAGCTTCCGGCGCGCCGCAGCTCTCCGCCGAAACGCTCGCGCGCGCGGGCGCGCAGCTCCTCGGGCGCGATGCGCAGCACCGTCGGCGCGCGCAGGTGCATGGTCAGCCCGCCCGCTCCAGCGCCATCGCGCATACGTTGCCGCCGAATCCGGAGAGATTGAACAGCACGCGGCGGACCGCCTTGGCATCGCCGCCCGATGGCGTCAATCCGAGCTCGGCATCGGGCGTGGCGAATCCCCAGGTCACGGGTACCCGGCCGCGGCCGAGCGCGCCAAGCAGCAGCGCGAGCTCCGCCGGTCCGCTCGCGCCCAGCGTGTGGCCGATCGCGCCTTTCAGCGACAGCGTGCGCGGCGGCGCGGCGAACACCGCGTGCACGGCGCGAGCTTCGGAAAGATCGGCCAGCGGACTGCCGGCCGCCTGCAGCTTGAGCAGATCGACCTCTGCCGCTGTCCATTGCGCGCCAGACAGCGCGGCGCGCATCGTCTGCGCGATGACTTCGCCGCCCGGAGCCGGACCCGTGAGGCTGGACGGATCCATGCCCGAGGCGACCGAGGCGATGCGCCACGGACCCGTCGCGGAGAGCAGCACCGCGCCGAGCGCTTCGCCAAGCACCATGCCGTCGCGCTCGCGGTCGCAAGGGCGCGCGGCGCGCGCGGAAACGAGCTCGACGCCGAGCACCAGCGCGTGGCGAAAGGCGCCCGCCGCGATCAGGTCGAGCGCGACCTGCAGCGCGGTGAGCCCGGAGGTGCAGGCGCTGCTGACCGCGATCGCCGGGCCGCGCACGCCGAACCATCGCGCGAGCGCGCGGGCGAATTCGAGCGGCGGCTCGAGCGAGGGGCGAGGCTCGTTCTCGCAGGCGCCGATGAAATGCGACGACGAGCCGACGAGGCATGGCAGGCGCTCCCACTCGGCCGCGGCGAGCGCGGCCTTGCGCCTCAGGCTATCCGCCACAGCGCGGGCGATTCGCTCGGCGCGCGCCGTCCAGTCGCGATGCGTCACGGGAATCGACAGGTAGGGCCAGGTGCCGCCGGCCTCGACGGTGCCTGCCGGTAGCGCGGGCGCGCCCGACAGGCGCTCGACCGCCGCGTCGAGGTCAGGCGCCAGCGCGCTCGCCAGCGCAGCGGCGTGCACGAATGCGGGGCTCACGCGCGCTTCTGCAGGTAGTCGGCGAGGTTGCCGACGCAGGCGAGGATGCGCCGGGTCTCCTTGCTGTCCGTCAGCCGCACGCCGTAGCGCTTTTGCAGTGCCATGGATACCTGAAGCGCGTCCAGCGAGTCGAGCGCAAGCCGCGAGCTGCGGCCGAAGATCGGCTCGTCGGCGCCGAGCGGCGCGCCGTCGAGGGTTCTTTCCGTTGCCTCGAGGATCAGCGCGGCCAGCTCTGCAATCAACGCGTCACGCGTCGCCATGGCTCAGGTCCGGCGCCGGTGATGCAGCCAGAGCGCGGCTGCCAGAAGGGCCGCGGCAAGCGCGAGCAGCTTGGCACAGGGCGCGGCGATATCCGCGGCGCCGCCCTGGCGCAGGATGACGGCGTGGAAACCGTCGAGCGCCCAGGCCATCGGCGAGAGCTCCGTCACGCGCTGCATCGCTTCGGGCATCACGAAGCGCGGCACCATGATGCCGCCGAGCGCCGCGGCGAGGATATTTCCCACGCCGCCGATCACCGTCGCCTGCTCGAGCGTGCGCGCGCCGACCGCCACCAGCAGGCCCCAGCCGATCGCCGCCAGGCTGGTGCTTGCGGTCACCAGGACGAGCAGGTCCCAGCGCGGCGGCAGCTCGAGCGCTTCGCCGCCCAGCCACGGCACGAGAGTGCGCCCGGCGAGCAGCATCAGCGCGGCCTGGGCGAGGTTGATGAGGAAGAAGGGACCGACCTTGCCGAGCAGCAGCATCGAGAACGGCACCCGCTGGCTGACGAGGCGCGCGAGCGTGCCGTCGCGCCGCTCGACGATGAAAAGCGCGGAGATCGGCATGACCACGAAGAACATGCCGAAGATGAGCCAGGCCGGGACGTTCTGCTGCACCGACGACGGCCGCCCGCCGCGCGGATTGCCGACCACCTCGACGCTGAACATCTGCGCCATCGCCGAGGCTTTCGCGCCGAGCGCGACCCCGAGCACGCGCAGCTGAAACGCGACCAGCTGGACCGGGGGCAGCGCGGGGTCGGCGAGCAGCCTGAGGGGCGCGGCGCCGGCCTGGCCGGGAGGCGGCCCGAGGGCATCGCCGAATCCGGATGGCGCGAGCAGCACCAGCGGCGGGCTTGCGCGTCGCACCGCGTCGCGCGCCGCGGCTTCGTCGGCGGGCGGCGGTACCGGGCGCCAGCCGTCCCCCGCGATGTCCCGCGCGATCCGCTCGGCGGCCTTTTCGCTTTGCGCGCTGATCACCGCGAAGTCGATGCTGCGCCCGGCGGAGTCGCCCTTGAAGACGTCGCTCAGCGCGAGCGACATCACGGCGATGAATACCGCGGGCATGAGGAACAGCACCGCGAGGCCATGCACGTCGCGCGACAGCGCCAGCCACTCCTTGATCCACAGGGCGCGCAGGCGGCGCATCAGTCGCGCAGCGAACTGCTGGTGAGTCGCATGAAGACTTCTTCCAGCGAGCGGGCTCCCGCGCTCTCCCGCAGCACCTCGGAGAGCGCTCCCGATACGAGCACGCGGCCGGCGTCGATGATGGCTACGTGATCGCAGATCGCCTGCACTTCCTCCATGTAATGGCTGGTGTAGACGACGTGCCTCCCCGGGCCGCCCAGGGCGCGGATCGATTCGAGCAGGAAGGCGCGCGACTGCGGATCGACTCCGACGGTGGGCTCGTCGAGGAGCAGGATGTCCGGCTCGGTGAGCAGGCCGATGGCGAGATTCAGGCGGCGCTTGAGTCCGCCGGAAAGCTCGCCGGCGCGCCGTCCGAGCACGCCGTCGAGGCGCGCAAGCGCCGTCACCGCGTCGACGCGCTGTTTCAGTGACGCTGCGTCAAGGCCCTGGACGCCGCCGAAGAAGCGCAGGTTCTCGAGCGCCGTGAGCATCGGATAGAACGCGAGCTCCTGCGGCACCAGGCCGAGGCAATGCGGCCGGCGCTCGCGCAGATTCTCCAGGGCTTCGGTGCCGACGCTGACGCGCCCTGCCGCGGCGCGACGCTGGCCTGACAGGATCGAGATCAGGGTGGTCTTGCCGGCGCCGTTGGGTCCCAGCAGGCCGAAGACGCCGCCGTCCGGAACCTCGAGGGTGACGTGGTCGAGCACCCGCTCGCCGCGCCCGGGGTAGGCGAAGGTCAGCGCTTCGACGCTCAGCATGCCCAGGCGCGTTGCGCCGCGTCCAGGTCGCGGAAGAACTGCCTTTCCTCGGCGGCCAGCGCGCGCAGCCGGGCCGCGAGCGTCGGCGGCGCGAGCGGGTCGCGGCCGCGGATCATGCGCGCCGCGGCGAGCGCGAACTCGCGCCAGCGGTCGCCGATCTCGACCAGGCGCGAAGCCAGCCGGTCGAGCGCACCGTTGCCGGTCGCGGCGGCGAGCTCCTGCAGGAACGAGGCGTAGAGGAAGCGGAAGCCGCCGCCGCCGGTGCCGATCTCTTCCTGCATGCGGACGATATTGCCGACATAGAGGCGTGCCGACCCGCCGCCGTCGGCGAGCGGCAGCCGCTCGACGCGGCGCGCGAGCAGCTCGATGCCGCGCACGCCGATGAGCGGCAGCGGTGTGTAGAGCATCACGCGCGCGGCGCGGGCAATGGCGCGCTTGCCGAGGCGCGCCCAGTCGGGCGTCTGCGGCGTCCGGGTCGCGTAGTAGAGCAGTCCCTTGGGCGCGAGCAGCCCCTTGGCGAACCGCGCCTTCTCGAGGTCCTTGCGGCCGCAGCGGACCGGGGTCTCCGCCACCGGGTCGCTCACCAGGTATTCGTCGCCCTCGCGGCCGTAGACCAGCAGGTTGTGGGCGTTGAAGTGAAAGCGCAGATCGGGCGGGAAATACGGCAGCCAGTACACCGAGGTCTGCAGCCCGACCAGCTCGCCCGCATCGAGCAGCGCGTCGAGCCGCGCCATGCCGCGCTCGGGGGAGCGGAACTTCTCGAAGCGCATGCCCAGCCCCAGCCCGCGGTGCAGGCCCTTGATGATGGCGCGCGGCGGCATGCGGTAGGCGATGAGCGGCAGCCCGCTGACGCGGATGAACGGCAGGTAGGCGAAGGAGATCGCCGAAGCGAGGCCGAAAGCCATCGCTTCCGACATCGGCAGGCCCTGGTGGCGCACAAGCGCGGCCATCACGCCCGATTCGCAGTGCGAGGCGTGCGCGTGCACGAAGGGCCGCGGCACGCTACGCCACCTTGTCCAGCTGTTCGAGCGGGACACCGAGCGCCTCGGAATAGCGCCGCCTCAAGGACAGCGGCAGGCGGGCGAAAACGCCCGGGCGGAAGTGGCGCCGCACGCGCCAGCGCCACAGGCCGGTCGTCTGCGAGAGCAAGGGCACGTCCATGCGTGCCTTATACATATGGTATTCGAGCGGCGAGGTTTCGCCCGCCAGCACGCGGGCGCGCGCCGCTTGCGCGCGCCGCTCCAGGTCTTCGACCGCCTGGCGCGTGACGATCTCCTCGGCTTCCCAGCCGCGGGAGGCGACGATTCGCAGCTTGCCGTCCTCGGCCACCGCATAGACCGCCTTGCGGTTCCCGGCCAGCGTGGCGTTGCCTTCCTGCGGGACGTCGCGTTCACGCATGTGCCGCCCTCAGGTAGATGAAGCCGCTCGAGAAGCGGCCGCTCTCCGGCACGAAGCACAGAAGGCTCTGCCCGTCCTTCACCTTGCCGCTGCGCAGCAGCTCGTCGAGCATGATGTAGATCGCGGCGGACCCGGTATTGCCGGTCGACGAGAGGTTCGTAAACCAGCGCTCCTGCGCGATCGGCAGCCCGGCGCGCTCGAGCCCCTTGACGATCTGCGGGCGGAAATACTCCGACGACATGTGCGGCAGGAACCAGTCGATGTCGCGTGGCGACAGCTTGCGTTGCGCGAGCACGCGCTGCAGCGGCTTGACCAGCGTGTACTCCACCACGGCTTCATTGAGGAGCCTGACGTCCTGCTTGAGGGCGAACACGCTCGCCGCCTCGCGCGCGCTCGGCGAGTAGCTCATCCAGCCGCGCAGGCTGCCGTCGGCTTGCTTCTCGGCCCCCATGTACATGCAGGCCGGCAACTCGTGCGCAAAGGAAAAAAGGTCGATCCACTCGATGCGCAGATTGAGCCCGGGGCGCAGCGCGGGCTCGATCAGGCACGCGCCCGCGCCGTCGGAAAGCATCCAGCGCAGGAAATCCTTGTCGAAGGCGAGCTCGGGATGCTCCTCGGGCGTCGCAGCGCTCTCCACCTGCCCACTGTCATAGTTCGCCGCGCGCAGGCCGAGCGACGCGACCTCCGACCCGGTTACGACCGCGTTGCGCGCGCCGCCGGACTTGACCGCCATCCAGCCGTATTTCAGCGCGGTGGCTCCCGAGAGGCAGACGCCTGCGGTCGCCACGACCTCGCACACCGGCGTGCCGAGCTCGCCGTGGACCATCACCGCGTGGTTCGGCATCAGCTGGTCGGGGTTGGAGGTGCCGCAGGCGAGGCAAGCGATGTCGTCGAGCGCGAAACCGCTGCCCGCCAATCCCTTGATCGCGGCTGCGGTCAGGCTGGCGTTGCTGTGGGTTGGTTCGCCGGTGGCGGGATCGAGAACGTAGTGGCGTCGCCGGATGCCGTTGCTGCGCAGCACGACGCGCCGCGCCCGCGAGGGGCGCGGGCCGATCTGGCCCAGCAGCGCCTCCATCGCATCATTCTCGACCGGGGCGTTCGGCAGGCAGGCGGAGGTGCGCGTGATGTAGACGGCTTGGCCGTTCATGCGTCCAGCGCCGCTGCTCTCGCGCCTCGCCACTCGGCTATCGCCCTGAGGGCAACTCGAAATAGGCCTTGCGGGATTCCAGGCGGCGCGCGAGCAGCGGGCGCAGCAACCGCTGCGCGAGCAGGCTGGCCGGCACGACCGTGAGAATCATCGCGACCAGATAGACGCAGAACAGCGCGAGCAGCGGCAGCCGCGTCGCCGACCCGGGCGGCCCGCCCAGCCGGATCAGGCGCGACCACAGCGCAAAGGCTCTGCTGCCGGCGCGCTCGCTGAAGATCAGCCGTGGATCGACGCGCGCGGCACCCAGCCCGGCGAGCATCGGCGCCGCCCCGCGCTCGCGGTCCGCGCGCAGTGCGTTCAGCAGCGCCTGGCCGAAGCGGTCGGCGCCGGCGATATCCGCCTCGGCCACCCCCGCCGCCGGCAGCCCCCAGAAGCCGTCGCGGCGGCCGGTCAGCAGCCAGCGCGGCGTGGTAATCAGCGTCGCGAGCGTGCTTCCCGGATCGCTGAAGACGACGTTGTCGCGCAGCCGGCCGCCAGCCTCGCCGATCAGGCGCTTGACGGTTTCCTGCGCGGTCAGCCACATATTGCGGCACGCGATCAGCGTGACGACCGGTCGTCCGCGCAGCAGCTGCCTGCCGGCTTCGCTCTTGAGGAACGCGGTGATGGGGCCCGAGGGGGCGAGAAACCAGACCTGGTAGGCGAGCACGACGAGATCGAACGGCCTGTCGGGGCGCACCGACAGCGGCTCGAGCGCCGGCGGCTCAAGCAGCACCGACTCGGGCATCACGTCGAAAAAACGCCACAGCGGCCAGGGGAAGGGATACGGCCGGCGCGGCCGCAGCACCTCCTCGACGAGTTGCACGTCGCCCGCTTCGGCCAACGGCGACAGCAGCCGCCGCGCGACGCGAGCGAGTTGGCCGGTTTGCGAAAAATGCACTACCAGAACGCGTTTCATTTCAAGGCGCCCGCGATATCGTCAGGGCGCACTCTTGCGCGCCCAGATGACCGCTGGCGGCGAAACGCCCCGCGTCGAACTTTCCGTCGAAGGCCGCCTTGTACGGCTGGGGAGCTTTGCGCTTGCCGGTGACGGCAACGAATCCGCCGCCGAGCAGCTGCAGCCGGCCATCGGGCTGCGCGGTGCCGGACACATGGAACGACCCCGCCTGGCCGCGCTGGCCATACTGCAGGTCGAACATATTGTCGGTCACCGGGAATTGAACGTTGGAGGTGAAAGCAGGTCGTCCGGAGAAGGCGCGACAGGAAATTTCCGCTGCCCACTGGCCGTCGTATCGCTGCGGGATGGCGGCGGATGACGCCGGCGCCGCCACGCGCGCGGGCGCGGCTACGACCGCCGGTGATGCAATTTTTGGCGCGGGCTCCGCAGTCCGGGGCGGCCTCGGCCTGGAGGGTTCGGCGGCGCGTCTTGCCTCTTCCGCCGCCACCAATTCCCGCGTTTTCTGGCGCGCCGTCTCAGTCTCGGCGCGGGCCCGGGCGAGATCCGCTTCCATGAGGGCACGGCTCTTGGCGGCACGCTGTTCCTCCTTGGCTCGCGTCGCTTCGATTTCCGCCCGGCGCTTCGCATCCTCCGCCTCGACGCGCTTGCGGGCGAGCTCGGCCTCGGCCCTGGCACGCTCGGGGGAGGGCACACCGGGAATGAGGTCGAGGTACCAGGCCAGTCCGCCCGCAATGACGGCGAATGCCAGCGCGCCCACGAGCCATGCGCCGCGGGTCTGCGGCGGCGCGGGCGCGGCAACCGGGACGGCCACACGCCGCCCTTGGCGTTCGATGCGGTAGACCTGGATCGGCCGCTGGATGTTCTTGAGCGACTGCGTGCCGATGTCCACGAAACCCAGGTCGAGCTTGCCCGCGATCTGGTCGTAGACGCTCGAGGACACGCAGATGCCGCCGGGCTCGGCGATGCCCTCGAGGCGCGCCGCGATGTTGACGCCGTCTCCGAGCAGATCGTCGTCCTTCGCGATCACGTCGCCGAGATTGACGCCGATCCGGAACAGCATGCGCTCGATCTCGGGAAGGCTGTCGTTGCGGGTCTTCAGCGCGTCCTGGACTTCCACCGCGCAGCGCACCGCTTCGACCGGGCTGCCGAACTCGGCGAGCACGCTGTCGCCCGCCGTGCCCACGATCCGCCCCTCATGGAACTCGATGATCCCGTCGATCACCGCGCGGTGCGCCGACAGGATTTTCATCGTCTTCTCTTCGTCGGCGGCCATCAGCCGGCTGTAACCCACGGCATCGGCCGCGAGGATCGCAGCGAGCTTGCGCTTGACCGGGTTTGCACCCATGGCGGTACTTATCCTCCCCGGGAAGATTCTAGGATACGCTCTCGAGAAGCGCGAGCAGTCCCTTGAGCAGGGTGATCGGCGACGGCGGGCAGCCGCGTATGTGCAGATCGACCGGCAGCACCGCCGAGACGCCGCCAACGCAGGCCTGGCTGCCGGCGAATACTCCGCCGTCGCGCGCGCAGTCTCCAACCGCCACGACCCACTTCGGATCGGGCGTCGCCTGATAGGTGCGTTCGAGCGCTTCGCGCATGTTTGCCGTGACAGGTCCGGTTACCAGCAGCACGTCGGCGTGGCGCGGCGAAGCGACGAAGCGAAGGCCGAACCGCTCCAGGTCGTAGAGCACGTTGTTGAGCGCGTGGATCTCGAGCTCGCAGCCGTTGCAGGAGCCTGCATCGACCTCGCGAATCGAGAGCGTTCGCCCCAGCCGCTTGTGCGAGGCCTGACTGACCCGGGCGGCCAGCTCGGCAAGCGCGGCATCGTCCGTCGCGGGCGCAGCTTCGGTCAGCGGCCCGCGCACGAAGCTCTTGAGCAGCAACCTACGCATGTTTGCTCATCTCAGAGATCATGACCTGCGTACGAGCAGTTGAACGACTTGTTGCACAGTGGGAAGTCGGCCACGATGTTGCCTTCGATCGCCGCCTCCAGCAGCGGCCACTGGAACCACGACGGGTCCCGCAGGTGGCAGCGCTCGACGTTGCCATCCGATCCAATCCTGACCCAGACGAGAATATCGCCGCGGAACCCCTCGACTAGGGCTACGCCTTCGCGCGCCTTGGAAATTTCCGGTTTGGCAAGGGGAATGCAGACAGGTCCGGGCGGGAGCTGGCCGAGTATCTGTTCGACCAGTGCGAGGCTTTGTTCGCCCTCGCGGACGCGTATCCAGACACGCGCGTTCACGTCGCCTGCCTGGAGCACGGGGACTTCGAACTGCAACCCTTGATACGGTGCGTAGCCCGGTACGCGCCGCGCGTCGAAGTTGCGTCCTGACGCGCGCCCGACGTATCCGCCGGCCGCAAACTGCTGCGCGAGCGCCGGCGACAGGATGCCCGTTCCGACCGTGCGGTCCTTAAGCGACGCGGTGTTGTCGTAGAGCTCCACGAGCTCGGGGAAATGCCTGCGAGCCGCCGCGACCAGCGCGACCAGCTGCGCCCTGCCTGCGTCCGACAAGTCGTTCCGGATTCCTCCGGGAATGACGCGGTCCATCATCAGCCGGTGACCAAAACAGGCGTCGGCGGCACGCAATACCTGCTCGCGCAGCAAGCCGCATTGCGCATGCATTATCGCGAACGCCGCATCGTTGCAAATCGCGCCGATGTCGCCGAAGTGATTGGCGAGCCGCTCGAGCTCGGCCAGGAGCGCACGCAGCCACGCCGCCCGCGGCGGGATCTCTGCCGCGAGCGCCGCCTCGACCGCCTGGGCAAAGGCGAGGGCGAAGGCGACCGTGCTATCGCCGGACACACGCCCGGCGAGCATGGCGGCGCGCTCAATGGTGGCGCCCGCCATGAGCGATTCGATGCCTTTGTGCACGTCCCCGAGCCGTTCCTCGAGACGCACGACTGTCTCGCCGCTAGCCGTGAACCGGAAGTGGCCGGGCTCGATGATGCCGGCGTGCACCGGGCCCACCGGGATCTGGTGCAGGCTTTCGCCTTCCACGGGCAGGAAGCGGTAGGTGCCTGTGTGACGCAGCCAGGGCCGCGTGTCCGGCAAGCCCTCGGGCTCCAGCCCTGCGAGGTCGCGTATTGCCCGCTCCAGCCGAATGGCCGGCGGATGCAGGCGTCCGATCGAGGGGAAGCGGTTTTCATCGCACGCGAAGCTGAGAACGCTGCATCGATTCGTCTCGCGCTCGATGAGCGCCATGTGCGCGAATCCCGGCTCCCCCCACAGGCCGAGCAGGGAGCATTCTCCCGCAGGCAGCCGCTGCGCTGCCTGCTGCCAGGCCTCGCGATTCACGACTGAACGCGTCCAATTCATATCAGTTCAGCAACGCCGCGACGTGCTGGAACCACGCCACGAGCGCGGGCGGAAGCCAGATACCCGCGGCGAAAACGAGGCCGAGGTGAGCGAACACCGGCACGAACGAAGCCTTCGACGGCGCATTGCTGCCGTGCGGGTCGCCGAAAGCGAGGCCGTTCAAACGGAGCAGGAGCGCGCCCAGGGCTACCAATATGCCCAGGCCCAGCACCACCGCGAGCGCCGGCTCGCGCGCAAAGGTGGAAGTCACGATCAGGAACTCGCTCATGAAGATTCCCATCGGCGGCAGCCCGACGATGGCGACCACGCCGAGCGCGAGACCCCATCCGAGCACCGGGTGGGAGACCGTGAGCCCGCGGATCTCGGACATCTGCTGCGTTCCCTTGACCTGCGCGATGTGGCCGACGCAGAAGAAGATCGCCGACTTCGTCAGGCTGTGCAGGGTCATGTGCAGCAGGCCGGCGAAATTCGCCAGCGGGCCGCCCATGCCGAACGCGAACGTGATGATCCCCATGTGCTCGATCGACGAGTAGGCGAACATGCGCTTGATGTCCTGGCGCCGGTACAGCATCAGCGACGCAAACACCACCGAGAGCAATCCGAGCGACACCATCAGGGGCCCGGGAGCGAGCGCCCCGGGATTCGCCGACATGACGCTCTTGTAGCGCAGCACCGCGAACAGCGCCACGTTGAGAAGCAGGCCCGACAGCACGGCTGATATCGGCGTGGGCCCTTCGGCATGCGCGTCGGGCAGCCACGCGTGCAGCGGCACCAGCCCGACCTTGGTCCCGTAGCCGAGCAGCAGAAAAACGAACGAGAGGTTCAAGAGCGCCGGATCGAAGTCGGCCGCGTTCTCCACGAGCACGCTCCAGGCCATCGCATCGAGCCCTTCGCCGACGACCGAGCGCGCCGCGAGATAAACCAGGATCGTGCCAAAGAGGGCGAGGGCGATGCCGACGCTGCCCAGGAGGAAGTACTTCCACGCCGCCTCGAGCGCCGCAGGGGTGCGGTAGATCCCGACCATCAGAACCGTGGTGAGCGTCGCGAGCTCGACTGCGACCCACATCAGCCCGACGTTGTTCGACAGAAGCGCCAGGTTCATGCCGAACATGAGAATCTGGTACATCGCGTGGTAGAAGCGCAGGTAGGTCGGGCTCAGGCGGCCGGTCTCCAGCTCGTGCGCGATGTAGCTCCCGCTGAAGACGCTGGTCGTGAAGCCGACGAAGGTGCTGAGCACGATGAACACCACATTCAGGTCGTCCACGATCAGGAACGGCCCGGGAGACGGGCGCTCCACCAGCAGGACCAGCGCGCTGGCCAGCGTCAGGAAGGTAGCCAGGACATTGAGCCGCGCGGCCGTCCGGTCGTCGGGCAGCACGGCGAGCAGCGCCGCGCTTGCCGCGGGGATGATGAGAATGGCGTTGACGACGAGCGCGCCCGGTTCGCTCATGGCTGCTCGCCGCGGTGCAGATGCAGGACGTGGACGTCGACCGTGTCGAAGCGCTCGCGGATGCGGAACAGGAAGATGCCGATCACGATCAGGGCGATGAGGATCGAGAACGCGACGCTGATCTCCACCACGAGCGGCATCCCTTTCGCGCCGGTTGCGGCGAGGATGAGCCCGTTCTCGATCGACATGAAGCCGATGACCTGGCTGACCGCGTTGCGGCGCGAGATCATCATCAGCAGGCCGAGCAGGATCACGGACAGCGCGAAGGCCAGGTCCTCCCGGGCGAGCGTTCCCGCCTGGGCCGTGATCGGCAGCATGACCATGATGGAAAGCGCGACCAGCCCGATGCCGGCCAGCATCGTCAGGCCGATGCCCACTACGGGCTCGATCGTGTGATGGATCCCGAGCCGCACCATGATGCGAGTCAGCGCGACCGGAATCACGATCGCCTTGACGACGAGCGCGATCACGGCGGTGATGTACAAATGCGGCGCCTGCTGGATGTACGCCTGCCACGCCACCGAGAACGAAACGACCAGCGCGTGCAGGGCAAAGATGTTCACCAGCCCCGACATGCGGTCCTGGTAGAGGAGCATGAAGCTGACCAGCACCAGGCCCCCGGCGAACAGATGCGCGACGTCCAGGGCGATCTGATCCATCACGTCACCCGCGACACGAACAGCAGCAGCGTCGCCAGGAAGCCGAGCATCAAAGCCGCGCCGAGGAAGTCGGAAACGCGGAACACGCGCATTTTCGCGATGACGGTCTCGAATATCGCCAGCAAAAAGCCGCCGGCGGCAAGCTTGACCACGTAGACCCCGACCCCGGCAAGATAGGCGGTGGGTCCCTGGCCGGATACCGCGATCCCCCAGGGGAAGAACACGCAGGCGATGACCGAAAGGTAGAGCAGAAGCTTCAGGTACGACGCCGCCTCGATCAGCGCCAGGTGCCGCCCGGAGTACTCGAGGATCATCGCTTCGTGCACCATCGTCAGCTCGAGGTGCGTCGCCGGGTTGTCGACGGGGATGCGGGCGTTTTCCGCGATCGCCACCATGATGAGGCCGACCAGCGCGAGCGCAAGCGATACTCGCAGGCCCACACCCGGGCCTTGCATGGACGCCGCGATCGACGATAGCTGGGTGGAGCCGGCCAGGAGCGACAGCGTGAACACGACCATCAGCATCGCCGGCTCGGCGAGGGATGCGATCATCATCTCGCGGCTCGAGCCGATGCCGCCGAAGCTCGTGCCGACATCGAGCCCGGCCAGCGCGAGCATGAAGCGTGCGCTTCCGAGCAGCGCGACTATGGCGATCATGTCAGCGGCGTAGCTGTAGATCAGGCCGGAGGCGAACGTGGGCACGAGCGCGGCGGCGACCCAGGTCGTTGCGAAGACGAGGTAAGGGGCGATACGGAATACCCAGGATGCGGAATGCGCCAGCACGACCTCCTTGCGGACGAGCCGGAGCAAGTCGCGATAGGGCTGAACGAGCGGCGGCCCTTGCCGGCGCAGCAGATGAGCTTTGAGTCTGCGCACGTAACCGGTGAGGAGCGGCGCCAGCGCCAGCACGATCAGCATCTGGCCGACCTGGACGATCAGGTCGAGAACTACTGCCATATCGCGAGCACCGTCAGCAGCACGACGAGCGCTGCGAAGACCAGGGTGAGGTAGGCGCGAATCGTCATGAACTGCACCTTGTTGAGACGATCGGCGGCAAAGCTCACCGCAGCGGCCGTGGGTAAATACAGGACGTCCCACAGGACGTCACGCAGCCGCACGTGGAACCGCGCGGCCAGAACGCTCCCCGGGGGAGGGATGTGGACCTCCTCGCGGGCGCGGAACACCACGGTGCCGAACACCCTGCGGATCGGCTGCGAAAAGCTGCCGGCGGTGTACTGCGTGACCGGGCTTGCATCGGGAAAGCCGCAGTCCCATGGCGCCGACCTGCGCGTCGCCTTCGACGCCCAGCGATGAATGACCTCGGTCGCCAGCCCGGCCGCGACCGCAATGAAGCCGAACAGCAGCAGCCCGTTGTAGGAGCTGCGGCTCTCGGCGATCGGGACGATCGTCAGCCACTGCAGCCCTTCCTGCCGCGGCAGACGGGCGCCGACGAGCGCCTGGGTCACAGGCGCGAGCGCGTCGATGAAATAGCCTGGCAGGATGCCCGCCACCAGGCACAGGGCGGCGAGCACGAACATGGCGGCGAGCGACCGGGCATCGGTCTCGACGGCGTCCTGCGCGACCTGCGTGCGAGCTCGTCCCAGGAACGTTACGCCGAACGCCTTGACGAAGCAGGCTGCCGCGAGCGCGGCGGAAAGCGCGAGCAGCGCGCCGATCGCGGGGACGAGAAACTTGAGCAGCCACTGCGGCAGGGCCGGGCTCAGGAGAATCGCCTGGAAAGTTAGCCACTCGGAGACAAAGCCGTTGAACGGCGGCAGCGCGGAGATCGCCGCCGAGCCGACCAGAAAGGCAAAAGCCGTGAGCGGCAT
>WNFM01159206.1_pt2 | contig 18633 bp, 8 predicted proteins | sample 5400271 | NCBI WGS metagenome assembly WNFM01 (sample SAMN13153352, study PRJNA577476) | soil metagenome | isolation source: 60 cm saprolite on Douglas fir-dominated hillslope | place: USA:California | collected 2013-09-17 | reverse complement strand
ACCGTGCGAACAGGTAAGGCACGTGACTTCCCGATCAGCGTCAGAATCTGGGACAGCGGGCGGCAATTTCGGGAGTGCCGCTTTCTTGGGCTTCACGCTCGCTAACCGTTCGAGGACCTCTGCGGGATGGATCTCCTCGCGTTGGCGATCCCATTGGCGGCTGTGTTCGTCTTGACGAATCTCTGCGGACTTTCGTTTGCGTGCTCGCCCTGCTTCGCTCTGAATACGGGCGCGGACCTCTCGCCCCTGCTCGCGTGCCTGTTTTGCCATCATTTCGTCATGTTTGCGCATGGCATTGGCTTCCCATTCACTGACGCGATCTCCCAGAAATTGAGGGCAGTATGCCTCTCCGACATAGACCCCATCCACGAAGAGGTAGAGCACACTGATATCGCGCCGGTCAAAATACACGTCAAACGCGCGACCCGCCAGCCGCGAAAGCAGGCCGGGACAGACGTACCAGCGCCCCTGAAACGAGAGCCGATTGTCATCAGAGACTTGATAGCCATGATGAGGGGTCTTGCGATTCACAGCCCTCATCAGCAACAGTTTCAAATCATCGGGAGAGCCCAGATACCGTGGCACCCCACTCTGTGCCACCGCCTGTTCCCACAACACACAGCGTCGTTGTCGTCGCAAGTCGTCCCAGGCTTGCTGATAATCGTCCACCACCGCCTGAATGAAACAGCGCTCGAGCTCTTCAAGCGTCATGCCCCCTGCCTCCGCCGCTCGCTTTGCATCATGCACCCCAAAGCTGGTATTGGGCAAGCGTCGTTCAAAACGCTGCGTCATCCAACGAAACAGCGATTCCACGGTTCCTTTCGCTGATGGAGCGTAAGGGGGCGCTTGCTCAGTGATGATGCCAAGCCGATCCACCAGCACCTGTCTCGCACGCTCGGAGGTGAAGATCTTGCCCCGATCATGGAAAACAATGGCCGGTTTGCCATAACAGGGCCAGGAATGCTCACATCCCGCTTGCAACACGAGGCGATCTTTTGGCTCGACGGCTTGCTTCAGAAGACGCATGTAATCCTCTTCTTTGAGCGGACCAAGAGCGAGAACCGCTCCGAGAATGGCTGCCGTTTTGACGCACACGAGCACCGCAGCATGCACTCGTTGAGTCACCGCAATGCCGTCGGGCGTCATCACATACAGTTCGAGGGAGTGCTCATCCACCTGGGTAAGGAGTGCCGGAGCCGGAATGGAGAGCACAAACGAGTCGGGAGAGGAACGCGCACGAGGAAGCGCTTTTGCCTGTTCGCGCACGGCTACCAGATCCGGCTCCTTCTCTAGTCGATGGATCTCTCGACGTACCTGGTCGTAGGAGGGCAGTTTGACGGGAGCGCCAGCATCTTTCTCCAAACGCGCCGCTACCTCTCGCATTTCTGCATGCTCATGGATCGCGGTCATGGACAATCGGACGGGCAGCAGATACAGCCGCCGGATGCACTCCTGGAAGGCGGGGTGCATGGTCGTCCTTCGACGGTAGCTCCCGTGGGGCAAACAGGCCATCTGCCCTCTTTCGCGAGTCCGTTGAACCAGGCGAGAGAGCGTTGAAGGCGAAATTCCTGACGCTTTCGCAACGCTGGTTTGAGAGGCTCCGGCGAGCACTTGTTCCACTGCACGCAGATTCCGGTGAAACTGCTCCCGTTGCTTCTCTGATAAGGCGGAGGCATCAACAGTTGGGCCAGCAATTTGCCCCTTCAGCTCTGGCAAAGCTGATGCTGACCGATCTGTAGGTGCAAGAACTTCAAGCATCTCAGGCAGGGATGGAGGCACGAGTGCGGGCGCATCAGGGGGAAGCAAGGCCAGGGGAAGGATCCGATCAAGTGTGTGCTGCTCCAGATCGACCAACAGATGTCCCGAGGCCAGACTATCTCCCACGAGTTTCCAGATCGTCGCTTCAGCCAGATTGATAGGCCACCGCCCAGCAAGACGGCTTTCCACCTCTTCGACGCTAGCGACTTCTCCCCAGGGCCAGATCTCTTGCACGGCCAGCACAATCTCGGCAAAGGCTGGAAATGGCTTGCGCCTGGCATGTAAATACACGAGATTGTAGTGGTGCGCACGGGTCAATGTCCGCTCTGTCCCAATCCAGAAGATACCTTGTTGGAAACGTGCGAGCTTTCGTGCGGCCTCTGCACGGGCCTGGTTGCGATCACCTCGTTTGTCGTCCTCCATCCCTGCCTCGGCGATGAACATCTTCCCATTGGTCAACATTCCCACCACATCGGGCAGGTAGTCATGGGGTTTGCCTTCAAAGGTGTAGCCAATCGCGAATGGGGCGTGTTTCGGGATAGGCAATCGATAGGCCGCCGCAAATTGGGAGCCGATGTCGCCACGAGCGTAACTGACAACATGGGGATGATATTCGAGCCACAGAAGAAGACGCTCTTCGAGTTGGCTACAAAACGGTTGCTTGACAGGAGAAGTTGCACCCATCTTGAAGCTGGGCACCCATCCTGAAATGGAGCGGCCCGCAATTTTGAAGAGATCAATACCTTCTACTGCCGGTGCGACCATCAGTCTTCGCGCCTCCCGAAAGCGGTCTCTGGAGCGTATCCTTCAGCAATACATCTCGCAACCCGCGAATGTTATTACCATGTTCTAGAATGAGTATACCAGATGGGAGGCGGTTTCTCCAGGTTCTGCACGGTCAATTCCTATGTTTCGCGCTGATTTTTTCAGGTTCGCCTCAAAACTCGTGCAGATTTGACCTTATTTACTACTCACCAGGCGGGACGAAGGCTCCCCTATTGGAGAGGTCCCTGCTCCACCTCCCATTCCGAGCGCGGCCTTTCATTTCAACAAAAAAGTGGCTGCCCACATTGCAGGATCCAGCAGCCAGAGCACAAGCGAGTTCGATCAGATGCGCGCACGTCTGAGAGACCTGGAGGCACAGTTAGCAGCAAAAGGGAAGCAAGATGCGCGCAATGTTTCTATCCGCTTGCTGAAACAAGAAATCGGCGAACTCAAAAAGCGTCTTGCTGAACTGGAGAGAATCCAGCTTGATAACCCTTGACATATCTATTCCACATATTCTCCTACGTGACCGCCGCCGGCCATGCCCTCATCGACCGCGAGTTGTATCTGCCCCAAGACTGGTGCTCCGATCCGCTGCGCAGGCAAGCCGCGCATATCCCCGAGATGGTCTCGTTTCAGACCAAACCCGAGCTAGCCCGGCGGATGATTTACCGTGCCCAGTCTGCTCGCTTGCCCATCCGCTGGGTGGTGGCCGATACGGTCTACGGTCCATCGAGGTGGTCTGTGTGCAAACACGGGCAGGCCTCCTGCTCGCGGATGTGGCCAGCATTGCCCAGCAAGCGCTCCGTGCGCGGGAGTGGCAGCCCCTCTCGCAGAGCCTGGGTACCAAAGGCGAGCGTCTCTTCGACTGGGCGCGCCTGCCCGTAGTACAAGCCGGCAGCGTGGACGGGCGCCATTGGCTGCTGATGCGCCGCTGTCTCGACGATCCGAACGAGCTGGCCTATTACCTCGTCTGGGCGCCACCCGAGACGCCTCTGTCCACCATGGTGCAGGCCGTTGGCGCCCGCTGGCACATCGAAGAGGACCTGCAAGCCGGCAAAGCCCTCGGACTCGATCACTATGAGGTCCGCAGCTACCTGGGCTGGTATCGCCATATCACCCTCGTGCTGCCTTCCTCGTCGCCATCACCGTCCAGAGCCACCTGACCGCTTCTGCTCCCCAGCAGTCTGCGGCCTGCCCGGCACTTATCGCGCTCTCCACCTCCGAAGCCCATCACCCGGCTTTCCCATCTCTTCTGGCCAGCACCCACTTCAGCTCCCCTGATCTGTCACTGGTCGGGCTTTCGGCGGACCCACCAATATTGGGCCGGCTACTATCATCGTCGCCGCCGTGCCAAAGCCAGCTAACCCTCTGTGTTGAGCCACCTGGCCTTCCCAGGACTTTTCCTGGGAGTCTTCCGGAGAATTCTCCTGGGAAGCTTCCCGAGCCTTTTCCCGGCACAATTCCTGGGCATGTTCCCAGGAGGTCGGAAGCCTGGCTCTCGTTCTTGTTGCACGTTCCACACGAAAGGAGGAACCCGATGACCTTTGTCTCTGTGGCCCAGGCGTCTGGTCGCCTGGGCATCGATGCCAAAACGCTGCGTCGCCCTCTTTCGGATGCCCAGCTCGCTCTGCAAAGCCATCCTCACGATGGTCGCAAAAAAGGGCTGAGCGCTGAGGACCTGCACCTGCTGGCCCACCGGCATCAGCGCAGCCTGGCGCCTCTCCCCCAGGAGCCGTCTGCCCTCGGTGCCGACGAACTGCCAGCGTTGGGAGCCGCGTTGCTGGCCCTGCCCGAGCGGCTTGACGCCTTGCAGACCCAGATCGCCGCCTTGCAGCAGCAGGTGACTGCTCTCACGCGCCTCATCACGCAGCACTGGCAAGAGCCAGCCATCCCGGCGGCTTCGACCCAGCAGGCCAAGTCGGCCAGTCGTCCCTCCAAGCCCGCCTCCCCTGCTCCCCGCTCTCGTCCTGCAGCCAAGCTCCCTCGCAAGCCGGTTCATGTCATCCCTCACGTTGAGTATGGCGATGAGGGACACTATGTGGTGATCTGTCCCAAGCATGGTTTGCTCTCGTTTGAGCCAGATACCCCCGAGTGGTTTGCCTGGGTGGCAGCGCAGTCCTCGTTTCGCTTTGTGGGAAAGGAGGGTAGTTTCTCGGCGCATCATGAGTGGCGCGTCAAGAGAGGCGCCTGGCGCGCCCATCGGCAGATCCGCAACCATGGCTACCATCTACGCCTGGCTCCCACCCAGGAGCTGACCATTGCAGTGTTGGAGCAGGCGGCTGAGGCGCTACAAGCTCACCTGACCTAGCCGCTTGCTTGGTTGGGGCTTCCGGGTGGGCTTGCCTCCTCCTCTCCTCCAACAAGTGCCACTGTAGTGAGGCATCAAAGAAGTAGCCTGCATGCTGCATAGGCTAATTGGCTGTGGCACCCGGTCGGGATGGAAACAGCAAGTCTAGGTTTTTCTGCTGGTTTTTTACACGGGCTAACTGGCCTGGGCAGCCCGGTCAGGATGGAAACATCGCCAACTCGAACGGCAAGCCAACGGTGTTTCTAGGCTAACTGGCCTGGAATGCCCGGTCGGGATGGAAACACCGCCAGCTCAGTCGCATACCCCAGGGAGTTTCGGGGCCCAAATGGCCTGGGCAGCCCGGTCGGGATGGAAACCAACAAAAAACTCGGCTCTCGTATGGCGGCGGGGTCGGCGAAATGGCCTGGGGCGCCCGTTCGGGGTGGAAACTGGGCAACTGGGTCACCATTCTATTCCGCACCTGCGCCGACTTCCGGGGCGGGTTTGAAACTACTCCGGCCCTGACACGCCGAAAATGATCCAGCGATGGTTACTTGCCCGATACAATCATTCTCCTACCTGGCTTAACGGCTGCCATGCGCCGGGCTACTATACAGTGGCTCGGGTTAGGTGTAATATGGGATAGACGTGCCGGTGTTTCAGTACAGGGAGGAGTTCGCTCACGGATACGCAGCATATTTCATCTGCTCCGGCTACCCAGGATATCACCCTCCGTCTACAACAGCTTATTTCGAACTGGGGCGGAGCGCAGCGTGGCCAGCCACTTGCGCATCTGCACCAGGAATGTGTGGACGCGGCGGGACGAAGGAGCAAGCTACAGTATCAACTGTTGCCTTCGCATATCCTCCTGGTTGCTGACCTGGATGCTACCAACCTGCAGCACGCGCTCAGGCGTTTGAATGGCCCTGGTCGCAATACTCAACTCACATTCCGTGTGGCGCCGATGGGGCGCTTTGATGCTGCCCTGATTCCTGTAGGGCGTGTTGGCGCACAACCTGATCGTTTCCTGCTGGCAGTCGAGCAAGGGCTATTAACCCAGGACCAGGTGGCGCTCTACGGCCATGCCGTCGGGCACCTGCTGCTGAACTACCAGGAGGAGCAGTTGGGCCGGGCGTCCCAGCTTGATCCGCGCAACGGGTACGCCCATGCCGATACGCTTGCCGAACTACGCCTGTTGGAGGCGGTCAAGCAAAAGCTAGACCTCCGTGTGCTGGAAACCTATCCGCTGCTGACCAGGCTGCTGGAGGTCCCCGAAGAGTCACCGGCGGCTTTCGACGCCGCTACCACCGACCTGCGCCAGCAGCTTGCCAGGTCCGGCTGGTCGGGGCAGTTCGCGCAGATGTATCACCGCTTTACGGATGGACGAGTATTCACCAGCTCCCCGCGGCGCGGCACACGCCTGTATGTCGATGCGCTGCTGCGTGCAGCTCCCTCCCTAGCCATCGCCATCGTCCATACCTTGCGAGCAGGGGAAGCGCGAGAAGATGCCACACGGCGCATCCAGGAGTATGCGCGCCGCCTGGCCGTGCCATTTGCCTATCTGCTTGAGGAAGATGGCGCCATTCAAGAGTTTGACTGGTCATGCTCACGCGAACCGGTTCGCTCGACACGCTCTGCATTTCCAGACCGCGAAACACTCTGGACACGCTGGGCGCAGGCGCTGCAACTCACCGATCCCAAACACCGGCGCGTCTTGCACTATCCCTACCGCTTCAGCGGAAGTAAGAGGCCGCGCTACTACCAGGAGGCGGCCATCAATAGCGCAGTGATTGCCGTTTTACAGGCTCAGCAAGGCTTGCGTCCTCCCCGTATCCTGATTACCCTCGCCACCGGCACCGGGAAGACTCAGGTCGCCTTCCAGTTGTTGTGGAAGCTCAAACGGGAAAGAGCCGTCAGAAACGTGCTCTTTTTAACGGACCGCGACTTCCTGCTCAGCCAGGCTATGGACAACGAGTTTGCGCCTTTTGGAGACGCACGCTACCGTATCCAGGGCGATGCCTCGACGGCCTACGACGTGAACTTTGCCACCTACCAGGCCATCACGAACACCGGCCAGGATGGGCAGCCGTTGTACTTACGCTACCCGCCCAACTTCTTCGATATTGTGGTCATCGACGAGTGCCATCGCGGCAGCGCAAGCGAGGCTTCCCAGTGGCGCGAAGTATTGAAATATTTCTCTGGCGCGATTCAGATCGGCCTGACTGCCACCCCGCTCAGCACCGAAACGGTGCAGACGGACGAGTATTTCGGCGAACCAATCTATCACTATTCACTGCGTATGGGCATCAGCGATGGCTTCCTGGCTCCCTATCGTGTGCGGCGCATCATCATCGGGCAGTCCGCTGAGGGCGAACAGCCGATCACGCCAGCGCAAAACCTGCAGGAAGAACTCGTTCTTCCGAACTGGGGAGATGACGAAGATGAGTCCTCCTTTGCCAACATCCCGGCCACAATGGAAACTCCAGGAATAATGATGACCTATACCAGGGCCATCGCACAACATCTCGCAGCTTTCCTCCAGCGTACCGATACTTTTGCCAAGACCATCATCTTCTGTGTTAACCAGCGGCATGCGGAGGATATACGGCGTGCCCTAGAGGAGGCGTGTGCTTCGTGGGCACCGCATACTGCCGAGTACATCGTGCGCATCGTCTCGGAAGGATTCCGGGTCATTGTCACGACCTCTAATCTGCTCAGCACAGGTGTGGACGTACCCACCTGCAAAAACATTGTGCTGGCGCGGCCTGTTGGTTCTATCGTGGAGTTCAAGCAGATCATCGGGCGCGGAACGCGCCTGTTTGAGCCAGAGAAGCGCTGGTTTACCATCCTGGATTACGCGGGCACCATCAAACACTTTTTTGACCCTGACTTTGATGGCGACCCGGAACTGGTGGAGCAGGAGCCACTCGTGCCAGAACCGGCGGGCGAGGAAGAAGCCACTCCTGTCGAGGAAGCGGGAGGTGTTCCCGTGCAGGAAGAGAGAATGCCTCCCGGGACGACTCAAGCCCCGGCAGGAGAGTTCACCTCAGAGAACACTACAAACGAGGCGCTATCAGGTGGTCTACCTGTTGGTTCCTCGCTTCAGGCGGTACTAGAAGATCAAACACGACACCCTGTCGTTGAGGTGTACAACCATATGCATACCTATCAACAGGATGTCTCAGCGTTTGTAGTCAGCGGAGCACACGAGGAGGCCCAAACTGCTGAACACACCTATGGCTCTTCCAGTTCCACGGAGCAAGATGCATCTTCCAGCAGTGCTGAAATGGTGGCAATAGACCCCACGAACCCACCGCCGGAAACGGCTATTATCATCAAACACACGAAGGATGGGCGGGTACTCAAGGTTATCGGAGAAGTTATTTTTGAGTTAGGCTCGGACGGCAGCACGTTGCGCAGGGGCACCTACCAGGAGTGCGCGGTGACAATGATACGCGGCATGATGGGAACACCTGCCGACCTGCGGGCCCGCTGGCGCAGGGACGAGCAGCGCGAGGAGATCCTGGCGCGTTTGGAGGACGAAGGGGTAGACTTAAAAGAACTGGCTTACCAGCAGCGATTGACGGAACTTGACCCACTCGACCTGCTGCTGCACATTGTTTTTCACGAGCCGGTGATTACCCGCGGCCAGCGGGTCGAACGTTTGAGGCGGGAGCATTCCACTTTTTTCAGACGCTTTGAGAATAATCTCCTGGCACGTGCAGTACTTGACGTCATCCTCGAGCGCTACATCAGAGGCGAACTAGAGAATGTCAGTGATCCCGGTCTGCTGAAGGTGATTTCTCTTGGGAATCGCCTCACACCATTTGACTTAGCGGAGGCATTTGTAGATCGAGCCAGCAACGCCAATGTCAGCACGGCGCTGAAAGAGTTACAGACCTTGTTGTACAGCGTCTGAGTATGTATGAAGGCACTGCATTTTGGGGTTTGTTTTAGGAAGGAAATGGGGCAATGACTGACCCTCAACAGCCTGTTTTATTTGCTGAAGACACCAAGGACAATGGCGCAATCTTGAATGACGCTCCCGCGCACACTCGTACTACGAAGAAGGCGAAAAGACCGAAGGAGCCGCTGACCAGCAAGCAGCAGCTCTCAACAACCATCAAGAGCGTGCGCGACCTCCTGCGCAAAGATGCTGGGCTTTCAGGAGATACGGACCGGCTGCCACAACTGACCTGGCTGCTTTTTCTCAAGAGCATCAATGATGCCGAACGTATGCACGAGGTTATGTTTGGCGCTGCCTTCGAGCCGATCATCGAAGAACCGTATCGCTGGCGCGACTGGGCAGCAGTGCAGGACAAGACGCAGCGCAGGACCGGCGATGAACTGCTCGATTTCGTGAACGGCGAATTGATCCCCTACCTGGCGCGGCTCTCCGGCTCAAGCGAGCAAGATATACGCACCATCATCGGCACCATCTTCCAGGGGACCGTGAACCGCATCCGCTCCGGCTACATCCTGCGCGAAGTAGTGGATAAACTCAGCGCCATCAACTTCAACTCCTCGGACGATATTCACGCCCTCTCCCACTTCTACGAGACCATGCTCAAAGAGATGCGCGACGCCGCCGGGGATTCAGGTGAGTTCTATACGCCGCGTCCCGTCATCCGCTTCATCATCAACCGTCTAGCGCCGAAGCTGGGCGAGCGCGTCATGGACCCGGCCTGCGGCACCGCTGGCTTCCTGGTCGAAACCTACGAGCAACTGAAGAGCAAGGCAGATACACCGGAAAAACTCCGGCAGCTTGAGAAATCGCTGATCGGCATCGAGAAGAAGCCCATGCCGTACCTGCTCGGAGTAATGAATATGCTGCTGCACGGCGTCGAGTACCCGCACCTGTCCGAGCATAACGCCCTCTCGACCAATATCCGCCAGATTCGCGATGACGAACGCGTTGACGTGGTCGCCACTAATCCCCCGTTCGGCGGCGACGAAGAGCGCGGCATCCTCAACAACTTCCCCGAAGGCATGCGCACCACCGAAACCGCCATCCTCTACTTCCAGTACGTCATGGCCCTGCTCAAACGCCCCGGCGGGCGCTGTGGAATCGTGCTCCCCAACGGCTTCCTCTTCGGCAACGGTGTCGCGGCCATCGTCAAAAAGCAACTGCTCACCCGCTTCAACCTGCATACTATCGTGCGCCTGCCAAACGGCGCTTTCGCGCCCTATACGAGCATTCCTACCAATCTACTTTTCTTCGAGGCTTGCGATGTGAGCGCGCTTGACAACGATCAGCCCTGTACGCGCGAAGTCTGGTACTACGAACTGCCGCTGCCCGAGGGCCGCAGCAGCTACAGCAAGACCAGGCCGTTGCAATACGAAGAATTCGCCGATTGTATCGCCTGGTGGGACACCCGCGTCGAAAATGAACATGCCTGGAAAGTTCCCGTCGAGCAATTGCTGGCGAACGACTGCAACCTGGACGTGAAGCATCCCAACAGCAGGAAGGATTTCGAGCACTTACCACCTGAGCAACTGGTGAAAAGTATTGCTCTCAAAGAGCGGCGTATTCTTGAAATTATGGATGAAATTGAGCGGATGCTGGCGAGGGAAGGGGAATGAGCAGAAGTTTCCCAATTGTAACATTAGGAGAAATACTCATACCGGTTAGTCGTCCTGAGAGAGTCGACCCAGGCAAAATCTATCATATTCTGGGGGCACATTGGTATGCTCAGGGCTTATATATCAAAGACACAAAGCTTGGTTCAGAAATTCAAGCAGATAAGGTATATCGTGTTGAGCACAGAGATTTTGTATACAATCGTCTTTTTGCATGGAAAGGTTCATTTGCGATAGCTACAGAGGAAGATAACGGCTGCTATGTCTCAAACGAGTTTCCAGTGTTCTCTATCAACCAGGAGAGGATAAATCCGCAGTATCTGCGAAGATATTTTTCCCGTACCATTTTGTGGGAAGAAGCTCTAGGTCTAAGTAGTGGAGGAACACCCACAAGCCGCAATCGCCTCAAAGAGGATAAGTTACTCTCTATGAAAATCACTCTTCCTCCCCTCGAAGAGCAACAACGCATTGTGGCTCGGATCGAGGAGGTTGCGGTTAAGATTGAGGAGGCGCGAGGGTTGCGACGGGGGGCGACGGAGGAATGCGAATCACTTTTTTCCTCTGCTATGAATGGTATCTGGTCTTATCAAAATAATTGGAGTACAAAACCTATAAGGGATATTGTTACAATAGTATCTGGACTGGTAGACCCAAGAGAAGAGCCCTATTCAAGCCTGCCACATATTAATGGAGAGGCAATGGAGTCAGGTACTGGCAGGCTTCTAAACTACCGAGTGGCCAAGAATTTAGGGCTGATAAGTGGTAAGTTCCACTTCAAAGCAGGAACCATTCTCTATTCCAAGATACGCCCCTATTTAAGGAAAGCCGTTCAGGTTCCTGTTGAGGGTATATGTAGCGCCGATGTCTACGCCTTCGAAAGTATCGATTCTGCACTTGAACCAAGATTCTTCATGTATTCATTGATTGCTCCTACTTTTACTGTATACGCAAACGAGTTATCAGGGCGCACTCGTATGCCCAAATTGAATCAAAATCAGCTTTTTGCTTTTCGTTTGAGCTATCCACCTCTTTCTGAGCAACAGCATATTGTAGCTTACCTTGATGAACTGCAATCCAATGTAGATTCGTTGAAACGTAACCAAGCCGAGATCTCAGCAGAACTCGATGCTTTGTTGCCGTCCATTCTTGATAAGGCATTTAAGGGGGAGTTGTGATGACAGAAAACAACCTACCAACTGGTGATCAGATAAGAGCAGCCATATTTGGTACCTTCTTGCTACTACAAGTATCATAGAAGCGAACATGTACAAAGCTCTATAGTAAGATTGTCTGGATGTCATAGCAGAGCAAAAGGTGCCACGAGAACCCATCCCAGATCACAGTTTGTCTCGTGGCTGTGCCTTTGAAAGAAGCATGGGTTCTTTATCAGGGGATAAACTAAGTCCTTAAGGAGCGCTGCCCTTCGTCTGGACAAGACATGAAGGAAAGAAATTGAGGTATTTATGCGAAAGCAATACCACAGGATCTCCAGCATGCTTCTAATTATGCTTTTTATTTTTTTCGCACTTCCCATCACTTACTTTGTGCTGCAACACGTCCAAAAAGTGCAAGAGACGGTTTCCCCAATTCACGACATCATTTATGAAGATGCACTTGCTTCAGGGTGGAAGGCCCGGTCGGTGGCCAGTCGTATAAACCTTGCCAATACTGCGCCTGTCTATGCAGGGAGCAAATCGATCTCATTTACTCCTACGAGGCAGGGGGGGCGTCTCTATCTGTATACAACTACGCTGGTAAATCTTGCCCGGTACTCTTCCCTTCACTTTGCTGCACGGGCCAGTCAAGCCGGGCAAGACTACAATGTAATGCTCTACGACGGTACAAATAAGCCGCTGCCCGCGGTGCGTCTTGCTCACTACGGCGGTGACCCACCAACTGGAACCTGGAAAGTGTACACTATTCCCTCGCCGGACCTGGGAGCCAATGCAACACAAATCAGTGGTGTTGCCTTTCAGAGCCGTACTAATTGGCATGGGACGTTATATCTTGATTCGATTGCTTTACCAGGGGCGGTTTTTTTGCCAACCCCAACGGTAACCGCCACTCCTACTTTTACCCCTACCCCGGTTCCTCAACTAACACCAACGACAGGAAAGAATTTGTATGTCTCACCTTCAGGCAGCAACTCAAATGACGGATCACAAACCCATCCATTCGCAACTATTACCAAAGCAGCAAGCCATGCAACACCCGGAACAACAGTGCATGTTGCACCCGGCATCTATACGCAGCCGGTTTCCACAGACGCGAGCGGTACATCAACAGCACGTATTACCTATGTTTCAGATACGAAATGGGCAGCAAAGATCCAACTGAGTCGTAGTGCTGCGCCGGATGCCATTTGGAGTAGTGTAGGTGATTATGTAACGATCCAAGGGTTTGATATCTCAGGGGGCAGCGGTTTCAATGGTATCCTCTATGAAGGAAATTATGTCCAAATCAGTGGCAATCGGGTACACGATCTGGGCACCACCAGTTGCTATAGCGGTGCTGGGATCAATAACAATGGTTATACTATTCATGATGATAATATTATTGGAAACATTGTTTATAACATTGGTCCAAAATCTTCTTGCAATCAAATCCATGGTATTTACTACTCTAACCTCAAAGCGCATATTTCGAATAATATAACGTATAATAACGCCGGGTATGGTATTCAATGTTGGCATGCATGTAATAAGGTTATTATTGATAATAACCTCGTTTTTGGAAATAGATTTGGAGGCATCATCATAGGCGCAGGAGATGCGCCAGGAGGGGTCGTAACAAATAACTCAATTATTGCCAATAATATTGCGATAAATAATATCGGCTATGGTATAAGAGAATACGAGTATCCAGGATCAAACACCATAGGATCAAAGAATCAAATTCTGAAAAATATCGTGTACGGGAATACTGTTGGGGGAATTTCGTTATTGAACGGCAATACTGCAAGTGGGACAATCACTTCACACGTTCAATTTGTCAATTTCCAAGCAGATGGCAGCGGAGATTACCATCTGAAACCTAAAAGCCCTGCCATTGATGCGGGGACAAGTATTGGTGCACCTACTGATGATATAGATGGAGTTCCCAGACCGCAAGGAAAAGGCTATGATATTGGGCCTTATGAGTATAGGCCATGATGAGTAATCTCGAAAATGATGTAGCTCAAAACTCATCAAAACAGCGCCTTGTTTCCGAAGTACTCGAACTCGGCGAAAGCCTCTTTGAGACCGCTCTAGAAGCAGGGAGCCATCAATCCTCTACGGGCGAAGAAGGTGAGGCATATCCTATTGACGAGCTACGGGCAGCAACCCAGGAGTTCTTTTCCGCTTTGCGCCTGTTGTTAGGTATAGAAATATAAAGGAGAGCGATATCAACAGCTTCCCTGGCGAGGATGCTATAGCAGTTAGAGGAAAAAAGACGCATGACACTGAAGGAGCAGGTCATTGCTGCGGCACAGGAGCTGCTGGCAGCGAACCCGGCAGGATTGACCGGAGAAGCGCTTACCGGCCAGGTGGCGAAGCAGGTCAAGCGACAGCTTCCGCTCACCCAGGTCATGGCTGTTATGCGCGAGCGACCCCAGCTTTTTATCGAGGGTGAGGGTGGGCGCTGGCGCCTGCGCGAGCAAGCAGCGGCGGCGCTCCCCGCTGAACCATCATCTGCTCCGGCCAATACCTCTTTATCCTCCGTTCACGCGCTCAGGCGCGGCTGCTACGTGATCTTCGATCTTGAAGCCACGCGCCAGGATGCCTATTCACCTGCTACCGAGATCATCCAGATCGCGGCCCAACGCTGGATAGATGGCGTGCCACAAACCCTCTGGGCCAGCTTCGTCCGCCCATCGGTGCCAATTCCCGAGCACATCACCCAGCTTACGAAAATTACGATGGATGATGTACGTGATGCGCCTCCTATTGCCGATGTCCTGCGCGACTTCTTCGCCTACGTGGGCGACCTCCCGTTGATTGCTCATAATGGCGCGAGCTATGATGGTCCCTTGCTGCAAGCGACTTGCGAGCGTATTGGCCTGCCGCTTCCGTCAACCTTTCGCGTGCTGGATACGCTTCCGCTGGCACGAGCGCTCGTGCCTACAGAACCCTCGCACAATGTTGGCTCACTCGCTGAGCGCTTTGGCTGTGCACGAGAAGATGCTCACCGCGCGGATGCGGATGTCGAGATGCTGGCGGGCATTGTCCAGGGCCTGGAGCGCGAAATCCAGGACGGGCCGAGCGGAGCGGCTGTCTATGATCTGCTGCACCGCGCCGGTGATCCCTGGACCGAGCTACTCACGCCGCCCGCACAACCCGCGCTCGTACCGGAGATCATCGCCATCTTAGGCGCGAACCTCGCGCCACCTCTGCCCGAACGCCTACCGGCGACAGCGGGACCGGTGGATGCCAGCGTTGTCGAGGCGGCCTTCACACGGGCCGAGGCGCTAGGACGAACCCGGCGCGAGGCTCAAATCGAGATGTCGCAACTGGCTGCCGGGACGCTGCATACAGGCGGCTATGCTATCATCCAGGCGGGGACCGGGACAGGGAAGGCTCTGGACGTGGAAACACCTATTCCAACTATTAATGGATGGAAGCGAATGGGTGATTTGGCAATAGGCGACGTAGTGTTTGACGAACAAGGTCAACCCACAAATGTTACAACAGTGTTCGATATCATGTATGATCGTCCTTGTTATGAAGTCGTGTTTTCCGATGGGGCATCATTGGTAGCTGATGCTGAACATGAGTGGGTAACATATACAGCGACAGATCGCGCTTGGAATAGGCAGCCCCCAAGATCGGATGTCTACACAGCAAAGCAGTTTGTGACATATGAAATACTCGCCTCCTTAGAGAATCTTATTGCTTTATCGCGAGACGATGAATATATATCCCTGTCTAAAGCTGCTTCTCTTATAGGATGCAGTTACGGAGCGATTTTCCGTTCATCTCGTACCATAACATATATTGGCAGTCGTCCCGCACTTTATGAACAGAAGTCTTTACTTATCGCTTTGCGAGACCGCCTAAAAAAAGATTTGATTTCGCAAAGACGGGATGGTCGTCCATTTACCTTAGTCACAACCGAACAAATGGCAGCCACGCTTACAGTTCATACATACAAACGTGCTAATCATGCAATTGCATTAGCCAAACCGCTCGCTCTTCCCGATATAGAGTTGCCTATTGCTCCTTACTTCTTAGGTGTCTGGCTTGGTGATGGCAGCAAAAACAACAATCACATCACCACTGCTGATCCAGAGATACTTGCTGAAATAGAAAAAGATGGTTATACCACTCGTCGGATTAAAAGCAGGTCTATTCTATATGCCGTTGATGATGAGAATGGGAAAGCAAAAAATCGGTGGCAACCTGGCATGACAGGGAAATTGAGAGCATTAGGTGTTATTCTAAATAAGCATATTCCTGCCATCTACCTACGAGCTTCTGAACAACAAAGGCGAGCATTACTTGCTGGTCTGCTAGATACAGATGGTACAGTGAATCGTCACGGCGCGATTGAATTTACTACTACAAATCCACGTCTTGCCTCTGATATCTATGAGTTAATTTGCTCTTTAGGTTATCGCCCCTCTCTACGAGAGGGCACTGCTCGTCTGTATGAGAAGGATTGTGGCGCTAAATGGATCATAGCATTTACAACAAACGAGCAGGTTTTTCGCCTGGAGCGAAAAATCATAGCGCACAAAAAGCGACTACAAAACTACAACGTTGAAAGCAATAGTTACCGCTATGTCGTTGTCATCAATAGGGTTCCTTCGCGCCCTGTGCGATGTATTCAAGTCGATTCACCGAGTCATCTCTATCTTGCAGGACAGTCTATGATCCCGACTCATAATAGTCAGGGCTATCTCGTGCCCGCCGCCCTCTATGCGCGCGCTACTGGTCAACCCGTTGCCATTTCGACCTTCACCCGCGTGCTCCAGGCACAACTGGTCGAGCGCGAATTGCCCTTTGTGCAGCAGCTTGTGCCGGACCTGACCTACGCGCAACTGCAAGGGCGCTCCAACTATCTCTCACTCTCGCGCCTGGCGGAAGAAATCGAAGAGGCGTTTTCCGAGGAAACGTTATCTGCGCCACGCGCCTGGATGCTCGCGACGCTGATGCGTTTCGCTGCCGCCAGCAGGCACGGCAACCTGGATGAACTGGGCGTCACCCCGCGGGCATTAGACGACTTTCTGGCCGCCGATGGCGGTGTCTTCCAGGTACTCGCCAGCGTGCGCTCCAGTGCAGATGATCGCTCAACTGCCGCCATCCCCGTCGATTTTTACCAGCGAGCGCGCGAAAATGCCGAACGAGCCGACCTGGTCGTCGTCAACCATGCCCTGCTGCTCAACAACAGCCTCGGCGATCCCTCTGACGAGGTGCCGTTTGCAGATGCGGTGATTTGCGACGAGGCGCACAATCTCGAGGACGCGGCCACAAGTGCCCTCGAACAGCGCGTCGAGGAGCGTATATTGCGGCGTCTCCTGCGCGCTATCTACGATTCGCGCGCTTACAGTGGCCTCGTGCGTGATTGCCGCCGCAAGCTGGGCATGGCTGCCGATGATCCCGTGCTGCTGCCTATCGTCAAAGCCGTGGACGATGCACACGCAGCGCTGGACAGCCTCGCCACCCAGCTCAATCGCTACGTGGCGGGCCAAACCGTTGTCTCACGCGCCGACCTGGAACGCTACGGAGTGCGCGTGCGTATCGACGCGGGCGCGCTGGCGGCGGCCGGTGGTCCTGCGCTGCGCACCGCTGCCCAGACGCTTGGCCAACTGCTCACCGACCTGCGTTCAGCGCTCAGCAAGCTGGTCACGCATGCCCCATCCCAGGTACAGCCAGAGCGGGAAACAAGACAGGCGAGAAGCCAGCGCCGCACGGTGCGCCTCGCCCGTTCGCTGCTGCGCGACCTGCGCACGGTCGTTGACCATTACCAGGGCTTCTGGGCGTTCAATAATAGCGGTAACTACGTGCGCATGATCGAGCTGGGCAAACTGGAAGCTTCATCCGGGAACACTACGGCAAAGACGGGGCAAGGCAAAGGCATGGCCCGCGCGCCTGTCACTATGAGCGCCGTGCCGATCAACGTCGGCCCGCCCCTCTGGGAGCGCATGTGGTCCCGGCTCGACACGGCTATCTGCACTTCTGCTACCTTAACGGTCTACGGACAGGGATTTGACTTCTTCCTCAGTCGCATCGGCCTGGAACCCGAGCGGGTAAGCAGCGCGGGTCAAACAAAAGCGGTGGTCACGCGCGAACTGCCCCCGGCCTTCAACTACCACGACCTGGCGCTGCTTTTGTTGCCCAACGATCTTCCCACGCCGCGCGACAGCGAATTGAAGCGCAACTTCCCCCAGGCCGTCGCGGACCTGCTGAACCGCTTCATCCCGTTCTTCGGCGGCAAAACGCTCGCCCTGTTCACCGCTAACTCGCGGCGCGATTACGTGTTCCAGCACATTGCTGATGCGCTCGCGGAACAAGGATTCCCCGTACTCTGCCAGGGGCAGGGCAGCTTACAACGCCTGTTAGACGAATTTCGCGCCACAGCAGAAAGTTCCTTGCTCGGTTCGCGTTCACTTTGGGAAGGCGTAGACGTGCCAGGTGAATCACTCTCCTACGTCTTTTTAGAGAAGTTGCCTTACCCGAGCCTGGGTGACCCGGTCGAGGCGGCACGCATGAGCGCGGTGGAGAATGCCGGTGGCAACTCCTTCTATGACTACCTGTTGCCCAAAATGATCATCACCTTCAAACAGGGCTTTGGCCGCCTGATCCGTGCTGCCGATGATAAGGGCGCGGCCATCTTGCTGGACAAGCGGCTGCGCAATTCGCTCTACCGTACTGAAGTGCTGCGCTCCCTGCCCGATCCCAGCATCGGCTATGAGTCCGACGTGGAGATGTTCCGCCGCATCGCCGCATGGATGGGCATCGACTTCGACCCGGCGGACCTCCCGGCGCCAACCGTACCGGACCTGCAGCGGGTGTTGAGCGAGCAGCAGCTCTCTACGCCCTTCGTAAGCGAGGAAGATTTCGAACGAGTCGCGAAGCCACGTTTGCTCGCTGTGCAGCAGGCCATATGGGGCCAGGGCACATTTCGCCCGGGCCAGGAAGATATCATACGCGATGTGCTGGCAGGGAAAGATGTGCTCACTCTACTGCCAACGGGGGCTGGCAAGAGCCGTACCTACCAGTTACCCGCGCTGATTCGCCCCGGCTTAACACTGGTCATTT
>WNFM01320511.1_pt4 | contig 18636 bp, 17 predicted proteins | sample 5400271 | NCBI WGS metagenome assembly WNFM01 (sample SAMN13153352, study PRJNA577476) | soil metagenome | isolation source: 60 cm saprolite on Douglas fir-dominated hillslope | place: USA:California | collected 2013-09-17 | reverse complement strand
ATGATCGCCGCGTAATTCTCGACGGCGCCGCTGCCGATGAGCGTCGCCGGGCGCCAGCGCCCCACCCGCACGATGTCGGCATGCATCACATGCAGGTTGATCGCCGCCGCCAGGCCTACCGCCTCGTCGAGCCGCGCCGCGGGCGAGCGTGCGCCGTCGCGCTCTTCGCTCGGCGCGACCTTGAGCACCGGGTGGAGTACCAGGCAGCGCCCGGTCGAGGGGAAACGCTCGTCCTGCGCCGCGGTCATCCGCTCAGGCTTCGTCGCTCTCTTTGCCCGGCTCGAAGAGCTGGATGGGTTGCGCCGGCATTACCGTCGAGATCGCGTGCTTGTAGACAAGCTGCGAGTGGGCGTCGCGCCGAAGCAATACGCAGAAATTGTCGAACCAGGTAATGATTCCCTGGAGCTTCACGCCATTCACGAGGAATACGGTGACCGGGGTCTTGTTCTTGCGGACGTGATTTAGGAAGACATCCTGAACGTTTTGCGACTTTTCCGACGACATGGGGATTCCCCTTCTTCAGTTCTTGCGGCCGGTCGGAGTCCGTAGAGCGGCACGCCCCTGGGGCACGCAGCCGTCATACGCTCGCCCCATTCATAGCAAATTGGCTCGGCGAGGGAAATCACAACCCCCTGACATAGTGGGAGAGCGCCTCGCACGCGGGAAAGTGCAAGGCGGGGGGAAAGCGGGCGAAGCTTTCCTCCTCGAGCGGGCGTGCCCCGAGCAGCACGCCGAGGCAGCCGGCATTTGCGGCGCATTCCATGTCGAGCGCGGTGTCGCCGACATACCACGCCTCGCCGGCGCCGATGCCGCTGCCGTCGAGGGCGAGCAGCACTGGCGCCGCGTGCGGCTTGTCGAGCGCTGCGTCGCCGGCGCCGACGAGCCGGCGGAAATGCGCCGTCCAGCCGAGATGTTCGGCCTCGCACCGCAGCACCGCGCCCGTCTTGTTGCTGACGACGCCAAGATAGAACCCGTCCCCGGCCAGCGCCTGGAGCAGATCGGCGGCGCCGTTCATCGCCTTCAAGCGATCAAGATGGATCGAGACGAAGGTGTCGAGATAGAGCTTGCGCGCCTCTTCCCAGCGCTCGCCGAAGAGCAGCGGAAAGCTGTCGCGCAGGCTGCGCGCCACCCTGAGCTTGGTCTCCGCCATCGTCCACGGCTCATGGCCCATGGCGGTGAAGGTGACGACCAGCGCGTGATGGATGGTCTCCCAGGTATCGACCAGGGTGTTGTCCCAATCGAACAACAGCGCGCGCGGGCGCCGCGCCGCCGCCGTCATCGCCGCCGTCCCTGCGCCGCCGTGTATGACTGGTAAGCCTCGCGCAGCCGGCGCACCACGGTTCCGGGATGACCGTTGGCGATGGGCGTATCGTCGATGCGCACCACCGGAAGCACGAAGTTGGTGGTGCTGGTGAGGAACGCCTCGCGCGCCGCCTTGGCCTCGGCGACGCTGAAGGGCCGCTCGACCAGGCGCAGCCCTTCGCCGTTGAGCAGCGCGATCAGGCTGAGCCGGGTGATGCCGTTCAAGATGCTGGTGTCGGCCTGGCGCGTCACCACCTCGCCGGCACCGGTGACGATCCAGGCATTGCTCGAGGTGCCTTCGGTCACCTTGCCGTCGCGGTCGACCTGCCACGCCTCATAGGCGCCGGCCTCCTTCGCCTGTTGCTTGCCGAGCGTGTTGGGCAGCAGCGCTACCGATTTGATGTCGGGCCGCGCCCAGCGGATGTCGGGTATGGTAATGACGCCGACGCCTTCCTCGACGAGGCGCGGATGGGGGCCGCTATGGCGGCGCGCCGTCATGACGACGCTCGGTCGCGCGCTCTTTGGGAAAGCGAAGTCGCGCGGCGCGGCGCCGCGGCCGATCTGCAGGTAGATGATGCCGTCGCGCACGCCGTTGCGGCGGATGACCTCGCGCATCACCGCCTTGAGCGCCGCCTTGCTCATCGGCCAGGCGATGCGCAGCTCGCCGAGCGAGCGTCCCAGCCGCTGCAGATGCGGCGCCTCGTCGACCAGCGCGCCGCCGCTGACGGCGATGACCTCGTAGACGGCATCGGCGAACTGGAAGCCGCGATCCTCGATATGCACGCGCGCCGCACGGTGCGGAACATAGCGCCCGTTGACATAGGCGATGCGGGACATCGGCCGTCACCCCCCTCCCCATCCCTCCCCCTCAAGGGGGGAGGGGGAACGAAACTCCGATCCCCTCCCCCCTTGAGGGGGAGGGCCAGGAAGGGGGGTATACCAAAAGCTCATAACGAAACGTTCACGTCCCGAGCTTGGCGGTGCCGTTGACCACGCCCAGCGACTTGAGCTTGCGGTGGAGCGCCGAGCGCTCCATGCCGACGAAAGCCGCGGTGCGTGAGATGTTGCCGCCGAAGCGCGTCACCTGCGCCAGCAGATATTCCCGCTCGAACACTTCGCGGGCGTCGCGCAGCGGCAAAGTCATGATCTCGCCGCCCTTGTCCCATTTGACCACGGTCGGCGCGATCGAGCCGATCTCGGCCGGCAGCATGTCGGCGCGCAGCGGCTCTCGGCTCTCGCCCGGCGCCATGATGAGCAGCCAGTCGACCACGTTGCGCAGCTGGCGGACATTGCCCGGCCATTCATAGGCCTGCAGCGCGGCCATCGCATCCTCACCGAAGTCGCGCGGCGTCAGTCGCGCGGCTTCGGCGGCGCGCGTCATGAAATGGCGCGCCAGCAGCGGGATATCCTCGCAGCGCTCGCGCAGCGACGGCACGCGGATCGGCACCACGGCGAGGCGGTAGTAGAGATCCTCGCGGAAGCGGCCCGCGGCGATCTCAAACGCGAGGTCGCGGTTGGTCGAGGCGATGACGCGGACATCGACTTCGACGCGGCCGCCGCCGACGCGCTCGAAGGTCTGATCCTGCACCGCGCGGACGATCTTGCCCTGCGTCTCCAACGGCATGTCCGCCACCTCGTCGAGAAACAAGGTGCCGCCATGCGCCTGCTCGAAGGTGCCGACCTTGCGCGGGGAATCCGCGGCCTCGGCGCCGGCCTCGCTGCCGAACAGCTCGAGCTCGAGCCGCTCGGGACGCAGCGTCGCGCAGTTGAGCGCGACGAAGGGCCCCGAGGCGCGGCGCGATTGAATGTGAAGGACCCGCGCCACCACGTCCTTGCCGGCGCCGGGCGGCCCGCTGACCAGCACGCGGCTACCGGTGCCGGCGACGCGCTCGACCTGCTGGCGCAGCTGGCCCATGGCGTGCGACATGCCGATCAGCTCCTCGTCGCCGCCGGCGCGCAGGCGCAGCTCCTCAACCTCGCGCTTCAAGCGCGCCGCCTCGATGGCACGCTCGACCACCAGCAGCAGGCGGTCGGACTTGAAGGGCTTCTCGATGAAATCATAGGCGCCGATCTTGATGGCGGCGACTGCGGTCTCGATCGTGCCGTGACCGCTGATCATGACGACCGGCAGGTTGGGCAGCTCGCGCCGGATGATCTTGAGGATCTCGAGGCCATCGAGCTCGCTGCCCTGCAGCCAGATATCGAGCACCACGAGCGTCGGCCGGCGCGACCGCACCGCCGCCAGCGCCTGCGCGCTGTTGCCCGCTTCGCGCGTCTGATATCCCTCGTCCTTGAGGATTCCGCACATGAGCATGCGGATATCGGCTTCGTCGTCGACGACGAGAATGTCATGAGCCATGCGCCGCCGCCTTTTCTGCGGTACCGGTTTCTTCAGCCCCGCGCGCCGGCGTGACGCGCGGGTCGGCACGGTTGAAGACCAGCGCCACGCGCGCGCCGCCGCCTTCGTGGTCCTCGAGGATCAACTCCCCGCCATGGTCTTCCATGATCTTCTTGACGATGGCAAGGCCGAGCCCCGTGCCCTTGGCGCGCGTCGTGACATAGGGCTCGGCGAGGCGGTCGCGCCCCTCCTGCGGCAGGCCGCGGCCGTTGTCCTCGACGACGAGCGCGGTCTGCTGCGCCACCTCGCGCACGCGCACGGCGATCATGCCGGGCGGGACCTCGCCATCGCGCGCCTGGATCGATTCGGCGGCGTTCTTCAGCAGATTGACCAGCGCCTGGCTCACCTGGCGAGCATCGCAGGCGAGCCGCACGGAACCGGGCAGGTCGAGCTCGAAGCGGATCTCCGGCGTCGCCGTGCGCTGCAGGAACACCGCCTGCCGCACGATGTCGACGAGATTCTCGTCCTTGATGGTCGGCGCCGGCATGCGGGCGAAGGAGGAGAACTCATCGACCATTCGGCCGATATCGCCGACATGGCGGATGATCGTCTCGGTGCAGGTGGTGAAGGTCTCGGGATCGATCTGGATCTGCTTCAGGTACTTGCGCTTCAGGCGCTCGGCCGAGAGCTGGATCGGGGTGAGCGGATTCTTGATCTCATGCGCGATGCGGCGGGCGACATCGGCCCACGCTGCCTTGCGCTGCGCCGACAGCAGCTCGGTGATGTCGTCGAATGTGACGATGTAGCCCTTGACCTCGCCGCCTTCGCGCTCCGCGGCGATGCGCACCAGCAGCGTCTGCGAGCGGCCGCGCCGCACCACCTGGACCTGTGATTGCGCCAGCCGCTCCGGCCGACGCGTCGCCTCGTCGAGCAGCTTGGCCATCTCCGGCACCGCCTCGCCAAGCTGGCGGCCGATGAGGTGGTCGAGATCGGCGCCGAGCAGCAGCGAGGAGGAGCGGTTCGGCAGGTTGATGCGGCCGTGCTGATCGAGCCCGATGACGCCGGCCGAGACACCCGCCAGCACCGTCTCGGTGAAGCGCCGCCGCTGATCGAGCTGGCGGTTGGCCTCGATGAGCTCGCTCTGCTGCGTCTGCAGCTGATGCGTCATGCGGTTGAAGGCGCGGCTGAGCGAGCCGAACTCCTCATCGGCGGCGCCCTCGGGCACGCGCGCCGCGAGGTCGCCGGCGCGCACCTGCTCGGCGGCGGCGACGAGCGAGCTGATCGGTCGCGCCAGCTTGGTGGCGAAGCGCAAGCCGACCAGCACGGCGCCGGTGAGCAGCAGCAAGCCCACGGCGACGAACATCAGCGAGAAGGCGGTTTGGAAGTTCGAGCGCTGGCCTTCGAGCTGCTTGTATTCGTTGGTCGCGTCCTGCGTCTGCTTCATGTGGAGCAGCACGGCCGGATCGACGAAGCGGCCGACATAGAGATAGACCTCGCCGAAGCGGTCGAGCCGCACCAGCGCGCGCACCCGGTCGTCATTGTCGCTGGTCATCACCGCGACGTCGCCGGAATCGGCCTGGCGCACCGCCCAATCCGGCACCGGCTCGAGCTGCAGCGCCAGGCTGAAGCCGGAGCGCGCGAGGATGCGGCCGTCGGCATCGAACACCACCGCCTCGTTGAGCGAGCGCAGCGCCGCCTGGGCCGCGACGATCTGGTTGAGGCGCTGCGGGTTCACGGTAAGGAACGGCGCATCGCGGTTGAGGTCGCTCGCCATGCTCACGACGTCGGCGCGGATGGTCTGCTGGTGCTCATGGAGATAGGCCTCGGCGACGGCGAGCGAGCCCGACAGCGCGGTGCGCACGCGCTCGCTGAACCAGGCCTGCACGCCGAAAGTGAAGAGGAGATAGGAGAAGACGGCGACGACGATGGTCGGGATCACCGCCACCAGGCTGAACAGGATCACCAGCCGGACGTGCAGCCGCGAGCCGGCGAGGCCGCGCCGCCGCTCCGCCCACACCTGCACCAGGCGCCAGGCGACGATGGCGCAGAGCGGCAGCACCAGGATCAGGTTGAGCAGCAAGAAGAGCTGGTCCATGTCCGGCCGGCTCGGGCCGAACGGCGGCAGCCCGCGCATTGCGGCATATGTCGCGAGGGCCGACGCGACCGCCGCGATCGCCAGCGCGATCACCGTCTTGCGCACCAGGCGAACCCGGCGGGCCCAGAGCACCAGCTCCCGCGATACGCTCATCCGCGCTTCCGCCCGTCGCTTGCCGCGCTCAGCCGCGCGTTTGTCGGGTCATTTTAGGCTGCCCTCCGGAGCGATGTCCAACGCGCGAAGGTCTTTGCCGGTCAATCGCTTGGCTGAGGCGGCCGAGCCACCGTCGAGTTGGCCACTTTGAACGAGGGCACCGCGGCCGGTCTGCGGCGGGCTGCCGCAGGACCGCCTGCGGGATAAGCCGTGTGCCGGCTCGCCCAACGCCGATACCGGCTGGCGGCCGTCGCTCCCCCCTCACTTCAGGCTGCGGGCGACGTCGATGTCGAGTTCGCGGATCTTCTTGCGCAGGGTGTTGCGGTTGAGGCCGAGGAGCTGGGCCGCCCTGAGCTGGTTGCCACGGGTGGCGCCGAGGCTCAAGAGGATCAGCGGCCGCTCGACCTCGCGCAGCACCCGGTCGTAGAGCCCGGCCGCCGGCAAGCCGCCCTTATGCGCGGCGAAGTAGTCCTTGAGATGCCGCTCGGCAGCGCCGCTCAGCCCCTCATTGGCGGCGGCGTCAACCGGCCCCGGCGCCGGAACCGCCTCGGCGAGCTCGGCCTCGACCGCGTCGATGCCGATCACCTCCTGGGCATAGAGCGCGGCCAAGCGCCGCACCATATTCTCGAGCTCGCGCACATTGCCGGGCCAGCGATGGCCCTTGAGGCGGTCCATGGCCGCGACGTCGAGCGACTTCATCGGCAGCCCTTCGGCATGCGCCTGCGCGAAGAAATGCCGCACCAGCGCCGGGATGTCCTCCGCCCGCTCGCGCAGCGGCGGCAGCCGGATCGGCACGACGTTGAGGCGGTAGAAGAGGTCCTCGCGGAAGAGGCCCTGGCGGATCAGCTGGCGCAGGTCGCGATGGGTGGCGGCGATGATGCGCACATCGGCGCGGATCGGCGTGCGCCCGCCGACCGTGGTGTACTCGCCCTGCTGCAGCACGCGCAGGAGCCGCGTCTGCGCCTCGAGCGGCATGTCGCCGATCTCGTCGAGGAACAGCGTGCCGCCTTGTGCCTGCTCGAAGCGGCCGACGCCGCGCGCGGTGGCGCCGGTGAAGGAGCCCTTCTCGTGGCCGAACAGCTCGCTCTCGATGAGCTCGCGCGGGATCGCCGCCATGTTGATGGCGACGAAGCCCCCGCTGCGGCGCTTGCCGTAGTCGTGGAGCGCGCGGGCGACCAACTCCTTGCCGGTGCCGCTCTCGCCGCTGATCATCACCGTGAGGTCGGTGCCCATGAGCCGCGCCAGCACGCGGTAGATCTCCTGCATGGCCGGCGAGCGGCCGATGAGCGGCAGCTGCTCCTCGGGCTCCTCCGGCCCGCGCGCGGGCGACGACGAGGCAGTCGGCGCGGTCAGCGCGCGCTCGACGACGCTGACAAGCTCGCGCAGGTCGAAGGGCTTGGGCAGGTACTCGAAGGCGCCGCGCTCGTTGGCCTTGACCGCGGTCAGCAGCGTGTTCTGCGCGCTCATGACGATGACGCGCAGCTCCGGACGGAGCTTCTTGATGCGCGGGATGAGATCGAGGCCGTTCTCGTCGGGCATCACCACATCGGTGATGACGAGGTCGCCCTCGCCGTCGGACAGCCAGCGCCACAGCGTCGCGGCATTGCCGGTGCAGCGCACATCGTGGCCGAGCCGTCCCAGCGCCTGGGTCAGCACGGTGCGGATGGCGCGGTCGTCATCGGCGATCAGGATGGTCGAGCCGGCCATCATGACCCGCTCCGTCGCGGCGCCATGGGCAGGCAGACGCGGAACACGGTGCGGCGCGGCTGGCTCTCGAACTCGATGACGCCGCCATGATCGCCGATCACCTTGGCGACCAGCGCCAGCCCGAGCCCGGTGCCGTTGTGCTTGGTGGTGACGAAGGCGTCGAAGAGGTGTTGCCCCAGCTCCTCCGGGATGCCCTCGCCATTGTCGATGATCGAGACAACCAGCGGCAGGTGGACCCGGCTGTCGCTGCCGGCGACGGCAAGGCGCACGCCATGCTGATAGGCGGTCGTGATCTGGATCTCGCCGCCCTGCGCCGGCACCGCCTCGGCGGCGTTCTTGACGAGGTTGAGCAATACCTGGATCAGCAGGTCGCGGTTGCCGTGCACCGGCGGCAGCGAGGGATCGTAATCCTCGATGAAGCGCACATGGCGGGCGAAGCCCGATTGCGCCACCAGGCGGACGCGGTTCAGCACTTCGTGGATGTTGACGGCCTCGCGCTCGAGCGGCCGCTGGTCGGAGAACACTTCCATGCGGTCGACCAGCGCGCAGATGCGGTCGGATTCATCGCAAATGAGCCGCGTCAGCTCGCGGTCGCCCGGGCCCGCGCTCTGCTCCAGTAGCTGCGCCGCGCCGCGGATGCCGGAAAGCGGGTTCTTCACCTCATGGGCGAGCATCGCCGCCATCGCCGTGACCGAGCGCGCGGCGTTGCGATGGGTGAGCTGGCGATCGATCTTGTGGGCGATGGTGCGCTCCTGCAGCGTCACCAGCACCTCCTCGCGGTCTTCGGCGATGGGCGCCGCCTGCACCGTCATGATATGCGAGCCGAGGCGCGGCGTCTCCAAGGTCAGGCCGTATTCCGACACGCTGTGTCCGCTCATGCGCACGCTGTCGATGAGCGCGAAGACCGGGCTGTCCGGCGGCAGCAGCTGCTCGAGCGCGCCGCCCAGCAGCGTCGCGGCGCTGGTGTCGAAGAATTGCTCGGCGGCGGCGTTGGCATAGATCAGGCGGCCGCCCTCGTTGACGACGAGAACGGGATCGGGCAGCGCGGAGAGAATTGCCCAGGCATCGACCGCCACCTGGCGGGCGTCGGTGCGCTTCGCCGCGGCGCTGGCCTTGCTCATGCCGCCTGCTGCTCCGGCAGCGGCGCATAGAACGCGCGGATCATCGCCTTGACCTGCCCGACATCGTCGCTGCGGTTGACCGCGGCGCGGAACTCGGCGGAACCGGGCAGCCCCTTCGAATACCAGCCGATATGCTTGCGCGCGATGCGGCTGCCGACGGCAATCCCGTAATGGCCGAGCATGTCGTCGTAGTGGGCGAGGACCGTGTCGCGCTGGTGGCTAAGCGGCGGGTCGGGCAAGCGCTCGCCGGTCTTCAGATAGCGGATCACCTGGTTGACGAACCACGGCCGGCCATAGGCGCCGCGCCCGACCATCACGCCATCGGCGCCCGACAGGTCGAGCGCGGTGCGTGCCTCCTCGAGCGTGGTGATGTCGCCGTTGGCGATGACGGGGATCGTCACCGCGTCCTTGACCGCGCGGATGAAGGCCCAGTCGGCGCTGCCGTCATAGAACTGGCAGCGCGTGCGGCCGTGGATGGTGATCATGCGGATGCCGCACTCCTCGGCGATCTTGGCGAGAAGCGGCGCGTTGCGGCTGCGGTCGTCCCAGCCGGTGCGCATCTTGAGCGTCACCGGCAGGTCGACCGCCTTGACCGTCGCCTCGAGAATGCGCGCGGCGTGCCGCTCGTCGCGCATCAGCGCCGAGCCGGCATGGCCGTTCACCACCTTCTTCACCGGGCAGCCGAAATTGATGTCGATGATCGCCGCGCCGCGGTCGGCGTTGAGCCGCGCCGCCTCGGCCATGATTGCGGGCTCGCAGCCGGCAAGTTGCACCGCCATCGGCCGCTCTTCCGGGCAATTGGCCGCCATCGCCATGGACTGGCGCGTCTGGCGGATCATCGCCTCGCTGGCGATCATCTCGGAGACGACGAGCCCGGCGCCATGGCGCTTCACCAGGCGGCGAAACGGCAGGTCCGTCACCCCCGACATCGGCGCCAGGATGACCGGATCGTCCAGCCGGATTGTCCCGATTCGGATGCTCATTTATTAAGCGCCAAGCCCCTCTGCTTAATTATTAAGCAAATGATAACCTGCCACGCGTGCAATGCAACAAAAATCACTGGCCCTCGCAATGGCCGAACAGGGCCAGCGATAACAAGCTCGTAGTGGGAGCTATCCGATCAGGACGTCCTTGACGAACTTGACCCCGAGAAACGCCAGGGTCAACAAGAGATAGCCCAGGAGCGCCAGCCGTGCGGCGCGCCGGCCACGCAGGCCGCGGCGACGGCGCGCCAACAGGAGCCCGCCGATCACCGCGAAGGCGGCCAGCGAGAACAGCGTCTTGTGGTCGAAGGGCAGCAGGCTGCCGCCGAGGAAATGCGCCGCCGCCATGCCGCTGAGCAGGCCCAGCGCCAGCACCGCCTCGGCGAGTGCGAGTAGCCGCACTTCCAACGTCTCGCTCTCGGCCACCGCCGGCAGCAGCCGCGTCAGCGCCGTCGGACGCTTCGCCTTGAGCGCGCGCTCCTGCAGGAACACGGCGAGGCCCGCCACCGCGCCGATGGTGAGGAGACCATAGGTCGCGACGGCGAAGACGATATGCGCATCGAGCCAGCCTGCCGGCACGGCGCCGGCCAGCGGACGCTCCGGCTCGCGCTGCCAGACGAGGGCGGCGACGGCGAGCATGACGAGATAGGGCAGGAGCAGCGGCGCCAGTTGCCACGCGTGCCGCGTGCTCAGCGCCAGCACGAGGAAGAGCGCCATGGTCGCGGCGATCGTCAGCCACAACGCCATGGCGAAGCCGGTATGCCAGGGCCCGCCCATCTGCGCCGCCACCCACGCGACCGGCCCCACCACGGCCAGCGCCAGCACGGCATAGAACAGCGCGTCGGGCCCGTCCTGGCGGCGGAAGGACGCCAGCGTCGCCGGCAGCAAGGCCAGGAACGCACCGACATTGAGGATCGCGCCGTTCATCGCGCGCACATAGCCATGCCCTCGCCGCCTTGGCAAGCGGGCGCGGCTCGTCTAGCTTGCGGGCTCATGGCTTCCTGCGTGGCGCTCGTGGTGGCGGCGGGACGCGGCACCCGGCTCGGGGCGGCGCTGCCCAAGCAATACCTGCCGCTCGCGGGCAAGCCGCTGCTGCGCTACAGCCTCGAGACGCTGGCGCGCCATCCCGCGATCGGCGCCGTCGGCGTCGTGTTCAATCCCGACGATCGCGCGCACTACGAGGCGGCGAGCCGCGGCCTCGACCTGCTCCCGCCGGTCGCGGGCGGCGCGGCGCGCCAGGACTCGGTGCGGCTCGGCCTCGAGAGCCTCGCGAGCATCGCGGCCGAGCGCGTGCTGATCCATGACGGCGCGCGGCCTTTCCTCGATGCCGCCACGATCGATCGCGTGCTCGGCGCGCTCGATGCAAGCCCCGGCGCGATCCCGGCGCTGCCCTTGCGCGACACGGTGAAACGCGGCGCCGAGGGCGTCGTCGCCGAGACCGTCGATCGCACCTCGCTGTGGCGGGCGCAGACGCCGCAAGGCTTCCATTACCACTCCATCCTCGCCGCGCACCGCGCCGCGGCGGGGAGCGACCTTTCCGACGACGCCGCGGTGGCCGAGCGCGCCGGCCTCGCGGTGCGGCTCGTCGCCGGCAGCGAGGAGAATGTCAAGGTGACCACCGCCGACGACCTGCTGCAGGCGGAGCGACGCATCGCCGCGGGGCAGGGCGACATCCGCACCGGCCAGGGCTTCGACGTGCATGCCTTCGGCCCCGGCGATCACGTCTGGCTGTGCGGCGTCAAAGTGCCGCACTCGCAGGGCCTCGTCGGCCATTCCGACGCCGATGTCGGGCTGCACGCCCTGACCGATGCGATCCTCGGCGCGCTCGGCGCCGGCGACATCGGCATGCATTTCCCGCCGGGCGATCCGCAATGGCGCGGCGCGCCGTCGCATCGCTTCCTGCGCCATGCCGCCGACCTCGTCGTCGCCGCGGGCGGCAGTATCGCCCATGTCGACGTGACGCTGATCTGCGAGCAGCCCAAGATCGGCCCGCATCGCGACGCCATGGTGGCGCGCCTGGCCGAGATCCTCGCCATCGCGCCGCGCCGCGTCAGCGTCAAGGCCACCACCACCGAGAGGCTCGGCTTCACCGGCCGCGGCGAAGGCATCGCCGGCCAGGCGGTGGCGACCCTGCGCCTGCCGCTCTGAGGCGCGCGGCGGCCATGGGCGAAGGGCGTCTTCCCTTCCGGCATCCGGCGGCGCTGCTCGCCACCTGGTTCGGCGCCGGCTTGCTGCCGGGAGCGCCCGGCAGCTGGGGCTCGCTCGCCGCGCTGCCCTTCGCCTGGGCGATCGCCACGCTGTTCGGCCCGGCGGCGCTACTGGTCGCCGCGGCGGTCCTGTTCATCGTCGGCTGGTGGGCGGCCGAGCAGGTCGGCCGCGCCAGCGGCGTCGCCGATGAAGGCTCGATCGTCATCGACGAGGTGGCGGGGCAATGGCTGACGCTGGCGGTGGCGCCGCCTTCGGCCGAAGCCTACGTCCTGGGCTTCGTGCTGTTCCGGCTGTTCGACATCACCAAGCCGTGGCCGGCGCGCGCGGCCGAGCGCAACCTTCCCGGCGGCCTCGGCGTGATGGCGGACGACATCGTCGCCGGCGTCTACGCCGCCGCCCTGCTCTACATGCTGCTTATGATCGGGAGAGCGCTCTTTGGCTGATGATTCGCTGCGTGCGCTCGCCGAGGCGGTGCTCGGCGCCTGCCGCGCCAAGGGGCTGCGCCTCGCCACGGCGGAATCCTGCACCGGCGGCATGGTGGCCGCCGCGCTCACGGACATCGCCGGCTCGTCCGATGTCGTGGAGCGCGGCCTCGTCACCTATTCCAATGCCGCGAAGAGCGAGCTCCTGGCGGTGACGCCCGAGCTCATCGCCGCCCATGGCGCGGTCAGCGGCGAGGTCGCGTCGGCGATGGCGGCGGGCGCCCTCGCCCGCGCGCCTGTCGATCTCGCCGTCTCCATCACCGGCATCGCCGGCCCCGGCGGCGGCTCCGCAGCCAAGCCCGTCGGCCTCGTGTGGTTCGGGATCGCGGCCAAGGGCGGCGATGCAACGACGGAAAGCCACGTCTTTCCCGGCGACCGCGCGGCGGTGCGGCGCGCGGCGACGCGGCGCGCGCTCGCGCTGCTGCTCGCCGCCGCGTCGTCAAGCGAAGACAGATGATTACGACAGCAGGAGTCGACGCATGAGCGAAGCGAACCTCACCATCCGCGACGTCAAGGTGCGCGCCGTCAACGCGCCGCTGAAGCGGCCGGTGCGCACCGCCATTGGCGCCATACCGACGGCGCCGCTCGTCCTCATCGACGTCGCGACGGATCAGGGCGTCGTCGGCCGCGCCTATCTCTTCGCCTACACCCTGGCCGCGCTCGCGCCCTTGGCGCGCCTCGTCGATGAGATCGGCCGCGAGACCAAAGGAAAGCCAGTCGTCCCGCTCGAGCGCCAGCGCGACTTCGACCGGCGCTTCCGGCTGCTCGGCTGGCAGGGCCTCGTCGGCATGGCCGTCTCTGGGCTCGACATGGCATTGTGGGACGCGCTCGGGCAAGCGGCAGGCTGGCCGGTCGCACGCCTCCTGGGGGGCGCGCCCGTCGCGCTCCCCGCCTATGACAGCTACGGCATCGTCGATCCCCGCGCGGACGAGCGCGCGCTCACCCAATCCGTCGCGAGCGGCTTTCGCGCGCTCAAGATCAAGCTCGGCGAGAGCGACGTCGCGCGCGACGTCGCGACCGTCAAGGCGGTTCGCGCGCTGATCGGACCCGGCATCGCCCTCATGGTCGACTACAACCAGTCGCTCGATCCGGTCGAGGCGGGCCGGCGCATCGGCGCGATTGCCGCCTTCGACATCCACTGGGTCGAGGAGCCGGTACGGGCCGACGACCTAGAGGGCCACGCCCGCGTGCGCGCGGCATCGCCGGTGCGCGTGCAGACCGGCGAGAACTGGTGGTTCCCGCGCGCCATGGCCAACGCGATCGCCGCGGGCGCCAGCGACTACGTCATGCCCGATGTCATGAAGATCGGCGGCGTCACCGGCTGGCTGCGCGCTGCCGCCCTCGCCGAGGCGGCGTCCCTGCCGATGTCGAGCCACATCTTTATCGAGGCGAGCGCGCATCTCCTCGCGGTGACGCCGACGGCGCATTGGCTCGAATATCTCGACATCGCCGGCGCCGTCCTGGCCGAGCCGTGCCAGCTTGCCGAGGGACGCGTAACCGCCCGAGGGCCCGGCCTCGGCCTCGCCTGGGACGAGCAGGCGGTCGAGCGCTTCAAGCTCTAGACTAGCCGCGCTCGCGCCGGGTCGCCGCGCTGTGGGCGCGCACGTCTTCGTCGTCCTCTACGATCGGAATCGTCTCGCTTCGCTCGCCGGCGGAGAGGTTCCGCACTTTGGTCCCGTTCTCGATCCTCGTGTTGTCGGCTGACAACCGCGGCAGATGGATCTTCACGGTCGTGCCCTTGCCAAAATCGCTGCAGATCTTCACGTGTCCGCCCGATTGCTTGACGAAGCCGTACACCTGTGAGAGCCCCAGCCCCGTGCCCTGACCGACCTTCTTCGTCGTGAAGAACGGATCGAAAGCTTTGGCGATGACCTCCGTCGACATGCCGACGCCCGTATCGCTCACGGCGACTATCACGTATTGACCGGGTGCTACTTCATCATGCGCAGCGGCGTAGGCATCATCGAGATAGCCGTTCGCGGTACGGATGGTGAGCTCGCCGCCATTTGGCATGGCGTCCCGCGCGTTGACGGCGAGGTTCAAGAGCGCGCTCTCGAGCTGGTTGGCGTCAGCGGACACCTGCCAGAGGTCCGCGGTGGGAACCGTCTCGACGACAATGGTTTCTCCCAGCGTGCGACGCAGCAGGTCGGACATGCCCCCCACGAGCTTGTTCACGTCGATCGGCTTTGGCTGGAGAGTTTGGCGCCGGGAGAATGCGAGCAGCTGTCGCGTCAACGTCGCCGCGCGTTCCGCGCCGCGTATGGCCGCCGCCGTCAGCCGGTGGAACTCGCCAGCGTTGCCAGGGATGTCTCCATCGGCAAACCGTCGCCGCAGCGCATCGAGGTTTCCAAGGATGATTTGGAGAAGATTGTTGAAATCATGCGCTATGCCGCCGGTGAGCTGGCCGACCGCCTCCATCTTCTGCGTTTGGCGCAGGATCTCCTCGGTGCGGCGCCGCTCGGCAATTTCACGCTCGAGTCGCTCCAGTACCGTGTTGCGCTCGCGGATCTGCAGCGAGAGTTCGTCGTTGACATCGCGCAATTCCGCCGTGCGTTCGCTCACACGCAGCTCCAGGTCGTTGCGGGCGCGGCTCAGCGCCGTGAGCGCCTGCCATCGCTCGCTGAGCGCCGCATCGAGGAGCAGCACCGTAACCGAGGCGATACCAACAAATCCTTGAAGCACGAGCAGCGATTCGTTTTGAGAGGATCCGACGAAGGGACCATGTCCATGGATGGTGCCAAGAACAGCAGTCGCCGAGGTGACCGCGATGCCCAGCGTGCCGGCAACATTGCCGGCCATGAACTCGATCCAAAGCAGAACCGGGATGAGCATGTAAGCCTGTGTCCTGAGCAGGACTGGGACAAGCACGTCAGCCTGCGTGTTGGAGAGCGCAAGGTCGAGCCAGCCGTTGAAGGTGAGCTGGCTAATCAGTATCAACAGGAGGAGACCGGCCGCCATCCTGCCCCACGGCTGCACCCTCGTTCGCTCGGCACCGAGGTGAGACCACACCAGGACGAGCGGGGTGAGGATCAAGATCCCCGTTGCATCGCCCAACCACCAAGTCAACCACACCGTCGAAAGCAAAGGATAAGGGAGTATGGAGGCGGCAAACAGGCTGGATACACCGATCGTGCTGCTGATCACGCAGCAGAGGAGCGTCGCCAGAATAAAGAAGAAGACGCTTCGGACGTTATCGAATATATCCGAACCTGAGCTAAAGCGTCGGACGAGATAGGAACCGGCTATTGCCTCGAGCATGTTGCCAATTCCGATCGTTGCACTGACGGCGACGTGCTCAGGGTGATCAGCGAAGTGCTGAAGCAGATTGATGGCGCCGAATGGCAAGGGCGTCTTGGACTTCACGTAAAAGTCGGCCATGTTCGCGAGGAACGCGCCGAGGAAGACGCCGCCACTGATCCGCAATCCGAACAAAAGCAGCGCTGCCACCGCAATTCCCGAGGGTGGCCAGACCGGTGTCGCTTGCGTTTCCTCGAACTGAAGTTGGAGTCCCAGTCTCGCTGACGCATAGTAAGCTGCGGCTAATAGCAGCATTTTGGAAAACGAGCTGGGAACTTTGAATTCCATCCGGTTGCTCATCGTCATCGGTGTTCGTGCCGACGATGAATGCCGTCGCGAGGAACAAGAGAATCGCGCCGCTTCGCGGATGATGCGAGCGTGCTCAGCTCGCTACTGCATCAACCCCCGCCGCACATTGGTCTCCCAGAGCCGAAGCAACCATCGTGAGCAGAGTGTCGGCCCTCCATGGCTTCGCGAGCGTCTCGCCATAGGGCGCGCCGCGCGCGCGAACATGCGCCACTGGCAAGTAGCCCGTCATGTAGATGATCGGAATTCCGGGGCAGAATTCTCGCGCCCGGCGCGCCAACGCAAAGCCATCGAGCAAGCCAGGCAAGACGATGTCTGTGATCAAAAGCCGAAACCGCAAGCCCTGTTGCAGTATGATCAACGCAACGTCGCCGCTGATCGCCGGCTGCGATCGATAACCAGCTTGCCGAAGAATTTCCGTGACAACGCGAAGGACGTCTTCCTCGTCCTCGACAAGGAGGATCTCCGAATGGCTCATAATCTCACCCCTACAAAGTGCGACCACGCCACCAGGCTATCGTGAAAGTATGATTCGACTCTTAATCAAACCTTAACGCGGTCAGTCGGAAGGAAACTTACGCCTCGATTGGCGCCGAAGGTTGACCCATCCCTGCTCGATTGGAAATCGGGCCCCTCATAAGAAAAAATCCTTTATAAAACAGACAGTTATAATCGGTGGTGGAGGCCGTCTTGAGCGCACCCGTCTCTGCTCGACTTCCCTGCTAGCTAGGCGCTCAGATCGGCTTCATCGCCTCGGCAGCGGCGCGCGGCGCGCCGTAGAGCTGGCGGGCGCGCGCCTCGAAGGCGCCGACCATGCGCCTCACCGCCTCGTTGAAGAGCACGCCGATGATCCTCTGCAGCAGGCGCGAGCGGAATTCGAAATCGACATAGAAGTCGATGAGGCACTGTCCGCCGGGCTGGGCGACGAACTCCCAGTGGTTGTTCAAGTAGCGGAACGGCCCTTCCGCGTAGCTCACATCGATGCGGTGAGGCCGGTCGAGCGCGACGCGCGAGGTGAAGCGCTCGCGCACCATCTTGAAGCCGATCAGCAGGTCGGCGGTGATGACGTTGCCCTGGCGCTCGCGCACGCGGGCGCCCCGGCACCACGGCAGGAATTCCGGGTAGCGCTCGACATCGGCGACCAGGTTGAACAGCTGCTCTTGCGTATAGGGGAGCAGCCGATGCTCGGCATGGGTCGGCATCGGCCTTCAGGGAACCGCCGCACGCTTCGCGGCACGCACCGCGCGCAGCTTCGCGAAATCCTCGCCGGCGAAATAGGAGGAGCGCGTCAGCGGCGAGGCCGAGACCATGAGGAAGCCCTTGCCATAGGCCATCTTGCGGTAGGTGTCGAACTCGTCGGGCGGGACGAAGCGGTGCACGGCATGGTGCTTCGGCGTTGGCTGCAGATACTGGCCGATGGTGAGGAAATCGACGTCGGCCGCGCGCAAATCGTCCATCACCTGCATGACCTCGGCCTTGTCCTCGCCCAGCCCCACCATGATGCCCGACTTGGTGAACATCGATGGATCGAGCTCTTTGACGCGGTCGAGCAGGCGCAGCGACGCGAAATAGCGTGCGCCCGGCCGCACCTCGGCGTAAAGCCGCGGCACCGTCTCGAGATTGTGGTTGTAGATGTCGGGCTTCGCCGCGACCACCGCCTCGATCGCGCCGTCCTTCCTGAGGAAGTCGGGCGTCAGCACCTCGATGGTCGTCTCCGGCGCCGCGGCGCGGATCGCCTCGATGGTGCGCACGAAATGCGCGGCGCCGCCGTCAGCGAGATCGTCGCGGTCGACCGAGGTGACGACGATGTGGCTGAGCCCCAATTTCGCCACCGCCTCCGCGACATGCTGCGGCTCGTGCGGGTCGAGCTGGTCCGGCCGCCCCGTCGCGACGTTGCAGAAGGTGCAGGCGCGCGTGCAGACGCTGCCGAGGATCATCACGGTCGCGTGCTTCTGCTTCCAGCACTCGCCGATATTGGGGCACGCCGCCTCTTCGCAGACGGTGTTGAGCTGGAGCGCGCGCATGAGCTTGCGCGTCTCGTGATACTCGGGCGAGGTCGGCGCCTTGACGCGGATCCAGTCCGGCTTGCGCAGGACGGGATTGTCGGGCTTGTGCGCCTTCTCGGGATGGCGGAGAGGAGCCTCGCTCATCGCGGTTTACTCAACGTTCCGGAGCCTCAGATGTGGAGAACCTGTCCATAGGCGTCAAGCACGGCCTCGTGCATCATCTCCGAGAGCGTCGGATGCGGGAAAACCGTGCGCATCAGCTCCTGCTCGGTCAGCTCGCCGGTCTTGGCGATGGTGTAGCCCTGGATGAGTTCGGTCACCTCGGCGCCGATCATATGCGCGCCCAGGAGCTCGCCGGTCTTGGCGTCGAACACGGTCTTGACCATGCCCTCGGGCTCGCCCAGCGCGATCGCCTTGCCGTTGCCGATGAAGGGAAAATGGCCGACGCGAACTTCGTAGCCGGCTTCCTTGGCCTTGCGCTCGCTCAAGCCCACGCTCGCCACCTGCGGCCGGCAATAGGTGCAGCCGGGGATGTTCGTGACATCCATGGGATGCGCCGTGTTGAGGCCGGCGATGCGCTCGACGCAGATCACGCCCTCATGCATCGCCTTGTGCGCGAGCCAGGGCGGCCCGACCAC
>WNFM01120279.1_pt1 | contig 18636 bp, 16 predicted proteins | sample 5400271 | NCBI WGS metagenome assembly WNFM01 (sample SAMN13153352, study PRJNA577476) | soil metagenome | isolation source: 60 cm saprolite on Douglas fir-dominated hillslope | place: USA:California | collected 2013-09-17 | reverse complement strand
TCGCTGGCAAACGGCTCGATTTCGCGGGCCACGAAGCGGCGCATCACCTCGCGGAACGCTTCATGTTCCGCGGTATAGAAGGGGCTTTGCGCCCGTGTCCGCTCCAGCATCTTGCCCTCCCGAGGGTGTTACGTTGCCCTGATTTGGCCGGCGCAACTTGCGTTGAGCGGCTGATTTTTCCTTGCCGCGCCATAGCGCAGCATCGGCGGGTTGCTTCCCGCATCCAGCAACTGAACGCAAGACCGGTTCCCTCGCCTGCCCTAGCCTTAGCCTAACAAAAATAACATAAAATCGGCCGCTGGCCGGGAGGATCAAACGTGGTCAGATCGAGCAGCGTTGCCACGGCCGTGTTTTTGGCAATATCCCTGTCGCTTGCCGCATGGACGCCGGCCTCTGCCCAGCAACCCGGCATATCAGATACCGAAATAAAATTCGGCAACATCATGCCGTATAGCGGCCCGGCCTCGGCCCTCAGCGTCACCGGCAAGGTGTTTGCCGCCTATTTCGACATGATCAACGAAAAGGGCGGCGTCAACGGGCGCAAGCTCAACATGATCTCGCTCGACGACGGCTTTTCGCCGCCGAAGACGGTCGAGGCCACCCGCCGGCTGGTCGAGAACGACAACGTCGCGTTCATGTTCGGCACCATGGGCACCGCGCCGAGTTCGGCGACCGCCAAATATCTCAACGGCGCCAAGGTGCCGCATCTGTTCCTGATCTCCTCCGCATCGAAATGGAACGAGCCGGCGACGCAGCCCTGGCTGATGGCGCTGCCGTGGGCGCCCAACTATGTCGAGGAAGCCGGCATCGAGGTGCGCTATGCCCGCGCGAAAAATCCCAACGCGCGCTTTGCGGTCCTCTACCAGAACGACGATGCCGGAAAGGATTATCTGCGCGGCGTCAAGGAAGCGCTGGGCGCCGACGCCGACAAGGCGATCGCGATGGCGTCGAGCTTCGAGGTCGCCGATCCCACGGTGGATTCGCAGATCCTGACGCTCGCCAACACCAAGGCCGACGTCTTCCTGATCTACAGCGTGACGCCGCGTGCCTGCGCGCAGGCGGTCCGCAAAGCCTATGAGACCGGCTGGCGGCCAATGCGCTTCATCGCCTCGGGCTGCGCCAACAAGGACACCGTGATGGTACCGGCCGGGCTGGAGGCGTCGCACGGCATCATGTCGGTGGTGTCGCTAAAACCTTATTTGCCCGAGTCCAAGGACGCCGGGCTGATTGCCTACGGCGACTTCATGAAGGCGCGGCTGCCCAATGTCGATCCGGCGAATTTCGCCGCCGGTTACGGCTACATGGTCGCCCAGGCGCTGGTCGTGGTGCTGGAGCAGTGCAAGAACGATCTGAGCCGCAGCAACATCATGGCCCAGGCCGCCAACCTCAGAGGCGTCCCGCTGTCGATGCTGCTGCCCGGCATCACCCTGAACACCTCGCCGACCGACTACCGTCCGATCAAGGACGGCTACATGGTCGAATTTCGCGACAGCCAACTCGCCGTGATCAGCGAATTGCTGCGCGGCGGGTCGTGAGGGGTTGGCGCAGGCAAGCGAGCCAGCGCGTCAGATAGCCCAAGAATCGCCACGGCTCACTACATCGCGGCAGCGATCTTTTCCGCCGACATCAGGACCGGGAAGTTGGTGTTGGCGCATGGCACCACGGGGAAGATCGAAGCGTCTACGACGCGTAGACCCCCGACGCCTTTGACGCGGCCCTGGTTATCGACCACCGCCATCGGATCGTCGGCCCGGCCCATGCGGCATGAGCACGAGGCGTGCCATACGCCGATCGTTCCCTTGCGCACGAAGGTTTCCAGCGCCTCGTCGTCGTTCATCACGTCATCGAAGCTAAAACCTTCGACCACGAAATTGTCGATCATGTAGTGGCGCAGCGCCGCCGGCCCGTCCATCATGGCCGCGGCGATCCTGGTCAGAATCCTGTTCTTGGTGTTGACGACGCCGATCTTGCGCACGCGATCGGTATAGGAGGCCGGGAACGGCTTGTCCGTCACCGCCCTGACCGCATCGCTCATTTGCACGGCCGCCATCTTGCGGAATCCGCTCATCAGGCGATCGAGGTCGCGCCGGTCGGACAACAGGTTAAACTCGACGACGGGTTCGGCTGTGGGATCGCGCGAGGCGAGTTTGACCTGTCCGGTCTCGGAATAGGTCTTGTTGACGAACGTCAGCAGCGAGCCGATTTGCTCGCCGACCGCGTGCCAGGCCGATTTGCTGAGCACGACGACGAACATGTCGCCCTTCGGCACATCCGGCAGTCCGGACGAATAGCGCAGCGCAAGCTGCATGTGGCGCCTGGTATGCTCGTTCATGCGCGCGCCGCGGCGGACAAAGGACGACAGCGAGATCGAGGGGTGATCCATCAGACGCTGTCCGACACCAGCCAATCCCATCAGGACGGGAATGCCCATGTCCTTGAGGTGACCGACCGGGCCGATGCCGGCGCGCAGCAGATGCGCCGGCGAATGGATCGCGCCAGAGGAGAGAATGATCTCGCGGCCGCGGAATTCCTGCTCCCGCCCGTCGACAACAGCCTTGACGCCGACGCACTGCGTTCCTTCAAACAGCAGTTCTCTGACCTGCGTATTGGTTGATATCGTGAGGTTGGCGCGTTGGCGCGTTTCGCGATCGAGATAGCCCATCGCGGCCGAGACTCGTTGCTCGGCCTGATTGGAGTGCGTCACCGGAAAATAGCCATCGACGAACTCGCCGTTCTGGTCCGGTACGAATGGATGGCCGGCTTGCTGGAAAGCCTCGGCGAACGCCTGCGAATGCCGCGTCCAGTGCTCCCGCGGGATCCGGCGGACCGGGATCCGGCCATCCTTGCCGTGGAACGGTCCGTCGAAATCGAGGTCGCGCTCGACCTTCTTGAAAAACGGCAGCACGCCGTTCCAGTTCCAGCCGGTGGCGCCCCGCGCTTCCCATTCATCGTAGTCGGTCGGCGCGCCGCGGTTGGCCATCTGGCCGTTGATCGACGAGCCGCCGCCCAGCACGCGCGCCTGTTCGTATTTGCGCAAGGGCGGACGCGCTTCGTTCGGATTGTTGTGGCTGACGACCTGGGTCGTGACCTTGAGGTCGGTCCAGTGGAAGCGCGGATCGAAATAGGCGGTGCCCGGATAGCTATCCTTGATTTCGGCCGGCTCGTTGCCGGGCGGTGTGTCCTGTCCGGCTTCGCAAACCAGGACCTTGTTGGCACTCTTGGCGGAGAGCCGGTGGGCCAGCACGGACCCCGCCGAGCCGCCGCCCACGATGATGAAGTCGTACACGATTGGCGTTTCCTGTTGTTTTTGTCCCAAGCTGTTATTTTTGTCCCAAGCTCTTGTTTTGTCCAAAGAGTGTAGCGCGGTTTTTTCTTCAGGTCACGTCGCCGCAACCCTGGCTACGTGGCGCCGCGAATCGGCATTTCCGCATGTTGCTGCGCGGCGAGTTTTTTCATGGCTGCATTTTCGCGCGTAACTTCACCAGCATCTCGATTGTGCAGAGCGATCTCGGCGGCGATCGAGCGCCCAAGAATTTGCTGATCAATATTGCCGAACGGTCCGGGCACGAGGCTTCCCAACCAACCGACCCAGGCCGGGGTGTGGGCATTGCCGACAATGATGCCGGGACGAAAGATCGCGAGGCGCGTAAAACCGATGTTGCGCACGGTGTCTTCCTTCATGCCCATGATGCGGACATAGCGAAACCGGCTGCGGGCTGTGCTTCCTGCCGCGGAGAGCAGGCAAAATTGGGCGATACCGGCATCATGGCAGCCGCGCCCAAAGGCTCCGACGACGCCGAGTTCAAGTCGCAGCAATTCCTCTTCGCTCCAGCGCGCCGATCCGGAACCGACACCCACACAGCTCACGGCGCTGGCGGCACCTTGAGTTAATAATTCGCGGGCAATGGCGGCGACGCGCTCGGCAAAGTCAGCGGCGCCGGTATCGAGCACGACGTTGCGCACCCGCGATCTCGCCGCAATGGGCGTTCGAGTGATCATCACCACTTCCCGGCATTCCGGAATTGCCAACAGCTCCGCGACGGCGGCACTACCGACTTGACCCGTACCACCCAGGACAATGGCGGCGAAACTCTGCTTCATATCAGGACCCTGCTTAGGTAAGGACGCGATAGTGTGCGAGGTCCGCGATTTCGGCAATGATAACGTTGGGCGATGCATCAGGGGATTTTGACTATCGGCGCAGGCCGCTTGGAGATAGTCAGCGGGAAGAGTTCGAAACCTCCCAAATGGGAAAAAACCATGAAATTCCGGATACCGACGATCTTCGCCAGCGTAGCACTTTCGGCGGCTGTGGTCGTGGGACCGCTGGCGGCCCAGCAGCCGACCGACGCAGCACCGGCCTACGGGCCGGAATTGGAGGGGTTCGACTATCCCTATCCGGTTCAGCACTTTGCCTTCACGTCGCAGCGGCAGTCGCTGCAGATGACCTATCTCGACGTCAAGCCGGACCGCCCGAACGGGCAGACGGTGGTGCTGTTGCACGGCAAGAACTTCTGTGCCGCCACCTGGGAGCCGACCATCAAGGATCTGGTCGCGGCCGGCTATCGCGTGATCGCGCCGGATCAGATCGGCTTCTGCAAGTCGAGCAAGCCCGCCGCTTACCAGTTCACCTTCAAGCAGCTTGCCGGCAACACCCATGAACTGCTGGCGAAGCTTGGAATCGAAAAACCGGTCGTGATCGGTCATTCGACCGGAGGCATGCTGGCGGCACATTATTCGCTGATTTATCCGCAGGACGTCAGCCACCTCGTGATGGTCAATCCCGTCGGGCTTGAAGACTGGTCCGCGAAGGGCGTCCCTCCGATCTCGGTCGACCAATGGTACGCGCGCGAGTTGAAGACCAATGCCGATGGCATTCGTGCCTACGAGAAATCGACCTACTACGCAGGCAAGTGGGAGGATCGCTACGAACGCGCGGTCGACATGCTCGCCGGCCTCAATCGCGGTCCGGGCAAGCAATCGGTCGCCTGGGACTCGGCGCTGATCTACGACATGATCATCACCCAACCCGTGCTGTATCGGTTCGGCGAAATCTCGGTGCCGACCTTGCTCATGATCGGCCAGAAAGACACCACGGCCATCGCAAAAGACTTCGCGCCGCCGGAGCTTCGGCCGAAACTTGGAAACTATCCCGAACTGGGCAAGGCGGCCGCAAAAGCCATTCCCGGCGCCAAACTCATCGAGTTTCCGGAGTATGGCCACGCGCCGCAGATGACGGACCCTGAAGGTTTTGACAAGGCGCTGATTGCGGGGATCTCCAAATCTTGAACCCAGGAGTATTTACTTCCGCTTTCAGCGAAACAACGGACATGGCGGTATTTGCCGCTGGCGCTCTCCGATCGCGAATGACCCAACTGAGACATTGAGCCGACAGTTCTAGTAGCAAGGTCCGTAGGGATGGTATCCGCAGCGTTGCGTTCCGTAAGCTCCGTACGCAGCGGCACCGACGGCGGCAGCGCCGACGCCTACCGCCACTCCACGGCGTACGGCTGCGCCACGGTAAACACCGCCGCGATAGGCGCCGCCGTGATGGACACCAACGCGGCCAACGCCAGCGCGCCCACCGCGATATGCGAACGCATCAGTTGAAATCATAGCAACGCACCCGATGCCAATGATGACCGACGCGGCCAACGAGAAGATCGCTCGACGTGACATGATTACTTATCCTTCCACGGTTGCCGAAAAAGCGCATTCCTCCAGCCCGCCGACCAGACGATTTTGGAACAGGTTGCGCCCGAGAGCCGCAACCTGCCGCAGCAGCGTTGCGCCCTGTGTCACTTGCTTCGTTGATTTAGATCAACCCAAGGCACCTTGGAACCGCCGGCATCAGATCGGCGGCGGATTTCTGTCAGCTATTCTGGCGCATATGACGTTGACCGAACCAGGCGGCGTCGATGAGCCACTACGACGGTCGAGCGCCGTTGGTACAAAGAGGAAGTCTGATCTTGGCCGAAGTCATTGAATAGGAATGTCTGCGAATGGCAGCACATAGCGCCGTTTCGCTACCATGCAACAATACGTCGGCTATCGGGGCACAGCGGACCCTGGCGCGTCGTCAGCCCGGCAGGTGCATCGGTTCCAATTTCTGATTTTCCGAAATTTTGCTTGACCGCGAGCCCAAATCAGCAATATACCACCTTGGTCCCGTTCCACTCGGAGGGCGTTTCGCGATCGTCACAGACGCGGGATGGGATGCGATGGACGCGAAGGTCACAAAGACGAGTGTGGCAAGAGCGTACGGCGAAGTCGTGTGGGCCTGACGCCCCGGTGTTGGCGTCAAGTTTCGCGGAAGCCCAAAGCTTTCGCAGATGACGGTGGCAAGAAAGCCGGTCACCGGGGCGAACTCGTATAAGCCGTAAAGCCATTGCGCAGGGAAGGCCGGAGGCTTCCGCCAAACCTGTATGCTCGTGTGCGCATTTTTTTGATGCACATTTGCACGCGAGACCGCGGGTGCGGCGCGCACCCGGTCTTCCCTGCGCCCTCTGATTGGAGGGCTGAGGTTTTCGAGCAAAACTCCGGGCGCATCGCGCCGCGAGAAGGCGAAACCGTATCTATCCATGTCGTCCCTGCGAACGCAGGGACCCATACCGCGTAATCTGTCGGTGTGGCACGGTGGCTGAGACTGTTCGCACAACAACGGCCGCGGCGTATGGGTCCCCGCGTTCGCGGGGACGACAAGCGGAAACAACCACTTAACGCAAGACAGCATTCAAATTCGGCCGCTCCATCCGGGAACATGGGATAAGACCCAGTCGGGATCGGGCGGCGCCAGATCGCTGAACATCAGGAGGAAATTGTGCCGGTTCGCTATTACGACTGGATCGCCCATTTCGGCCGCCGCACGCCGGACAAGATCGCGGTCGTCGACCTCGCCAGCCAGCGCCGCTTGTCCTACGCAGAATTCGACCGGCGCATTTCGCGGCTCGCCGGCCATCTGCGCGACAAGCTCGGCGTTACGCGCGGCGACCGGGTCGCGGTGCTAGCGCTGAACTCGACCGATACGCTGGAAGTGCAGTTCGCCTGCTTTCGCATTGGCGCCGTGTTCCTGCCGCTGAACAACCGCCTCACCATTCCCGAGTTGCAATTCATCGTCGGCGATTCCTCGCCCAAAGTGATGATCCACGATACGGATTTGGCGGAGGTTGCCCTCACCGTCGCCAAACTCTGCAACGTCTCGTCGGCGCTGCTGCTCGGACCCGGCGGCTCCTATGAGGCGGCGATCACGGCGTCGAAACCGCTCGAAAGCCCCGAGCCTGTCACGCTCGATGACATCTCGACCATCATGTACACGTCGGGAACGACCGGCCAGCCCAAGGGCGCGATCATCACCCACGGCATGACGTTCTGGAATTGCGTCAATCTCGGCGGACCCGCTTACATCTCGCCATCGACGGTGCTGCTGACGGTGCTGCCGCTGTTCCACACCGGCGGGCTCAATTGCTACACCAATCCGGTGCTGCATTCCGGCGGCACCGTGCTGATCATGCGCGCGTTCGATCCAGGCTTAGCGCTGCAACTGATCAGCGATGTGTCAGCCGGCATCAATCAGTTCTTCGGCGTGCCCGCGATCTACCAGTTCATGGCGCAGCATCCGGCGTTCGCGACCGCTGATTTCAGCCGCCTCGTGATCGGCGGCGTCGGTGGCGCGCCGATGCCGGTGCCGCTGTTGAAGGTGTGGGAAGAGCGCGGCGTCGCGTTGCAGCAGGGTTACGGCATGACCGAGACCAGCCCGGCCGTGCTGACGCTCGACAAGGAGGACGCGGTGCGCAAGGCCGGCTCGTCCGGCAAGCCTGTCATGCACACGGAGGTGCGGATCGTCCGGCCCGACGGGTCGGACGCCGGTGTCGACGAACTCGGCGAACTCTGGGTCCGCGGACCGAACGTCACGCCGGGCTACTGGAATCGGCCGGACGCCAACGCGTCGTCGTTCACCGACGGATGGCTGCACACCGGCGACGCCACGCGCGTCGACGCGGAAGGCTTCTACTACATCGTCGACCGCTGGAAGGACATGTACATTTCGGGCGGCGAGAACGTCTATCCGGCCGAGGTCGAAAACGTGCTGCATCAAATTCCGGCCATTGCCGAAGCCGCCGTCATCGGCATCCCGAACGAGCAGTGGGGCGAGGTCGGCATGGCGATCGTGGCTGTCAGGCCCGGCCACACGCTTGCCGCCGAGGATATTCATGTGCATTGTGCCGCCAATCTGGCGCGGTTCAAATGCCCGCGCAGAATCGAGTTCGTCGATGCCCTGCCGCGCAATGCGACCGGGAAGATCCACAAGCCGACCTTAAGGAAAAATTTCAGCACGCCAAAAGCTACCGACAAAGCCATTGCCTCGTAACTGCTGCCGGGACCAGTTGCGATTTTCGTTCGTCAGTCCCCAATTACAAAGAAACCAGGAATGAAATGCTCATGAAGAACAAGAAACTGAACATCAAGAAACTGTCTTGGCTTGCCGCAGCCGCAGCGCTGTCGCTGCTATCAACGCAAGGCGCCTTCGCGCAGAAGAAATACGACACCGGCGCGTCCGACACCGAAATCAAGATCGGCAATGTCGAGGCCTATAGCGGCCCGGCGTCGGCCTACGGCGTCATCGGCAAGACCGAAGAAGCCTATTTCAAGATGATCAACGATCAGGGCGGCATCAACGGCCGCAAGATCAACTGGATCTCCTATGACGACGGCTATAGCCCGCCGAAGACGGTGGAGCAGATCCGCAAGCTGATCGAGAGCGACGAAGTGTTCCTGGTGTTCAACGCGCTGGGTACACCGACCCAGACCGCTGTTCAGAAGTATCACAACGCCAAGAAGATCCCGCAACTGTTCCTCGCCACCGGCGCCAGCAAGTGGAACGATCCGAAGGACTTTCCCTGGACCATGGGCTTTCAGCCGAGCTACCGCGTCGAGGCGCGGATCTTCGCGAAGTACATCCTGAAGAACAAGCCCGACGGCAAGGTCGCGGTGTTCTACGCCAATGACGATTTCGGCAAGGACTATGTCGCGGGCCTGAAGGAAATCTTCGGCGACAAATCCTCCAGCATTCTCGTCGCCGAGGAAAGCTACGAGACCACCGAGCCCTCGATCGATTCCCACATCGTCAAGCTGAAGGGCACCGGCGCCGACGTGTTCGTCAACATCTCGACGCCGAAATTCGCCGCCCAGGCGATCAAGAAGATGCACGAACTGGAATGGAAGCCGATGCACGTCATGACCGACGTATCTATTTCCATCGGCGCTGTCATGAAGCCTGCCGGCTTTGATGCTTCCGAAGGCGTGCTGTCGGCCACCTACCTCAAGGACGCGTCCGATCCGCAGTGGAAGGACGACGAAGGCATGAAGAAGTTCATGGCGTTCATCGACAAGTACATGCCGGGCGCCAACGTCTCCGACACCAACCTGGTCTATGGCTACTCCGCCGCGCAGACCATGGTGCAGGTCTTGAAACAGTCCGGCGACAACCTGACCCGGGAAAACGTGATGAAGCAGGCCGCCAGCCTGAAGGATTTTGCGCCGGACACGCTGATCCCCGGCATCAAGGTCAACACCTCCGCCACCGACTTCGCCCCGATCGAACAGCTCAAGATGATGCGGTTCAAGGGCGGCCAATGGGATCTGTTCGGCGACATCATCAGCGCCGAGACGGGCGGCTAAAGCGTTTTCGAGCGAAGTGGACGCCGGTTCGCGTAAAGAAAACGCGTCAAAAAGTAGAGCGCTTCGTCAAAAAGCAAAAAGCCCGCAGGCTTAGCCAGCGGGCTTTTCTATTCAGAAGCCGATCGAAGGATCCCAGTACGTCCGTGGTAATCCGTTATCGATCGCCTAAAGCGTTTTCGCATGACAGCCTGCCCCGGACTTGATCCGGGGCGGATACTGGTTCATGCAAGAAAACGCTTCAACCGTAGAGACTAGACGCGGAGGTTTTCCGCGCTGGTCTTGCCGCGCTTGCTGTCGACCTTCGCTTCATATGAAAGCTTCTGGCCTTCATTGAGCGAGCTCAGACCCGCACGTTCGACGGCGCTGATGTGGACGAAAACGTCGGTTCCGCCGTCGTCGGGCTGGATGAATCCGAAGCCCTTGGTTGCGTTGAACCACTTAACTGTTCCGGTAGCCATGTTACTCTCTCCAAGATGCGCTAAAGCGCTTGTGGCCCACACGACCTCCGTGCGGGCTTATCCGACTTCAACGATGACTTGGGGAATAGAGCCGGTTTCGGCGCGGTCGACAAGGCAGATCGGTAATTCGAATGGGGGTGATATAGACTATTTCAGCGGAAAAGCAAGCCTTGGGGCACTAACCCGGCAAAAACATCGCAAACGGCTCGTCGAGCGTCCGCCGCAGATGGGTGCGATACGCCGAATACCGGGCATTATCGGGCGAAATCCGCCCAAATGTCGGATTTTCGATCATTTTGACGGGCAAATACGCGATCGGGGCCGCGATCGGCGTCAGCAGCGAGCCGCGTCCCGCCAACAATGTCGTGATGATCCCGAACATCTCGCCGGAAATGGGCAGCCGGGCGACCGTGATCAGACGATGCTGGCCGTGCCGGTTGGTGACGAGATAGATGTGGCCGGACTGGTTCGGCACCGCCACCTCGCCATACTGGGTGTAGGCCGCATCCTGCCGCTCGCTCTCGTGGAACACGAGACACGATGCGGCGGCGTCCCAGCTGATTTCGGTGAGATAGGCGAAGATCGCATCCTTGTCGCCGAACGAAGGACGTATCGTCACATAGGTTCCTTCGATCCAAGCGACCGCGCGGCGCGAATAGGCGCCCAAACCATCCGGCGCGACGTCGCCGTTGACGGGGAGCGATGGTGCCGGCGCCTCCGGCGTCGTGCGCAAGGAAACGCCGAGCGCCTGTTCGAGCCGCACCGTGGTCGCGAGCGTGAACGGACGGCGCCCGCCCAGCACCTTCTCGAGCGTCGACAGGCTGAGCTTTGCAAGCTCGGCCAGCGACTGCCTGGAGATGCGACGACGGGCAATCTCCTCACGAATCATGTCCGCAATCTGCCGGCTTTGTTCGGCGGAAAGCTGCTTGTCCGGCGTCGACATCGTCACCCCTGTTCGGTTGGCCCGAGTGTACCAGACGCACAATCCATCACAAACCCGCACAAACCGGCCGCGGCCGTGGCGCGATGCGCTGGCCCACGGCTGAACAAGGCCGATCATTCCGCTCGCGCCAAAGCACGGCATTCCGCACGCTTTCAAGCGGCGAAACCGCCTTTGGGAGTGAGCGACATGACGACATGCGACGAGACCGAAACCGACAGCAGCACCGGTCTGCCCGGCCTGATACGGCTGGTGCTGTTCTTTGTGATGCAGGGATTTGCCGTGATCCTGGTCGGGTTCGCGGCATTATTTTTGAGCTTTGAGCCGGTGTGGTCGGCGGCAGGCCAGCCGGCAGCTTTTGTTAAACCGGGCGACGCGCGCTCCGGCTCGCTGCTGCTGAAGACCGAGGACGGATTTGCCGACGCATCGCGGCTCGGCATCGACGTCGATCTCACCGTGTCGGGGCCGACGGTGCGCGCCCGGGTCACGCAGATTTTTCGCAACCCGACGCAAAACTGGGTCGAGGCCGTTTACGTCTATCCGCTGCCGTCAGGCGGCGCGGTCGATACGCTGAAGATGGTGATCGGTGATCGCGTCGTGGTCGGCGACATCAAGGAGCGGCAGCAGGCCAAGGCGATCTACGAACAGGCCAAGCAGAACGGCCAGAAGGCGGCGCTGACCGAACAGGAGCGGCCGAACATCTTCACCAATTCGAAACCGTGCTGGTGCAGATCGAATATCAGGAGCCGGTGCAGCAATCCGGCAACGAGTTTTCGCTGCGGGTGCCGATGGTGGTCGCGCCACGCTACAATCCGGCACCTGTGGTGCAGAGCGTCGACTTCCGGTCCGACGGTGGCGGCTGGGGCGCGGTGAAATCCGATCCGGTCCCGGACCGCGAGCGTATTTCATCTGAAGTGCTCAACCCCGCGACCCATGCGCCGGTCAACCCGACGACCATTACAGTTCACCTGCAGGCCGGCTTTCCGCTCGGCGAGGTCAAAAGCCACCACCACCCGATCAAGACTGAAAAGGCAGATGCCAGCACCAGCATCATCCGCCTTGCCGAAGGCGCGGTGCCGGCCGATCGCGATTTCGACCTGAGCTGGAAGCCTGCGGCCGAGAAGGCGCCGTCGGTCGGCCTGTTCCGCGAACATGTCGGCGACAGTGACTATCTGCTCGCCTTCGTGACGCCGCCGTCGGTCGAACAGAACGAGAAGAAGCCGCTGCCGCGCGAGGTGATCTTCGTGATCGACAATTCCGGCTCGATGGGCGGCGTCTCGATCATCCAGGCCAAGGCCAGTCTTATTTACGCGCTCGGCCGGCTGCAACCGGAGGACCGTTTCAATGTGATCCGTTTCGATCACACCATGGACGTGCTGTTCCCGGCGCCGGTACCGGCCGATCGCGCGCATCTCGGCCAGGCGACCTCCTTTGTCGGCGCGCTGCAGGCCAATGGCGGCACCGAGATGGTACCGGCGATGCGCGCGGCGCTGTCGGACAGTAGCAATGATGCCAACTATGTCCGTCAGGTCGTGTTCCTGACCGACGGCGCCATCGGCAACGAGCAGCAACTGTTCGAAACCATCAGCGCGCTGCGCGGGCGCTCGCGCATCTTCATGGTCGGCATCGGTTCGGCGCCGAACACCTATCTGATGACGCGCGCCGCCGAACTCGGCCGCGGCACTTTTACGCATATCGGCTCGGTCGAGCAGGTCGAAGAGCGCATGCGCGGACTGTTCGCCAAGCTGGAGAATCCCGCGGTGACCAATCTTACCGCAAAATTCTCTGATAGCGCGGCCGACATCACGCCGGCGGCGATCCCCGACGTCTACCGCGACGAGCCGCTGGTGCTGGCGGCCAAGCTCGACAAGCTCGCGGGCTCGGTCGAGATCAAGGGCCGTATCGGCGACCGTCCCTGGGTCGTGACGCTTCCGTTGGCGAATGCCGCCGAAGGCAAAGGCCTGTCCAAGCTATGGGCCCGCCGCAAGATTGCGGATGCCGAAGTAGCGCGCACCACGCAGCAGGTGAAACCCGAAGACGCCGACAAGGCCATTCTCGCCCTGGCGCTGCAGCATCAACTGGTGACGCGGCTGACCAGCCTGGTCGCAGTCGACAAGACCCCGAGCCGTCCGGAAGGCGAAACGCTGAAGGTTTCGGAACTGCCGATCAACCTGCCTGCAGGTTGGGATTTCGCAAAACTGTTTGGCGAGCGCCCGCAGCTTCCGGCGGCACCGACAGAGCGGCGTGCCGACAATGGCGACGCGAAGGTTCAGGTCGCGACGCTGAAGCGCGCCCAGCCACCGGTCGTGCAGGCCCCCGCGACGGTCAACCTACCAAAAACGGCGACCGATGCGGAACTGAAGCTGATCGCGGGATCGATCCTGCTGATGCTCAGCCTGATGCTGTTCGTTTACAACCGGCGTCAGTTGTTCATGCGCTGACATCACGCGATGGAGGAGGTGCCCCAACCTCCTCCTGATAAGCGCGCGCGGCCTGCCCGTCCCCCCAAGGCCGCGCGCGTGAGGTTTCTCACCACGTCATTGCGAGCGAAGCGAAGCAATCCATGAGGCCACAAGCAAAGTCTGGATTGCTTCGCTTCGCTCGCAATGATGGAGGAAACAGCATGCCCCGCTTCATCCTCCCTCTCCTCCTCGCCCTCGCCGGCCTCATCCTGTTCGGCCAAGGCGCCTATATTCATGCCAAGGCGCTGCTCGCCCAGGTCCTGCTGGAGCGGGCCTTCAACACCACCATCGCCACCGGACTTCAGACAAAACCCTGGTCATGGGCCGATACCTGGCCGGTGGCGCGGATCGAGGTGAAGCGAATTCATGCCCGCGCCATCGTGCTGTCGGGGAGCAGCGGTCAGGCGCTGGCCTTCGGCCCCGGCCACGTCGAGCTGACGCCCAACGCCGGCGAACGTGGCGTCGCGGTCTATTCCGCGCACCGCGATACGCATTTTGCCTTCCTGAAGAATGTCGCCATCGGCGACGAGATCGATATCACCGTGGGTGACGGCCGGACGTTCCGTTATCGGGCCGATGCAACTTCCGTCGCGCGGTTTGACGCTTCCGGCATCGATCCCCTCGCGGACGGGCATGAACTGGTGTTGTCGACGTGCTGGCCGTTCGACGCGCTGACGCCGGGGCCTGACCGCTATCTTCTGCATGCCACCATGATCGAGCCGCGTTCCTGATTTCGAGGGATTGTCAACGCCAGGCTCGCGCAAAATTCTCCGCGCGCCGGGATATCGTGCGCAGCGGGAATGGCGCTGCCTGCCCAGCGCGTGTTGCCACGCCAGCCAAGTCTCAATAAAAAGGCCTCAACAAATGAAGATAATGGCGCGACGGTTGGCTCGATCGTCATCGCCGAAGGAAGCAACGGGTAAGGGAACTCCATGGAAGCTCACGCAGGTACCGCGTCGCATCAAGCCGAAAAATGGTCGCCCTCGCCTGACGCCAGCGACATCGTCAAGGGCATCCATGCGATGCTGCACCCGCGCAATATCGTCCTGGTCGGCGCCACCGACAAGCCCGGCAACTATGCCGAGCGGATCTGGAACAACCTGATCAAGTACCAGTACGAAGGCGGGTTGTTTCCGGTCAACGCCAAGCGCGAAACGATCTGGGGCGTGCCCTGCTACAAGGATTTCGCCAGCCTGCCGGAAAAGCCTGATCATGTGCTGGTACTGGTGCCGGCGCGTTTCGCGGTGCAGGTGATCCGCGATGCCGCCGCCGCCGGCGCCCGCTCCGCCACCATCGTCACCTCGGGCTTCAGCGAGTTGCAGGACGAGGAAAGCCAGCGGCTGGCGGAGGAACTGAAGCAGGCCGTCAAGGAAACCGGCCTTGCCGTCACCGGCCCGAACTGCCTCGGCAATCTCAGCGCTGGCGAAAAGCTGTTCACCAATATCGATGACCGCATCGTCACCATGGAAGCCGGTGCAGTGGCAATCGCCGGCCAATCCGGCGCGATCGTGATGGCGATCCGTCAGGCGCTGGAAGATCGCGGCGTCGGCGTCGGTTACATGGTCACGACCGGCAACGAGACCGGCCTAGAGACGCCGGACCTGATGGCCTATTTCGCCGCCGATCCCTCGATCCGCGTCATCGTCGTCTATCTCGAAGGCGTGCGAAACACCAAGGTGTTCCGCGACGCCTGCAAAGCCGCGCGCAAGGCTGGAAAGCCCGTGATCGCGCTCAAGCTCGGCTCTTCCGAAGGCGGCCGCGCCGCCGCGATGGCTCATACCGGCGCGCTGGCAGGCTCGATCGAAACCTTTGACGCGATCTCAACGCGCGAAGGCGTGATCCGCGTGCGCGGGCTGGACGAGTTGATCGAGACCACCGAATGCTTCGTGCATGCCGAGCCGCCGAAGAACAATCGTCTCGCCGCCGTGTCGCTCTCCGGCGGCAAGCGCGGCCTGCTGATCGACGCCTTTCATTCGGCCGGCTTGAACTTCGCGCCACTCAGTGCCAACGCCAGCGGACAATTGGCAAAAATGCTCGGCCCCGGCAGCATCGTCGGCAATCCGCTCGACGCCGGCTTTGCCGCGGTGGTCGATCCATCCGTGTACATGAGTTCGATCAAGATCATGATCGACGATCCCGACACCGACATCGTCATCATCGACGCCGAACTGCCGAAGGCGCCGCACGAATTGCGCGAACGCAACTTGCGCATCGTCAATGATATGGCCGGAGCGGCTTCCAAGCCCGTGGTCTATATCAGCGCGATGTCGATCGGCTTTACCGAATTCACCAAGGACCTGCGCAAGTCACTGCCGAACATCGCGGTCATGCAGGGGCTGGACCGCGCGGTCGGCGCGATCAAGTCGCTGATCGACTATGCGCAGTTGCGCAAGGAGGTGCCGGATATCAAGTCGAGCTCGAAGGCTTCCGCGCGCGCGGTGCTGGAGAAGGCGCTCAAGAGCGCCAACGGCGCCGCGGCGCTCGACGAGGTCGCGTCGAAGAAACTGCTCAAGGCTTATGGCATTCCGGTCTCCAGGGAAGAGATCGCGCAGACCTCGGCTGAGGCCGTCAAGATCGCCAAGCAGATCGGCTTCCCGGTGGTGGCGAAGGTCGTCAGCGCCGACATCCTGCACAAATCAGATATCGGCGGCGTAGTGCTGAACCTCAACAGCGCGGCCGACGTGAAGAAGGCGTTCAACGACATCACCACGCGGGTGAAGAAGCTCAAGGGCAAGCCGAAACTTGACGGCATTTTGATTGCGCAGCAGGTCAAGGCCGATCTCGAACTCGTGGTCGGCGCCTCCCTCGATGCCGAAATGGGGCCGGTGGTGCTGTTCGGCACCGGCGGCGTCGACATCGAACTGATGAAGGACGTTGCGCTGGCCGGCGCGCCGCTCGATGAGGCCGAGGCGAAGCAATTGATTCACAAGACCAAGGCCGGCGTGAAGATGAAGGGCTATCGCGGCAAGCCGGCGCTGCACGAGGCTTCCGCCGTGAAGGCGCTGGTCGGCCTCTCCAATCTGATGGCGGACGCCGGCAACCGCATTGCCTCGATCGATGTGAATCCATTTTTGATCAACAGCAAGCTCGGCGTTGCGGTCGATGGACTGATTGTGCTGAACAACGCCGCCGCGAACAAAGCGGCGGAGCATTAGACCTAAGCTCCCTCGCCCCGCTCTTGCGGGGAGAGGGTTGGGGTGAGGGGCTGTCTCCGCGAATTCTGCGGCTGATTGATGGACCTGTACCCCCTCACCCGCCGCGCAAGCGCGCGGCGACCTCTCCCCGCAAGCGGGGCGAGGTTAGGTCAGCTACAACCCCGCGCCCCATTGCCGTGCGGTCTGCAAAATCCAGTCACGATAGAGCGTCAGCGGCGTGACGCCGGTCAACCCGCCGCAGCCTGCTGAGCCGTTCGGTCCGGTCGACCAGCTGACGACGCCAATGATCGCAGGGCCGCTTTGTTGATCCTCAAACACTGGCGCGCCGGAATCGCCGGTGCAGGCGCCAAGCCCGTCGCGCGTGCCTTGGCCGACGGGATCGACGAGCCTGATCTGCAGCGTGCCGGGTTTGCCGGTCGCGACCAGGCCGGCGACACGGATGGTGCCGCCGCTCTTGCCGTCGCCGCGCACGGTGACGCCGATGCCGGCGATGGTAAAGCGGCTGCCGACGACGATGGGAATGTTGGGCATCCCCAATGCCGATGGCACCTTCGCCTTTGCCGGAGCGCCGAGCAGCAACAGCGCAACATCGGCAGTCGCCCGATGCGCCAGCATTGTCTGCATGTTGAAGCCGGGATGAACAGCCACTGTCTTGACGTCCTGCAGCGAAGGCTGCCTGTCCGTGCCGTATTCGACGATCTTGTAGTCCGCGCCGGGCTGCACGCAATGCGCCACCGTCAGCACCAGTTTTGGCGCAATCAGCGACCCCGTGCAGAAATTGCCACGTGAGCCGACGATGGTAACGACCGAGCGGGCGACGCCGTCCGTCTGCGGTGCCCCGCCGCCGACGATGGCGTAAGCGGGAACCGAGAGCAGCAACGCGAGGCCGGCCATCATGGAAGGTAGAATTTTCATGGCCGCAGCAATAGCCCGCGCCACGCCTGTCGCCAAGCGGCGGAACGGGCTGGTTCCATCGGCCATTCCGTGTTAGCGGCTCTGCAACATCTATCCATATGGGCGGGGAATGATGATCGAGGCTGTGATCTGGGATTTCGGCGGAGTGCTGACCACTTCGCCGTTTGAGGCTTTCGCACGCTACGAGACCGAGCGAGGGCTGCCCGCCGACATCATCCGGCGCACCAACGCCGCCAACCATCTGGAAAACGCCTGGGCGAAGTTCGAACGCGCCGAGGTCGATATCGACGCTTTCGACAAGCTGTTCGCGACTGAGTCACTGGCGCTCGGCGCCGAGGTTCGCGGCAAGGACGTGCTGCCGCTGCTGTCCGGCGACCTGCGACCCGAAATGGTCGAGGCGCTCAGACGCGTGAAGGCCAAATTCAAGACCGGCTGCATCACCAACAATCTGCCGGCCAATGCCATCGGCAGCCACAGCGGCCGCTCGCTCTACGTCGCCGAAGTAATGGTGCTGTTCGACTACGTCATCGAATCCGCGAAACTCGGCTTGAGAAAACCCGACCCGCGCATCTACCAGATGATGATCGAGAACTTGAAGGTCGATCCCAAAAATTGCGTCTATCTCGATGACCTCGGCGTCAACCTGAAACCGGCGCGCGAGATGGGCATGACCACGATCAAGGTTCTCAACGCCACGCAGGCGATCGGGGAGCTCGAAGCGGCGACCGGGCTGACATTGCGCTAGACGGAAAATCGCGGAATTTGCGGCCTCGGCATGAATAAACGGTGCTTGTTCTTTACGGGGAACGCAGGCAAAACACTCTGAAATCCAGCGAATTCGGAGTTGAAACCCGTGGCTGACAATCGGCCTTCGGCCTCGATCGAGGCAGTGGAAAGCGGTCTTGCGGCGCAAGGCTATATTGCGAGCCGCCAGATCGCGACCGCGGTCTATCTGGCGCAGCAGATCGAGAAACCGATCCTCGTCGAAGGCCCCGCCGGCGTCGGCAAGACCGAGCTCGCGAAAGCGA
>WNFM01321273.1_pt2 | contig 18638 bp, 20 predicted proteins | sample 5400271 | NCBI WGS metagenome assembly WNFM01 (sample SAMN13153352, study PRJNA577476) | soil metagenome | isolation source: 60 cm saprolite on Douglas fir-dominated hillslope | place: USA:California | collected 2013-09-17 | reverse complement strand
CGCGCCTGCTGGATCAACGAATCCTTCAACTGCTGCGGAAGCTGAGCGATCAGCGGGTGACCGCCCTCCGGCGATTCAAGCTCCCGGATGGCGCGCTCGGGATCGACGCGGCTCATGCGGGCATATTGTCCGGCGCAAAGCGCGAGCGCGCCGCGCTGCTTCTCCTCCAAGGCCTGCTCTGGGGTGAGAAATCTCCGCGAGACGGCGTCGTCGATTGCGGAATGCAGGGAATCGACGCCACCGGCAATCAGGCTGTCGTTCGGGTTGAGTGTGATGTGCTGCACCAGGTTGTGCAAATATCTGTCGCGGCTGGCCGCATGGGCGTTGGCGGTGCCGTGGAACGCCTGATTTTGGATCGCAGCACTTTCCTGTGCGATCGGTGCAGCGAGATTGCTGCGCACATGCTCCCGCAAACCTTCGTTTGAAATTTGGGAAAGCCCATCCTCGACGATTTTGCCGGCTTCCTCGTTCCAACGTTGCGCGAGCGTCGCGTAGTCGGGGTCGTTCTGATAGCGAGAGCGCGCCTCGATCAGCCGGCCATGGATGAAAGCGTTGGCATTGACAGCCTCTGTCATGGCCTGTCGTTGGCTGATCTTGTAGGGTGCCTTCCCGACATCCTCGACTGCCTGGCCGAATCGTGTCCCGGCATCAGCGATTTGCTGGGTGCCGTGCGCATAAGGCGAAACGTCATAGCTGCCGATCGGGCGCGAGCCCGGCATATGCAGCAGGCTGCCGAGCTCTTCGGGAGTGGGAACTGTGGGCATGTGTTCGGCTCACTTGCTCGATGGAACGTCGCGGCAAATTCCGCCCTCGGTCGAAGTCGCACGCGGGATCAGAACAGGCCCTTGCCGCCATACATCCGCATGAACGACGCGCCGCCCCCCGCAATAGTTGAGAGCGCGTTGAGCGTGGATGCGCGCTGCATCTCATCGCCGCCAAGCACGTCCAGCTCACCCGTGTATCGTTTGGCGGCGGCCCGGTTCATCAAGCCGCTGGCTTGGTTCTGACCGGACCACAAGTCCATGTCGGCTTGGTAGCGGCCACGGGCCTCGATCTGCGCTTGATTGGTGAGCGCGCTGCCCGCGCCCGCGTTGACGCCGTTGGCGGCTGCATGTGCGACCGCGGAGGAGCGCAGCAGGTCGGCCCTCTGGTTGAAATCGATGGCCTGGCGTTGGGAGGCAGCGGTTTCGCCGGCGGCATTGGCAACATCCTGGTCGGCCTCGAAATTGGCCTCGGCCTGTTTCATGCGGCCGACCTGCGCCGCATAGTCGCCGCCTGCCATCGTGTTCGCCGCCGAAATGCCGGCGCCGATGCCGGTTAGCGTCATGGCGCCACCGGTCGCCGCGCTGCCACCACCGAGCGTGGCAAGTGCGGCTGCGGTGGTGCTGAGAGGATCGAACAGCAGCGAAGTATATTTCCGCAACGGATGATAGGGGGAGTATTGCATAATGCGCCCTCATTCGTTTTGGAACGAACACAGTGATGCCCGCGGATGCCGGCCACGCGAGTGGGCGTCGCCAGCAGTTCGGCGGGTAGCCTTCAGAAGATCTCGCCCGATTCGTTCCGGTGATCCGGGCGCATCTTTTCGATGCGCCGCAGTTGCACGCCGACCCAGCGTTTGCCTTCGGCAAAATCGGTGGCGCGCTTGCCGTCCTCGCCGCCCGGCCAAAACGTCATGCGGTCGGTCTCGCACAAGGTGCGCACCACATATTCGTAGGCGCGCTGCTGCTGTGCGTTGTTGGCGGTTCCTTTGGCAACGGCCTGGAGCGCGAAAATATCCGCGTCCTCGATCTGCGGCATTTGCCACGGACGATCGGGTTGTGATTTCGGGCGTGAGGGTTTCATCGCCGCCTCACCCCAGGCGTGCGTTCTGCAGCGACGAGGCCATCTCGCCGACGTTCTTCACTGCGGTTGCGGCCTTGCCAGCCTGTTCGCTGACATGGCCGAGGTCCGCCGCTTGCTGGGCTGCCGCTTGTTGGGCGCGGGCCTGCGCCTTGACGGCGGCGGCCTTGTCCTGGTCCTCCAGCCATTCGGCCGGGGCGCCCGTGCCTTCGTAGACGCCACGGAAAGCCCTGTCGAAATTGACATCAGCGCGAACGGAGGGGTCGAATTGCATCACCGCCCCAAGCAGCTGCGCCATTTTGGTGAAGCTCACGACCTTCGACTCCGCCTCGGCCTGCACCAACGGATTGGCGAACTTGAACTCGATCTTCTGGCCGCGCAGTGCCGGCGGGCGGTCGAGGCGGGAGCCAAACGCGCCAATCCTGTCAAGCATGTCGAACGTCGCTTGGCAGAGCCGGCCGTTGTATTCAAGGTCCATTGGCTCGAACAAAGGCGTGGCGCGGCGGATATATTCCTTCATCCGTTCGGACACTTCGTAGGCGGTCATCGCCTTGCCGTCGAATTCCGGCAGATTCAGCACATTGAGGAAGAAGGCCTCGTTGACGACGCGTTCGATCTTGTCTTCGTACTCGGTGCCCCATTGCAGCCCTTCGCCGTTGAGAGTGATCGGCCGCAGCACTTCGCCGGTGCGCTCATCGTAGTCCGGGTCCACCCAGTTGATGGCGCCGGCATAGAGATTGGTGCCGCCCTGGATGGCGTCGCCGACCGCGATCATGGGCGGATCGACGATCTTCTGTCCGATCTCGATCAGGGTGAGGGTCATCTGCTGGAGCATGCGAGCATCCGGCAGCGCAACGATGGCGGTCGGCGAATAGGCATATTGGGAAAAGCCCCCGATGGTGATCCAGCGCGGGATGACGTACCCGAGATCAGGCCGAGGCATTTCCTCCAGGATGGTCTGGTGATCCTCGTCAATCACGATCTGGACGAACGCGTTCGAACCACGATTGGGGGAGGCAGTTTCTTCGTCCTTGCCGTAACAGTCATATTCATCCGCCGGCAGCACGATGACGCGGCAATTGATCTCGGTAAAGGGATCCTTCTCGGCCTTAGTCTTGACCTCGGGGGCCACCGTATCGGGATAGAGTTTGCATAAGGCGCGAGCGTCGAGTTTCCATTTGCGATGAAACTGATCGATGGCAAGATCGGCGTTCTCGGCCCATACGCAATCGCGCAAATGCCAGGTGCGATAGAGCATCCCGGTGCGCTGCGTATTCAGCCTCGGTTCGATCACGCATTGCCCGAACAGAATGTAATCGGCGTCGCCCTCCTTGGTGGCGCGGGTGAATTGCGAGGCACGGTCATACATCCCCCGGCGCATCGTGGCGCCGGCGCGATCGAGCCATTCCTTGCAGGCTTGGTCCTCGTTGATCGAGTCGATGGCGGTTCTGGGCTGGAACCATTGCATTCCGCGCGGCCGCAGGATTGACGATAACGCGTTAGAAAGTTCGCGATGCGCCAGCACCGGCCGGCCGGTCATGAGATAGGAGGCGAATTCTTCCGAGATGTAACGCGAGCGCGTCATGTCGGCGCGGATCGGATAGAAGTTCTCGGCGAAACTTTGCCACAAGGTGAGCAGCGGAAACCGCTTGGAGTAGAGCTGATCGCCGATCTGCAACAGCTCCTGAACGCGGGTTTTCATGCGTCAGTCATCCCTGTCTCGAAGGGAAGCGGGATTTCGCCCGCGGGTTCATGGCAGCCTCAGCCGCCCAATGACTTTCCGCTGTAGGGGACGCCCGCAGCGCCGGCCGCCGCCTGCGCACCGCGATTGGCGGCAGTGGTGAGAATGGTCGAGGAACGCCCTGCGCGTGCCGCGGCCTGCGCCTTGGCGGCTTCCATCGCGGCCGGATTGAAGGGATCCGGCATGGGCGGGGGTGGCAGCGGCGCCGGCGGGGGGGGGATATTGATGGTCGGGGGCTTGAAGAGTGAGCTCAAGGGGCTTCTCCTTGCTATGACGCGTCGAATATGGGCCGCAGGATTACCCCCGGCGGCAGGCTTCCGCGCATGGTGCCGATGTCGCGCCACAGGATCGCGGCGACGTCGCCGCATTCGGCTCCGGCGCGTTCATCCCACAGGGTCGCGCCCGCCGGCAGGTCCTCCCTGGCGATCGGCCTGCCGTCGCCCATGGCGAAGCCGTCACGATCAACGTAAAACCGTTGCGGCTTGGCCGGCGGCGCGGCTTCGGCCGATACGTGATGCGAAGCGGTTGCGGCCTGATAGGCTTGCTGCGCCTTGCCGTCGCACGCCTCCTCGGGCATAACTCGTACCCCGCCGCACGGTCCATAGACTACGTCGAAAGCCATCGCCATCATCCGCAGCCATGCGATCCGATCGGCGCGGGACCATTGCACGATCTCTATCGGCAGCTTTGCGATCAGCGCCGCGAGCAGCCGGTCGTGCTTTGTTTTGGTCATGGAAATCCTCCGGTTTTCGCTCCGGCGGTGTCGAACACAAGGATGGGGGCATTCGGCCAGCAGCGAAAAGAAACGGCGCGTTACCGGCGTTTGAGATGCTGGTATCCGACGCTTGCGAATTTCGGCCGGTGGGGCGCCGGCTCCGGATCGAGCCTGCGGCGCACCTCTTCGCTCGACCGACCGAGCGCTTGTGCGATGGCGTCGAAACTGTTGCCTTCGCAAGCCATGCACTGAGCTCGCACCAGTTCTGCGAGCGGCCATGGCGTGTCTGCGCTCATCTCGCGTGTGAAGCAGGGCGTCAGATCAGCCATTGGACGCGCCTCCGCCTATCCGAATACTGCAGCGTGGGATTGAGAACAGAAAATTTACCGGCAGCCGATAGAAAAGCATTAACGACAAATTCCTGGCAGGAAAACCTATGTTCTCAAAGCTCTCCATCGGCACGTTGTTGAAATCGCTGATCGCAACCCTCGTTGCCGTCGTGATGGTGATATTCACACTGAACGCGTGGGATTCATGGCGCAAGCTTGCGGCCGTGGATCGGATATCCGCTGTCGCTGAGACATCGTCCTACATGTTTGCGGCACTGCATAACCTCCGGGTGGATCGGACATACACGTTCCGCGATCTGTCGGCCGACCGCCAATTCACTGCGATGAAATCGCAGTTGCGCGAAGTCCGCGACGCCGAAGTGCCAGCCCTGAAATCCGCGCTCGCATCGCTTGAGAAGGTCGATTACCCCAGCCGTCAGGAGGCGATCGCGAGTCTTGGCCAATCGATGCGGCGGCTGCTCGCCCTGCAGGAGGAATCCGCCGCCGCGATCCTGCAGCCGAAGGCGGCGCGTCGGCCGGCCTTGGCGCAGGAGTTTTTCAACGAGTGCAACACAATCATGGGGTTGCTCGACAAGCTGTCCGCGCAATTGACCCGGACGGTCAAGCTTGAGGATGACTTCATCGATCAATTGCTGGAGCTCAAGCAACTCGCCTGGATGGTCCGCAACGCCGCCGGTGACGCTTCCCTCATGATAGTCAATGGGCTTGCCGGACAGCCGTTGCCGCCCGACCCCTTGCTTACATATACCGCTCGCCTCAGCAGAATGGACGCCGCGTGGGCGGCGCTTGAGGACCTCGCCGCCGGACTGCCGCTGCCAGCGAGCTTTGGGGTGGCTCTGGAAAAGGCCAAACGGGGCTTTTTTGCGCCCGACTATACCGAGCTTCGGATGAAGACTCTCAAATCGCTGATCGCCGGCGAGAAGCTCAACATGACGGCCGAAGACTGGTCGTTGACCTCGGTGCCCAAGCTGGCTTCCCTCGTGGAGGTTGCCGAAGCCGCACTGAATGTGGCGAAGGACCAGGCGGCGAACCAGCATGCAATGGCGATGCGGTCGCTGGCGGAACAGCTCGGGCTGTTGGCGGCATCCATGCTGGTCGCGACCGGAATGATGATTTTCGTGTCTCGCCGCATCACCGAGCCGCTGCGTATCATTCAAGCCGCGATGCACAAGCTCGCGAGCGGCGACATGTCGGCCTTGGTGTCATTCGGCGCGCGCAAGGACGAGATCGGCGCGCTCGCGAACACGATGCAGTTTTTCAAGGACAACATGATCGAGGCGGACCGGCTGCGCAACGAGCAGAAAGCCGCTGAAACCCGCGTCGCCGCCGAAAGGGCTGCGAGTGACGAGGCCACCCGCGCCGAGCGCATCGAACAGCGCAGGCGGTCGGAAGATGAACGCAAGCTCGTGATGCGCAAACTTGCCGATGAATTCGAGGTCGTGTCGACCGCGCTCGAGGCTGCGGCCGACACACTCACCAAGACCGCCGATATCACCCTGCAGCTTTCAGGCGTGGTCGCGGCGGCTTCCGAGGAGGCCTCCGCCAACGTCCAATCGGCCGCATCGGCGACCGAGGAGATGACTTCCTCGATCGGCGAGATCAGCCGGCAGGTGCAGGCTTCCAGCAAGATCGCGAGCGAAGCGGTGCGCCAGGCCGATAAAACCGATACGCGCATCAACGAATTGTCGAAGGCCTCTGGACGCATCGGCGACGTCATCAAGCTCATCACGGCCATCGCCGAGCAGACCAACCTTTTGGCGCTCAACGCCACAATTGAGGCCGCACGTGGGGGCGAGGCCGGCAAGGGCTTTGCGGTGGTGGCTCAGGAGGTCAAGGCGCTCGCGGCGCAGACCGCCAAGGCGACCGACGAGATCGGCGCCCAAATCGCCGGCATGCAGACCGCGACGCAGGAGTCGGTGACGGCGATCAAGGAGATCGGCGGCACCATCGGAAAAATCTCCGAAATCGCCGGAGCGATCGCGGCGGCGGTCGAGGAACAGGGCGCCGCCACCCAGGAGATCTCCCGCAACATCACCCGCGCCGCCCAGGGCACGACCCAGGTCGCCACCAGCATCACCGACGTGAACCGCGGCGCCGGCGAAACCGGCGCGGCGTCAGCCCACGTGCTGTCTTCTGCGAAGGCGCTCTCCGGCGAGAGCCAGCGGCTCAAGCGCGAGGTGGAGAAATTCCTCGGCACGGTACGAGCGGCATAAAGGGTGCGCGGCGGGGCGTCGTTCGCGCAGTTGAATATCGGTGGATATTCCTATGTGTCGCGACGCCGCGTACGAGGCGGGTACGTGGCCCTACTGCGCTCTACGAGCGTATATCTCCGTCTTGAAAGCGGCAGAAGTGGATCGAGAGCTTCAATACGAACAGATAAAAGCCCATTTGATTCAGTGTGAATAGCTTTGCTCGCTGGGGCTCTTTCTCGAATACGTCAAACGGTACCGTGTGAAGATCGTCCAATATAGCGATGTAATCGGTTTCTAGCGACCCTCCATGCGGAAGAAAGAAGAGTGACGTAATGTGCTGCCTGCGGATCGCAGTGAGCTTATTGTTGATCTGTTCGCTGCTAAAATAGGACTCTAAAATTTTGGCATATTCATTTAGACGCACCAGCGGTGCAAAAATGATCTTTGATGGAAATTCACGTCGATTGGCGGGATCAATATCGCGACTATTGGACAGCAAAATACCTTTGATCTTGTCGCGCGCACCATCTTCGAATCTTACGATTTCAATGCTTGACCATCCATCACCTTGCAAGATGTCATTAGGAAAAAGAGTAGTATAATAACTCCGATTTTCAAAATCATTTAGTTGTCTAACGAGTTCTGCCTGCTGCAAGGACGTCAGATATCGTGGTATGCTTTGTTGGATTTGGTCCGCAGTGAGCATTTGATACGCCTAGCGAGCATTTGATACGCCTAGCGAGCATAGAGATTCCACAGATTATCGAAAAGGATCTTCTCGAAGTCCTTCCCCAAGCGCTCCTGATTTGCTAACAAATCGGAGTAGAAGGAAACGATAGAAGAGTCGGCAACAGAACTACTGGCGAAACCAACGACGGCAAAGAGGTTTGCATGTTCTCCGTAGGTCCCCGTAATCCGAGGGATCGCGTAGACAACAAGGTGACCTCGATCTTGCCACTGAGCCGTCGCGGCAACCGGCGGACTTAGTAGCTGAGCAGCCATAAATCCCGCAGCAAGCCCACCCAAAGATGCCGGCAATTGTCTGGTCGCAATTTCAGTCATAGACTGGCTCCAATTTGTCAATGGCTTTTTGTTTTAGACACGCAAAAAACATTGCTTTGTTTTCCAGGTGACCGAACTCAACTCGCTCGGCGAGAGTCTCAAAGAAGTCGGAAAATTCAGCATTTCCGACCAACGCAACTGTGTCTATGTCGAGCGCTACTCCCTCTCTCGTGGTGCCGTCAGCCATTTTGGCCGTGCCTGACGATGCGAGTTGAACTAAATGAATTAATCCGTCTTTTGGAATCTCAGCGCGAATTTGAACATTCTTGCCTGCAGCATCGTAAGGCCCAATTTTCAAATCAAACTCCACTAAGGAATCAAGATCGCCAAGCTCTAGCGGAAGGATATCCGTGTATTTTAGTGAAAAGCGTTCGACGGATTCGATAACGCCAGCCAGCCCAACTATTTCAACAATCTTGAGGATAGCTGGCTTGAACGCGCCCCAACCCGGATATGGAATCGTACAGGCCAGCCCCACGCTTTGGTCGCTGATCAGAATCGTAAAACTTTGCCATCTAATTCTGATTAAGGGCGCGTACCTCAAATTTGGATCAATATTTCGCAATTGCTGCGGGAGTTCCGATGCGGGAAGCCTTTCGATCAGCTTTTCGCCCTGAAGACCTTGGAACATCAAGCCGGGGAGGATGCTGGAAACCGGAAGCGTCGCAGTGAAGCGGATTTCAAAAATAGCCTCGATCAGAGGTTCCTTGCCAAGCTTTAGCGGCAATTTCATCTGATTCTTCCCTTGCCAAGCGAGGCTAAGCAAACCAATGCGGTGGCTCGCTCTCGCGCGTTTAGGCAGCATACAGCAGAGGAATGCCAGAATCGATACTGCCGTCAAGCGCGTTAAGTTCTCGGAGCGGGATGATTTCATCAATTCTCCAATCGGATCACATATTTACGAGAATCATCAAAGCCGTTTCTCAGGCGTTGCCAGTTCTACGCGCCTGCCGTCGCCCAATCTCTTTCAAATGCGCGTAGCCCACATTGGCGCGTTCCGGTCGTGCCTCCCGCAGCCCGCGCCGCAATTCCGCCGCAGCGGCTCGCGCGCCCTCCGACAGGCACATCACGATGGCATCACCCTCGTCGGGAGAACGGCCGAGCCGTTTGCGAATCTCGTTCTTGTCCTCGATTTTGATGCCGCGTGCGGTGAGCTCCCAGCGTGGCGCTGCCAGGTCGGCCTTCACGGAAGCGTCGGGCGGCAGCGCAAGCACGGAGCCGCCGCCCTGGCCAGGGTCGAGCTCCTCGCGCATGCGCCACCACGCTTCGGCGCGCTTGTTATAGAAGGTGAGCTGGCGGTCACGCGTTTTTGCATTGGATGTGCTGGCGCCCTTGAAGCCGACCACCGGAATGCCGTTATCCTTAAGTCGCGAAACCGTGTCGCCGCCCCAGCCTCCGTCCACGTCGACCACGACCACGCAACGGTCACGCCGCAGTGCGACGACCGCTGCCGCAACCGCGCTGCCGTCGCGCGTCTCGTGGCCTGGCTTGCGAACGAGAGGGGCGTACCAGCCGCCGTGCCGGGCGGCGAGCACGGTGAAATCGTTCCCACCCTGGGCCACATCTAGTCCGATCGCCGTCATGGCGATGCCGCGTCCGGCGTCCGCGCGCCAGCGCCGCTGCGCCACCTCAATCCACGCGGTGGGGATAACTTGGAAATCGTCGTCCTTCAGCCCGGCGGCGAAATTGCCGTCGCGATAGGCGCGCCGCAGCTCTTCTGGCAGCCCGGCGAGCACCGCGGCGTAGCCGGTGCGGTGCAGATCGGGATTGTCCGCAAGCCGGGCCGGAATATAGGAGCGCGAGCGTGCCAGTACGTGTTCGCCGTTGACCCGATGGGGACCGCGGTCCACGACCTCGATGTCCTCGCCGTCGGGCCCTGTAGTAAACCAACGCAACTCTCCGGGCTGCGCCGGCTGCGGGTGCATTGGATCGAGCCAGGGTGACCAGTGCCTGATAACCCAGAGTCCTTCCGCGGTTGTCGGCGGATTTGATCCGACCACGACGCGGCAACGCTGCGTGTCGTCAGCGGAGCGATTCCATCCGATGATGAAGCGATATTGCGTGGCAAGGAAATCAGTGCCTTCGTCGAAATAGATGAGATCGTACGGGTCGCCCTTGAAGCGCTGCTTGTCATCCTCATATTCGCAGCCGGAAAACGCGATCATCCGGTCGTTGAGCTTCCAGCGCTGCAACTGGCCATTATAGCCGGAGCGGTGGCCGAGGATTTCCGCGACCCGTTCCACCAGCTTTAGCGCGTCCTTGTTGACGCGGCGCAGGATCAGGGAGCGTTTGTGCGCCGTGAGCGCAAGGCCGAGGCCGAGATCGGTCTTGCCGCCGCCGGCCTGGCCGCCGTAGAAAAGCTCGTCGGCCGCGCACCGATAGGCATCGGTCTGCGGGCCGCTATTGGGCGCCCAGACGAAGCACTCGGTTTTCTTGTGTCCAATCGCAACGGCTTCATCGCGCTCGTCCGGCGTGGCCTTCATCAGCTTGTCGGCAATCTTGCCGTGACCGTCAGTCAACGCTTGTTTCCGTCAGCTGTCTCGTCTTCCGCGAGGCGAAGCAGGAACGCGATGCGGCGTGCGGCCTCGGTGTAGCTGCCGTCGAAGCCCGCCGGGCGCTCAAGCTTGCTCTCGGGCTTCTCGGCGATCAGGCCGGCGAGCTTGGCCTTCGCCATGGTGGCGGATACGGCTGCGGCAGCTTGCCCTTTTTTGAGTGCTAGCAGCCGCGCTTCCTCGAATTCGCCGATAGCCGTCGCGACCGTCACCTCTGCGCTCGTGGCAGTCGCGACCACCGTGGCGGGCGCTGCCTTGAGCTCCGCGATGCGGGCTGCCACGTCGGTGTTCTTGAGCAGCCGCGCTGCCCCCGCTTCGGCGAAACGACCATCTGACTCATAGCCGGCGCTCTTGTACGCATCGGCAGGGCTGACCGCGCGTGCAATTTCCTGCGCGAACCATTCGTGCCGGGGATTTTTCAATGCGGGCATCGTGGCCTCCGCCCTCGCTATCGCAGTTCGACGAGTTGGTGTCGCCGCTTACCTGAGCGTCCTTCGGGCCGTCAGCGTCACCGTCAAGCTGGCTCCGCCGCCGACGGTGACATGCGGGCGCACCCAGGCAGTCGGTTGGTTGACTTGCATCAGGCCGGCCGCCGCGAACGACAGGGCAGCACCGGCGGGGTTCGATAAGGTGAAATAGTTGGTGCCGTCGTTCGAGCCTTCGAGCACAATGGTTGCGCCTGCGAAGGTACCGGTGACTTGCACCGAACGATCTGCCAGATCAGTGCGCTGCAGCGCTTGGCCAGTGTCGCCGGCGGCCGCAAGCGGCGTCCAGCTGGCCACGACCGCATCAACACCGCCGGCAGGGCCGCGAATTTTAGAAAAGGTGGGAACGATGGTCGCCATATCAGCCTCCGGGCATCACAGGTCGAAAGTCAGAAATTGAGAGGTCGAGGTCAGGACTTTGCAATCGGCGCCCACACCGGTCGCCGTGACGCCTGCTTCCTGGGGCCCCCCGCATCTCTTCATCCCCTTGCGGTGAAGTAGAGGGAAACGGAGGGATTGGTCCCGCCGGTGAGCGCAGCAATATTGCCCTTGATCTGACGGATCGGCGCCGGGAAGGTGATGGGCGAAATCTCTCCGCTGACATAACCCTGGCTGGTATCGAGCACGCACAGCGTGTCCCAAGTACTGCCGTCGAGCAAGCCCATCAGGTTGATCACGGCTTGAATGGGCGCGCCAGCGATTTCAGCCTGCGCCGCCGCGGCCAGTTGCGGAAATTCCAGATTAAACACCGGCCCATCGCCGGTCGTTGCGGCAGCGTTGAGAAGTTTTATCGCGGCAGTCTGCGTCATGTCGCTCTCCTGCGATTGGGGATGTGGGAAAATCAATTGAAGAAAGTGGCGTTGGCACGCTGAATTCTTCAGCGCCGCCGGCTATGCCGCGCGGATAATCGCACGACGGGCCGGCGGCGCTGGTCGCGAGCCACATGCATGTCGCAGGGCTGGAGGCGGGGTGTGCCGGGATCTGCGCGCATCACGACGGATGAACGCGCGTCCATGCGGTCTCCAGGTGCAGACCGGGGCTTCGCGAACGTGAAACGGTTACTACGGTCAACGGACCGGATTGCGCTCGTTGGCGATGTGCAATCAAATGGTGAGATGACTTCGGCAAGTTTTGACGTTTCGCAATGTAATCTGCTTAAACCAAAACAAAAATCATATGGAATCACTAGCGGATGTTCAAAAATAAAAACGCCCGAGAGAAAACCTCGCTCGGGCGCAACTAACCACGTTAAATTATTAATCTCATATATTCGCCCCGGCGTCAAGATAAAAATGAAAAATGAAAAAAATCTCATTAATATATGCCAATGGACCTGCAATAACACATCATGGGAGCAGCCGTGGTAACGCCGATCAAATGTCCGGTCGCTGACGAAGCACGAAGATCGCTTCAGCTTCCTTGACCCAGGCTTCGCCGGTGCCGCGATCGGTCCAACCGGCGCGAGCCGCATAGTCACGCAACGCCGCTATCACGACACGGGCGGCCATACCGTGGCGGATGCCGATGTCGGCCTCAATGATGTGGAACGCCTGCTCGTCGACCACGGCGGCGATCACGATCTCGAGCGTCCGATCACCATGCCGCGCGCGTTGCGACCAATGGCGTGCCCATCGCTTGTAACGCAACACCGCGTCGATTATCCAAATCGGCTCGCGGCCATGGTAGGTAGCGTCGCGCTTTTCGAGCGATGGTGATTTGATCATCAGCGCGCCTGCCTGGGCGTGAAACGCCAGCGCTATATCGTCGGCTGCACGGACTTCCTCGGTGCCGATGCGTTTCTTTTCGATCAGCCGCACCAACGGCGCGGCTAGGAAGCGCAGGATGGTAGCGCCGGTTCCGCCGATTTCGTTGCCATCGCCTGACCGGCGTTCGGCTTTGCGAATTGCGCGCTTAAGGCTTCCAAATGCGCGTACATCGCGCTGGGGACGTTGCGGTCCGGGTTTGTGGACGGCGGAAGCGAGTGGCCGTTGGTTTCGAGGCGGGTTGCCTTCGTGTTGATTTAGAGTAGATCGGCTGGCCATTTGGACGTGATGATCCTCTTTCCAGAGCTTGATTCACTTCGTTCGGGGAACAGCTTTTTTCTTCGGACGCACGGTGATTGGTGGATGCTTCGCCTTCGCGAAGCGCGAAATGGAATGGGAATAAGCGGTTACAACATTTAGTTTTTTTGTCGCTTGGGCAGTTCCATTAACTCCGTTGGGACGATTACAAAGCCCGCCGGACACAGTATGCGCGCGATTTCCAATCGTGTCGTTTCATCGGCGGCTTCGAGGGCGTCTAGGACCGCATAGGTCCAAGCCTTTGTCATTGCATCACCTTGATCGGGCATTGCCCCACCTCCACCACGCGTGCGCGACTTTTGGCGCGCCGGCGCATCCCCGATTTCAGCACGGATGAAATCGGTGAGGCGCTTGAGCGTTCCCCGGTCAGCAGTCCGTCGTTGATCATCCCAGCGCGCCCCATCGGGTGCATCAGCGGGCGAACTGCAGACAAACGAAGCCGGCCACTCGTGAGAGAAAAGTGAAGTTATGTTCTTTATGTGGTTGATTTGTGTCATAATGTCGACCATGGACGTCGTGGAGATGCGGACCGGCTGTTGCGCCCGAATTTTGTCCCAACGTGCACGCCAAGAGATTACTTTTCTTTCGAAATAAAGGCTAAATCGTCCACCAGAGAATTGCGGGTTAAGTGGATCCGGGAAATCGTCCGCGAAGTTGTTACGGGATTTGTGCATCACGTCGCCTTCTGCGATTGAAAAACCTTAGCGTGTTCGGTTGGCATGTCGCCTGCGTGAAGCTTGATTGCCATCTTTTGGTCAGTCGCTACGCGCCATCAATTCAGCACATTCCAGAGCCGGTGAAGTGCATCCGGAAGAGTGGGGAACCGGATCGAACAATCGCGGAGCACTCAGTGGTCGGGTGTCTTTGACAACACCGATCATGGGCGGATGTTCGAGCCCTTGCGCGATCGCGCGCCGCATGGCGCCCTGGAATGCAAGGTCGGCCTTTCGTGACGACTTCGTTGGATCAGTGCCGCCTGAATCGTTGTGATTGATCGGCGGCGTTCGATCACCGCGTTTCGGTGCAGGGCTCTTGAAGTGCCGTTCTTTGGGGGCCGATGTATTACCTATGCGTCGGAAATCGACGGCGATCGCAGTCCGATCCCTGAACGAAGACGTGATCATCTTTCGTTCCGGCGTTGAGCCAGATTGATTCCTCACGATACCTCCAGAGGAGATTTCCGTGCGTGAGCGCAGGGCTGCCCGGGGGCCGAGGACGGATCTGCACAACAGCGGATGGTATTGCCGATCTGTGACGATTATAGGTAGTTTCCTATATTTGCGCAAGAGAAAACTCCTATTTTACATCGGCGATAAATTAAATAAGATACGCCTATGGATGCGGCACGTAGCGCAGTTATCTTGCGAGTAGCGCAACTGGGGCTTTCTCTGTCCGAGTTGTCCCTCAAGGTTGGAAAGAACCACGCATATTTTCAGCAATTCATAAAAAGAGGAGTGCCAGGCCGGCTGCCCGAAGAGGTTCGCGGTCGGGTAGCGGAAATCTTGGGAATCGACGAACGGATTCTAAAGGAGCCGTCGTCATCACCCGAATTTCTAAGGACGAATGCAGAACATCGAAGCGCGAGCCGAGTCGCAGCATGGATTCCGGTCTATGGACATCCCGTGGGCGGGAAGGATGGCGAGTTTATCCTTAGCGGTAACGAGGTAACCGAAGTTCTGCCGCCGCCCAGCCTTTCGCAAATTCCGGATGCCTATGCGGTTTACGTAGTTGGCGATTCGATGGAGCCGCGCTATTTCGCTGGCGAGACCGTATTCGTAAATCCCCGTCTGCCGATCAGCCGTGGGGCCTTCGTGGTGGCGCAGATTTCGAGGGCCCAAGAGGACGTGCCGCTAGCTTATGTGAAGCGGTTCGTGTCCCAGGACTCCAGGCGTCTGCGACTGGAGCAATACAACCCAAAAAAGGTCTTGGAGTTTCCGATCTCAACGGTTGTCACTGTCCACCGTATTGTTATGAGTGGGGAGAATAGGTAATAGGGATTTGCTGCACCGCTCTGGCCAACCACTGGCAAGGCGGTCGTAACGTTCCGGTAAATCCTACCACCGGCGCTGAGAGCGAACCGCATTCCGAGGCGCATGATGGCCTTCGGTTACCTTTATCGAAGTCCATCGCGTTGCGGGGAGCGGACGTCCAGCAGGTTTCCATGCATTTACTTTCCAAGTGCGCCTTGTCATGCACGCTATCGCAATGGAAACGGACAGCGCGACGTCGCGGCCCTTTCGCGGTCCGTGATTCCCGAAAAAATTGACTTCGTCATCTTGACTTAAATAGGACTATTATTATTATCAATTGCTTAGGCGCGGCGCCCACGCCGGATCCTGAATGGCGACAAGTCGAACTGATCGAGACCTCGCGCGGGGTCGACGGGCGGCTGCACGAATCCGTGTCCGCGGCGGGTCGGCTCTCGCTGCGGCGTGCGTACATATCGAGGCGACGTTTTCGCCCGCAATGCATCACTCGATACTTAAGGATCGTGTCGCCGCATTGATACGTCGCGGCGCCGCTCACCCGGAAGTTTGGTTGCGTTACCGGTCGTTTGTCGAACAACACCCGATCACAAACCTGGATGCCGCCATTATGCTCGTCGGTCGCATGCGTTGCGCTGAACTCGAAGCGCGCGCCGCGGCTGTCCGCAATTGGGGGCACTGCAACCGATGCCGGCTCACTTTAATGATGCTCGATGAAGTTTGCTTGATTTTACGCATGGTGCGCAAACACGCGCCGAAGTGTTTTAACAGGCTTATAATGGAAATCCAGGCAGACAATCTTACGACCTCCACTTGGCGGACCATTAGGGTTGGTGGTGCCGAACGAGCTGGCCAAATACGTGCTCTTTCGCCTTCAGTCCATTCTGGCCGACCACTATAGCAGCGGTTGCGATTAACGATATTTTATTCAAGTACCGGCAATGCTACTCAATTAACGAGGCCGCTGCCATTCAGCCCAGCTGGATGAGGGTAAATTATCTCGGAACTGCTTCTTGGTCCGCACCACTGCGTGGGCATCGCCGCCTCTGTGACCGAGAGGATTTTTCACTTTTTGAAGACGCGGGCAGTTTCTTGCTTTCCTGCCGCCGCAGCTCGCGCTCGCGTTGAGCGCACAAGCCGCGGCCTGACAGCGATGATCTGGCGGCCTTTCAATTCCCTCAGGGCTTCGGGCGGAAGTCCTGATCCGGAAACATGGATTCCTTCGGTTCTTGGATCACGATCGGAACCTGGCGCGCACCGAGATGGCAGGAGTTGCAGGCTTCCGTCAGTTGCCCATAGGCCGTCGCATATTTTGCTTCATTCTTTTCCTTGATTGCCTGGCCGAGGTCGAACATCGGCTGCCTGATGATGGTCTCGATCATTTCGACAATCCTCACTTGGCGCCATTGCGGCCACATGATCGACAGGCGGTCGAATGCTTCATCGAGTTGGTGCAGTTCGTATGCGGCATAGACCCAATTCTTTTCGCGTCCCGCGAGCGCGAGCTTTATGTGACGCGGCTGCACCGTCGTGGTCATGAGATCGCCGAGGCCCGGACGATACGCCGGTGCCGCCGATTGACCTTCAGGGGGCGTTTGGGCGACGACGAATGCCGTCGTCGTAAGCATCACTCCGGTGACCAGGACCAACGCTCGCAAAGGTGTCATCATGGGCTGTCTCCTTTCATCGATCTTTCGCAAATTAAGGAACACCGGCACAGCGTAACAATCTTTCGCTCTCGGGAACATCTGTGCCGGGCATCGCGATCATTGCGTCCTCCCCCTTTGGCGCAGATCTTTCTCACTCGGATCGTGGTGCGCGGCGATTGGTATACGTACATCCGCCAACTTGCGATCTCGTTGGCGTAACACTGTCTTTTTTCGACCCAATCGGCAAGATCAGCGGACGGGCCTGCATCCCGCAATTTGCGATGGACATGTCCCGATGGCGCTACGGCAAGGTTGCGACAAGCTTGATTGAATCCGCTATCATCAAGATTCTTCGCTTTCGCATAACGGCATTGCCGCGGTGGTGGGGCCTGTGTTCTGACGCCCAGGCCTAGATGCGTTATCGTATTTGAGCTAAGGGGGGGCCAAATGACTGATGCGCGGGGCAGCGTATGAGCAGAACCGGGCGGGGTTGCGACCTGCAGACGAGCCGTCGCGATGTTCTGGCGGCAGCGTCCGCGCTTGGCGTCAACGCCGCCGTCAATGCCGCCGTTACGCCTGCGACGGCGGAACCGGCGGACGAGCGCCCGAAGGAGGGCGATTATCTGGTCGCCATTGACGCCACGAATCCGGATGCCCTCGCGCCCAAGGATATCGCGGGGCCTCAGGTCATCGCGTGGCCGACGGATCCGACGGCCAGGCTTGTCCGTAACGGCTCTCGGCTCAATAAGGTGCTGCTGGTTCGTCTCGATCCCGCAACGCTCGTCGGCGCCACGCGGGAACGTGCGGCCGACGGTGTGGTCGCTTATTCAGCGATCTGTCCACATGCGGGCTGCGAAGTCAGCGGTTGGGTGGAGGAACAGAAGATACTCGAATGCCCCTGTCACAATTCCCGGTACAATCCGCGCGAGGGCGCAGCGATCATCGATGGACCGACCACGCGCGGCTTGGCGGCACTTCCGCTGAAAATCGTTGATGACAAGCTTGTCGTTGCCAAGCCGTTTATCGGACGCGTCGGTATCGCCCCGGCCTGACGGGGCTTGGGGTCGCATTCGATTGAAGGGACTTCAATTCATCGCATCACCATGCGAAGGTGAAAACGCCGTTGCTGGCTGATCTCGCCGCAGTACATTCCGGCGCCGTGAACGCACCGAGCACGACGGCACGGAGGCCGCATCGCGGGCTCGTCAATAACGGCCAGGGGAGGAAAAAGCCATGTTCGATACCAGAGGTTTGATGCAGGGCGCATGTGTCGCAGCGATGATTGCGGTGACGGCCGGCGGCGGGGTATCCGCACAACAGACTATCGCGCCCGCTTCGGCGACGTGCGCCGGTCACGGACGCGCGGCTGCGCCAGCCGGAGGATGCCAATTGGCTGCTGTTCCGCCGCACCTATGATGGCTGGGGCTACAGTCCGCTTTCGCAGATCACGCCATCCAACGTCAGCCGTCTCCAACTCGTCTGGAGCTTTGCGACCGGCCAAGTCGAAGGCCATCAGGCGCCGCCTATCGTCAACAACGGCGTCATGTTCGTGGCGACACCGGGCAATCAGGTCATTGCAATCGAAGCGAAGACCGGCAATGTGCTGTGGCGCTACAAGCGGCCGCTTCCCGAAGATTTGACGAACTTGCATCCGACCAGCCGCGGTGTCGGCCTTTACGGCGACAAGATCTTTTTCGCGTCAGCCGATGCGGTCCTGGTTGCACTTGACGCCAAGACCGGCAAGGAAGTGTGGACGACGAAGGTCGCGGAATACAAGAACGGCTACTACACCTCGATCATGCCGCTGGTCGCCAACGGCAAAGTCATGATGGGCACGTCGGGTGGCGAGTTGGGGGTGCGCGGTTTCGTTGCTGCCTATGATCCGGAAACCGGCAAGGAAGCTTGGCGAACCTTCATGGTTCCGGAGCCGGGCCAGCCCGGCAGCGAAACGTGGCCGCAAGGCGACGAATGGAAGACTGGCGGC
>WNFM01060721.1_pt2 | contig 18648 bp, 15 predicted proteins | sample 5400271 | NCBI WGS metagenome assembly WNFM01 (sample SAMN13153352, study PRJNA577476) | soil metagenome | isolation source: 60 cm saprolite on Douglas fir-dominated hillslope | place: USA:California | collected 2013-09-17 | reverse complement strand
TGTGGACATCGGCAAACACTGTCCCTCGCTGATCGCCTCGACACCTGCTGTGGGCTGGTCCTCGACCGTGATCGCAACGCCGCTAGGAATATCCTGCGGTTCGCTCGAGCACTGTTGGGATTGGGGCAACAATCCCTGGCTTCGGCCGAGAAGCCCCCGGATTGATCCGGGGGAGTTGTCACTCGGCGAGCCGCTGCTGATGCTCTGGCACGCGCTGCCCGGTAGGCCGCGCAGCGCGGCCCTCAGGTGGCTGATCGCGCAGCGCTGGCCGCGGCGCGCCGGGCGGGCGCTGGGCGCAGTGCTCGGCGAGCACCGATTTGTCTGGATACTCTTCGCGGTCGTGGTCGCCGCCTGGCACCTGCCGGCCCCCTTCGATCAAGCCGTGCGCCAGCCAGGCGTGCACGCGCTGGAGCTGGTGACGCTGCTCGCCGTCGCGCTCCTGTTCTGGGCGCAGGTGATTCCGGTGCGGCCGGCGCACGTGCGGCTGGGCCTGGTGGCTCGCGCGGCCTATCTCACTGTGGGGCCGATGGCGCTGGACCTCGTGGCATCCGTGTACATGTTCTCGGTCGGACCGCTCTACCCGTATTACACCCACCTGCGGCGCGCGGCGGGCGATTTGACCGCCCTGGAAGACCAGCATATCGCTGGGGCGGTACTGGATTTCCCAGCACGCTCTTGATCTGCGGCGCCATCATCACGCTGCTGTGGCTCTGGCTGCGCCAGGACGAGAGCGACCCCACGGACAGCACCAGGCGGCCATTCGGCGGACGTTGGAGTCAGGATGTCGCGACGAGCCCGCCAGAAGAGGTACCAGTCGCGGGAAGTCGTTGACGTAAACGCCCCCGAAACTGGTACACTAGGCGATAGGCGCACAAACACAGAGAAGGGATCGATTCAGTGCTCAAGGTGGGGGCGGTCAGCGCTCCGTCAGTCAAAGCGAGGTTTGGGGCGTACGTCACCCTCATGAAGCCGCACGTGACGGTGCTGCTCTTAGGCGTCACCCTGGCCGCGATGGCGGTGGCGGCGAACGGCATGCCGGCATGGGGCATCACGCTGGCGACGTTGCTCGGCGGCGCGATGGCCGCAGGCAGCGCCAACGCGATCAACTGCTACTGGGACCGCGACATCGACCGCATCATGGGCCGCACGCGCAATCGTCCCCTCCCCGCCGGCCGTGTCAGCGACACGCAGGCGCTGGCCTTCGGGCTGGCGCTGGGCGTCGGATCCTTCGTCATCCTGGGCGTCTTCGTCAACCTGCTCGCGGCGGCGTTGGCCCTCTCGGCCATCGTCTTCTATGTGGTGATCTACACCATGTGGCTCAAGCGCACGACCGCGCAGAACATCGTCATCGGTGGCGCCGCGGGGGCCGTGCCGGTGCTGGTCGGCTGGGCGGCGGTCACGCACACTGTCGGCTGGTCTGCCATCTGGATGTTCCTCATCATCTTCCTCTGGACGCCGCCGCACTTCTGGGCGCTCTCGCTGGTGCTCAAGAAAGACTACGCACGCGCGGGGGTGCCGATGTTGCCCGTCGTCAAGGGGGAGGCCGAGACCCATCGGCAAATCGTGCTGTATCTGGTGGTCTTGCTGGCCGCCTCGCTCACCCTGTTCGCCACACATGCCATGGGATACTTCTATCTTGCGGTGGCGCTGGCGCTCGGCGTGGGGCTGCTCGCGCTGGGCATCCGGCTGGCGCAGACGAAGTCGCTCAAGGATGCCAACGCGCTCTTCTGGTTCTCAAATTACTATCTCGCGCTGCTCTTCGCCGCCATGGTCGTGGATCGTGTCTGGCGCTAGGGTCGTGTGAGGGAGCATGGGCCTGCATGCCAAAGCTTCGGACCGTCTCACGATGGATCGTCATCACGCTGGTCGTCCTGGTCGGGTGCGCCGTCGTCTTGCATAACGCGCTGCTACCCAGCCAGGCGGCCTCCACGCTCCAGGCCGGCACCACCCTCAGCGGCAAACCCGCGCCGGTCTTTCATCTCACCGATCAGACCGGCAAGGTGATCGCGCTTGCGCAGCTGCACGGGCATCCGGTCGTCTTGACCTTTCTGGACGCCACGTGCCCGTCGAGCTGCCCCGCCACGGTGCCGGGTCTGGATCGAACGGCGCAGCTCCTTGGGGTGCGCAGCAAGGACGTCGCATGGCTGGCGCTGAGCGTCAACCCGGCGAACACGCCCGCTGACGGCGCCGCCTTCATGGCTGCCCAGCAAGTGAAGGTGCCGCTGCATGTGCTGGTGGGAACAGCGTCCCAATTGGCGCCGTTGTGGCAGGCATATGGCCCCGCCTGCCGCGCCTGGCGGCGCCACACAGCATACGGTTGTGACCTATCTCATCGACGCCCGTGGCCACGAGCGCGAGCTGCTCAACCAGACGTATGATCCCAAGCTTGCCGCACAGGACTTGCGAACGCTGCTCGCAGGCTGAGGGCGGTCGCGCGCCTGCGTCTCTCGTGAGGTGGCCTATGTCGCAGCAATTCTCCCTCCGGCTGGGACGCTCCGGGACACTGCGCGTCGGGGCGGCGGCGTTGCTGGGCGTGGCGCTGCTGGCGCTGCTGGTCGTGCGCTTGGCCGGCGCGAGCCACGCGGTCTCCAGGGCGCCGCGCAGCACCCTGGTAGGGCATGCCGCTCCAGATTTCACGATCGCCGCATGGAACGGCATCGCGAACCAAACGATCCACCTGGCGGCGTTGCGCGGGCACCCTGTGGTCCTGAACTTCTGGGCGACCTGGTGCGACCCCTGTAACGCGGAAGCCCCCTTGTTGCAGGCGGCCTGGGAGCAGTATCACGGTCGTGGCGTCGTCTTCATCGGCGTGGCGGTGGATACACAGCAGGTGGACGGCATGCAGTTCTTGCTGCAGTACGGCATCAGCTACCTCTGCGGCCCGGACCCTGGTGCCGACCTGGCCGTCCCCTATGGGCTGGTCGGGTTGCCGGCGACGATCTTCATCGATGCGCGCGGCATCGTGGTGGATAAAGTCAATATCCAGCTCGACAGCGCCAAGCTCGCGCATGGGCTGGCCGCGCTGGGCGAAAAGCCGACCGCCGTCAGCTATCCGTAAGCTCGCAACTGGGCGCCGCGCATACGCCGCCCGGCGGGCGTCGCGAGCAGCGCGTCGGGAGGGTCAGCCGCGGCTCGTCGTACCGCTGCGCTAGCTCGTGGAGGCGGCGCTCCACCTCCGCGAACACCCGCGTAACATCGCCGGGCGCGAGGACCAGCGCAAGCGCTTAGGCGCGAGACTACCCGTCCGCGCGCCGGATGTAGAATACTGTTGTACGCTACGCCTGATCCGCTGTAGGTGAGGCCAGCGAAGGAGCTCCAACATGTCCATCTCCGCCGGCCCCGATGTCGCCGCCCGCGCGGAATCAGGCGCCGAGCTGCGCGACGTTCGCGTGGCCATCGTCGGCACGGGCTTCTCCGGGTTAGGAATGGCGATCCGCCTCAAGCAGCAGGGCAGCGACGACTTCCTGGTGCTTGAGCGCGGCGAGGATCTTGGCGGGACGTGGCGCGACAACACCTACCCCGGCTGCGCGTGCGACGTGCAATCGCATCTCTACTCGTTCTCTTTCGCGCTCAATCCCGATTGGACGCATCTCTACTCGCCCTGGGACGAGATTCAGGAGTACCTGCGCCGGTGCGCCGAGCGGTTCGGGGTCGCTTCGCACATCCGCTACCGCAGCGAGGTGACCGACGCCACGTGGGACGAAGAGGCGCAGCGTTGGCGCATCACCACGTCGCAGGGTCCGCTCACCGCCGCGGTGCTCGTGCTGGGCAACGGGCCGCTCAGCGCGCCGTCGCTCCCCGCCATTCCCGGCCTCGCGGGCTTCCAGGGGACGCTCTTCCACTCGGCGCAGTGGGACCACGCGCACGACCTGACGGGCGAGCGGGTGGCGATCATCGGCACGGGCGCCTCGGCCATCCAGTTCGTGCCGCATATCCAGCCGCAGGTGGGCCAGCTCACGCTGTTCCAGCGCACCCCGCCCTGGATCGTGGCCCGGCGGGACCATCCGATCGTGCCGTGGCGGCGCGCCGTGTATCGCTGGGCGCCCTTCGCGCAGCGCAGTGTGCGCGCCCTGATGTACTGGCAGCGCGAGATCGGCGCGCTAGCCCTCGTCTATCGCCCCAGCATGCTGCGCAGCTTCGAGAACCTGGCGCGACGACATCTCGCGGCGCAGGTGCCAGACCCCACGCTGCGCGCCAAGCTGACGCCGAATTACACGATTGGCTGCAAGCGCATCTTGCTCTCTGACGACTTCTATCCCACGCTCACCCGCGACAACGTGGAGGTGGTGACCGAGCGGATTCGCGAGGTGCGCGCCGCCGGCGTCGTGACGGAAGATGGGGTGGAGCGCCCGATCGACACAATCATCGTTGCCACCGGCTTCCACGTCACGGACTCGCCACTCGCCCAGCTCGTGCGGGGGCGTGGGGGCCAGCTCCTCGCCGAGGCGTGGCGCGACGGCATGCAGGCCTATCTGGGCGCGGCAGTCGCTGGGTTCCCCAATCTGTTCATCCTCATTGGCCCCAATACCGGTCTGGGCCACACCTCGATGGTCTACATGATCGAGTCGCAGATCGCCTACATCCTGGACTGCCTGCGCACGATGGAGCGGCGGCAGATCCAGACGTGCGAGGTCCGGCCAGAGGTGCAAGCCGCCTACAATGACGAGCTGCAGCGGCGCATGCGCGGCACCGTCTGGACCTCGGGCTGCTCCAGCTGGTACCTGGATGCCAGGGGGCGCAACTCCACGCTCTGGCCCGGCTTCACGTACGAGTTTCGGCGCAAGACGCGGCGCTTCGACGCGGCGAGCTATGCGTTGACGCCGCAGGAGGCCCCGCGCGTCCCGGCCGGCCTGCGCAGGTGATGGGTGAGGTCCGCTAGTACACGATCACCGGCGTGCCCACCTGCACCCAGTCGTAGTACTTGCCCATGTTCGCGAGCGGGAAGTTGATGCAGCCGTGCGAGCCGGTGTTGAACGCCGCCGGGTCGTAGTGCGGCAGGTTCGAGCCGGGGCCGAACTGCAGGCGCCACCAGGCGTCGTGCAGGTAGTAGCCCTGGAACTGGTGCCAGTACGGCGAGGTGAAGTTGACCGCGTAGTTGATGGGGGTGGGATAGCCGTTGGCGGGCCCGATCGGCCCCAGCGGCTGGAAGATGATGTGGGGCTGCTTGGACACCGCGTACAGCACCCCCGGCGGCGTCGGCAGCTCGGGGCGCCCCGTCGTGACGAGGCTCCAGTACACCAGCTGGCCGTCCTGATACGCCCGCGCCACCTGCTCGCGCAGCGAGACCACCGTCACCAACCCGCTCATGAAGCCGTAGTCTTGCATCAGCTGCAGGTCCGTTTGATGCGGCTGCGAAGCAGGCGTCTTATCGTTCAGGTTCACCAGCATCGCCTGCAGATTGGTCAGCATCTGCCCTGCTTCAGCGTCCACCTGCCCGTAGCGGCACACCACGTCCCAGCCGCAGGTCGGATTCTCGTAGTTCTGCTGCGGCGCTTGCTGGAACCAGAGCGCCACATCGCCAATGCCCGTCGAGCTGTCGGCGTACTCGTAGTCGAGCAGCGAGTTCTTGGCGGACGTCTGCTTGACCAGCGCATCCAGCGCCTGCATGTCGGCCTGCGCCTTGTCGCGCGCCAGCGGGAGCGCCAGCTGGTCGCGCTGCTGCGTGATCGTGGTCAGCAGCACGACATACGCCGTCGGGGTCCTCGCCGTCCGCAGCGCCAGCGCGTCGGCGTCGTGATTCTGCTGGAAGCTGGCCGTCTGGTCGCCGTACGTCTTGAGCTGGTCGATGTCCCCTTGCATCTTCGCCAGCAACGCCGCCGACATGTAGGGGCCCGCCTGCACGTTGTCCGCCGTCAGCTGGGTGATCTGCCCACGGATCTGGCGCTGCAGGTGGGTATACGCCTCGGGGTTCGTCGCGGCGCGGAAGTCTGCCAGGTCCTGGGTGTAGGCTGCGCTGGTCCAGTCGGCGCCGATGCCCACCTTCTGCAGCGCGTCCAGCGACGCCTTGAAGGTCTGCATCTGATCGTACGTGGGGACCATCGCCTGCAGCGCCTGCGTCTGGGCCTGCGCCATGTGATCCACGTGGGCGATGTCGTCGAGCGTCTGCGCGACGCTCAGCTGCTGTTTCGTCGCGTCCAGCCGCTGTTGATAGCCGTCGGCCTCAACGAAGCCGTCCTGTCGCCGCGCGTCCAGCAGCGCGCTGAAGAGGCCCAGGTCACGCGTCGCCGCCTGGAGCAAGAGGTCACGGCTCTGCTGCTCTATCTGCAGGAGCCGCGCGTAGAGACTGGCATAGCTGGTGGCGGCGTGTTGATAGGAATACCCCCACCCGCCGGCGTTGGCCGCCGCCTTCTTCTCCGCGGACGTGATTGGCTGTAGCAGCGCGTGCGGAATGCCCAGCTGCTGGGCGTGCTGCAGCTCGCCGTCCAGTTGCGCCTGCGCAGAGCGCGCCTGCGCCTGGCCCGGATCCGCGCCACAGGCGCTCGCCAGCAACGCCAGCAACAGCAGCGTCGCGTAGCAGGCGCACCGCACGCCGTGTATTCCTCGTCTCGTCATCCTGATCACCTCTGCCGCCATGCCGCGCCACGATGCGCTCGCCGCGTCCGTGCACACGAGGTCTCACGGTGGTCATTGTCGCGCCGGTTCGTGCTCGTGGCTCCAATGATCAGACGGACCACCGCGCGCCACGATCACAGAAGCGCCCCATTATCCCACTCGGCGATTCCGGCGGGCGCTCGCCGGCGTTCCGCACATCGCGGGCCATGTCGCTCGGAAAACAGCTCCAGCCGCGACTACGGGCTGGCGGCCGCCAAACGCAGACGCGCGAGCGCAGCGGCTGCAGTCCGCAGGGCCTCCGGCGCGGGCCAGGGGATAACGACTCCCGCATGTTCCGGCGGGCTGCCTTTGCGCTATGCTGCTGGACTGCCTTTGTGCTATGCTGGGCGTGCGGTCGCGCGCCTGGCGGTGGCGTGGCCGCGCGCCTCGACATCGGCCCCTTTCAGCCTGGCAGGAGAGTCACCGATGACTGGACCCACGGCCACCAGCGCGGCCGCTGCGCACGTACGGACCGAGCGCACCGTCGACGTGCGGGGCCTTGCCACCCACCTCTTCGAAGCCGGCGCACCGCAAGCGCCTGCGCTGCTGTACCTGCACGGTACATTTCTGGGCAACCTGTGGCTGGACTTCCACGCGACCCTGGCCGAGCGCTTCCACGTCTACGCCGTCGATATCCCCGGCTTCGGCCTGACCGACCGGCCCGACTGGATGCGCGACATGAGCGACTACGTGCTGTACCTGCGCGACCTGCTGCAGACATTGGAGCTGGAGCGGCCGATCGTCGTCGGCCACTCGCTCGGCGGCTGGATGGCGCTGGAGCTGGCGGTGTGGTATCCCGAGCGGGTCGGCAAGCTGGTGCTCTCTAACGCGGCGGGCATCCGCGTGAAGGGCGCGCCGCTCGCCGATATGTTCGCGATGAATGCCCAGGAGCTGCTGGCCGTTTGCTTCGACAATGTTGCTGCGGCGGCGCCCCTCATCCCAGCTGAGGTGTCCGTGGACTACATCCTCGACCAGTACCGCCAGCGCACGACGTTGGCCGCGCTGGCCTGGAACCCACACTACGATCCCAAGCTGGAGCGGCGTCTGGAGCGCGTCACCTGCCCCACGCTGATCATCTGGGGCGAGAATGACCGGCTGATCCCCGCTGTCTATGGCGAGACGCTGCATCGCCTGATCTCCGGCTCCCAACTGGTGCAGCTCGCGGGCACCGGGCACATGCCGATGTTCGAGCTGCCGGCCCAGTGGTGCCAGGCGGTCGCCGACTTCGCGGGCGCGTGAGCGCGGGGTCCATGTGGTGATTGGCGATCTGGACGAGCACGAAGGAGTCTCCCCTGATGAGCGCCCTGCAGTTCCACTACTTCCATCTGATGCCCTGGCCGCACCTGCCCGCCGACTTCGACGACACCTACGACTCCGCGTGGGTCACGCTGCCCAACGCGATCTACGACCCCGAGAAAGGCCACGCGCTCTACAACCGCTACTTCGACGAGATCGAGCGCGCGGACAAGATGGGGTGGGATAGTGTCATCGTCAACGAGCACCATCAGAACGCCTACGGCACCATGCCCTCGCCCAACATCATGGCGGCCGTGCTGACGCAGCGCGTGAAGCGCGCCAAGATCGGCATCGTGGGCAACGCGCTGCCGCTGCACGACGATCCGCTGCGCGTGGCCGAAGAGCTGGCGATGCTGGACGTCATCAGCGGCGGGCGCATCATCTCGGGATTCGTGCGCGGCACCGGCATGGAGTACTTCAGCTACAACATCAACCCCACCACCAGCCGCGAGCGCATGAACGAAGCGCACGATCTGATCATCCAGGCGTGGACGCGTCCAGGGCCGTTCGCCTTTGAGGGCGACCACTACAACTACCGCTACGTCAACATCTGGCCACGCCCGATCCAGCAGCCGCTGCCGATCTGGCTGCCCGGCACGGCCAGCATGGAGACCATCGACTTCGCCGCCAAGCATCGCTATCCCTACATGACCGTGTTCATGCCGATGGAGCAGCGCAAGATGGCGTACGGCCTCTACCGCCGGCTGGCCGAGGAGAAGTACGGCTATGAGGCCACACCCGAGCAGCTGGCGTTCTGCGTGCCGGTGGTGGTGGCCGAGACCGACGATCTGGCGCGGAAGGAGGCCGAGCGCTACCTGATGTGGCTCTTCCAGCGCGGGCTGAAGGTGCGGCCGGAGTTCAACTTCCCGCCGGGGTATGTCAGCCAGAACAGCATGCGCGCCGTGCTTATGAGCGGGGCGCTGACGCGTCAGCGGCCGACGCTCCAGCAGTTGATCGACACCGGTGTGGTGATCGTGGGCAGCGTAGACACCGTCATCGAGAAACTGGCGTACTACTCCGACGAGCTGCGCGCGGGTATGCTGGTCACCGGAGGCCACGTGGGCGAGATCCCCGACTACCTGGTGCTCAAGAATCAGGAGATGATGGCCAAGGAGATCATGCCGCACTTCCGCCCGCAGGCCAGCGTGCCCGCGGCGCGTCCGGTCGAGGTGCAGGCGGCGGGGTAGAGGTCTTCACCCCCAGCTCGCAGCCGCCCCGCTCGCCGGGCTCGCTCTCTGCGGCGCGGCTGTCTCTCTCTGCGAGGAGAGGGGAGCGAGCAGCGCCCTGGCGAGCGCAACGGCTTGAGCGGCCATAGGCCCTTTGACGCGGGTTCACCCGCCGCAGGAGGAGAGACCATGACGACAGTGGCAGTGACGGGATGCTCCAGCCGGTTCGCGCAGGCGCTGCTGCCCCTGCTGGAGGCCGATCCGGCGGTGGACCGCATCATCGGGAGCGATCGGGTAGCGCCCGGTGGCGCGTACGGCAAGCTGACGTTCCACCGGGTGGACGTGCGCGACGCGGGTCTCGGCGTGCTGCTGGGGGGCTGCGATGCGCTGGTGCATCTGGCGTTCATCGTGGGGCGCCCCTACAGTATGCCGCTCGCGGAAGCGGCGGACATCAACCTGCGCGGCACGTGGAACGTCTGCCGGGCGGCGGCCGAGGGGGGCGCACGCAAGCTGGTGATCAGCAGCTCCATCGCCGCGTACGGCATCCTCCCCGACAATCCGGAATACCTGGTGGAAGACAGCCCCTTGCGCGGGCTCTACACCGCCTTCTATTACAGCCAGCACAAGCACGCCAACGAGATCTGGCTGGACGGCCTGCAGCATGAGTATCCCAATCTGCTGATCAGCCGGCTGCGGCCGTGCGTGGTGACTGGTCCGCACCAGTGGGCCACCGCCGCGCTGCGCCTGGACAGCAACATGTACCCCACGACGGCGCGGGCGCGCGCGAGGCGCACGCAGCTGGTCCACGAGGACGATCTGGCGGCGGCGTTCCACCTGATGATCCAGCGCGATCTGCCCGGCGCGTACAACGTCGTGGGCGAGGGGCCGGACTCGATGCCGCACCTGGCGGAGCAGGCGGGGATGCAGGTGATGGAGATCCCGGAGGAGATGCTGGTGCAGGGCGCGAAGCAGCTCTGGCAATCCGGCGCCTCGCCATTCGGTCCGGAGTGGGTCTCGGGCGACGGGCGGCTCCTCTGCGCCAACGACAAGCTCAAGGCGGCCGGATGGATGCCGCGCTATACGACCGGCCAGGCGTTCACGGCGACTGTTGCGGCGCTACGCGCGGGGCAGGCGTAGCCGAGTCAGATGTCTTCTTCCTGAACCGCACGGCCAAGTGGAGTGTGCTAGCCCCAGCGATCCAGCTCAAATGCGTTGTAGCGCACCACGCTCGAAGGGCTGGCGTTGTCACGCTCCACCATCAGGCCCAGCTCGGTGTTGGCGCCCAGGCTGTCGCTCCACATCACCACCGGTTGGCCGTTGAGAGAGGCGGTGAGCTGGCCATTGCGCACGGCGACACTCATGGTGGCGGACGCTGCCGCGCTCACCGACCCTTCCGCGACGTTGACGATGACCGACTGGCTGGAGATCGCCTGCAATCGCCAGCGCCCGGTGGGCCCCACCGCGAAAATGTAGCCCCCGGCCTGTTTGGGGTCTTGCGGGGTTTGCACGATCATGGCAGCATAGGTCGCGGCATCGCTGGGCGACTCAAACGTAAACAGGACGCTCGCCCGGAAGCTGGTCTGATCGTAGGGCGCATTGTTCACGAGCTTGAGATCGGTTTCGGCATAGCTCTGTGCCGTCGTTTGCTGCAGATGGTAGCCCGAGCTGTCACAGGAGGCCGATTGGGTGGCGTCTGGCAGCGGGTTGAACCACACCGTGCCCACAGGGTTACCGCATGTTGGCGCCGGCTGTTGCAGCAGTGGCGACCACCCTTGCACGGTGACGTCGATGAACAGCCCCGGGCCGAATGGCGCGCCATTGTGCTCCAGAATCCACCACGTGCGGTAGGTCCCAGGCGTCGTTGGGCTGGTGAGCGTGATGTTGAACGGATACTGCTGGCCCGGAGCCACCGCCTGGCCGCCGAAGCCGCTGGTCGCGGCGCCCATGCAGGTAGCGGTGCAGGCGAGCGTATAGCTGTTGGCGTCGCTCCAGGTGGTCGTGCCGCCGTTTTGCAGCAAGAAAAAGATCGGGACATGCTGCGCCGCCTGGACCTCAGGGGGCTGGCTCTGCCCAATGACGACGGCGTTGTCCCCCGGCTGTGCGACGATCACGGTCGGTGTCGCGGCAGGCAGGGTCGGCGATGCGACCACGGTGGGGCTAGAGGGCGTGGCAGTTGGAGCGCCTGGTGTTGGCGACGGCGTGCCCGCTACAAGTGGAATGCTGAGCGGGAGGGCCGGGCCAAACGCGGAGCTGCCGTGCATCATCACGAACACCGGCAGCAGATAACATGTGCTGACACAGCTCGTGGTGATAGGGTCGCACGCGCTGCTGGCTGAGCTCACCGGGCACATCTGTCCCGGTCCCGTAGACAGATCGACTTCCGCCTTCCACACCCCTTGCGGCGGCACGCTCACCGCTCCGAGGTGCAGCGTCACGCGGCTCGCATCGCACGTCACACAGTTCGCGCTGATCTCATCGAGCTGGTAGCCCGCGCTCTGCGACCAGGTCGTGGTCCCTGTGTTGGCCAGCTGAATGATCACATGCGCGGTCTGGTTCAGCGCGACGCCCGCGGTGGCGCCCTCATCCACCAGCTCAAAATCGTCTACGGGCTGCGGGGCGGCTTCGACGAAGTGCAAGAATCGCGCGCGGCCTTGCTCGGCAGCTTGCAACTGGTCCAGATTCCATGTCTTGTGGCGGACGTAGGGATAGGGCTGCGTGTTGGTCCCTGGGCTGTAGTCGCCGTAGCTTTGTTCGCTGATGTCGAAATTGCCGCTCGGTCCAACGCTTTCCACATAGGCGACATGCGATGGATTGGCCCAGTCGCTGGCGAACGGCAGCACGACGACGTCTCCCGGCGCGGGCGTTGTGTTGATCTGCGCCTGCACGTAGGTGCCGCTGATCTCGTCCCAGGCGGACCGCGGCTGCGCCGTAAAATCGATCCAGTACCCGGCATCCGCGCTGAACTGCAGATCGATGTGCTCGGTATCGTGCAGACGCTGCCAAGCGTACCAGGTGCAATTGGGCGAGGCGAACTGGCCCTTGTAGGGGTTGCTGGTGAGAGGGTCCGCATGCGCCTCGCCGGGCACCAGCGCCACCGCGACGAACAGCAGCGCGCCCAGGGCCACAGCGCGGATAACGCTGCGGCAGCCTCGCGAGCGGATGGTGTCCATGGCTGGCTCCTTGCGCTGAGAGGGGTACGTCCCAGAAGCTGCGGTATACCCGCTACACGTCGTAGAGGTCGAGCTGCTGGGATGCCTCCTGCGGATTGAGCGCGGTGGCGCTGTACTCGACGAAGCAATAGTGCGAGTCGGCGCGCACCGTCACGTACAGCACGTAGGCGGGATAGGAGCCGGTGACAGTTGGAGTAAACATCGACCGCCATCCGGCCCCGCGCAGCTGCGCCAGCTCACTGGCGATCACCTGCTGGCCGAGCGCCGCGGCGGACTGCAGCACATTCGGGCCCGTAATGGGCGCACCAAACCCCAGGCGGTGCGTGGCGTGCAGCGTGACGGTGGGGCCGGGAGCTTTGGCGGTGGTAGGCACGGCCACTGTGCGTTGGCCGGGATGCGTGTCTTGGTGCCACTGGAACTGGGACGGCAGCGCAATCGCCGGCTCGCGGGCGGTGCGCAGTGGAACCAACAACGTGCCGTAGTCGCTGCACGCGAGCAAAAAGGCCGCGGCGACGAGGCACCCTAGGCTCGTCCGCAGGATCTGCTGTCTGCGCATACGGACCTCCCCACTCCCACCTCACCTGTTCGCCGGCTGTGGTGCGCTTCCCACGCACCGACCCCATCTCCCATACTCGTGCGTCTGGAGCGCTTGATCGAGTGGAGCGCGATGCCGTGCGCCCTCATCCGCACATGCATAGTACCCGCCAGGCGGTGGCAAGGTCAAGCGAGGTGCGCATACCAGCGCGCGAGCGCTGTGTCAGACTGGCTTGAGGCGGGAGCGGCGGGGGCGACTTACAGGCGCTGTTGTACCGGATCGGCGCCTATAGCGCACCACAGCCGCACTGCTCGCCTGACCTGGCGGGCGTCCGGAATGGCCGACCTTTGCTTGTCACGCATAGATCACAGCGTGAGTTCCCACGTTTCTTCGATCAGATCACAGCCAAAGCTGTGATACGGCCCTTCCGCAACACGGATGAAGCCGCATTGCTCGTAGATATGCCGCGCGGCAGTGAGCACGCTATTCGTCCACAGGGTCAACTTCTGGTAGCCAGCACGCCGCGCGAAGCGGATACATTCCTCCACCAATCGGGTGCCCAATCCCAGGCCGCGTGCCTTGGGCTCGACCAAGAGCAAGCGGAGCTTGGCAACGCTTTCGCTCGCCTGAACGACGAACACGCAGCCCACGATCTCCCCCTGCATCTCAGCAATCCAGCAGCGTTCTCGTTGCGGGGCGTAGGATGTGAGGAAGTCGGAGACGATCCGAGCGACTAACGCTTCAAATTCCTCGTTCCAGCCATACTCCTGGGCATAGAGGACCCCGTGACGGTAAGTCACCCATCCCATGTCGCCGGGTTCATGCTGGCGCAAGAAGAACGGTTGCGCATACTTGAATGCTGCTTGGGGGGTCAACAGCGTTTCGATGGTATGCAGCGCTTGTAGCAAGCGCTTTTGCTCGGCTTCATGTAACGTGGCCAGCATCTCGGCGACTTCTTCGCGTGACCGTTGATCAAGGACCGCAAATGCCGCCTGTCCCTCGGCTGTCAGCGAGAGCGTACGTTGCCGTCCATCACTGTCTACCGGGTGCTTCGCGATCAGTCCTTGTTGCTCGAATCGCGCGAGGATGCGGCTCAGATAGCCCGCATCGAGACCTAACGCACGACCGAGCTCAGTGGCGGTCTGATGCTCGTGGTGCGCCAATTCGAAGAGCACCCGCGCCTCCGTCAGGGAAAAAGGACTGTGCAGTAATCCTTCGCGCAAGACGCCAATTTGGCGGGTGAAGAAGCGGTCAAAGTGACGCACAGCTGCGATCCGGTCATCCAACGCTGCAGTGGACATACCACACCTCCTCTATTTGACAGAGTAATGTATATCGTTGATAAAGTCAACGATATTGGGCGGGTGAAGGTGCGCCGGCCACTCCAGCTCGTTTATCCTCTCGTACTTGCGGTTGAGGTATGAACCAAGGGGCACGTGTTGGGGTCCACAGGTCAGGCTCAGAGACGCGACAAGCGGCGAGGTAGTCGCTACCTCGCCGCATAGTCGTGCAATAGGGTTGCCGCCGGCAACGCCTCAGAGCTGCTCGACCGGCCCTTGCGGTCCTGTCGCCGTCCCCTGGCCGGGCTGCTGCGGCGCGCCCTGCCCCAGAAACTCGAGGAGCTCGCCCTTCGCGCGCTCGACGATCGCTCGCAGGCGCTTCAGGCGCTCCGGATCATTGCCAGATTCCATGACCGCCATGCGCATGAGCTGCGCCACCTCGAAACTCTGCCGTCCCAGCTCGCCCAGCTCAGGGGAGATATTCCACCCGAACGGACCACGCCCGCGCCCGTGGCGGAATCCAGGTCCGCCGCGGAACCCAGGGCCGTGCGACTCTTCATGTCGTGACTCATGCTCGGTCAGCGCGGCGCGTCCCCCATCCGTGATGGCGTACACTTTCTTGCCCTCTACCGTCTCCACTGTCACCCAGCCGCGGTCCTCCAGGAGCTGCAGCGTGGGATAGATCGCGCCCGCGCTGGGCGTATAGAACCCCCCGCTGCGGTCTTCCATGTCTTTGATCATCTCGTAGCCGTGTTTGGGGCGCTCACGCAGCAGGTCCAGCAGGGCGTACTTGAGGTCGCCGCGACCAAACATGCGCGGCCCTCTGTCGCCGGGCCCCATGCCGCCGGGCCCCATGCCTAGGCCAAACGGGAACCGGCGCGCCATGCGCCAGGCCCACGCACCCGGTCCAAACGGTGGGGGCCCGCCCCAGAAGCCGCGCCAGAACTCGGGCCCCGGGCTGCCCCACGGCGCGCGCCCCCGCGGACCATGATGGCCGTGATGACCATGCCGTGGACCGTGCCAGCCACCAACTGGCTCGCCCTCTTCGTCGCCCGCCCACGGCTGCCAGGCTTCTTCTTCTGCGGAATGGCGCCGACCGGCCCAGCCAAACGCTGGCTCTGGTCCGCCACCCCATCCTTCACCAAACATGCTTCACTCTCCTTCGGAATCCCTGCCGGCGTCGCCGGCGTCTTCCGCAAAACGCACTATCGTATCGCTCCTCCACGCACCCACTCGTGCTAATTCACGATATATCTTGTTATATCGCGACTTCTGCCGACTGTCAAGAGCGATGGACTGCCACCTGCGCAGTGTCGTAGAAAGAGGCGAGGGCTCCTGGCGGGCAGTGACCAGGCCGCGCAATGCGCGTATAATGTTCGGGCGGCTCAGTGCGAGCCGTTCGCTCGGCGTGGGAAGCCCACCGCAAGGCCATACTCGTATGCTCCGCGCCGCTGGCGCAGCTGACGTCCCAGAAAAGAGGTGATCGCTGTGCGTCGGATCGCGATTCTCGCCGAAGGGCATTTTGACTGGCATACCGCCAAGACCGCCGTGGGGGTCATGCGCTATGGGCAGGACCACGTCGTCGCGGTCATCGACAGCGAGCATGCGGGGCAAGATGCGGGGGCGGCGCTGCACGATCCGACCGGCCCGGCGCAGGGGATCCCTGTGGTGNNNCTCGAGCCGCAGGCGCTCCTCATCGGGATCGCGCCACGCGGTGGTCGCCTCCCCGACGCCTGGCGCGCCGAAGTGTTGCTGGCGATCGAAGCGGGGCTGGACGTGATCAGCGGCCTCCATCACTTCTTGAGTGAGGATCCACAGTTGGCCGCGGCGGCGCGAGCTCGGGGCGTCACCATCCAGGACGTGCGCCAGCCGCCCGCCGCGACGGCGCTGCGCATCGCGACCGGCCAGCCGCACCGGCCCGGCAGTCACGTGGTGTACTTCGCCGGCAGCGACTGCAACGTGGGGAAGATGACTGCGGCGTTGGAGGTCGATCGTGAAGCGCGACGGCGCGGTCTCTCCTCGGGCTTCGCGGCCACCGGGCAGACGGGCATCATGATTGCGGGGCAGGGTATCCCCGCCGATCGCTACATCTGCGACTTCGAGGCGGGCGGCGTGGAGGCGCTGGTCAACGAGTTCGCCGACGAGTTCGATTGGGTGTTCGTGGAAGGCCAGGGCGCGCTGAGCCACCCCGCCTACTCCGGTGTGACGTTGGGCCTGGTCCACGGAGCGCTGCCCGATTTCTTCTTGCTCTGCCACCACGCCGGCCGCACGACGATCAGCGGCTATGACTCCGTGCCGATTCCCTCGCTCGCCGAGGTGCGCGCCATGTACGAAACGGCTGCCGCCTGGCGCAAGCCAGCGCGCACGGTGGGTGTCGTGCTCAACACCTTCGGCATGAGCGAGGCGGACGCGCACGCCGCCTTGCGCGCCGCCGAGCAGGAGACGGGCTTGCCCGCCACCGACCCGGTGCGTTTCGGAGCGGGGGCGCTGCTCGACGCTTTGCTGGCCGCCGCCCGCTGAGGTCGGCGGGCGATGCTTCGCAGGAGGTGTAACGTGCGCTTGACCGCTGAACCGCTCGATCTCGAGCTCGCCGCGCCCTTTCGCATCGCCCGCAGCGTGCAGCGCGAGGCGCACAACGTGCTGGTGCGCCTCGAGGCCGACGGCATGGTTGGGATCGGCGAGGCGGCTCCCAAGGCGTTCTATGGCGAGACGCGCCCCGGGGCGCTCGCGGCCCTGGACCTCTTCGCCGACGAGCTTGGCGACGATCCCGCCGCGATCGCCGACATCACGAGCCGACTCGACCACCTGCTCCATGGCAACGCCGCCGCCAAGGCCGCGGTGGATATGGCGCTCTACGATCTGGTCGGCCAGCGTCTCGGCGTGCCAGTCTACCGCCTGTTGGGGCTCAGCGCCGCGCAGACCCCGGTCACTTCGTATACGATCAGCATCGATACGCCGGAGAACATGGCGCGCGCTGCGCGCCACGCGCGCGAGTATACCGTCCTCAAGATCAAGCTGGGAACGCCGCACGACCTGGAGATGGTGCGAGCCATCCGCGACGTGACCGACGCGGCGCTGCGCGTGGACGCCAACGCGGCCTGGACGCCGAAGCAGGCCATCGCCACGATCAATGCGCTGGCGCCGTATCACATCGAGTTCGTCGAGCAGCCCGTGGCGCGCGGCGATCTGGCGGGCATGCGCCTGGTGCGCGAGCATGTATCCGTGCCCATCATCGCGGACGAGAGCTGCGTGACGCTGGAGGATGTGCCCAGGGTGGCGGCGTGCGCGGATGGCATTAACATCAAGCTGATGAAGTGCGGTGGACTGCATCACGCGCTCCAGATGATTCATGCGGCGCGGGCGCATCACCTGCAAGTCATGCTCGGCTGCATGATCGAGAGCTCGCTCGCCATCACGGCGGCCGCGCAGCTGAGTCCGCTGGCCGACTACGCCGACCTGGACGGCGCGCTGCTGCTGGCGCAGGATCCCTACGACGGCGTCTCGGTCCAGGGTGGGAAGCTTGTGCTGCCCGACCGCCCCGGCCTGGGCGTGCGTCCACGGTCGGGGGGCGCGACACGTACCAGACCGGCGACGGACGGGCATGCATCGCACGCGCGAACCGCGAAGGCGACACCAACAGATGAGGAGTGCTAAGTCATGGAGCTGAGCTTTGATGAGGCGTTGGCGCTGTTACGCGAGAAGAACACCAATGAGAGCCTGGTGAAGCACGGGTTGGCCGTTGCGGCGGGCGCTCGCGCCTACGCCCGCGAGTATGGCGCCGACGAGCAGAGGTGGGCCGTGGCAGGGCTGCTCCACGATGTGGATTACGAGCAGCATCCAACCATCGAGGAACATGGCAAGGTGGGGGCCGCATGGCTGGAAGAGCGTGGCTACCCCCCCGACATCGTCCACGCCGTGCTGACTCACAATGACTACCACGGTGAGCCGCGCACGGCGCTGCTGGATCACGTCGTGTTCGCCTGCGACGAGCTCTCCGGCCTCATCACCGCGGCGGCGCTGGTTCGGCCCAACAAGAGCATCATTGGTCTGGAGGCCAGCTCCGTCCGCAAGAAGATGAAGGACAAGGCGTTCGCGCGCGGCGTGAACCGCGACGACATCATCAAAGGGGCGCAAGAGCTCGGAGTGGCCCTCGACACCCATATCGCCTTTGTCATCCACGCGATGGAAGAGGCAGCGGACGCGCTGGGGCTGCGCGGCACGCCAGCAGGCTGAGGCACCATCCGCTGCCGCGGGGCCTGCGCGCTACCGCGACTTGCCCGGCGCATCCAGATACGTCCGCCCGCTCCATTCGACGCCGCGGCCCGTCAGCCTGCGCCAGCCAGCGTGCGCCAGGATGGCGCTGAATACCACGCCACCCAGGGGGTGGGTCCAGGCGTACGCCCAGGGGACGTCGAGCGCGCGATCCACACGGTAGCGGTAGCCGACCGTGGCCGCCAGCTGAAGCGCGCCCGCAACGGCCCATGGGCGGCGCCGGCCCACCAGACCGACGACGAGCAAGGCGGCGGGCAGCAGGCAGATGCCCAGCAGTCCCAGGGTCATCACGCCGAAGGCCAGCGGACCGCCGCGGCTGCCGGCGTACACGTTCTTGC
>WNFM01230327.1_pt1 | contig 18662 bp, 17 predicted proteins | sample 5400271 | NCBI WGS metagenome assembly WNFM01 (sample SAMN13153352, study PRJNA577476) | soil metagenome | isolation source: 60 cm saprolite on Douglas fir-dominated hillslope | place: USA:California | collected 2013-09-17 | reverse complement strand
TGAAGCTGTGCCTGACTGTTCAGCCACCCTACCGCCATCGACAGTTTGCCTTCGTCTGGGAAAAGGAATTGAAGGATACATTCGCCGGTCGCTCGATCCTGGCCCAGGTTACTCCCATACATTCGCAACAACTCCGGCGCGACTACTGGATCGAGCATTTCGCCTTCGACCAAAGCATTCACGGTACGGGAAGCGATCGCCGTAGCCAGAACCAGAGGGCCGACCCCACCCACCGACGTGTCGCCCACGCGCAGTGACCTCGCCAGATGCGATTCAACCGATTCATTTAGTTTAAGGCGAAGCGCTCCAACAGTCGGTTTCATTCTACGGGTCGACGGGAAGAGCCCGCCGCACGGGCGCACGGTACTGCTGTTCGATCTTCTTTTGTTTCTGTTCCTCTCGCGTTGTGACCGGGATAGCGCGTTTGTTTTCCGGGTTCCGTTCACTCAGCGGGTTGGTATCAATCTCCTGTTCGCTTGGGCAAGCCAGGGCCTTACGCAGCTCCGGCGGATAGATGTCGGCGTTGTGTCCCAGCGTCTCCGGATCCGCGTAGTTGCTGTTGGGTGTCATCGAGTAGTCTTGCCGGTTTTTCTCGTTGATTCCGACGGCTTGCTGAGGGGATTTGGCATCGTAAGCCGTCGGAGTGATGATGAACACGAGATTGGTCCGCTGCTTGATGTAGTTCTTGCTGCGGAAGGCATAGCCTACGAGCGGGATATCCCCAAGGACCGGCACCTTATTCCTTGCCTCGGTGGTGGACTCATTAATGAATCCGCCGAGGATGAGACTGTAACCGGCCGGGAGTCGCGCCAGGTTGGCGAGATGGGATTCGTTGATGATCGGAAAAACGTTGGGGCTCGCACCATTGCCGACTGAAACCGACTGTGAGCCGACCTGGGTCGCAACAGTACCATTGACCAATAGCCGGATTGTCCCATCGGGAAGAATGGTGGGCGTCACCGCGAGTTGAGTTCCGATTTCACGCCGGTCCTGCGGGGGGTCTGTCTTATCCTTCTCGTCGATTTGATAACGGACCTGGTTGCTAACATTCGTGACCCCGTTCGTAACCGTGACGGTGCTGGTTACGATCGGTGTCCTGGTAACCACGCTCACGTTCGCCGGTTCGTTGTCTTCAGTGACGACAAGCGGCGCATTTTCGATGCTGACCCGGTCATTACCATAAAGCGCGCGCAGAATCGCGTTAACAGTAACAGGACCAACCGTGACTGAAGTGCTGGTAGGCGTGCCAGGCGCTCCGCTGTTACCTTGGTTGGTTATTGCCTTCCAGGTGGCGGTTGGATCAAAGCCGAAAAGACTGTTCAAGTTTTTCAAGTTTGCCTGCGCCGTAGCGTTCAGAGAGAGACCATTGGGTCCGAGTGTATTGGACCAGTCTAAGCCGGTTCCTTTGCTGGCCGTGTTATTAATGCTGAGAACTCTGACCTGGATAGAAATCTGGTGCTTAGGGCGGTCGACGGTGTTAAGAAAAGTGGAGATTCTTCGGATCGCGCTTTCATTGTCCATCACCACGATGGTGTTGACCTTTGGTTCGAAGGTCACCGATGCGTGGTCGGACGTCAGAAAACGACTTAACATCTGCTGAACCTCATCCGGGGTTGGACGCAGATACTTGAGTTCGTAACGAAACTCCTGCTGAGGCAGGTTAACGATCTGATCTGGTGTCAGCGCATATATGGTTCGCCCTTTTTGGTAAAGAACCAGGTTATATTGAAGCGCCAGCTCACGCATGTTCTCCAGGGGATCTCCGCCCTTGAATAGCTGGCCGGTCACTTTGATCGGATCGAGAAATGTGCTGTGGAAATATTGCAACCCGGCCTGATTAGCAAGGTACTGGTAAAGATCGTTCAGCGGATAATTGTCCAGCGAGTAGTTGTTGCCGGTATTTCGCATTGGATCGCCCAGCTCATTGGATTCGGGGTGTTCGGTCGGTGTCGGCGTGGGCGCTACCTGCTCCGGAGTTGGTGACGCGGACGGCTGCGGTTGGGCAGCCTGTGAAAGCAAAGTCGAATCCTGGACGGCAGTTGCCCGCGGCACCCGTGGCTCTCCCCCCGTCATTTGCGTCGGATCCGCACCCGCGTAGACCGCCAGAATGAGCAGGGCGGGAGATGTTCGTAGCTTTCGAATTTTGTTAGTTCCCATCTTGTTTCAAGAAGTCGCGGACATCCGTTCGTCGTCCGGCCAAATCGTCTGGCAACTCATTTGGCCCGAACCGAAATAGCTTCAGCGCATGCTGTTGCAGATTGATGTCGCAGAACTGCACACCGCGCTGATCAATACTTTGAACCCAAACGACAAATTGGTGACCGCTCAGTTCCAGGACAAGGAGATCACCTTCATGAACAGGTCGGGACCCAATCAGAGCTTCGCGATCAGTTATATTCACTGCGCCGATTGGCAACTGCTGAACGGCCTGCTCGAGCGTCAGCACATTAACAGCAGCCGGCGACGTATTTGGCTGAGCCGGCGAGCTCACCGCCGAAGGATGTTCGGCGACAGGTGGGAGACCCTTGAATTTGCCTCGAATTGCAATCCCGAAAGGATCAGCGGTGCGTCGATGGGTCAATAATTTCCCGTCTTTCAAGGTGACCTGCTGATCTGCTTCACCCATATGATTAACAACGGCATAGGGACTCGCCGCAGGAACGGAAGATGTTTTACCATCGCCTTGGGCTGGATCTCCTGAAGCCGATGTTACCAACGCGAAGGTGATAACCGTGCTGATCAACGTTAAGATAGGTCTCTGTGAACTCCTGTTAGTCACAGTAGCGCCAGCAATCCTTGGGCTCGATTCCTCGGTCGACGGTGGATCATTCCCGGGCGTCGCAAGCGACGCACCCTCCGAACTCTGGGCAGGACTTCTAGCTTTGTGTCGCAATCGATCCATCTGCCTAATTCTCCGTGATGATGAAGTACGAGAGCGTCGACTCCAGGTAAGGCGAGGAAGTTTGTAAGCCGGCCGATCGGCCGATCGAGAGAGTTTCCAATAAAAGATTCGGACAACTAGTCTCCCACTCCAATGCGCCGGCGGTGAGCGGTTCCCAACGGGACGAAAATTTGAGCGACAAACGGTGACCTTCACCGACGGTCTGGCCAATCGGTGAGGGACCATACTGAGAGTCGTGCAGCGTCCGCTCGATTTCGTCCGGTGAAAACTTTTCCAGGGCAGCCAGAATGCTGCGATCTACTTTCGACTCAATATCATTGTTGGATAGCAACGTTTTCAACAACGGCACCTTCACCTGCACCGGTTCGAGTTCGCGATTCAACGCTCCTATCAACCGGACTCGATCTTGGTGCGCGCTGAACTCTGCGCTTTTGCTGTCGGCAAACTGTTGAAAACTGATCAGCGCCCAGAGCAGGATACAACCTGGTAGTCCGAGCAGCAGCGCGGGCAGCAGTACATCAAATACCAAGATTGCGCTCAAATACTTCTTCATGGTTACATCGCTGTCTTCTTTGGCTTGGGCAGGGCCGGTAGAGCCAATGGGTCATTCGCCGGAATGTTTTCCGTAACAACCAGCCGGAATTTGTACGGCAAACTACCGCCCTGGGTTGCTGGGCCACCCTGGGTATTAGCCTCTTCCCGCAGATCCGCTTTCACGGTGCGGCTACCAGAGACAGCAAAACTCGAATCCTCAAGGCGAGTTGCGGTCGAGTCGAACAGCTTGGCGAGAGTCGAAGTTTCTTGGAGACGCTCCAGTTTCGTGCGCCCCTGATCGTTGCACGATCCGTCGATAATCCACTGGCGGGAAAAGCTGCCGGGCGCGGCGTCGGCATTTTTGCTGGCGGGTTTCGAGTCCGCTTGTTTGATCGCGTAATCCAGTTTTTCCCAGAGAATGTCTTTTCCCTCGGGAAGGAGACCGAGCACAAGCTCCATGGTTGACCACGCCTGGCTACGCGGTCTGAGAATTTTGTCCCATTTTGCCAGGTATTGCTTCGCGCTATTGAGCCTTTCGAACTCAGCTTTTTTTCCGCCAATGAGATCGGGCAGCGCCCGAAGAGCTTCGCCCTGATAGGCAGTGGCAACAAAGAGCGCGAACCAGCCAGCCAACCCGACCAACAACAACACACCAACGATCCGGCCGATGCGTAGTCCGATCATCAGGATTGCTAGACTCTTTGACATTCTTTTATCTCGGGATGCCTGATTGTCAGGCCAAAACGTTTCACGGCTCAGGATCCAAAATCGCTGCAGATCCCCTTGAATACCCAGGGAGAACGAAAACTCTTTACCGGACCATTCGCGGTATTCTGAAAGCAATTCGGGGCGTTGAACCACCGTGCCCTTGAGTTGCCCGTGCGCAAATTCGTTCAGCACACTCCAGAGAGCTTCATGATCCGGGATCTGAATCTCAATGCCGTCAGCGTTCTTCTGGTTGCGCCGGGAATAGGCATCCAATTCATGAAACAACATGGTCGGCTCATGCGTGCCGCATGGAATCAGGAGCAGCACGCAGGAATCGACAAAACCAAGTTTTTCGAGCAAAGAGAAAAGGTCGTCGCCGAATGTCGCAGGCACATCCTGCTGACGATGGGGCAAAACCTTGAAATCAAGGACGCCGTGATGAACCGGTACCACAACGGTAAAGCGGTCGTAGAAGAAAACGAAACAGTGCGGCTTTTCCTCGGTCGGGTGCTCGTACAGCTTTAGGTAAAGGGCGAGCATTTCTATCGGAGCCGAATGAACTGCAACCTTGATGTCGAGATCGGTCAGGGTTGCAAAAGCGCTGAGAAACTCGAGTTGGTGCCGTAATACCACCGTTCGCTGGCCACTTAGTAGTGGGTAGTAACGCCATTGGATGGACGGATCGAGGTCGTCCGAGAGATCGGTCACGATCCGGCCTGGATTTTCCCGCACCAAAGCATTCGCGTGTTCAAAGAGCTCAGGATTTTCAAACTCTTCCTGTACAATTCCCTGATCGAGCTGGTCGGCCAGATGTAATACCACACTAAGGCCACCATTTTTTTGCTGTTGCAGCACCTGCTTCGCCCGGGCCTGCAAGACTTCGGCCTGTCCTAGTTCCGCAACGCTCAGGCTGGGTCCTTCGGACCAGGAGCGTGCCTTACCCGTTCCGGCGCACACAACCGATACGACGCGGGTCCCATCGTAGAAGAGATGCCAGCGCACCAGCTGGTCCAACGCCCCAGCAAAGGCATATGAAGAGAGGACTCGTCTTAGCTTCGCCTGCCGTCGCGCTTGGCGATGGGCTGCTCGTATTTCGGAAAATTTTAAGCCGGCCTGTCGAGACATAAAGGTTTGGTAGGGCGAGGCTCCCGCCGAGCCGATGTCGGTTTACGATCGTCGTCTTGCATGCGTGAGAACGACGGCCGTTCTCACGCACAAGTGGTAGCAGTGCAGATTACCAATTCGCCGTTTGTGCTGCTGTCGGATTATGAGCAGCTGCAGAAGCCGAAGCGCAAACTGCATACGGAACGCCCTGCGCAGGTACAGTGCCAAGCGGTGTATAAGCCGTGGCCCCTACCGGACATGTTGGCATCGCTCCAAAATAGCCGGCAGTTATCAATTGGGCGGTCGTGCACCCATCGCCCGGATTCAGAAGATTCACATTTTGATATCCGCGGACTGCCTTCTGGATACTGGACAGGTTCACGAGGCAGGCTGATTTGTTTGCGCCGTCTCTCCAAGCCTGGATGCCGATAAAGAGTACCCCGACGAGCAGCAGGATGACCGCTATCACAACGGATAATTCGATGAGAGTGGTACCGCGTTGGCGGGCCCATTTAGTGTTCGTTTTGATGTAGTTCATTGTAGCAGTACTAGTTACTAGTTGTTAGTGACTAGAAGTTTTTGTTGTTAGTTGTTCTGGTTTTTAGTTGTTTTTGATTTTGGTCGATTGAAACAGCTGTTCCTTCCTGTGAGTGCTTCACTGACCTATTTACCTATTTGTTCTCCAGGCCAGTGACCTGGTAGAATTGTTCATACACCTCCGGTGTAATTCGTTTCGTGTTGAGTAACGCCTTAAGCTCCGAGTTCCACCTGCGGTTATAGAGCTTGTTCAGGCGCTCTTCGACGTCCTGGAAGCCGCCCTCAGCGTATTTGCGGATGGCGTTACGATCTTCGATCTCCTGGATTGCGAAATATTCGCAGCAGAGCAGGTAGCGCTTGTTCACGTCCGGCATCAGCCCCTGCGAAAGGATGAACGATCCGACATCGGCGAACTGCTGGAGGATGCCACGCGCCTGTTCCAAGCTGAACATCTGGCGCATCCGTCCCAGCGTTTTTCCGGCGCCGCGTGTATGCAACGTTGAAAGAATGAAATGTCCGGTCTCCGCGGCTTCCAGCGCGATCCGGAGTGTTTCGGCGGTGCGGATCTCACCGACCAGGATGATGTCGGGCTTCTTGCGGAGCGCGTCTACCAAACCCTGCTCGAAACTGCGGACATGAGCTCCGACCTCTTGCTGCGTGACCAGCGCGGGAGCGGGCCGAAAGCCACCCGGAACTTCGATCGTGTCCGTATAACAATATTCGATCGGATCTTCGATTGTGACGATATGCTTGTGATGCTGACGACGGACCCAATCAATGAGCGCGGCCAGCGTAGTGGTTTTGCCCGAGCCAGTCGGTCCGACAACGAGGCCTAACCCCTGTTTTTTAGTTACTTTCTGGCGGAGTGACTCGACGACCTCGGCCGGAAGTCCCACTTGTTCCAAAAGTGCAATCTCGTTCCGAAGCACCCGGATGGTTATCCCGACTCCTTGATGTGAAAAATGGCCTTGAACTCGGAATCGACCGCTGCCGAGGGGACCGGCTGGGTCTAGTCCCTCACAGGCGAAATCGACCTTCCGCTCGGTGATCAGGCGATGCCAGAGGTCGCCACTTTTACTCTCTTCCGCCTCGAAGCCCTGATAAATGGTGCGTTGGCGATACAACAGCTCCAGTATCTCGGAAACAGCGTCAACCGTCAGTTTCCCCCACAGCTCGTAGGGGCGGGTCGAACCGCCACCGTTGGCATAAACTAGCTTTTCGGGTTGTAGTTGAAGATCGGAAATTCCTTCTCGCCGGGTCAGTTGGATTACCTCAGCCAGGATCTGCAGATGGCTTCCGGGCGCCAAACTCGGCTTGTCGCCGTTCTTTCGAGAAGCCGGCGACTCAGGCGACGAGACACCAGGAAGCGGCGGTGGCAGCTGGCCGGCTTGGACAGAGGCCAGTTTGTTGGAAGAATCGCGTAAGCCGAAGGAGTCTTCCGGCACACCAGTATCCGGAGGGATCGAGGCCTGTCCGCCATCGCTTTGTCGGCCGCGATTTGTTTCGGAAATAGCAGGCGGCGAAGGCGGATCCTCGCGATCTGTCGCCGGGGTGGCAGTCGCGACATCGGAATTCCCCTGGCCGAATTTCAGGGAAACAGCCTTCATGGATTGGGAAGTGCCACCGTTCGACATGTTTGGAGCGTGATGACATCGGTATTTCGGTCAAAAACCAATAGACATTAGCAATTTCCATAATTTTCTTCACTAATTAGGCTCTCCAAAAGCAAGTGGACGCGAGCCCGTTAAAAGGAGCGCTGGATCGCTTGGGTACGATCGTTCCGGGAGGCCGCAACCGTGCGGCAGTCGCTGGACTTTGGCGCGTGCTTTTGGCGCACCACTGCGCGACTCTCTCTGGAAGATATCCTCTGCAAGTAGCGAATTTTCAGCGGCCAGACTACGCGCGAGGCTTCCTCCTTTGCTGAAGCTTCGGAGGACACGTCGGCAGGACGCGTCATCGCAGCCGCACGCTAGGTTTTCCGAAAGATTCTCAAGACTCGAGCACGCCGCAGCTTGCGAAGGCGGCCCGTCCACACGGCCCCCTTATTCTCTCAGTTAGAGTCACCGTCTTCCGTCTTGCTCAATTCCAAGTCCGACCGGTTGCTAGCCAACGACCAAAAAAATTTCGGTTAACCTCTAAAGTTTTGGTTTGTAGTTCCGTAATAATTGCTGTAACAGCCAGACCCTCAATAACAAAGCCCAGGATCCATTATGTCGCGATGCGATTTTTCCACTGCGGATGCTCAAGCCAGGAACTGACCGAATCGCGCGAAGATTTTCCCGAAATTCACGCCCCTTTCTTACTAACTCAACTCATTACTAATCATGCAGACAATTTGGTTTCGAATAACTCCGCTCATAGCGACAGTTTGTTTTACCTTCGCGATCCCTGCGGCTCTCGCAGACAAGCCAGTTTATGGTATACCAACCGGCTCAACGATCAGCGTCAATACAGGAGATCCGAACATGGCCACCTGGCCCGCAGGAGATCCGCTCAACCCGCTAAACAAACAGCACCATCAAATCCGCGCTGATAAAACGTACACTGCGGAGTCGATCAATTTGTATCCGCCCGGATTCAAGTTCGATCCACATGGCGCCATCGGAATTACACGATACTTCCAGCAGCGTACCCAAGGTACCTACTCTCTGGCCGCTCCCTCGTCGATCAACGTATTAACGAAGGATATGCCGGCCAATTCTCGATTTAATCAGGCCCAGAACATACAAGATTTTGGGCCGTACGCCCCTGACGAGTCGACTTTTACGGTCAGTACACTTGCCGCAAACGATGTGTACGGGGTCGAAACGATCGCATTGGTGTTTGTCGACGGTAGCGGTAACACAACCGTGCTCGATTATCAGAAGATCGATATCTATCCCCCTCTGTTGAGCAACGCGGGGACCCTTAGCTCATCTGCTAATTACTTCATTCAGAATTTTAAGCAGAAAACGGCCCTGAATACCCCCGGTTCAACTGCTCCGACCAAGTATGCAGGCGATCCGCCGCGCGTGTTCGTGAATAGCAGCCAAACGATTTATCCGGGTGCGACAACCTGGGTGGTCATTTATTCGGGTAACGCACAGACGACTCCGCCGGCGGGATTGGCGCCAATTCCTTACACTTCTGCGACAGCACCACTTGGAGACATGTCGCAACGACAGAACGTCTATATTGATTCCGGCAATTATGTCACCGGGCCTGGAACCTACACCTTACAATTTATGCAACAGTCCGTTTATGGGACTGAAACTTTCGGCAACCCCGCCTCCTTCACCATCAACAACAGCTACAAAGTTACTTCCCAGCTCGGGCTGGTGAAGTAGCACTTACAAACTCAACAGATTATGAAACGAATACTGCCCGCCGTTATCGCTGTGCTTGGTTTTTCGTGCCCAACGATTATTCATGCGCAAGAGCAAGCTCTCACTAATTGGCCAACCCAGGATGGACAGAATTTTCAGGTTGGCCAGCTTGCCTGTCCGCTCTCAGTGCAAGGTCTCAATATCCGAGACTCGTCCGGCACTCTGACGAATTCGATTCCATTGCTAACCGATCCCGCTTCGGTTCAGGCAACCACCCAGATCGGGGACACGCTCTACGCATTGATCCCCCCAGAAGGCACTAACCAGGCAACCGCGGTGATTATGTATCAGGCGGCATCTTCGACCAGCGACGAGGTGAACAACGCCGTCCAGGACGCTCTGAAACACAACAACTGGTTCGATGCCACTTTCGTGGTTCGCAATATCAATCAAGGTGGTGAGCTACTCCCGGCTGGCACAGAATTCTGGGTCTGCTCTTCCAGCGGGTTTGTGACTTTCACCGACAGCGGCGCGATTTCCGTAGCAGGCCCACCCGCGCCAGTTGCCGACACATCGGACCCGGGGATAGCCAGCCTGCTTTCGTTGACCAATACCACAACCACCACTACCACTCCATAGCGGTTCGTGCTTTATCGATATCGCTAGGAATTCGGCTAATACGGGATCAGGGCTTACAGGCCGGAGCTTGCTCACCGCGGGTTCCGGCCGAGTGGTTTTCACATGTACTTCGCAGATCGCTCAACGTGCCAGATCGCTTCGGTGCTTGATTGAAAGCGACAATAAAATGCGCGGATGAAGTTCTCACCTCACCCCAAATGAGTACGCCCCGTGTCTTCGTGCTAGATGACGACCTTGCCGTCTGTCGGGTTGTCAACCGGATGCTTTCCTTAGAAGAATATGAAGTTCGGATCAGCCAGTCGGTGGAAGAGGCGGTCACCGCCATCGAAGAAAACCGTTTTGACGCGTATGTACTGGACCACCGGCTGCCGGACGGCAGCGGGCTCGATGTTGCGGAACGGCTGCGCGCCAAGGGAAGCGGCGCTCCAATCATTCTCATTTCGGGTTATGATTTTGAAGGAATCGCTTCACGAGCCAAAGCACTTCGCGTCTTTGATATCATACAAAAGCCTTTTTCGCGGGATGCGCTGTGTAACGCTCTGAAGAAGTCAATCGAGTCGGCGCCAACCGTTATTCCGAGTAGTGGCGGCGAAGTAAATGCAGGTCTTGGTAAGTCACCGAAGAAGCGTTCAAGGATTGCTATTCAAATCGGTTCGATCGTCTTTGTACTTATCGTGCTCGGCGCGATCATTTATCTGTTCATGGCCGGGCACTAGCTAATGACGCCGTGAGCTGCTCGCTTAGATTCTCTAAAAAAGGGCCTCCGCAGGAATATTTGTAAATTCCATATTTACTGTAAAGCACGGTCCGAGACTACCGATAAAGCTAGAATATGCCTCGTTCCATGTCCGAAATTGCGGCCAAGGCTGTCGCTACGCCGGAAACCACCTTCGCTCTTCGAGCTACAGCACGTCTGCAAAGCGGAAAAGGTCGCGCCATAGCCAAGCGACGGCGGAATTCCGCTGCTTTTTGGAAAGAAGGCTTTGAACCAGTTTGTTTCGATTCATTTATTTTAAAACAGGCTCTTAAGCAGACACGCAGCGTCTGTTTAAGAGCTTTCTAGCCCGCAATGAACGTGTCGATTCACATGGCGTGTAAGATTTGCGGGCTAGCATCGGTCGCCTCGAAACCGTGACGCGGGTGAATAACTCAAAACGGGTGAACCCTAAAGGATGAGTAAAGCCAAAGATAATGCCGGGCTGCGCGTTCTAGTAGTCGAGGACGAAGGCCTCATGCGTCGGTTTCTCCACAAATTACTCGAAGAGGCTGGCTATTCGGTAATTGAGGCGAAAACGGCGGTTGAGGCTCTAGAACAGTCCCGGAGCGCGGCGCCCGACCTCATTCTGATGGATTACGTACTTCCCGATATGAATGGTCTGCAACTATTGGAAGCGATTCGCTCGCAGACTCCGTTGACCCAGGTGCCGATCATTTGTCTCACCGGCAGAAACGATATCCCGACCAAAATGGAAGCGCTGGAGAATGGCGCAGTTGATTACGTGACCAAGCCGTTCGACCGCCGGGAATTGTTGGCCCGGATCAGTCGCCATATCCAACTGAAAGATCAGATTAAGGAAACTGAAACCCGCTTAGCTCAAGCCGCTCAGCAAGATCCGCTGACTGGGCTCGGTAACCGCAAACGATTTTCCCAGCGGTTGTCGACTATCTTGGGTGCTCCGCAACGAACCGGACGCGACGCGTTGATGTTCATCGATGTTGATGAATTCAGGCTGGTAAACGACACCAAAGGACACGCCGCTGGGGACCAGACACTCAAATCGCTAGCGGACAATCTCAGACGTGCGTTCGCCGATCCCGACGCGATTTACCGAGTTGGGGGCGACGAGTTTTGTATCATTTTGCACGATCTTGATTCGAAAAAGGCTTTGGAGCTGGGCCAGCGGCTTATGCTTGAGATTAGGGCGGGTGCGACCGGTTTCGCCGAAACAGGCCTGACGCTATCCGCCGGCATAGCAACGATTGAGCCTGGAATCGGAATGGAAGAACTCGTCTCACGAGCCGATTCCGCCCTATATGCAGCCAAAGCAGCGGGAAAGAACCAGTGCATGGTGTACCAAAGCGACAGTGAGGACATTGTAACGATTAGGTCTGAATCCGAATGGTATTCACGCATCAAAGAGGGGATTCGGTCGCAGCGTTTTCAGATGTATTATCAACCGGTGCTGGAGCTACGGACTGGGAAGCTCTACTGCCAGGAAGCCCTCATTCGTTACGTTGGAGATAACGGTCGGCGACATCTGCCGGGCGAGTTTCTTCCAGCGGCCGAGCGCTTTAGTCTTATGCCGGAGATTGATCAATATGTCATTCGTCGGGTTTTGGCCGAGCCACCCAGCCAATCGGGTGAAAAGATCGCCATCAATCTTTCCGGACAATCGATTGGCAGATCTGACCTATGCGAGTTTATCAAGACCGTTTTACAGGAATCAAAGGTTGAGCCGAGACGGATCATTTTTGAGATTACGGAAACTGTTTTCATAAAGAATCTCGAACGAGCCCACCTCTTGGTCACTGAATTGCAGAAAGTTGGCTGCACGTTCTTTCTTGATGACTTCGGGGCCGGATTCTCATCTTTGAGTTATATGCGAAACTTGCCTGTCGACGTAGTCAAGATCGATGGGGCTTTCCTTAAAGACATTGAAAGTAATCCCGTAGACTTCGCATTGCTCCAATCGATCAACGAGATCGCCCATCTCCTAGGGAAACGCACCGTGGCCGAGCACGTCAATTCAGAGAGCATCCACCAACTTTTGGAAGAGATCGGGATCGACTACGGACAAGGATATTATCTCGGCAGACCGGAACCGCACTCAATTGCAGAATGCGGATTGCGGATTGCGGATTGCGAAACGTGAAATCCGCAATCGCTCAATTGCAGGCTAACAATCCGGTCACGGCGATGTCGGCGATCTCGGTCCGGCAGCTGCCGGAGCGTTTCCTGGACGGTAGATCCGGACTGTACGGGGGGCAGTTTCAGCGGAGGACAACAGCGCGGCATAGCCGCAACCAAACTCATAGAAGAGGAGGTAACAGAGATAACGGAGAACCTCTGTTCCCTCCGTTAGCTCTTGTTCAACTGTCTTCGATCCGAGGCCATGGCGCGCTGAGTGGGGCTTTAGCGCAGCACGCGCCGGACCAGGCGCGAATCCTCGCAGAAAAACCAACATTTCTAGTCAATGTAGTATTGGGGCGACGAATAAAATTGTCGAGTAGTCTGGCTCATAATTCTAAAAAACATGGTGGTTATGACGATTAAGGGGGTAACTCCAGCTCTAAGTTGCCAACGTCCCTAGGTAATCAGCGATGTCACTCTCGCCTTCCACCCCTCTCAATCCGGTATAGGCCGGCTAGGCCGATGAAGCCAGCCATACTATCTGTTCACTCGTTTGGCCGACGGTTTTCTGGCACCGTGTCTTCGCACTGTTCGAGTGGACCGATCTCTCGAATCTGTTCAACAAAGGATCTATTCGATGAGCGGTAGGGAGAGTACACGAATTTTTTGGATGGTTCGTTTGCTGGGCGCTCTCGGCCTGGTGATGGTGATCGTTGTGGTCAGTCAGAGCGGCTTTGAGCTCAAATCGATTCAGACTGGTCGTGCGGAGCTCCAGAAACAACAAGAGCGCTTGGAAATGGCCTCAGAAGAAATCGCTCAGCGGGCTGCCGAGGCGCAGAAAGAAATCGAAGCGATATTCGATGAGAACATTCCGTTAACTAACGGAACCAACGCGGTGAACAGCTTTGTTCATACCGCTAAGCAACTATTCAACGTAAACAAGAACAATAGCGGATCGAGCTCGCTGCAACGATTAGTCGTGCTGGCTAGTCATTTGGCCGATCTGGAGCATCGCGCGCAAGCCTGGCGCGAGACGCGCGATCTCTCGCAAGATGCATCGCTGCTCCGCGGCGAGCGGGAGAAATTGAAGGACGAGTTGGCCGCTGTGGGGAAAGAGATCGAGGTCGCGAAGGCTCCGCTTATTCAATCGGCTCAGGTCCGTTCTAAAGGGCTAGCTAGCGAGATGGAGGAAGCCTTAGCCTCGAGTTGGCGCCAAATGTTGCTGGTGGGCGCCGCCTGTTCGGTGCTATTAATTTCGTTGGCATGGCCGATTTCCCACGCTATCCGCAGTCAGGTGAACGCCATTGAACTAGCGAAAGCGGAGGCGGAATCAGGGCGGCAGACCGCCCACCGCCTGGTGCAAGAGCAGCAAGTTACAACCGAGGAACTCGCGCGCACAACCCGGGCGCTCTCGGCTTCGGAATCGTTTCTCAAATCACTGGTCGACAACCTTCCGGTCAACATTCACCGGAAAGATACGGAGGGTCGATTCATTTTTGCCAACAAGCATTTCTGTGAATACAAAGGGAAGGGACTAGAGGAAATTCTCGGTAAAACCAATTTCGAGATCGATCCACCTGAGTTGGCGAAGAAATATCGGGAGATTGACGAACTCCTGATGCAGACGCGGCAACCCTTTGAAGCGGAAGAAGCCCGAATCGACCCTGATGGTCAGAGGAGATGGGTGCACATCATCAAGATGCCGGTGCTCGATGATGCAGGCACAGTCATCGGCGCGCAAGGCATGTTCTGGGATGTCACTGCGAACAAACAAGTGGAAGAAAACCTAACCCTGGCCAAAGAAGCCGCGGAAGCGGCTGCTCGTACCAAGAGCGAGTTCTTGGCCAACATGAGCCATGAGATCCGAACGCCAATGAACGGAGTTATCGGTATGGCCGGTCTGCTGCTCGAGGGCGAACTGAACCCGCAGCAGCGTGAATTCGCCGACACTATTCGTACCAGCGCGGAAACGCTCCTGGCGATCATCAACGATATTCTGGATTTGTCCAAAATCGAAGCAGGCAAGCTGAGCTTTGAGGTTCTAGACTTTGACCTGGTCAAGACGGTCGAAGACACACTCGATATGCTGGCCCAGCGCGCCCAGGACAAAGGGCTTGAGTTAGCCGGCACCGTAGCCTCCGAAGTTCCGACCCGGCTGCGCGGCGATCCGGGACGGCTCCGGCAGATCCTGGTCAACTTGGTCGGCAATGCCATCAAATTCACCGAGCAAGGAGAGGTAGTGGTCCGAGTTTGTAACGAGAGCGAAACGGAAACTCATGCGCTGCTGCGATTTTACGTGCAAGACACCGGTATTGGCATTTCGCCGGAAGCGCAGGAGAAGCTGTTTCGCGCCTTTAGTCAGGCCGACAGCTCTACCACGCGTAAGTATGGCGGAACTGGATTGGGATTAGCAATTGCCAAACAACTGGTGACGATGATGCGCGGCCAAATCGGAATGTTTAGCGGCCCCGGACAAGGCTCGACATTTTGGTTTACCGCTCAGCTGGAGAAGCAGGCGCGTGACGCGGAATTTCCGGAATCATATCGGCATGCTTTGCACGGGCTGCGGGTATTGGTGGTCGATGACAATGGCACGAACCGCCAAATTTTGCGCCACCAACTCACGGTTTGGAAAATGCTGCCAAGCAGCGCCGCTAGCGGTCAGGAAGCTCTAAGGATGTTACGCGCAGCGGCAATGGACCCATACGATCTGGCACTGTTGGATGTACAGATGCCGGAAATGGATGGGTTTACCTTGGCCCGGTCTATTAAGGCTGATCCGGCTATTGCCGGCACTAGACTGGTCGTTTTGACCTCTATAGGACAGGCGTTAAGCGCCCAGGAACTAAGGAATGCTGGTATCGAGGCGTACCTGGTTAAGCCGGTGAAACAGTCGCATCTCTTCGATTGTCTGATGAACGCTATCGGTGAACCCGCTGCCGAAACTTTCTTTGTTCACCCTGCGTCGTCTCTACCTGCTTCAACTTCGTTGGAACCTACTCCGCATCGCAAGCGACCGCGGGTTCTTTTGGCCGAAGACAATATTATTAATCAAAAGGTTGCGTTGGGCCAATTGCAAAAGCTGGGCTATGCCGCGGACGCGGTGGCAAATGGATTAGAGGTTTTGGCCGCTCTGCAGCGACTGTCTTACGATATCATTTTGATGGATTGTCACATGCCGGAGATGGACGGTTATCAAGCTACGCAAGTAATCCGCAAACAGGAAGAAAGCCTGGACCAAAGCCGCCTCCCGAAAACGCCGGTTCATATTATCGCCATCACAGCCAACGCTATGCAGGGAGACGCTGAAAAGTGTTTTGCCGCGGGCATGAACGATTATCTCAGCAAGCCGATGGGGCTGCCTGATCTTCAAGCCGCGCTGGATCGCTGGCAATCTCCTGTTCAAATCGATCAATTAAGCCCGTTCGGGAATGATCGGGTTGGCGAGGCTGAGGTGATAGCGAGGGGAATTTCTGGCCCACGAATCGAACAGGAAGAAGCCCCGGTCGATATCCAACACCTAGCGGAAGCAACCGGCAGCGATCCGGAACAACTTCGCGAATTGATCGAGCTGTATTTGCAGCAGTCGAGCGAGTTGATGAAAGACTTGGAGGCTGCAATTCAGACGGGCACCTCCAGAGAGGTGGAGATACTAGCGCACAAGTATGTCGGTGCCAGTGCGAGCTGCGGAATGACAGCCATCCTAGGTTCTCTTCGGGAATTGGAGGAGATGGGACGATCAAACGAATTAAATGGCGCCGCGAAATCGTATGCATGCGCGAGCAGGCAATTTAACCGAATCCGTCAATTTCTGACTGATTATCTTCAGTCCAGATTCGGGAGTACCCACCTTATTGACGCTAGCTAACACTTAGTTGGCAGCGTCACTTGATGAGGCTGCCGCTGCGTTTTGGGTTGTTGTGGGGCTAACGAAGATACCTTAACGGCCTATTCGAAAGTTCATGTCACCGTGCTGATCAATGGACCATCGATCCTGCACGGGCGGCTCAAACCGGACGCGAACGCATTTCCGCACGAATAAATTGGCTAGTGTCTCAAGTTTTGGGCCATTGCGCCGTTATAATTACCATATATCCCATATATTTGAATGACAGTACACCGTCATGAAATAGCATCGGCTCATATGGCTAAACGCTTAACCCAAATTCCATGGGCATACTTTCTATCATCGAAGATCCGGATTTTCGCAGGTCCCTCCCCTGAAGGCCGATGAGTGCTCGCAGCGTCTTCGTTTTGGACGACGACCTTTCGGTCTGTCGAGTCGTTAACCGAATGCTTTCACTGGAAGAGTACGAGGTTCGAACCAGCCAGTCTGTCAATGAGGCGGTCGCAGCAATCGAAGAGAAAACTTTTGATGCGTATGTACTGGACTACAGACTGCGGGATGGCACCGGGCTCGATGTCGCGGAACAGCTTCGTTCCAAAGGAAGTGGCGCTCCAATCATTCTGATGTCGGGATACGACTTGAGCGGAATCGCTACGCGAGCCCAGGCACTGCGTGTGTTTGATATCATCCAAAAGCCTTTTTCCAGGGATGAGCTATGTGATGCGCTGAGGAAGTCGATCGGGCCGTCGCCAGCCGTTAGCCCGAATGGTGTTAGTGCAAGTAAAATCAACGGTGCAAAAGCGAGTTTTAGCGAACCGGCCGAAGCAAAGAAGCGTTCGACGAGTGCCGTTCGAATCGGGGCGATCATCTTCCTCCTTATCGTAGCTGCGACGATAATTTACTGGCTCGCAACTAGGCACTAGCCCGCTAGCCCGCAATCTCGCACGCCAGATGCGTCTACACGCTTATTGCGGGCTAGAAAGCTCTTAAACAGACGCTCCGCGCCGTGTTCAAGAGCCTGTTCTAAAATAAATGAATCAGACATACTTACATTCGCACTGCAGCTCGTTGCGATGTTCGGTTGGTGCATCCCTGGATCGACCTATGGTGCGCCTTATCGCTGGAAGCTGGCGAAGGCTGCCGGTTGTCCTGCACCTTGGTTCAGTGAATCTGTTACCTGCTCATTAGCAGAGCGATGAACCCCAGGCCCGTTTTTTGCATCGTGTAATGGTTTGCGCAAAGGAGAAACACGTTTAGAGATGATGGGTAAGTGATTGACCGAAAAGCGGGCTTCACCTGCCGAAGAGTCTGGAATCGAACCTGAAGATTTGTGCGTCTCCAATTTTGAGCCCGGAAAAGCCCGGATGCTTTGGATTTAGAAGGTAATTTGGTTCGTCGGTGATAATGCTGGGAACTTCTAAGGCAACGTAGGTTCCTTTCTTGATCCACTGATCTCCGATTTCTCGGGTTTCGCTTTTGTGACCCAGGCTCGCCGGCAGTTTGGCTACGGTTCCAAGCGAACCTGAGATCTGAATCTCAAAAATTACAAAGCGCTCGTTGAGTGCCTTTTGACTTCGAGTGTGCACTAGGGTTTCGAGCACACACAATGCTATTGAGGAGCAAGCGTAAACGATTGGTATGCCGGGTTTGTTCCAGCGTCCGGGATTTTCTGCCGCCGCATTGCCGCTGAAAGCGTCTGTCTTACTGCTGTACTTGGTTCGGGTCATCCGCCAGCAGCGGATCAGTTCAGTTTCCACGCTGGAAGCTGTTAGAATACTCCGTGCTCGATGCGGCCCAGTAGATGATCGACTTCTTTAATGCCTGGCGCGGTATCGAGTAACTCGATTGGACGCATATCTGCGAAATCAGGTTCGGGCGAGTTGAACCAGTTGCGCACTGTTTCCGGATCTCCAAGTACATCAAGGGCGTGCAGATAAAGCACAGCTAAATGATATAAAGCGTTTGACTCTCTTGGCGTGAGCTTGCCTTCCCGCCGGCGCCGGGAAAGCGTTCTTGGATCCATGCCGACGATGGTCGCAAACCTCGTGGCGGGAATACCAAAAAGTTGGGCTAACTGGCTGAACCAGTTGATATCGAGACCCTCTTTGATGGCCTCACGCATAGTGTCCGGATGGTCGATAGCCTTTTGAACTTGCTGGTCGAATGCGGTGTTCATCTTTATGATCGATTATAGACAGATGTCTGAATGCGTCAAGACAATTGTCTTATAGCGGG
>WNFM01050304.1_pt1 | contig 18672 bp, 11 predicted proteins | sample 5400271 | NCBI WGS metagenome assembly WNFM01 (sample SAMN13153352, study PRJNA577476) | soil metagenome | isolation source: 60 cm saprolite on Douglas fir-dominated hillslope | place: USA:California | collected 2013-09-17 | reverse complement strand
TCTATTCGCATGCGTCTCTTTCGAGGATCGTCGGTGCTCGGTCCTCGATCATCGGATCTCGGTATATTTCGCCAGATCCTCAGGCGCCAGATTGCCGCCGCTGATGATCGCCACGACGGGCGGTGTGTAAGTAGCCGACTCGCGGAGCGCCGCGGCGACCGTGGCGGCGCCGCTCGGCTCCGCTACGACTTTGGCGTTGACGAACAGCCAGCGGACCGCCGCCGCAATCTCGGTGTCGTCCACCGTGTCGATGCGGTCGACGAATTTCCTGACGTGGGCGAAGGTGAGATCGCCCGGCCGCGCCGCCATCAGGCCGTCGGCGATGCTCTTCGCGCCATCGAGCGTCCGGATCTTGCCGGCGTCGATGGAATTCTTCATGGTCGCGGCCCCGGACGGCTCGACGCCGATCACGGCAATCCCCGGCTTCGACAGCTTGATCGCCGCCGCAACTCCCGAGATGAGGCCCCCGCCGCCGATCGGGACCAGCACCGTGCCGGCGTTCGGGCACTGCTCGAGGATCTCCAGGCCGAGCGTCCCCTGGCCGGCGATGATCCACCGGTGATCGAACGGCGGGACCATCAGCAACCCCCGACTGGCGGCGATCTCCTCGGCCTTCGCGCGCCGGTGCAGCGACGTCGTCCCCTCGAAGACGACTTCCGCGCCGAAGCCTGTCGCGCCGTCGGACTTGATCCTCGGCGCCGTCGTCGGCATCACGACCACCGCCGGCGCTCCCAGCGCCCGCGCGGCGATCGCGACGGCCTGTCCGTGGTTGCCCGACGAGTACGTGATCACGCCGCGCCGCCGTTCGTCGTCCGACAACTGCGCGACCATGTTGTAGGCGCCGCGGATCTTGAACGCGCCGCCCGGCTGCAGGCTTTCGCACTTCAGCCAGAGCGACCGCCCGGCGACGCCCGACGCGTCCAGCAACGGTGTGACCTTGGCGATGGGCCGGATGCGCTCCCGCGCCGCGCCGATTTCCTCGAGCGTCACGAAGCTAACGCCCACCCTTGCCCCCGATGGGTTCGCCCGCGGGGGGAGGCAGCGGATCCGTCTTCTTGAACGCGTCCGCGGGGCGTGAGAGGAAGCGCGTGATGTCTTCGCGCGTCCCGGCGGCGTGGGCGGTGGTCAGCGCGCCGGTCAGCGATTTGATCCGGCGGAGGCCGGCGGACGCCTGCGAACGCACCTGCGGAGCGGCTTGCGCGTCCGCGGCCAGGTCCATCAGACGCTGGACGACGACGCTCTGCACCGCTTCCTGGATCGACAGGCCGTAGCCGTCGGCGGGCCGGGCGCCCGCCCACGTCCGCTGCACCAGGGCCGAGACGATCTCGCCAAAGCCCGGGACGGACGCGTCGCGGCCATGTTGCTCGATCGTCCGCGCCGCGCGCTGCGGCTGCAGCAGCGCGGTGACGGTGATGTCCGCGGCGATCGTCGCCGCGCCGATCGGATCGAACACCGGGTCCGTCCGCTTCTCGAACCGTTCGGCCGTACCGCCGCTGTAGCCCGACGCGGTCGGCGGGATGAGCTGAAGGATCCGTTCTGGAATGCGCAGCGTGTCGACCGATACCGTCTCGAGCAGCGCCTCCAGCGCAGCCTTCTGCGTCGCGGCCGGGACGATGTCCGCGACCCTGCCGGGGTTGGGGCCGGAGGGCGTGCGGACGGCATAGGTGAAGTACACGCCCCCGACCGATTTCGCCGCCGCGACCGCCTGGTAGCGATGATGGAGGTAGAGCGGCAGCAGCTTCAGCTCGAGCTCCGAAAGCGGCGTGCCGATCGGAATGGTGTCGATGCCGAACCGGGAGAGGCCGATGCGGCGAACGTCCAGCTCGTGCTTCAGCGTCGCCACCGCGTCGGTCCCGTTGTCCCACAGGCTCGCCATCGGATGCGCGGAGCTCAGCGGCCGGGCGTCCGAGTCCTGGATATAGAGCATGCCGCGGGCGACGCCGTCTTCCAGGATCTTCTCCAGCTCCGCCGCTTCGTTCGCGCCGGGCGGGAACTGAGAGTAGGCGAACTTCACTGAAAACTTGTCGAACTCGCCGATGCCGGTGCCGTAGGCGTTCGACAGGTCGAGCTTGCCGTCCTTGATCTCCACCCACGGCGCCGGGTAGTCCATTACGGACGCGCGGCCGTAGGAGCTCGCCGCGAAGTTATGGCCGAAGCCGAGCGTGTGGCCGGTCTCGTGCGCGGCCAGCTGCCGGATGCGCGCGAGCGACATGGCGGTCGCATCCGCGGAGGCGTCCAGCGCCGCCAGATAATCCGGTTCCGGCGACATCTCCGCCAGGCAGGCGGTGCCGGCGTATTGCGGGACCATTCCCGAGCCGAGCGTGAAATCCTGGCGGACGCGCAGGGATCCGAGGGTCACATTGCCCTTGATCATCTCGCCGGTACGCGGGTCGGTGATGCCGCCGCCATAGGACCAGCCGCGAGTGGAGCGGTGGACCCAGTTGATCATGTTGTAGCGGACGTCCATCGGGTCCGCGTCGGCCGGCAGCACCTTGACCTGGAACGCGTTTCTGAACCCGGCGGCCTCGAACGCCTGGTTCCACCACGACGCCCCCTCGATGAGGGCGGAGCGGATCGGCTCCGGCGCGCCGTTGTCGACGTAATAGATGATGGGCTTCACCGGATCGGAGATCGCCGCCGACGGGTCTCTCTTTTCCAGGCGGTGACGCGTGATCCAGCGCTTCTCGACCGGCTCGTTGATCGGCGACGCGTAATCGTAGAACTCGATCCCGAACGACGGCGCGCGCGGATCCAGCCGGCGCGGCGTGTATTTCAAGTCGGGCAGCTCGACGAACGAGTGATGCTCGCGCAGCGTGACCGCCGCGGGCGACGGGGTCGTCTCGCGGATGTAGCGCCCCGGGTCGCCGTCCGTCGTGAACGTCAGGGTCGCCTCCACCTCGGTGTTCTTCGGAAAGCCCTTCGTGCGCGGCAGATACAGCGCGCTCCGGCTGTCGTCGAGCTTGTAGGATCCCTGCTTCGCCTGGCGCAGCCGCTCGACGACTCCGTGCGCGTCGCGCATGAAGAAGGCGGTCGCGTCCACGAGCACGCGGTCCCCCTCCTCGGCTTCCACCTTGAAGCCCCACAGCACGGACTGCGCGAACGAGTCCCTCACCGCGCGCCGCTCGGCCTCGTTGCTGCTGATGGCGCGATAGCTGTAGTTGGGCTGCGTCATCAGCACCTTCGGGCCGATGCGCTCGAAGGTGACCACGCTCGAGTCCCCGAGCTGTCCGCGGTCGAGCCCGACGGGGTTCGATCCGAGCCCGGCGGGCAGGGAGATCTGGTAGAGCATCTCCTGGTTGAAGCGCCCGATTTCCATGAAGAGCTTCCCCGCCGCCGGCTGCCAAAAGAGCGGCATGTACCCGTCGATCTTCTGGAGCGTCTCGACCTTGCCGGCGATCGTCGGGAGCTTGTCGGGCGTGTCTTTGCCTGGTTGTGTCTTGTCGGCATCCTGCGCGACCGCCGGGGCGGCCGCGCAGCAGAGCATCAGGACGAGAACGGTGTGCTTCATGGATGTTGTTGGGTTGTGGTCTTGGCGCGCGGCGGCGCGTTCTTCACGTACTTGTCGAACCAGGTGATCGTTTCGGCGATGGTGTGCAGCACGGACTCGCGGGCGGAGTAGCCGTGCGCTTCGTAGGGGAGCGTGACGTACCGCACCGTCGCGCCGAAGCCCTTCAGCGCCATCCACAGCCGTTCCGACTGGACGGGGAACGTTCCGGAGTTGTCGTCCGCCTCGCCGTGGATGAGCAGAATCGGCTCGTTGATCTTGTTGGCGTAGAAGAACGGCGACATCTTCCCGTAGATGTCCGGGATCTCCCAGAATGTGCGGCTCTCGGACTGGAAGCCGAACGGCGTCAGCGTCCGGTTGTAGGCGCCGCTCCGCGCCACGCCGGCGCGGAAGAGATCCGTGTGCGCCAGGAGGTTTACCGTCATGAACGCGCCGTAGCTGTGGCCGCCGACCGCGATCCGATCGCGATCCCCCACGCCCATGTCGACCACCTTGTTCACCGCCGCCTCCGCGTCCAGCTTCAATTGGTCTACATAGGTGTCGTTGGCGGTCTCGCCGGCGCCGATGATCGGCATCTTCGGATCGTCGAAAATCGCGTAGCCCTGCGTGAGCAGGAAGAGGTGCGAGGCGCCCGTGTAGGTCGTGAACCGGTACGGCGATCCCGTGATCTGGCCCGCGGCATCCGCGTCGCCGAACTCGCGCGGGTACGCCCACATGACGACCGGCAGCCGCGTGCCCGCCTTGTAGTCGGGCGGAAGGTACAGCGTGCCGTTGAGGTCGACGCCGTCCTTCCGTTTGTAGGTGACGAACTGCTTCTGCACGCCGCGAAGCTGCGGCGCCGGATCCTTGAAGGCGGTGATCGCACGCTTCGTGCCGGCCGCCACGTCGCGGACGTAGTAGTTGGGTGGCTCGGTCACCGACTCGGACCGCGTCAGCACCGTCTTCGCCGAGTCGTCGAGCGGCGCGACGATGGTCTCGTAGGTCTTGTCGGCGGACTTGAACAGGCGATCGGTCGCGAGCGTTTTCAGGTTCAGCCGATCGAGGAACGGATGGTCCCCCTGCGGCGACGAGCCAACGCCCGAGAGGTAAATGACGTCGCCGTTCTGGATGACGGCGCCCCCCCCGCGCCGCGTGAGCGGCGTGCCCGGGTTCGAGTACGAGTCGTCCGCCTTGCGATCCCACAGCTTGCGCGGCGTGCCCAGGTCGTCGAGCACCCAGGCCCGCTGGCGCCTCGACACGCGGTCCCCCTCGACCAGCAGCCCGACGCCCTTGTCGGTAAACGACAGGCTGGCAAACCGCCATTCCGTCTTCCCGAACTCCGCCGGCCGGCCGGTAAAGGGGGCCGACAAGGTGAGGAGCCGGTCGCGATACGGCGCGGCATTTCTGGGATTGCCCTCGTCGAGGGCCTCCACCCAGGTCAGCGTCGCCGGCTGATCCGGCCGCCACCGATACTGGCGAGGCCCGGTCAGCACGCCGTTGATGGGGATGCCTTCCGACGTGGGCACGTCTGCGATCTTCTTCGCCAGATCGCCGCGGCGGGTCCAGACTTCCACGTCCTTCGGGAAGCCGCTCATCGAATAGAGATGGGAGAAAGGCCGCTTGATCTTCGACACGAGCAGGTACTCGCCGTTCGGCGACGGCGCCACGCTCTCGACGATGGCCGGTTTGCCGATCGGTGTTCTCCGGCCGGCGGCCACCTCGTACGCCGCGACCTGGCTCGTGAAGTAGTACTCGAACAGATCCTCGTCGTACTTCGTCTTCAGCATGTCCTCGAGCGTCGGGGCCGGCGAAGCCTTTCCGAGGTTTTCCTGCACGTTCGGACCCGCCGGCACGCGCGATTCCATCGGCGCGAGCCCGCGGCCCGCGGGCACCGTCGTGCAGACGACCGTCGCGCTGTCCTCGAGCCAGTCGCACGGCTCGCCCGCGGCGGCGTTCAGCCTGTCGGCGCCGCTGATGAGGCGCGACTGGCCCGTCGCCGTGTCGGCGACCCACAGCTCGATGCCGTTCGTCTTCGTATTCGTGAAGGCCAGCTGCTTGCCGTCCGGCGAGAAGGCGAGTGCACCGACGTTGGCGTTCTGCGGGACGACGACCTTCTTGTCCGCGCCGTCCGCGAGGGTCTTGAGCGTGATGGCGATCCCGTCGCCCGCCCGCTGCTGCCGTCCGTTGGTCCGCGGGTTGATCCGCGCGCCGGCAATCCGGTGGATCGGCTCGGCCAGGGCGGCGATCCCCGGCATGCTGCGGTGCTCGAGCAGCGCCGCCGTTTGCCGGTTCGGCCCGACGATGACGGTCGGCGTGGGCGCGGCGTCCAGGATGTCGACGATCACCTTCGGGGGAACCTGGTAGCCGCCCGACGGTGCGGGCGACGACTGGGCGCCGAGGCCCGCCGTTACCGTGACAGCGGCGGCCAGCGCGACGACTGCGCGAATGGAGTGTTTGGACATACAGGACGTCCTCCTCAGTCGAGGGAAGAGCGGGATTGTACTACCTCGCGGGATTACTGGCGGTAGAAGCGTCCGGCTTCCTCGGCGGTCATCGTGCCGCCGAGCAGCGCGATCGCGCGGGCCAGGACGGGATCCCGGCCCGCGGCCAGGTCGGCGCCGGTGGGCAGGACCGTTTCATCGGGCGTGACGCCGACTTTTTCGAGACGGCCGCCGTCGGACATCTGAAGATCGGCGACGGTGATGTTCGTGCCGAAGAACGCGACTGAGCCGATGCCGTACAGCTCCTGTCCGAGCGTGTGTGAAAAGAACCGCGACGTCATCACGGCCCCGGCCGAACGATCGCCGATGACCGTTCCCCGCTTTTCGATTTGCATGACGCGCGCCGTCACTTCCGATGCGGACGCCGATCGGCTGTCGACCAGCACCACGATCCGTCCGGCATACGCGTCCTTCCGTCCCTTGGCGGTCTCGGGCTCGTCCCCTTTGCGCGTCTTTTCGATTCCGATCTTGACGTCGCGATCGACGCACCACGAGACCAGCATGTCGATCGCCACGACGAGGCCGCCGCCGTTGCCGCGCAGGTCGAGCACGAGACTCTTGTACCCGCGGGCCTTCTTCATGAAGCGCTCGATGTCCTTGGGATCGCCGAACGAGCTCAGCGAGACGACGAGGGTGTCGCCCACGGGCTTCTCGTAGTCGAAGGCCGTTCGGCGGTCGTCGTCCCACTCACGAATCAGCTCCTCGAGGTTGCCGGCCGGCCGCTCCTGCACCTGTGACTCGATGTCGATCGTCTTCTCCACGCCGTCAGGCTTGCGGACGATGACGCGCTGGAGCTGTTGCGGACGGATGTGCCGGTAGACGTAGTAGATCTGCCAGAGATTGGCGCGGGTCGGCCCGAACCGGTTCCAGGCGAGAACGCGATCGCCGACCGCGAGGCCCTTGCGCTCGGCATCGCTGCCCTTCTTGACCCAGGTCACCAACGGCGCGTCGCCAATCATCGTGACCGCCCACCCGTACTCGACCCGCGTCAGGCGCTCCGGCGGGAAGAACTTCGTGTGCGAATCGTCGAGCTGCAGCAGCACGTCCGCCAGGATGGCGCTGGCTTCCCCCACACTCGCCGCCGTCTTGAGGCGCTCGGCGGCGTCGGCGGCTTTCTTCTCGATGTCCACGCCGTGGAACGTGGGATCGTAGTAGTTCTTCGTCAGGTCTTCCTTAATCATCTTCAGCATCGACAGGCTGTTCCCTCTGTCGAAGCTCGAGAGCCGCGGTGCGGGCTGCTGCGGTTGCGGTGCGGAGACCCCGGCGGCGGCCAGCAGCGCCACCACCGCCATCCTGCTGAGCATGGCTACATCCTAATGCACCACCGCCGCGCCAGCACACTACGGCCGCGCGGGCGGGAGCTCGATCGTGAACAACGTTGTTCCTGACAGATCGTGCAGCTTGACCGTCAACGCGCGCGTCCTGGCGTCGGCGCGCAGCGTGCCGAAGAACTGAAGACCGTCCGACGGCGGCCGATTCGGTCTCATGCCCGGCGGAATCCCCACGAACCTGGCTTCCGGCCCGAAGGTCGGGTCGAGCGTGTTGGGGCCGAACGTGCCCGCGTGCAACGGGCCCGCCACGAACTCCCAGAACGGATCGAACTCGGTGAACTTCGCGCGGCTCGGGTGGTAGAGGTGCGCCGCGCAGTAATGGACGTCGGCGGTGATCCAGACGACGTTCTTGACCCCGTGGAGCTTGAGATATCGCAGCAGATCCGCGAGCTCCAGCTCGCGTCCGACCGGAAGGCCGGGATTGCCGTTGGCCACCGCCTCGTAACGGCCCGGCCCGTCGCCGACGACGAGGCCGAGCGGCAGATCCGCCGCGACGATCTTCCAGGTCGCCTGGCTCGCCCTGAGCGACGTCTTCAGCCACTGAAGCTGCGCCGCGCCGAAGATCGCGGATGAGGCGTCCATCGTGGGCTGCACGTTCGGACCGTTCGCGCCTTTGAAGGTCCGCATGTCGAGCGCGAACACCTCCACGAGCGGCCCCATGGGCACCGACCGGTAGATCCGCTCGGCGTCGTCCGCGAAAACCGGCAGCGGGTTGTGTTCGACAAACGCCTGGCGCGCGCGCGCCGCGAGGACGGCGACGGACCTCTCTTGATACCGCGGGTCGTCGTCTTTCCGGCGCTCCCAGTACCAGTTGTCGAGCACTTCATGGTCGTCCCACATGACGATTTGCGCGGTCTCGGCGATGAATCGCCGCATGTGCTCGTCACTCAGGTTGTACTGGTGGCAGCCGCGGAAATCGTCGATCGTCTGCGCGACCTTCGACTTGGCCTCGGTGACGACGTTCTTCCAGATCGTACCGTCATCCAGCTTCACTTCCGGCAGAAGCGGCTGGTCGGCATAGATTGTGTCTCCGAGGTTGATGAACACGTCCGGCTGCACGCGCCGCATGGTGTCGTAGAGACGCAGGCCGCCCCACTCGGGGTTGATGCCCCAGCCCTGGCCGACGGTGTCGGCGGACCAGGCGATCGTCACGTCGCGCGGCGTGGCCGGCGGCGTGGTGAAGCTGCCGGTGACCGGCTCGCTCCAGGTCTTGAGATCGGAGAGATCCTGATAGAGCACGCGATAGAACATCCGCTGGCCGGCCGGAAGATCCGTGAGCGTCAAGCGCGACGTGAAGCCGGAGGTCTCGAGCGCGGCCGGACCTCGAACGCGGCGCGGGTCCGCGAAGCGCTCCGTGGTCGAGCACTCGACGAACATCCGCGCCGTGCGGTCGGTGCGGCTCCAGATGACCGCGCGTCCGGCGGCGACGTCACCGGCGGCGATCCCGGAAGGGATGGCGGGTCGAGCGCCCGGGGCGCTGATAATGCCGGGGGCCTGATGGATCCTTCCGCCTACAGGCGGAAGCCACGAGGCCGCGGGGAGGGCAGCCGCGCCCGCAAGTCGCAGAAAATCGCGTCGTTTCATTTCAGTGACTACGAACCGTGGACCGTAAGGCGTGAACTGTCAACCGCGAACCGTTTACTGCTTGAACCGCGCCGGTACCGTGCCCAGATCGCGTGCGCTTGGCAGTCCGTGCGACCCGGTGGCCTGTGTGGCGGCGCGGACGACGGCGTCGGCCATCACCTCGGCGGCGAGCGCGCCGACAATGCCGTAGCCGACGTCGCCGGTCCAGGTGCCCGTCGCGAGCGAAAAAATCGTGTCGCCGTCCGCCGGCGTGTGGACCGGCGAGATCGCGCGCGCGTACCCGTCGTGCGCCATCTGCGCGACCTTCTGCGCCTGGACTTTCGTCAGCCGCGCGTTGGTGGCGATGACCCCGATGGTCGTGTTCTCTCCGGCACGCGCGTCGCGCCCCGTGCCTGTCCTCAGGCGCTGGCGCGCGTCGGCCAGCCTGCCGTCTGCGCCGCGCACGCCGGCGATCACCTGCCCCGTCATCGGGTCGATGACATCGCCGACCGCATTCACCGCCGCGATCGCCGCGACCACCAGGCCGTTGGGGTACTTGATCGCCGCGGATCCGATGCCCGCCTTCATCGGTCCTGCGTTTCCAACAGCCACGATACCGCTGGTCTTGCCGACCGTCGCGCCGGCCCCGGCGCCGACGTTGCCTTCCACGACGGTCGCCGTTGAGGCGGCGTCGGCCGCGCGATATCCACAGTCAGGACCGGGCCGGATCTTCGGGTCGCCGCCGAACCAAAGGTCGATCAAAACCGCGGACGGCACGATTGGCACCACCCCCGCCGATCCGACGGGATATCCCACGTGGTGTTCGTCGAGCCATTTGACGGCGCCCGACGCCGCATCGAGACCGAAGGCACTCCCGCCGGCCAGCACGATCGCGTTCACCACCTGCACGTCGTTGACGGGATTGAGAAGATCGGTCTCTCGCGTGCCGGGCGCTCCGCCGCGCACGTCTACGCTGCCGACCGTCCCGTCCTTCGCCAGGATCACCGTGCATCCCGTCGGACGCCGGGCCAGCGTAAAATGTCCGACTTTGATCCCCTCGACGGCCGTGAGAGTCAGGTTGTCCGCGGATGGCAGTTGTGAGGGGGCGCCCAGGAGCAGTGCGGCGGCCACCAGCCCGATCATCCTCATCCGTTCGAGTCTACGCCAACCGCAACCCTCGCCGGCCACGCGCGACCAACCGGCACGCGTCAACCGTCTACTGTTTGAAGCGCGCCGGAACCGTCCCGAGGTCGCGTGCGCTCGGCAGCCCGTTCGACGAGGTGGCCTGCGTCGCGGCGCGGACGATCGCGTCGGCCATCGCTTCGGCGGCGAGCGATCCCACCTGGCCGTAATTCGCGATGCCGTCCCAGGTGCCCGTGGCGGCCGAAAAGATCGTGTCGCCGTCACCGGGCGTGTGCACCGGCGAGATCGCGCGCGCGTACCCGTCGTGCGCCATCTGCGCCATCTTCTGCGCCTGCACCTTGGTGAGCTTCGCGTTGGTCACGACGAGGCCGATGGTCGTGTTCTCTCCGGCGCGTCCTTCGCCACCGCCGCCGCCGCGCAGCATCTTGCGCGCGTCGATCAGCTTGCCGTCGGCGCCCCGGGCTCCCGCCACGACCTGGCCCGTCCAGGGATCGATGATGTCGCCGACGGCGTTCACCGCGACGATCGCGGCAACCACCAGGCCGTTCGGCATCTTGATCGCGGCCGATCCGATGCCGGCCTTCATCGGTCCGCCCCGCCCGCCGCCGCGCCCGCCGCCCCCGGACTTTCCAACCGTGGCGCCGGCCCCCGCGCCGACGTTGCCTTCCTGGACCGGGGCCTCGCTGGCCAGCTCCGCTGCCCTGTAGCCGCAGTCGGCGCCGGGACGGATCTTCGGGCTGCCGCCGAAGCCCAGATCGAAGAGGATGGCTGCCGGTACGATCGGGACCACTCCGCTGGCGCCGACGGGATAGCCGATGTTCTTTTCGTCGAGCCACTTCATCACACCCGACGCGGCGTCCAGTCCGAACGCGCTCCCGCCCGACAGCGAGATGGCGTTGACGATTTGCACGTTGTTCACCGGGTTGAGCAGATCCGTTTCCCGCGTGCCCGGCGCGCCGCCGCGCACGTCGACGCCACCCGTCGTCCCCTCCTTGAAGAGGATCGCGGTGCAGCCGGTCGGCCGCTCCGTAAGCGTGACGCTCCCGACCTTGACGCCCTCGACGGCGGTCAGCGTCAGGTTGTCGGCCGCCGGTTTCGCAAAGGCCGCCGCCTTCGGATCAGGCGTCACCGTGGACTGGCGCGGCGGCGCCGGCGCCTGCGCGCCCAGGGTGACCGCGCAGGACACGCCGACTGCCAGCGCGAGGTGTTTCTTCATCTAGAAAATGTACTTCAGACCGAACTGAATGACACGGCCGTCGCCCGCCGACGTGATCCGGCCGAAGTTGGCGGTGCCGATGGCCGCGCTGGGGTTGTTCAGGCGCACCTGGTTGAATGCGTTGAAGACTTCGAGCCGGATCTGGATCCGCTGGTTGCGCGCGACGTCGAGGTTCTTGAACAGCGACAGGTCCGTCGACACGAGCCCGGGGCCGCGGATGGTGTTCCGGCCCGCGCTCCCGGGCCCCCCTCCGGTCGTCGCGACCGCGCGGCGCACGAAACAGGACGTGTCGAACCACTGCGCGACCGTGTGCGGCGCCGCCGCGTTCGGATCGCACGTCGCGTCCGGACGGTTGGTGAGGAACCGGATGTCGAGCACCGAGTCGGTGACGGAAATCGGAAAGCCCGTCTGCGTCTGGACGATGCCGTTCAACTGCCAGCCCCCGGCCACGTGCTCGACGACCGGGCCCATGCCCTTGGGAGTCGGCAGCTCCGCGCCGAAGCTGACGACGAGGCGATGCCGCACGTCGAACAGCGCGTCGCCCCATTCGTACGCCAGCGCCTTGTCGACCGACGCCTGGTCGCCGATCGTCACCGGCAGCACCGGGCGGGGCTCGCCGCCGATGTTCAGGCCCGAGACGTGATCCTTCGCGTGGCCGTAGGTGTATGACGCGAGGAAATTGATGCCGTGCGTGGGCCGCATCCGTGCGCTCGCCTGCAGCGAGTCGTACTTCGACCTCGCCGCGGAGAAGGTCGGGCGAACCAGCGCGAACGCCGGGAACAGTCGCGCGCCCTGGACCGTCTGGCCGGGGCTGTAGAGGCCCGGATTGACCTCGATGAAGATCGGCAGGCGCTCGCCGCGCGAGCCGACGTACCCGATCTCCGCGCCGATGTTCCTGCCAAGCTGCCGCTGTATCGTCGCGTTGAAGTGATAGGCGTATGGCGTCTGGAAGTCCTTCCCCCATCCGATGATCGTCAACCCGGGCGGGAAGTCCGACGCGCCGCTCGTCGAGGCGGTCAGCGGGTTGGCGAGCGTCAGCGGCGCCGGGAAATTGATCTCGAGGAGCGGCGTGAAGGGCGGCGCGAGCACGCCGTTCTGGAAGAAGTCCCCCTGGCCGGCCAGGGCGTCGTAGAAGATCCCCCATGCGCCGCGGATCGTCGTCTTGCCCTCCCCCTTCGGATCCCAGACCGCGCCGAGGCGCGGCGCGACGTTGTTCTTGTCGGTCTGGTAGGTGCCGTCGGGGATTCCCGGATCGCCGGGATAGACGAGGCCGGCCGGCGCGGCCGGGAAGCGCGTCGACTGCACCCCCGGGTGGAACGCGTTGAGCGCGCCGTTGACGTCCGTGAAGGGCAGCGGCAACTCGTACCGCACGCCGGCATCGACCGTCAGATGATTCGACACGCGCCACTCGTCCTGCGCGTAGCCGGAGTACAGCCAGCCCGTGCCGTCCTGCGCCTGGTTCTTCGTCGTCCGGCGGAACTGCGCCGGAATGCCGAGCAGGAAGTCGGCGCCCGCGTTGCCGCTCACGGCGCTCGTGAACGAGAAATCGCCGTTGGGGCGGTTGATGAACGCGATGAACATCTTCTCGTTCCGCACGTCCACGCCGAACTTCATCGCGTGCGCGCCGCGCGTCCAGGTGAAGTCGTCGGTGAACTGGGTCACCTGGTTCACGCGCTTGACGAACGGCTGCTGCGAGTCGCCGAAGCCGGCGAAGCCCGTGATCGCGATCGACGCCAGGCCCGTGGCCAGGGCGTTGGTGTTCGGCACGTTGATGCCGTACTGGGCGTTCGTGAGTCCGCTCGTCTTCGCGGGGTTGGCGTAGATGCGGTTGTACGAGAACCGCGCGACGTTGATCGCGTGCGGCGTGAAGATGAAGGTGTCGGACCCCATGACATCCTGGAGCGTCGACCGCGAGTCGGAGCCGATCGGCGCCGTCGTCGGCGGCGTCTGCGCGTGGGTCGTCGTGCGCAGGTAACGGCCGAGCACGGCGTGCTTCCGCGTCAGCTGGTAGTCGAAGCGCGTCCCCAGGGATGCCCGGTCGTCCACGGTCGTCGGAGACGACAGGTACTGTCCCGTCCCCTGGTTCGCGTGCGGCATGAAGTCGGTGACGAGCTTCAGCGCGATCGGGCTGATGCGCTCGGCCGGGATCGTGTTGTTCGGGAACGCGACCCCCGTCAGCGGATCCTTGACCGTGATCGCGCCGAAATTGCCGGCACGCTGCGCCTCCGAGAGCACGTTGATCGTAGTCGTGCTGCCGCGGCGGTTGCGATAGCCCTCGAAGTAGCCGAACCCGAACAGCGTGTTTTTCACGACCGGCCCGCCGAGGCTCCCGCCGAACTGGTTCTGTTTCAGCATGGGCTTGGGCGCCGGAGGAGGCGCCGCAAAGAAGTTACGCGCCTGGACGCCGCCGTTGCGGTTGAACTCCCAGCCCGCGCCGTGGAACACGTTGGTCCCCGACTTGGTGACGACGTTGACGACCGAGCCCGAGTTGCGGCCGAACTCCGCGCTGTAGGAGTGCGTCTGGATCTTGAACTCCTGGATCGCGTCGGGCGGCGGTCGCATGACGAACCCCGTATTGAACGTGTCGTTGTTGCTGGTCCCGTCGAGCAGAAAGTTGTTCGACTGGTTCCGCATCCCGTTGACGCTGAACCCCGACGTCGCGGCGCCGAACCCGCCCGGCGTGGCATCGCCCGCCGAGCCGCTCAGCCCCGACGGCGGCGCCACGACACCGGGGATGAGCGTGCCGAGCTGCGTGAAGTTCCGGCCGTTCAACGGCAGCTCCACCACCTTCTGCTGATCGATCGTGATGCCGAGCGTCGCGTGCGACGTTTCGACCAGCGGCGACTCGCCGGTCACGGTCACGCTCTCCTCGAGGCCTCCCACCGTCAGCTTCACGTCGACCTTGCTCGTGTCGCCGACCGAGACGTGGATGCCCTGCCGGACGACCGGCTTGAATCCGGAGAGCGTCGTCTTGACTTCGTACGGCCCGGGCTGGAGCAGCAGCACCGAGTAGTACCCGTCCGGTCCGGTGACCGTGTTCCGGACCTGGCCGGTGGCGGTGTTCTTCGCGTCGACGGTGACGCCCGGCATGACGCCGCCGGACTGATCGGTCACGACGCCCGCGATGCTGCCGGTCGCCTGTGCGTACGCACGGGCAGGCAGCACGATGCCGAGCGCGACCATGGAGCACAGAAGTACGCGCGTGAGTCTCGTCAGCATGGTTGTCCTCCCGATGGCGCTGCGTTTACATGAACGGTGTAAGGCTGTCAATTGCGCGAGGCGCGGTCTACACGGTCCCGGTCAACTCGAGCACGGCCAGCGCGATGACCTTGGTCGCGTTCATGAGGTCGGTGATGTCGACGTACTCATCCGGCTGGTGCGCGAGATCGAGGATGCCGGGTCCGTAGGCGACGCAGTGCGGCACGCCCGCGATCCGCGCGAAATGTTTCTGGTCGTAGGTGCCTGGGCTGGCGACGAGGCCGCCGCTGCGGCCGAGGACGCGATGGAGCGCCCGGTCGAGGGCGCCGACGACAGGCGATCCATCGGGCGTCTTCGTCGGGTGCACGACCATCAGGTCGCGAAGCTCGTACGCGAAGTCCGGGACGTCGCGCACGAGTCCATCCAGCAGCGCGATGATCTCGGCCTTCGACGCCTCAAACCCTTCCTCCAGCAGAAACCGCCGGTCGAAGACCGCGCGGCATTGGTCGGCCACGCAGGGCGTCTGGATGCCGTCGACGGGCTGTCCGCCGTTGACGCCGTTGACGTTGAGGGTGGCGTGGCGCGCGCCAGGCGGAATCACGGGCATCGCCGTCGTCCGCGCCGCGAGACGGGGCTGCAGCTGGGTGTAGATGCGCCCGAGGAGCCGCCCCATGTGTTCGACGGCGCTGACGCCATGAAACGGCATGCTCCCGTGCGCGATGCGCCCCTTGGTCAGCACCTCGAACCAGTAGACGCCGCGGTGGCCGATGCAGATGCGATCGACGTAGAGCGGTTCCGGGATGATCGCGAAATCCGTCCGGTCGGCGCTCAGGCGCCCGTGATGCGCCAGCCACGCAACGCCGGCGAACCCGCCGCTCTCCTCGTCGACGGTCCCGCTGATTTCCACGCTGCCGTTCAGCTCGACCCCGGCACGGCGAATGGCTTCCGTCGCGAAGACCGCCGCGGCGATCCCCGCTTTCATGTCGGAGGACCCGCGTCCCCAGATCCTCCCGCCGCGCACGTCGCCGCCGAAGGGATCGACCGTCCACCCGGCGCCCGCGGGGACGACGTCGAAGTGGCCGTTCAGGTGCACCAGCGGGTGCGGCGAGCGGCCTCGCCGGCTGCCCACGACATTGATGCGCGGGTGGGCGCGGGTGTGCTCCGGCAGCCCCTCGGCCGCGTGATACTCGACCTCGAAGCGGCACCGGGCCAGGGTGTCGCCGATGAACCTCGCGCACTCCTCGTACAACTCACCCGGCGGATTGATCGTCGGCATCCGAATCAGGTCGGACGTGAAGGCGACGGCTTCATCGGTGAGCGCGTCGACGGCGGCGAGGACGCGATCCGCGGACATAGCCGACGTTCTTACAAGACCGATGCACGGTTGTCAAACCTCCGGGCATGCACTACGATGCCCGCCTTTCAGTGATGGCCACGGCATCCGCCAGGCGACGCACCGCCGATTCGGCCGGCTACGGGTTCCTCACCGTGGGCCGGACCGCGCGCATCCTGGGTGTCAGCGCGTCCACGCTGCGTCTCTGGGAGAACGTCGGCCTGGTCAGCCCGATCAGAAGCAACGGCCGGTACCGCCTCTACAGTCCCGAACTGCTCAAGGTGCTCAAGCGCATCAAGTACTTGCGCGACGTGCAGCGCCTGAACGTGCCGGGCATCAAGCGCGAGCTCGGCGGCCCGGTTGCGCCGCGCGCGCGCCCGGGGCAGCGGCCCCTCGGTCCGCTGCTGCGCAAAATGCGTCAGGGCCGCGACATGGGGCTCGCGGAAGCCGCCAAGCAGGCGGGCATCTCGGCGGGGTTCCTCAGCTCGCTCGAGCGCTCGCAGGCCAACGCGTCGGTCGCGACGCTCCAGCGCCTCGCCGCGACGTACGGGACGACGGTGATGGCGCTCTTCCAGGCGCCGGCGCACCACGGCCGTCTCATCAAGCCGAACGAGCGGCAGGTGCTCGAGGTGCATCCCGGCGTCCGCATCGAAGTGCTCTCGACCGGCGCGCCGCTGCTCGAATCGACGTTCGTCCGGATCGCGCCGCTGGCCGGCAGCGAGGGGTCGTATTCGCACCAGGGCGAGGAATTCCTGTACCTGCTGTCGGGGACGCTGGAGGTCTGGCTCGACGAGCTGCAGTGCTTCGTCCTCCAGGCCGGGGACAGCTTCTGGTTCGAGAGCACGCACAGCCATCGGTGGTTCAACCCGGGCGAGACCGAGACGGCGCTCCTCTGGATTCACACGCCGCCGGCGATGTGACCGCGCATGGCCTACCTGCTCATCATCGTCGGCTACTCGATCGGGCAGATTGCGCTCGGCGTGTGGGTCGCGCGGCGCGTCAAGGGATCGAGCGACTTCTTCGTGGCCGGGCGATCGCTGGGGCCCGGGCTGCTGTTCGCGACGTTTCTCGCCGCGAATATCGGCGCGGGATCGACGATCGGCGCCGCGGGTCTCGGATACCGGGACGGCCTGGCGGCGATGTGGTGGGTCGGGTCCGCGGGCCTGGGATCGCTGGTGCTCGCGCTGTGGGTGGGACCGCGGATCCGCCGTCTGGCCGCGGAACACGACCTCCGCACGGTCGGCGACTTTCTCGAGTGGCGCTACGACCGCCGCGTGCGCGCGACGGTCGCGGCGCTGCTGTGGATCGGCACGGTCTGCATCCTCGCCGGCCAACTGATGGGCATCGCCTGGATCCTGACCGTCGTGATCAAAACTCCCAAGCTCGCCGGCGTCCTGCTGGGCGCGCTCGTGATCACCGCGTATTTCGCCGCCGGCGGGCTGAAGTCATCCGCCGTCGTGAACGTGGTGCAGCTCACCGTGAAGCTGGCGGGCTTCGCCATCGCGCTGCCGATTGTATTGACCGCGGTTGGAGGCCTCGACGGGCTGCGCACGGGGCTGCCGGACCCCGGCCTGTGGAACCCCTGGAGCAACGGTCCGTCCGGGTGGATCTACATCGCCATCCTGGGGCCGAACTTCATCGTCTCCCCCGGACTTCTTCAGAAGGTGTACGGCGCCCGCGACGATCGCGCCGTCCGCGTCGGGGTGGGCGTCAACGCCGCGTGCTTGATGCTGTACGCGCTCGTCCCGGTGCTGCTCGGTATGTCGGCTCGGGTTCTTCACCCAGGACTGCCGCCCGTCGATCGAGAGATGGCGCTCCCGCTGGTGTTCGTGCACGATCTGCCGTTCTGGGTCGGCGCACTCGGCTTGGCCGCGGTCTTTTCCGCCGAGGTCAGCGCGTCCGACGCGATCCTGTTCATGCTCGCCACGTCGCTCTCGCAGGACTTGTACAAGCGGTTCGTCAATCCCGCTGCCTCCGAGCGGCAGGTGGTAGCGGTTGCCCGCGGCGCATCGGTCTTCGGCGCCCTTGCCGCCGTCCTGGTTGCGATGTTGTCGAAGAACGTGGTCGACGCGCTCGGTTTCTTCTACTCGCTGGTGGGCGTCAGCCTGTTCGTCCCGATCATCGCGGGCCTGTATCTGCGCCGGCCTGGGGCGCTCGACGCGCTGGCGGCGATCGCAGGCGGCTTGGTGATGGCGATTGCTATGAAGGTCCAGAGTGGCGCGACGCCATTGGGAGTCATTTCGATGTACGGCCTGGCGGCCGCGGCGGTGGCGTTTGCGCTGGTGTCGACCTTCTCTTTCCAACGGAGGGCCGCGTGAACGCCTTGTTCGATCTGACGGGGAAGACCGCGATCGTCATCGGGGCGGGATCTGGGATCGGCGAGGCGATCGCGCTCGGCTTTGTCCGGCAAGGCGCGCGCGTCGTCGGTCTGGACCTGAAGCCGGATCCGTCCCGGCAGATCGACGCGCTGGACATCCGCGACACGGCAGCCGTGGACCGCGCGTTCGACGATCTCGATCGCCAGGGTGGCGTCGACATCGCGGTCTGCACCCCGGCGGTCAACGTGCGCAAGCCCATCCTCAAATACAGCGACGACGAGCTGGCGTTCGTGCTCGACGTCAACATCACGGGGAACTTCCGTGTGCTGCGCGCGGCGGGGCGCGTCATGACCGCGCGAAAGAGGGGGAGCATCATCCTCTTCTCCTCGATCAGGTCGCAGGTCGTCGAGCCCGGCCAGGCGGCGTACGCCGCGACCAAGGCCGGCATCGTCCAGCTCGCGAAGACCGCGGCGGCCGAGTTCGGTTCCCACGGCGTGCGCGTGAACGCGATCGCCCCGGGCGTGATCGACACGCCGCTCACGGCGCCGATCAAGGCCGACAAGGCATGGTACGACGCCTACGCCG
>WNFM01023039.1_pt1 | contig 18673 bp, 17 predicted proteins | sample 5400271 | NCBI WGS metagenome assembly WNFM01 (sample SAMN13153352, study PRJNA577476) | soil metagenome | isolation source: 60 cm saprolite on Douglas fir-dominated hillslope | place: USA:California | collected 2013-09-17 | reverse complement strand
ATCAGGATGCAGCCCGCTCGCTTCCATATCCGTCCAGTTGCGTATCGGGAAAGAAATTGTACCAGATCATCCACAAAACTCGGCTGGCATGCGGATAAGCATGCAGTCGCTGCCCCTGCGCGGGGCCAGCGATCGCCTCACCTTTGATGTTCCACTGCGACTGGCTTTCGTCGTCCTGGAATAGGAAATCCGAGCCAGCAGAGACCAGGTGGAACGTCAGCGCCGTTCCCTGGTGCATTCGCTCAAAGACATCTCCAATGTCATGAACACTATCGTAGACCACGACGATTGGCAAGTCACCCACCACGTCATTGATCACCTGCTGACCAGTCAAATACGCGAAACTATAGGCCTTGTGCATCCCATTGCGCTCAACGCCAATGACTCTACTTTTCGGATGAAGTCGTGCATCAAAGCGTTTGATCGTTGGAAAGGCGATCCGTTCTGATTCCATGTTCAGATGGGGCACCACGAGTGCGGCTAGCATACGGGCGACAAGGTAGTCTACGAGTCCGCGCTGTGGGTTGTAGAACACGCGGACAGCCGGATAAAGGGTTCTGCATGCCGACCAGGGTACCATGCGTGTTGGGTATTCCGTGGGTGCCGTTCCCATCGCATTACCGCTGAGCACCGCGCCATTGATCTGCTGGATCAGTTGCTTGCTGGTATGATCATAGTACACCAGGTTGTTTTCCAGTTGCATGGTCACTTCCAGGTTCATCTCCTTGCCAGCGCTTTCAGCGCGAAAGGCTCTGCCCAGGTTACTCAACGCGCAGTACGTCATTGACACCGGCTCACCACCAATGCTATCGCGGACAATATGGGGGCGTGTGATCCATTTGACCGGGTACGCCCGTGCATCACCGTTCACTTCTAGCACCAGCACGAGATCTTCGGGAGCAAGTTCGGCAGCGGCCTGTTCACTCGAAATCCAGGTGGGATGACGTTGTATCGCTGGGAACATCACCATTGGCACAGCAAAAAACGCGCCGAACGTGAGCACCAGCAGCAGCACACCTACGACGATCAGCACCACCAGGTTCGTTGGGGCGATCACGATGTGTACTATGATTGCAGATACATAGAGGAGCAAACTGAGTCCAATGAGCAAGTAGCGTGAGCGGAACACCACTTGCACCAACCGGCGGGACGGTTTAAATACCATTTGGGGAAAATCACCGGTGGTCATGAATCCCACAAATACTGGCAGCAGCGAGAGCAAAGCAAGCACCAGCGCCATAAGACCCTCCCTCACAAGAATGCTCATAGAGCGTTTCCAGTTATTAGGATTAGGCAATGCAGGTACAGGGAACAATCCATGCAGTTCGCGAAGATCCTACCTACAGTGTAACTGCTGTGTTTTCTGTTGTCAATGCTGCGTGAATTCCTGACAAATCTTGCAAGCACGAGAAGTTTGCTTTCCAGGGAACCAGCACTCCCTCCCAAACGTCTTTACTAGAGGAGCATCGTGTATTCTTCTTCAATGGTTTGTATAGCCCGCGAGGAGTCAGCCATGTCAATAAAGAAAAATCTCTCTCTTCTGCCCGGCCTGCTGCTGCTGGGACTGCTGGTCGATCTCACCGGGTGCAGCCTGGCTTCAAGCCCCGCGCCCGCGCCAGGCAATACGCCGCGCGGCACACCGGACAGCGTGAGCATCCTCATCGACCAGCCAGGTCCCACCCAGCAAAAGCCCGTCGTGACCCTGACCGGCGCCAGGCTGGTGCAGCGGCTCTATAAGACGATCTATACCCTGTCAATCATGCCCGCATACCAGGCCTGCACAGCAGAGCGCGGGCCGCACTATACGCTGACGTTTCGCCAGGGAACCATAACGCTGGTGACCGTCATCGCCATGCGAGATGGCTGCCGCCCGGTCTCCATCGCGGGCGAGGGCTATGATCGCCAGGCAACGGCGGCTTTCTGGACCCAACTGGATCAGGCCATCTACGCGGCAACTCCCCCGGCTAATGTGCAGTGGTTCGCCATCCAGCGCCTGCTCCAGGCAGGCCAGTCACCTCAAACCACGCGCATTACAGCCGCCAGCACGGCACAACGCCTGTATCATGCCATCCTGGCGCTCCCCCTGGCGGGCCAGGGTGATATCTACGCGGATAGTTCGCCCACGTACCAGCTTGTCTTCCACGCGGCAGGCCAGGTGATTCCTTCCGTCGTCAGCCAGAAACTCGGCCTCATCTCTCTTGAGGGACACTACCAGTCGCGCGGCGGAACCTATACTATGAACGAAGCGTTCAAGCGCCTGCTGAAGGATATCCTGGCTGGAGCTGCCTTCGCGCCAGCGCGTCCCGATGCAGCCTTACTCACCGTCAATACGCCAAAGGGTCCCTTCCAGCAGGGCGGGATTGCCGACGCAGCGCTCGTACAGCAGCTCTACAAGAAGGTCTTCACCCTGCAACCGGCCCAGGCGCCTTCCAATTGTCCTTCGGACAAAGATAAAGTGGCCGGGGTAGGGACGTTCTACGACGTGAACTTCACACAGTGGGACCTGCCTATCCTCCAGGTCAGCGTCTACGAAGGGAGTTGCCGGCTCATAGAGATCAATTCGACCAGTCAGTTCTTGCAAGGGGACAAGGAGTTCTGGGATCTCATCCACCGCGCTGTCGGCCAGCGCTAAGATGTATCTCTTTCGAACCTATTCCCATCTGCTGTTACGCTCCTGTTCAAAAGGACAGGACCACCCTGGCAATAGGGACAATATATTTCTGTCAGAAAGATGAGATACTCTCCCAGGAGAAGCGAACGTTGGTGCTTCTCCTGGCAAAAAGTAGTGTGAAAATGTCTCAGTTAGTGTCTGATTCTCAGAGTCTTCGCCCTCTCTCGCCAGGTGCTCGCGCGGCTTCGCCGCGCGAAAAAGTAGTATGTGTTGTGGAAAATGCGCTAAGCGCATTTTCCACAACACATACTACTTCAGGCGAGCGCCGCAGGCGCGAGCAAGCGATCGTGATGGAAATCAGACACGCTCTCATATTGGGAAGTTATCAGGTGCAGAATGAGTAAGTTTACTGAAGCCGAGTTGGAGTATTTAAAGACGCAGCGGCTTGGACGACTGGCAACCGTGAACGCTCGTGGTGAGCCGCAAGTCGCGGCGGTCGGCTTTCGCTACAACCCTGAGTTCGATACCATTGATATCGGTGGACGTGACATCGCCAATACACAGAAATTTCGCAATATTGCCCGCAATGGTCTGGCGTCTTTGTTGGTAGACGACGTGCAGCCCCCGTGGAAGACGCGCAGCATCGAGATACGTGGGTATGCCCACGCTCTCCCCGAAGGTGGGCAGTCCATCGCACCCTACGGAAGTCCAGCATTGATACGCATCACCCCCAGGCGCATTATCTTCTGGGATGCGACCACCGATCCTCCTAAGGGTTCAAAGCGCAACGTGTAATAGAAGCAAGGTTCTCCATCCTTGCAGGGAAATGTGGTTTCCGTAGGGGCGGGGGTGGTGTTGGGTTGGGTGGGGGCCTTTATGGCCGCCCGCGTAGCCCTTGTCCCAGGAATCCTACAAGAAAAGAGCATATACAACGATGTCAAAACGCATGATCCATGCCATACGTGTGTACCAATATGGAGGTCCCGAACAGCTCAAACTGGAGCAGATCCCCTGCCCAGAACCGCAGCCGGGTGAAGTGCTGGTACGTGTGCATGCAACAGCAGTCCTGCCAGTAGAATGGAAAATCCGCCAGGGTCTTTTCCACGCCTTTCAACCGGCAGCGTTTCCCTACATCCCCGGCAGCGCTTTCGCTGGTGTAGTCGAGGAGGTTGGTCCTGGGGTCACAACCTTCCGGGGTCACAACCTTCCGATCAGGGCAAGCCGTCTTCGGTCGGAGCAGCCAGGGAACGTACGCCGAGTATACCACGGCTTCTGCAGAGGCTATCGCTCTCAAGCCAGCCTCGCTCGCTTTCGCTGAAGCGGCGGCAATCTCAGGAGGCGCAACGACCGCCTGGGAGGCGCTCTTTGACCGTGGCGGGCTGCAAGCCGGTCAGCGCGTTCTGATCCTGGGAGCTGCTGGTGGCGTTGGCTCGTTTGCCGTCCAGCTTGCCAGGTGGAAGGGGGCGCAGGTGATCGGGACCACTGGGACGGCCAATGTGGACTTTGTACGCTCCCTGGGCGCGGAAGTGGTAATTGATTACACCTCCACAGCGCTTGAGCAGGTCATCCGTGACGTGGATCTCGTAGTAGACGCGGTGGGTGCACAGGCCCTCGAAAGCTCGTGGCCAGTGGTGAAACGGGGAGGAACGCTGGTTTCCACAGCGGGGCAGCCATCGCAGGAGAAAGCGCATGAGCTTGGCATCCGCGCGCTGTTTTTCACTGGTTCCCGCCCCTCGAGCGAACGCTTGCAGGCCATCGCACAATTGATTGACGAGGGACAGCTCAAAGTCACGCTGGGCAGGATCTTCCCCTTGCGCGAGGCAAGCCTCGCCCACGCATTGAGCCAGAGCGGCCATGGGCGCGGGCGCATCATACTGCATATCGCTGACTAATCCGATTGTCATCCGGCTTTCCGCATCGTATAATAGTTATAGTTACCTGATTATATGCAAATAATGCACAGCTTTTCCGAAAGTGCAGCGGCAATGAAACACCCGGTGCATCAGCATTGTCCTTTTTACCACGCTATCTATGGACTGTTCTTGAGAGGCGAGAAGCCAGTTGCTCGAACAGCCATACCCTCCTCAATACTGCTCACTTGTAGTCCAGATGTTTGAAACGATTTCCAATTCAACCAGATCGTGTTTCGTAAGGTAGCGCATCCTTTAGAGATCAAGATAACCAGTGCTCTACTTTTAATTCATTCCGATCCTTTCTTACTCGTCCTTATTCCATCTGAACTAAAGGGAACAACACGATGACGATGAACGTCTTCCTCTCCTATGCCTACAAAGATGAGCCATGGCGAGACGAACTGGCAGCATACCTGAGTAATTTGCGTTGGCAGGGCATCATCAGCGACTGGCATGAGCGTAACATTAGCCTGGGACGCGAATGGTCGAGAGAAATCGACCCCGACCTGGACACAGCTCAGATCATTCTGCTGCTCGTGAGTCCCGATTTTGTACATTCCGAGTATTGCTACAGTCTTGAGATGAAACATGCCCTGCAAAAGCACGCGGCTCGCCAGGCTTGCGTCATCCCCATCATGCTGCGCCCTATCATCGATTGGGAGGATACTCCATTTACCGGGCTCCCAACTCTGCCCACCTACGGCACACCTGTCACTACCTGGCCCGACCGCCAGGAGGCGCTGTTCAACGTTGTTAAAGGCATCGAAGCGGCTGCCAGAGAGCCTGGAGCGGACGCTTTTCCCGGCTTGACAGGAGCAACAGATACCACAGGCGCGCCTCTCTGGAACGTCCCGTACCCGCGCAATCCCTTCTTCACCGGCTGCGAGCATATCCTCACCTACCTGCACGACATGCCGGTAATCAACAAAGCAATGGCCTCGACCCAACCACAGGTAATCAGTGGTCTTGATGGCAGCGGCAAGACGCAAATAGCCGTCGAATACGCGTATCGCTTTCGTGACGAATACACGGCTGTGCTGTGGGTAAATGCCGCTTCCCGCGAGATATTGGCCTCGGACTTCGCAAGCATTGCACACCTGTTGGACCAGCCTGAGAAGGACCAGCCAAATCAAAACATTGCCGCGAAAGCTGCCAGGCAGTGGCTGCAAACTGCTACAGGCTGGCTGCTGATCTTCGATAATGTCTCCGCTATGAACATGGTGCATGATTTCTTGCCCTCGGGAGCTAGAGGACACATCCTGATGCTATCTCATACACCGGTCCCGCGTACCTTCGCTCTGAACGTTGGGATACAAAAGATGGACCCTCCAGATCAGGCGCTGCTCCTCCTGCGTCGAGCAGGGATCATTCCTCCAGATGCTCCACTCGCAGCAGCTTCTGCTGCCAATCGCCTCAAGGCCGGCGAAATCGCAGCAGCCCTGCATGGTCTCCCGCTCGCGCTCGAGCTGGCCGGGGCATACATCGGCGAAGCGCAATGCGGCCTGGCTAGCTATCTCAACCTTTACAAGCTCGAAAAGATCACAGCGTTGAAACAGCGGGACCGGCCCATGCCTGATTACCTGGAAGCCGTTGCTGCTACCCTGGCGCTTTCTTTCAAAATGGTTGAACGCACCAACCCTGCTGCCGCCGAATTGTTGCGCCTGTGCGCCTTCCTCCATCCTGATGCCATTCCCGGAGATATTTTTACCGGCGGCGCTTGTAAGCTCAGTTCAATCCTTCAGCCTGTCGTGACGGACTGGTTCGAATTGCAAAAGGTGATACGAGAGCTGCGCAGGTATTCCCTTGTACAGCGCCATCTCAATCATTCTACCCTGACTCTCCACCGTCTAGTGCAGGCCGCGCTCAGGGACCGCATGGACAGCGAAATACAGCGCCAATGGGCCAGGCGAACTGTGCAGGCCGTAGAGCAGGCATTGCCATGCGCTGCGCCTGCAACCTGGCAGCGGCTCCAATCCTACTTTCCACATATGCAGATCTGTAGCGCATTGATTGAGCAGTGGAACATGGACTTTCCAGAGGCAGCAAGATTGCTAGAGCAAACCGGAGATTACCTACAAGGGCATGTACAGTATGAGCAGGCGGAGCCGCTGCTGCAGCGAGCTCTAACCATCAGAGAGAAACTACTGGGACCAGATCATCCTGACCTGGCTACATCTCTCAACAACCTGGCGTTGTTCTACGAGAAACAGGGTAAATACGCTCAAGCGGAGGCATTCTTCCAACGCACACTGGCGCTACGAGAGAAGGCGCTGGGGCCAGAACATGCTGATGTGGCTGCCATCCTCAACAATCTTGCCGTGATCTACCGCGACCAGGGGAAGCACACCCGGGCAGAAATGTTCTTCCAACGAGCACTGGCGCTTCGTAAAAAGCTGCTGGGGCCAGATCATCCAGGCGTGGCTACCGTTCTCAACAACCTGGCAACGCTCTACCGTGTGCAAGGGAAGTATGCGCAAGCCGAGACGCTCTTTCAGCGTGCCCTGGAGATTCGCCAACGAACACTGGGAGTTGACCATCCCGATGTAGCTCAAAGCTATAACGCGTTGGCCGGGCTTTACCGTGCGCAGGGGAAGTACGCGCAGGCAGAGCCCCTCTACCAGCAGGCCCTGGCAATCGATGAGCAGGTTCCAGGGCCAGTGCGCCCTGATCTTGCCACCACTCTCAACAACCTGGCTTTACTCTATCAAACTCTGGGGAAATATGCGCAGGCCGAACCTTTCTACTGGCGAGCGCTGGCCATCTACGAGCAGTTACTGGGGCCGGAGCATCCCTACGTGGCTAGCTGCCTGAGCAATCTTGCGCTGTTCTACAACGATCAAGGACTCTATAATCAGGTCGAGCCACTCCATCAACGTGCCCTGGCCATCTGTGAGAAGGTACTTGGGTCAGACCATCCCCAGGTGGCGATCAGCCTCAATAACCTGGCAACCTTTTATACTGCACAGGGAAAGCTTACGAAGGCCAGGCCGCTCTTTGAGAGAGCGCTGGCAATCGCCGAACGAACGCTCGGGCCTCATCACCCTGACCTCGCTCAGTTGCTGGAGAATTATGCCACCCTGTTGCAGAAGGTAAAGGAGACGAGCAAGGCAGTGGGGATGAAGGCACGGGCCAATGCGATACGAACCCGCTATGTACAGGAGAATCCAAGAAGCCAGGGAACATTCCTACAGTACAGGTGACATAAGACTGTTCCCTACATTTCCTTTTTTTATGCCGGGAAGCGTCGTTTCCTCGCTCACCTCCTCTCCCAGTGCAGCACCGACTCCAGCAACACTCTGGGGGCTGGCTTGAAATCCGTCCCCAACGTATAGGCTACGGGGATGAGCGCTGCCTGAGTCACCTTCTCATGCGGAGCTGCTGTTCATGACGAGGTGCATAACGCTTTCATGACACCCCCTCCTTATACTTGTACGAGAGAGGGCGAGGCACCTCAGTTGGGGAATGGCTCCAAACTCTGCCGTCCAGGCCTTTGCGTGAGAAAATGCCCTCAAGACATTCTTAACAGCTCCTATTTAGTGAGAGGAGAAACCTATGGCTACGCATATCATAAGTACGAAGAGCACTATGACTCAAGAGGAGAAAGATTATCTTTGGCCTCCTTTGCCGTTAGAGGCATGGAAGAAGACGTATGAGACGCTGCACATGTGGACGCAGGTAGTGGGGAAGGTGAAGTTGGAGTTGTGCCCGTTTCTCAACCAGTGGTGGGAAGTGGGCTTCTCGGTGACTGCACGGGGTTTGACGACGTCTCTCATCCCTGCTCCTACGGGTGCCTTCCAGGTCACGTTTGATTTCATCAATCACAATCTTTCTCTATTTACCAGCGATGGAAAGAGGAAAAATCTGGCGCTGATGCCGCGTTCGGTTGCTGACTTTTATCAGCATTTCATGACGGCGCTGAACGCGCTGGGCATCGAGGTTAAGATCAACACGACGCCCAGTGAGGTGGAGAATCCTATTCCTTTTGAGCAGGATCATACCCATAATTCATATGATCCCGAATACGTCAATCGTTGGTGGCGCATCCTGGTACAGGTCAATAAGGTGTTCCAGCACTATCGCTCCTATTTTATAGGCAAGAGTAGTCCTGTTCTCTTCTATTGGGGTACGTTCGACCTGGCAGAATCGCGCTATTCAGAGAAGCGTGTTACCCCTCCACCGGGGGCTGATCGCATCGTGCGTCTGTCCGAGACCCAGGAGGTGATCGAATCCGGGTTCTGGCCGGGCAGTGGGAAAGTGCGGGCACCCGCGTTCTTCTCCTACACCTATCCCAACCCGGCCGGGTTGGAAAATGCCTTGATTCATCCCAACGCGGCCCATTACAATGCAGACCTGGGCGAGTTCATCTTGCTCTACGATGATGTTCGCCAGGCAACTTCACCGGAGCAGACGCTGCTGGAATTCTTCCAGAGCACCTATGAAACCAGCGCCACCCTGGCCCATTGGAATCGCCAGGAGCTTGAACAGCAGCCTCCAAATTTATAGGCCCTCCCCACGCCGCTGCACCGCCCTCGCCTCTACGGGGGAACTCCGTGAGAAAAGAACTTTTTTAAATCGCCACGACGCATGCATACGAGGTTTGATATGCGGGAGCCAGGTGTGCTAAGATTCGCGCAGGAAGTACACCATAGTAACAAAGGAAATAATCGCGGATTCGAGGAGTGATCTATGACCCAGGAAAAACAGGAGACACGCGCAGAAGAGGTTGCCCGCGTTCGTAGTTATCTGGCAAGTCAGGCCATGCGTCGTACCCCGCAGCAGCTCATCGAAACGCTGCGCGAGGCCCATCACCAGTTACTGGCAGCAACCGCTGCTATCCCTGACGCCGCCTTTCACACAACTCCACAAGAGGGGGAATGGTCTGCGGCGGATGTCCTGGCGCATGTTCGTACCATTGCAGCTTTGGAAGAACAGTCGATCTGCGGCGTTATTGAGCGTGGTGAGCAGCCGCCCAGTGTGGATGATGCGCTTGAACAGGCTCCGACCAATGCCACACGAGAGCAATTGCTGGCAGATATCGACGTACTGCGTGAACGCTTGATGGCTGTCGTGTCTCAGGCAGACCCCCAGGCTCACCTCGACATCGTCTGGGGACATAATGAGTTCGGCAACATGAACTGGCGCGAGTGGCTGCTATTCGCGCGTGTCCATACGCTTGATCACGCTCGTCAAATACAAGCCATCTCAGCCGCATTGACGCCAACGCAACAGTCATAGAGGAGACAGAGCCGATGAAGCTGGCAATACACTTTGGGGTCTCTACCTATACCTCCTCTAACGAAGACTGGAAGTCGGCAATCGCCTACGCAGTCGAAGCTGAGCGTTTAGGGGTAGACTCTGCCTGGACTGCGGAAACGTGGGGCTATGATGGGGCGACGCCTTTAGCCTATCTTGCAGCGCAGACCACCAGGATACGGCTTGGGGCGGGCATTTTGCAGGTTGGCACTCGTACTCCTGCCCTGACGGCGATGACGGCCATGGCCCTGGCATCCCTCTCTGGAGATCGCTTTATCCTTGGGTTGGGTGTCAGTGGACCACAGGTGATCGAAGGGTGGCATGGTGTGCCCTTTGCCCGGCCGCTCCAGCGCCTGCGGGAGACGGTTGAGATTGTGCGCAGGGTCACACGTGGTGAGCGCCTGGTGTATGACGGGGAAATATACACCGTGCCCCTGCCTGGAGGTGAGGGTAAAGCCCTGACCTCCAGCGTCCCACCGCGACCGCACCTGCCTGTTTACCTGGCAACCCTGGGTCCCAAAAGCCTAGAACTCACCGGTGCGCTGGCCGACGGCTGGCTCGGCACCTCCTTCATGCCTGAACATGCCTCCCTGTTTTTCGCTCCCATCGCTGCCGGGGCGGCACAAGCAGGTCGCACCCTCGCCGACCTTGATCTGCAGGTCGCAGCCGGAGTGGTGGCGTTCTCTGACGATGTTGAGCGTCTGATCGCCCCGCGTAAGCCAGGTCTCGCGTTCACACTCGGGGCCATGGGATCGCGGCAGCATAATTTTTACAACGAGGTGTTTCAACGCAGCGGCTATGCAGATGTGGCGCTTGAGGTGCAAGACCTCTGGTTCAAGAAGCAGCGCGAGGCGGCTGTGGCGCGTATCCCGGATGAACTGGTCCTCAAGACCAACCTCATCGGCACCGAAGAGATGGTACGTGAGCGCCTGCGCGCCCACCGGCATGCAGGAGTGAACACCTTGCAGGTGCTTCCTGACGGGGAAACGCTCGATGAGCGGCTGGCAACACTGGCGCGGCTGGTCGAGCTGGTGAAAGAGATCAACGCTGAGTCTTGAGATGTTTCAAAAAATAAATGTTTGGCTTCGTGTCGGAGCCTGTGTTACGCTTCAGAAAAGTCCATCAAAATCAGATTGCATGAAGGCACATGAAAGTATGGAAAAAGCCCCACGCATTACAATCCGAACGGTTCAAATACAAGATATTTCTTTCCTTTGGGATATGCTGTATGAAGCAGCAGCAGTTGCTGAAGGCATGCGTGCTTTAGGTAGGGAGAAAGCCCTCTTGCTTCCTGTGAATCGGAAATACGTTGAAGGATGGGGACGCCCTGGAGATGCTGGAGTCATTGCTGTAGACCAAACGGAACGACCTCTCGGCGCTGCCTGGTATCGTCTCTATCCCAATGAAGCCCCTGGGTACGGATTTATCTCACCAACGATCCCAGAGCTTACCATTGGAGTATGCGTTGATGCCCGTGGTCAAGGAATCGGGAGCGCACTGCTTCAAGCACTCATAGCGTTGGCTCAAAGCCAGGGATACGCCGCACTCAGCCTCTCTGTGGATCGCAACAACCCTGCACTGCATTTGTATGAACGTTTTGGCTTTCGCGATGCAGGGGTCTCGGACTCGGAAGATACATCAGTAACCATGAGCAAGCAACTGAATGAACAGGAAAGAAGTTGACATCGTCCTCTCGATGTAAATGTTGCTTGTGGTTCTGACTCGCTATTTCCTAAACCTATAAAAACTCATTAAGGGGGGATCCCGTGGGCACAATTGGCACCTCTCATTAGCCAATGAGTACTACTATTATTGACCGTTAGCAGGGTAATACTGCTTGCTTGTTGAATTTCTGGAGGCTCTTGGATAGACTTGTTCAGTAGGGCAGGATTCGTACGTACATAGCACCTGAATTGAACATTGCCCTAGCAAGGAGGAGACTCATGGCTGCTTTCGACCAGGAAAAAAGGCAACAGGAAGGGCCGTGGTCTCATCCCGTTTTCGGCTATCTGGCGGCGTTCCTCTTGCCATTCGCGGCGGTAAAGGCGATGGCCCTGCTGGTTCAGGGCTTTCCTTCGTTTCGCTTTCAAGGGGTGCTGGTCATTCTGGTTGTCTTGTTAGTCGCGCTCAACTGGGGCCTGGGTCCCAGTGTGATAGCCACCTTCGTCGGGACTGCCCTGCTGCTGTTTCTGCCCCTGTCCCCCCTTTTCTCGCCGGGAGTGGTACATCCAGCGGATGTGCTTGGTGTGTGCTTGTACCTGGGAGCTGGGCTCACGGTCAGCGTCTTGACCAGCCACATGCAGCGAGCACGCCGTCATGCGGATGTGGTCTTGCGTGATGTCACGCAGCAGCGCCAGCTCGAACAGCGTACCCGCACCTTGTTGCACACCTTGCTCACCATGGCAGAGGCACTCGTGCAGGCACCGGATACTGGCAAGGCTGGAAACCAACAGCCATCCCTCCCCACGCGTGAGGTGGCACAGCATCTCGGCGAACTGACACGCAACGTGCTGGACTGCCAGGCCGCCACGATCATCGCGTTGGAGCCAAACACCGACCGTATGTCTCCCGTCGCATCGAGTGGGTTCTCCCCGCACCAGGAACGCCTCTTTTGGACGACCATCCCTGGAAAGCGCCTGAGCGAAAGGCTCTCTGATCCCGCCCTTTTCGCTCGTCTGCAAGCTGGTCGCATGCTCCTCCTCGACCTGACGCAGCCACCCTGGCGTGAGCAGGCTGAACCCTATGGAGTGCACTCGGCTCACGTCGTGCCCATACGCCTGCGTGGCCAACTCGTAGGGACACTGACCTTGCACTTTCGGGAGGCATCGCCTGACTACTCTGCTGAAGAGGTGGCACTGGCCGAAGCGGTGGCCAAACTCGCGGCCCTGGTGGTGGAACGGGAGCGGCTGCTGCACGAGCGGGCCGAGGCGCAGGCCCACGTCCTGGCTCTGGCGACGACCGATCCGGTCACTGCGTTACCCAACCATCGTGCTCTGATTGCCCGGCTCGACCAGGAACTGGAACGGGCTCAACAGTACCACCGCTCCTGCTCCATCTTGTTCCTTGATCTGGACCATTTCAAAGCGCTCAATGATGGTTATGGTCATGCGGCTGGCGATGCGGCACTGAGCGAGCTTGCTGGCCTGGTGCAGGCGCAGTTGCGCGGCATGGATACGGTTGGACGATGGGGAGGAGAGGAATTCGTGGCGATTCTGCCGGAGAGGAATGCCGGCGAAGCCCTGCAAGTAGCGGAGGAAGTGCGTGCCGCAGTGGCCGCCCACATCTTCAGCGTGGGAGGAGGCATCTATCTGACCTGTTCGAGTGGGATGGCGAACTATCCCACGGATGCCCAGGAGCGAGAAGGACTCATCAGCGCTGCTGATCATGCCATGTATGGGGCCAAGTGTTTTGGACGCAACCAGGTGCGGGCGGCCAACGATCCTGCGGTGCATGCGCTGCGTACGGCGGGCCAGACAGAGGGAGGGCGAGAAGAAGCCGCGCTGATGGGTATGGTGGAAGCTCTGGCAACCCTGGTGGAGGTACGGGATATGGCGACTGGCCACCATGCCCATCAGGTCGCTGACCTCGCGCTCCAGCTGGCCCTGGCTATGGGCTTACCCGTCTCGGAAGCCCAGATGATTGCGCTGGCGGGTCGTTTGCATGATGTCGGCAAGGTCTCCATCCCCGATGCAGTGCTCCAGAAACCCGGTGGTCTGAGCGCCGAGGAGTGGGGACTGGTGCGGACTCATCCGGTGGTCGGAGCAGACGTCGTCGGCCATATCCCGGCGTTGCGGCCCCTGGTTCCTCTGATTCGTGCGCACCACGAACGCTGGGATGGCCAGGGCTATCCCGACCATCTGGTGGGAGTGGCGATTCCCTTTGGGGCGCGCCTGCTGATGGCTGTGGATGCCTATCTGGCTATGACGGTGGATCGGCCTTATCAAAAAGCACGTGTACCATCGGTCGCCCTGGCGGAACTGCGTCGCGGTGCGGGGTCGCAGTTTGATCCCCAGGTGGTGGCGGCCCTGGAGCAGGTGCTGCTAGTGAATCCCTTGCCAGGTCCTGTGGCATTACGCGCCCCCTTGTAATAGCCAACAGAACGGATCCGGCGTGGAAGGGCGTAGGTCGTCGTCGCGCCTGATCCTCCCAGTAGGGCACGTAACTACCCAGAGAAAAACTCCGTCAACACCGGCGCCAGAACGTCCAGGTCTACATCGTGCGTCTGACCTTCCAGGGTGCGGACCTGCGCATTCGGGATCGCTTTGCCGAGTGCCTGGGCTGTGTCATACATGAACGCGTAACTTGCTCCGCCATTCATGACGAGTGTAGGTGCGGTTACGAGGGCTGCCCGTCCGGCGGGTACTGAGGCATCTTCACCCAGGATGGCGGCATGGTCATAAGCAAGCGTCGGCGCTATAGCCTCGAGCATTGGCCATGCTGGTGAATGCCGCATTGCTTCGATCTGGTCGGCTGGCGTCCCAACCAGTCCCATAAACAGCGCCACGGCATCACCCCGGCGATCTGCTGCCAAAGCTTCAGTCAGTTGTTTGATGTATTGCTTCCATGCCCGTTGGGCCCCAGCATCATCATTGTAAGGAACCTCGTACATGGCAAGCTTCTTGACTTTATTGCCGAGCCTTAAGGCCGCTTCCAGGGCAAGGGCAGCTCCGGAGGAATGGCCATACAGGGATGCCTGCCCGCCGGCTTCGTCGATGAGCGCCTCGATATCCTCAATCTCACGCGCGACGGCATAGGGCCTGGTATCGCCACTATCGCCGCGGCCACGCCGGTCATAGTTATAGACTGTAAAGCTGCGCGCAAGAAGTTTGGCAAGTTCCGGTCCAGACCAGAAGGACCGTGAACACATGGCCCCCGCTACCAGGATGACTGCCGGCCCATGGCCTATTTTGTCGTAAACAATCCTGGTTCCGTCTTTTGAAGTCACTGTAGATGGTATGGTTTCCATATAATCTCCTGTTTATTTGCCCGCTGTCAGGCCTCGTCTACCTCTTTCACTATTCCTCTAGCTTAACACGCTCATACCGGAAAAACTTCTTCTAACTTGCTCTTCTTGACTGGCAGCCAGAAAAACCCGCCTCGATGGAAGTATAGGACAGGCACCGCTGCCAAACCGTTGCTTCGAGCCGTTCCTCAGGTATGTTATTATAATCAACAAGAAAGAGACCCGTTAGGCCTGTACGTAGGTTCTGTGGGGGAGGGGATTTTGTGGACACTGTCCAGGGGACAGTGTGGCCCACTCTCGTCCATCACCCCAAAGGATGCAGAGCCATGTGGCCTCCCCGTTTGCACAGAGGATCATATCTACTTTAAGATAAAGATATGACTTCACGTCTGTTCGCGCATGGACACAGAAGAGATGAACGCGTGCAAGAGATCGACCTTTCAGCGGGAATGATCGAGTACGAGGATACAGGCGGCAGCGACCCTGTCGTCGTCCTGCTGCACGGATTAGCCATGGATGGCTCGGTGTGGCGTCACGTCGTGCGCGAGTTGCGCGCCGATCACCGCTGTGTGATCCCGACGCTGCCCCTGGGCAGCCACCGGCAACCGATGCGAGCGGACGCTGATCTCTCGCCACATGGCATCGCCAGGCTTCAGGCCGAGTTTCTGGAAGCCCTGGACCTGCGCGAGGTGACCCTGGTGGGCAACGACACGGGCCATTTTCAGTTCACCGCAGGCTTGTATCCTGAGCACATCGCGCGATTGGTACTCACGCCCTGCGAAGCCTTTGAGAACTTCCCACCCGGTCTGCCTGGACGGACCGCAGAGATTGGCATCAAGATGCCAGGTGGCACCTTTATTGTGCGCGAAGATGCGGCATTCGGTGCGCAACTGGCTCAAACGCTGGATGGCCGAAGGAATAGCGGGGTTGCGCGATCGGCCTGGCAGCCTGGGGCAATCCTACTCGATGTGGACGCGAAAGCTCCTGGCCGATGAGATGGCGGAGCAGACGGGAATTCGCGTGGGATATGAAACGGCCCCTCAGGTGCTCAAAGGAGGCGAGATTGTACTCAGTCGGCCCCAGCACACCATCAGCAGCCCAGACCCGGAGTACAAAGTAAACAAAAGACGATCGAAGAGGCGCGTGAGAGCTTAAAAGCGGGAGAAGTGTGTTATTACGCAGACGAGTTCAATTGCTTGACCTGGTGGTCACTGCTGCGTTCTTTGTGGTTTTCTCGGTTGTTGGAACTATCCTGTTCACGCGCTCTGAACGGTACCGGTAGGGCGAGATAGCAAGTAGGGAGCCTGGCAGCCGCAAGGGGAGCCCCTACTATACCACGCTGAGAGCGCCTCTGGCGCTGTATAGTAGGGGCATGGCTTGCCCATGTCAGGCCAACTCACCAGGCAAAAATGTGAACTGCACCCATACATGGTTATTATTCATACAAGGCTGCAGGCTCGAGGTAGCCCAGTTCTTCTAATGTGCCGAGAATGCGGTCGGTGCATTCTGCGATGGTCTGTTTGTCGGTCTCAAGGACGAGTTCGGGCGACTCCGGCTCCTCGTAGGGGTTGTTGACGCCGGTGAGATCGGGAATTTTGCCAGCGTCGGCGAGTTTGTAGAGGCCCTTGAGGTCGCGCTGGCGGCAGACCTCGACGGGACACTTGACGTAGACCTCGACGAAATTGCCGATTTCCTGGCGCGCCCAGGCGCGTGTTTCTCTGTAGGGGGAGATAGCGGCGGCGATGCTGATCACGCCATTGCGCGTGAGGAGTGCGCATACGAAGGCGATACGCTTGATGTTGGTATCGCGGTCTGCGCGGCTGAAGCCGAGGCCTTTGCTCAAGTGGGTGCGTACGACATCGCCATCCAACACCTCCAAGCTGCGTCCACGGGCTCTCAGGCGTTGTTCTACGGCTTGAGCAAGGGTGCTCTTACCGGCGCTGGGGAGGCCTGTGAACCAGATGGTTACGCCTTTCTGTATCATGCAGGTTGGTTCTCGTTTCTAGGGATGTTGTGTTTTAATTATGGCACAGAATTGTTGTGTTGTGGTGGATGGAGGGTGTGAGGCTAAAGCGTCCCCTAATCCTTACGAAAAGCGTTACGAATCGTCAACATCGCGCACGACGCGATGTTCTGGTTGGCGCAGCCAGAGTGAGATATGGGCGGGCTGCATCGTCTCCCGGGCTACGGTGACCAGGCGTGCGCTCAACTGGTTTACGTCCACTTCACTGCGCAGTGTCGTGCTGAACGTTTCCACAGTCTTGGCAGCATCATACTTGCGGCGATAGAAGCGGCGGTCGATGATCTCCTGCGTGCGCCGTCGCAGAGGATGGAAGAGGGACGCAATCACCAGTGTAGAAATGACCGTCACTGGCGCTGATTGTGGTTGGCCGGTGAGGATATGAAAAAGTTGCTGCAGCAGCACCACGAGGCCCAGGTAGATACAAGCGAGTGTGATCGTGAATGTCCCGTAGACCAGCGTGCGGTTGATGAGGACATCGATATCCCACAAGCGGTAGCGCAGGATTGCGACGCCAAAGCACAGTGGAGCAAAGAGGAAGATGATGCTGAATAGTTGTTTGCTATCTAGCGGGCGGGTGTGCGATACTAAATTAAGAGAGCAGGTGAAGATGAGAAGAAGGCGAGGTAGGGTATTGCCATGAAGCGCGTTGTTGGTATTTCCGAAATTGTGCTGTGGACGGGTGACAAGGAGCGTGCGCTGCGTTTTTATCGCGACCTGATCGGGTTGGAGGTTATTTCACCGCCTACGCTGCCCAATGTATTTCTCAGGGTTGGCGAGGGCAATGCTGGCATCCCACAGATGATCGTGCTTGTGCCCAAGACGGAGGCGGTCAGGGCTCAACCGTCCGGCTACCAGCTCCACCATATGGCGCTGGAATTGCCCGAGGAGGCGTTCGAGGCTCAGCACGCGGCACTGGTGGCGGCCGGCTACCAGCCCCGAGATGGTAAGCACCCGGTCCTGGCGAGTCGAACGATGTATGTTGATGATCCCGATGGGAATGAGGTGGAGTTTATTTGCCGGGCTCCAGCATAGTACGGGTGGTTCCATCTCATTCTCCCGATATTTGCCCCTATGAGAAATTGGTACGCAGACAGGCTGTCCAGGGAGGGCGTATGGACGAATTCAGTGCGCTTGCGCGTGGAGCGATTGCCGAAGACGAAGACTGGGAGAGAGCGCTGCAGAAAGTACTTGAGCAGGCGTGCGACATTACTGCTGACGTGGCGTTCTTGTTTGCAAGCGAGGCCTACGCGGAGCATTTTTCCGAGATGGTGCGCCGGGTGCGCAGAGAAACGGGGGCAGCGGCGCTGGTTGGCTGCTCCGGTCAGGGTATAATCGGGTCCGCCCAGGAGCTGGAAGGTGTGCCGGCCCTGTCGCTATTGACGCTGGCCCTGCCCGGGACGAAGCTTCACGCGGTACATTTCACGCAGGAGATGATCGAGGATTGCGATTCCCCGCATGCCTGGCACGAGCAACTGGAGGTCACACCTGACGAAGTGAATGCCTGGTTGATCTTCGCGGACCCTTTTCAGATGGACACTGAGAGATTGATTGATGGGCTGGCGGAGGCGTACCCTGGCCGACCGATGCTGGGTGGGCTGGCTTCGGGCGATACGGCGGAGCGACGCACGTTTATTTTCCTGAATGATGATGTCTTCGACGAGGGCGGCGTGGGACTGGCGATAGGCGGCGCGTACACTATACTGCCGCTGGTTTCGCAGGGATGCGAGCCGATCGGTGAGCCATGGACGATTACGAAGGTACGCGGCAATCTGATCGAGACTATATCGAACCGCCCGGCCTATGACCTGTTGATTGAGACGCTGCAAGATCTTCCCGCCGAGATGCAGCGGCGCGCACGCTACAACCTGCTGGTGGGGCTGGCTGCCGACGAGTATCGCGATAGCTTTCCG
>WNFM01186332.1_pt1 | contig 18678 bp, 16 predicted proteins | sample 5400271 | NCBI WGS metagenome assembly WNFM01 (sample SAMN13153352, study PRJNA577476) | soil metagenome | isolation source: 60 cm saprolite on Douglas fir-dominated hillslope | place: USA:California | collected 2013-09-17 | reverse complement strand
CCCGCGTTCCGCCGGCCGATCGAGGGCGCGTACGCGCGGCGCCTGCTCCACCGCGACCCCTCAGGTCACTACACGATGGTCGTCATGACCTGGGCACCCGGACAAAAGACCGCGCTGCACGATCACGCGGGGATCTGGTGCGTGGAGTGCGTCGTGGACGGGAACATGGAAGTCGCGCAGTACGATCTGACGTCGAAGACCGGCGGCGTCTACCGCTTCGAACAGCGCACCCACGTCGTCGCCGGGCGCGGCTCCGCGGGCTGCCTCATTCCGCCGTTCGAGTACCACACCCTGGGGAACGCCGCCGGGACGCCGTCGGTGACGCTGCACGTCTACGGCGGCGAAATGGATCATTGCCACGTCTTCGAGCCGTCAGGCGACGGCTCGTATCGACGGGTGCGCAAAGAGCTGGCGTATCACGAGTAGCCAGCTACCAGTTACCGGCTACCGGCTACCGGCTACCAGAAGAAGACGTGCCGGAAGCTGGAAACTGGAAACTGGACACTGGAAACTGGAAGCTGGAAGCTGGTTACTTCCCATCTGACAGGTTTTTCGGCGAGCGTTTGTTGAGCAGGTCGATCATGGGCTTCGCCGCCGACGGTACGGCGACGGTGCCCTTGACGATGTCGCGCGCCGCCAACGGGCTCCCATAGACCAGCGTGTTCGCGTCGTTGTCCGGCCGGAGCGTCGTGCCTTCGAGTGAGACGCCGGCGAACAGCCCGCGTGCGCGCGAATAGCTCAGCATCTCGGCCCGCATCGCGACGTCGGTCGCCGCCGCCGCCGAGCGCCCCTTCGGTCCGGCCGCCGCGGTGGCGTCCGCGCCGAGCTTCACCTTGCTGCTCAGCACGGAGGTCGCCCCGCGATCGTTCATTACCAGCAGCACGAAGTCCGTCGACTGCCCGCCAAGCTGGAAGCCGACGCTTCCGCCTTCGAGCGCCATCAACGTCGGCGCGCTCCACGGTCCCGTGAAGTCCTCCCCGGTGCGACACGTCATCGCGCCGCGACCGTAGCTGCCGCCGACGCCCATCGCGAACTTTTTCACTCCCGGAAACACGACGACGCACTCCGCCTTGTCGAGCAGGTCCTTCGGGATGTCGTCGGGGATGTCGATGATTTCCTTCAGCACGGTCGCGCACTCCCGCAGGCGGTCTTCTTCCTTGCCCTGCGCGCCCAGGCCGACGCTCAATCCGAGCAGAACGATCACGAGCTTCTTCATGAAATGAGTCTAACAGCGTAGGGGCGGTTCGCGAACCGCCCCTACGACTGACCGCCTGCGTGGAGCTTCAGGACGGAATACAACGTCGACATGATCGGCGTCGGGACGCCCCGCGCGGCGCCGCGGCGGACGACGGTTCCCTGCAGAGCTTCGACCTCGATACGCTTGCCGGCCTGCAGGTCGATGAGCAGCGACGAACGCATCGTGCCCGGAATGGCGTCGATGTACGGGACGATCCGATCGACGACGTCGGCGGCGACGGGGATGCCTTCGGCCCGCGCGACGGCTTCAATCTCGCGGCAGCCCGACAGGAATTGGGCCTTCGTGACCGGATCGCTCCAGACCGGGCCGATCGGCAGGCGCGCGGCGCCGGTGAAGCCCGCAAGCGAGGCGAGGAACACGAACTTCTCCCAGATCGGCACCCGGCCGTCCGCCTCGGCGTAGGACTGGATATCCGCGCCTGACAGCGCCTCGTGGATCCTCTGCACCCGGTCGCTCAGCCGAGGCAGTTCACCAAAGACTTCGCCGAAGACGATCCGGCGGTGCGTGCCGGTCTGCACGATGAGGCCCGGCGCTTCGAGCGCGGTCGCGATATAGGTCGAGCCGCCGAGCGTGCGCGCCTCGCCCGCGGCCGCCGCCACTTCGCCCGGACTGTCCACGCCGTTCTGGACGGTGAGGACGACCGTCGAGTCGCCGAGCATCGGTCCGATGAGCGGCAGCGCCGTCGGGTTGTCGTAGGTCTTGACGGCGAACAGCACGAGATCGACCGGGCCGACCTTCGACGTGTCGTCCTCGGCGCGGCCGCGCGCCACGAAATCGCCCAGCGCCGGGCTCTTGATTTCGAGGCCGCGCGCGCGAATGGCGGCCAGGTGCGCGCCGCGCGCAATGAACGTCACGTCGTGGCCCGCCCGCGCAAGCCGCGCGCCGTAGTATCCGCCCACGGCCCCCGATCCCAGAATCGCTATTCGCATGTCAGGACACTCTCCGCTGGAAGTACCAATACACCGGAAGCCCCAGCGCCAGCAGGCCCAGCCCCGCAAAGGACTCCTTCGGACGCTCCACGAGCGTATTCAGCACGAACGCCGTCGAGGCGAGGATGAACACGGCCGGAACGAAGGGATAGCCCCACACGCGATACGGCCGCGGATGGTCGGGGCGCGTGCGCCGCAGCCGGAAGAGGCCGATCGCGCCGACCATGTGCAACAGGATCGAGGAGAACATCACGTAGGTGAACAGCTGCTCGTAGGTGCCGGAGACGGCGAGCACCGCGGACCACGCCGACAACGCCACGATCGCGATGTGCGGCGTGCGATAGCGCTCGTGGACCTTCGCGGCCGCCGGCAGGAACACGCCGTCGCGCGCCATCGCGAACAGCAGCCGCGCCCCGGCGAGAATCGCCGCCGCGTCGCAGCCGAACGTCGACACGATGACCGTCAGCGCCACGAGCCGGGCGCCGTTGACGCCGGCGAACGCCGTCGCCGCCCGCTCCGCGACGCGGCTCACACCTGTGAGCTCGGACATCGGCAGGGCGTAGAAGTACGACACGTTCACCACCACGTAGATCAACGTCAACAGCGAGATGCCGATGAGGAGCGCGCGCGGCAGATCGCGCTGCGGCTGCTTCATCTCGCCCGCAATCCACGTGACGCAGTACCAGGCGTCGTTGGTCCAGAGGACCGCAATCATCGCGATGCCGAACCCCGCGAGCGGACGCGACAGGTCGGGCGGTACCACCGGCACCCAGGCCGGGGTCGTCTGTGACGCCACGAGCGCGAGGACGGGCAGCGCCGCAAGCCCTATCACCTTCGCGATGGTGAGCACCACGTTGACGAGGTTCCCGCTCTTGACCCCGACGTAGTTAATCGCGGCGAGCGTGGCAATCGCCATGACGGCGACGATCTGCGCCGCCGACACCGTCCAGGTCCCGGCGGGCGTGGCGACCGACCAGAGCACGCGCGCGGTCGACAGGGCCGGCACGAAGTAGCTGACGTAATCGGAGAACCCCACCGCGACGGCCGCGATGCCGCCGCTGAAGAACACCAGCAGGGCGGCCCATCCATAGAGGAAGGCGATCAGCGGTCCAAACGCCTCGCGCAGGTAGACGTACACCCCGCCCGACCGGGGGTACATCGAGCCCATCTCGGCATACGTCAGCCCGCCGGTCAGCGCGATCACTCCCCCCGCGACCCAGGCGGCGATGATGAGCGTGGCGGACGGCAGCGCCGCCGCCATCACCCCTGTCGTCATGAAAATTCCCGACCCGATGACGCTGCCGAGGACGAACAGAATGCCGGACCCGAGACCCAGGGCCCGCACGAGCCCCTCGTCAGGCGGGAGATCGGCGGAGCGGGTCACGGGAGCGGACACGGGGCGGAACTTTAGCACGCGGAGTCACGTCTCCCCGGTGATAGAATCCGCCGAGTCGCCATGGCCGCGCGCCTTGCCACCTTCCTCGTCGTCGCGATCGTGGCGGGCACGCTCATCGCCGGGCTGATCGTCGGGGCCCAGCGGGCCGACGACAGCGGCCCGGTCGATCTCATCATCCACAACGCCCGGGTCTACGTGGCCGACGATCTCGGGACGATCGCCGACGCCGTCGCCATCCGCGGCAACAAGATTCTGAAGGTGGGCGGGGAGCGCGAGATCATGCGCTCCCGCCGCCCGCAGACGACGGTCATCGACGCGAAGGGGGCGGCCGTCCTGCCGGGTTTCGACGACGCGCACGTGTCGCTCGTCGCGGGAGGCCTGGCGCGCGACGGCGTCCAGTTGTTCGGCGCGACCACGCTCGAAGATCTCCAACAGCGGGTCGCGACATGGGCGGAGGCGCACCCGGACGCCGCGTGGGTCACCGGCACCGGCTGGTCGTACGACGTCTTCGCCGACCTGCCGGCCCGCGCGCAGCTCGACGCGGCCGTCCGCGACCGGCCCGTCCAGTTGCTCTCCCTGGACGGCCAGGCGCTCTGGTTGAACAGCACGGCGCTCGAGGCGGCGCGCATCACGAAGCGCACGCCGGACCCGAAGCACGGCGTGATCGTCCGCGACCGCCGCGGCGATCCGACGGGCCTGCTGAAGGGCGCCGCGATGACGCTGGCCGAGCGGGCGCTCCCGAAGCCGACGCGCGAGGAGCGCGCGAAGGCGCTGCAGCTCGCGATACGCGACGCGCAACAGCGCGGCATCACGAGCGTCCAGGACCTGGGCGCGGCGCCAGGCGATCTCGACCTCTATGACGCCGCGCGCGACGCGGGCACGCTGGGATTGCGCGTCTACGCCGCGGTCCCCGCGGGCCGGACGACGCCGGACGACCTCGACGCGATCGCGAAGCGATATCCCGACGATCCCCTTCTGAAGACGGGGCTCGCGTCGATCGCGCTCGACGGCTCCGTCGAGTCGCAGACGGCGGCCATGCTCGAGCCGTACGCGCCAAAGGGCGCCGGCGACGGCGACTTGCGGATGTCGGGCGCGGATTTGTCGAAGCTCGTGGCGATGCTCGACGCGCGCGGCTGGCAGATCGCGGTCGACGCCGGCGGCGATCGCGGCGTACGCCTGGCCCTCGACGCCTACGGAGCCGTCGCGAAGAACGCGCAGGCCGTCAGGGCGCCGCGCCACCGGATCGAGAACGTGACGACCATCGATACCGAAGACATGCCCCGTTTCGGCGCGCTCGGGGTCATCGCGGCGATGCTGCCCCTGCGCGCGACGGGCGGCCTGAACTGGTCGAAGACGATGGGGCCCGAGCGCGCACCGCTCGGCTGGCCCACCAGGAGCCTGAGCGCCGCGGGTGTGTACCTCACGTTCGGCACGGACTGGCCCACGCTGCCGCTGGATCCGCTGGCGGGCCTGCGGGCGGCCGTCACGCGTCCGGAGCTTCAGGCGCCGGAGCAACTGACGTTGAAGTCCGCGATCAACGCGTGGACCTCCGGCGCGGCCTGGGCGTCCTTCGACGAGCATCGCAAGGGCACGATCAAACCGGACATGCTGGCCGACATCGTGATCCTCTCGACCGACATCTTCGGAGGCCCCGCGAAGCTCGCCGCCGCGGATGTCGTGATGACGATCTTCGACGGCAAGGTCGTCTACCGGCGTCCGTCCTGAGCTCCCTTCCGCGCTAAAGGCGGAAGGTCCTTCAGGCGGAAGAGTCAGTGCCTGTCGTTGGCGCGAACCACCGAGCCACCTTTCATCACGAAGCGTACCTGTCGCAGCGACGCGATGTCGCGCGCCGGATCGCCATCGACGGCGACGAGGTCCGCGAGGAAGCCCTCCTTGACCGACCCGATCCGGTTTTCCATGTGGAGGACGCGCGCGGCGACGGACGTTGCGCTCCTGAGGGCGTCGACGGCCGGCATCCCGTAGTCGACCATCAACTCGAGCTCGCGTGCGTTCTCGCCGTGGGTGAAGACGCCCACGTCGCTGCCGCTGAGGATGGTGACGCCCGCGTCCAGCGCGGCCTTGAAGCTCGCGCGCTTGCGGGTGATGCCCGCGGGCTCGGGCCCCTCGCCCTTCTTCCACCCCGCGTATTGCGTCGTCGCGTCGCCGGCGGCCAGCGTCGGGCACAGCGCGACGTTGTGCTCCTTCATCAGCGTGAAGACCTCCGGCGTCCCGGAGTCGCCGTGCTCGATCGTCTCGACGCCGCCGAGGATCGCGCGCTTCATGCCCTCCGGCGTGCTCGCGTGCGCCACGACCGGGCGGCCGCTGCTGCGCGCCGTGTCGACGATCCTCTTGATCTCGTCGAGCGAGAACGTCGGGGCCGTCTCGCCGCGCGCGCCCCAGCGGTAGTCGGCGTAGATCTTGATCCAGTCGGCGCCGTGGCCGATCTGATCGCGGACGACGCGGATGACCGAGTCGCCGTCGGCCTCCTCGGCCCCCTGCGGCACGCGCCACTCGAGGGCGAAGCCCTTCGGGCCGTAGCTGCCGGTCGCCACCATCGCGCGGGTCGTGACGATCATCCGTGGGCCGGGAATGATCCCCTCGTCGACCGCCTGCTTGAGCTCCACGTCCGCGTACGCCGCGCCCTCGGTGCCGAGATCGCGAATCGTCGTGAAGCCCGCCATCAGCGTCGCTCGCAGGTGATTGGTCGCGCGCGCGATCCGCACGCCGAGGCTTTCGTGCAGCACCTGATCGTTCCAGACGGTTTCGTTGTACGGGTGCAGCAGGACGTGGGAGTGCCCTTCCACCATTCCGGGCATCAGTGTCGTCCCCGGCAGGTCCACGGTCGTGGCTCCCGTGGTGTTGATGCCGGCGGCCGGACCGGCCGCCTCGATGCGATCGCCGCGGACGCGCACGGCCCACCCCTCGTGCACCGCGTCGCCGTCGAAGACACGGGCGGGCCGCAGGACGCGGACGGAAACCGCGTCCCCGCCCGGGCCGGGTCGAGCGGCCTGTCGAGGACCCTGCCCTCGGCCCTGCGCTACGACCGCGAGCGGCAATGCGAGAAGTAACGGCAGGGCAAGGCGGTGCATAACGCTCCTTCAGTACTTGAGGATGGTCTGGATGACGTAGCGCGAGGCGGGCCGCGAGGGATCGCCGAGCGGGCGCATCAGAACGATCTCGCCGGGCTGGCCGGGCGCGATGACGCGGGCGGAGGGCTGTTTCGACCAGTCGGGCAGGTCGACCTCCTGACCCTCTTTCAGCGAGGCGTCCCAGAGAGGCGCGGCCATGAGGCCGCGGGCGTCGATCGTGCGCAGCGCGCCATAGGTTCGAAGATCCCCGAGGTCCGCGATGTTCGCCTGCATCTGGATCTGGCGCCGGCCGTCGACGGCGCGCACGCGCCGGTTCGCCGCGATGCCGATGTCGCCGGAGAACGCCGGAATGCCGGTGCCGCAGAGGATCGTCGCGCCCCTGACGAGAATGAAGAGCTCTTTCGATTCGTTCTTCGGGAGCGTCTCGTACCGCTTCGGGTCGGCCTTCTCGACGTTCCCCGTCGCCAGCGCGTCGAGCGCGGAGAGGATGCCGACGAAGTTCAGCCGCACGAGAAAGGGGTCCGGTTCGGCCGATGGGAACGTCCCCGTCTCGATCAAGACGACGGGCGTGCCCCAGAGCGACAGGTTGTCGCCGAACGCCCGCACCTCGAACTCGTCGTCGTACCGTCCGATCTGCCCGGACGCGAACGGCTCGAGGGCGTCGCGGACGACCGCGCAGAGCTTCTTCGTCAGCTTGCGGCCCGCGTTCTCGGACCGCGGCTTGTCGTACGCCACCGACAGGAGCGAGATGGACGCCGGCTTCGGGGGATCCCCGAGCGACGTGTTCCAGCCCTGGTTGTGCAGGTTGAACCCCACGCGCGGGTTGAGTCGATCCCTGAGGGATTTCAGCAGCTGGCCCTCGGGTGTCTGCAGGCCGAGCGCATCGCGGTTGATGTCGATGCCCTGCGCGTTGCGGCGCTGGTAGCGTTCGGCGCCGTCGGGATTCAGCATGGGGACCACGTACAGCGTCAGCGACGTCAGGATGCGCCGTACGACTGGATCGTCGCGGTGCCGCTCGAAGTAGGCGAACACGTCGAACAGCGCGGCCGTCGCCGTCGGCTCGTCGCCGTGCATCTGCGACCAGAGGAGGACGCGGAAGGGACCGGTGCCCGTCGTGATCATGTTGATCGAGCGCCCCTCGAGCGAGGCGCCCACCCGTTCGAAGATGAACCGCGAGGGATCGTCCTGTGACACGGCCTGCAGCCGGCGCTCCACTTCGTCGTGTTCGAGGAGCGGCGGCAGCGGCGGCGACACGTGCTCGGCGTCCCAGAGGCGGGCGAGCTCCTGCGGCGCGACGGGAGGCACCCTGGCGGCCGCGACGAGGACCGACAGCGCCATCAACCAGCGGAACATGCGCGTCATTATCTGCGAGAATGACCGCGATGGACACGGCGTTCACCCCTCCAGTCGCGACGACCTTCGAAGCGCTCACCGCGATCGTGTCCGCCGCGCTCTACTTGATCGTCGGCGCCGCGGCGCTCATCCACGCGCGACGGGACGTACGCGCCCGCGTGTTCTTCGCGACGGCCCTCGCCAGCGCGGCGCCGTACTCGGTGACGGTCCTCCTGTGGGCGCGCGGATCCGCCGCCACGTTCACGCTGCCGGTGACGGCGGGGGTTGGCCTGTCGCTGATGATGGGCAGCCTCACGCTTCTCCATTTCACGCAGGTCTTTCCATGGCGGCGGCCATGGATTCGCGCCCACGGGAAATGGCTGTTCGGCGGCTACGTCACCGTTCCGGTCGCGGTTGCCGGGGCGGCGTGGCTGTTCACGCGCACGTTCGGCAGCGTCAGCGACTTCGGTACCGTGGCGGCGCCGGGGTCGGGCGGACTGGGCGCGATGTCGGCGGGCGAACCGGCCCTGGGACTGGTACTGCTCCTGGTGGTCGTGCCCATCGTGTTCGTCCTCGGCGTCGTCGTCCCGTTCGCCGCGGCGGTGTCGCTCTACAAGACGTGGCTCGCCGCGAAGGCCGCGGGCGTTGAGGCGGCGCGTCTCACGACGCTCTGGATCCTGATCAGCCAGATGGCCGGCGGGGTGCTCGCCATCCTGATCATCCCGCTGCTCCACCTCGTCGCGCCCACCGGACCGTGGGTCACGATCGCGGCCGTCCTGTTGTTCGCCTTCGGCCTGCTGATGCCGCTCGCCGTCGCCGCGGGTGTGTGGAAGTACCGCGTGCTCGAACTGGATCCGGAGAGCCTGCCGGTGGGACCCTGACGTCATTCTCGACTACCGATTGGCCGGCGATGACACGCGTGACTCTCATCGCCTTTTCCCGGGAAGGACCGCGATCGCGAACAGGATCGCGCCCACCGCGAGCGCATAGGCGCCGGCCCTCAACTGCGCGGGCGTGGCGCCGAACAGGATGACGAGGGCGATCACGATCGCCGCGGACGGAATCACTGGACCGAACGGCACCGTCATCCTGGCTGCCGGCACATGGCCGGCAAAACCCGGGCTCCGCAGCCGGAGCGCCGCCGCGCACGTGGCGACGTACACGACGAGACGGCTGACGGCGCTCGCCGCCGCCATGCCCGCGAACGTTCCCGTCGTGGCCAGCGCGAGCGACACCGCCGCCGTAAACAGGATCGCGACGATCGGCGTGCCGAACCTCGGACTGACCCTGGCGAAGACGCGTGGGACGTCACCGTTCTCGGCGAGCGCGAACAAGCTCCGCGAGCCCGACAGCGCCTGGCCCATGTTGTTCCCCAGCGTCGAGAGCACCGCGCCGAGCGTGAGGACGGCCGCGCCGGTCGCGCCCATCATGCGCGCCGAGGCGTCCGCCAGCGGCGTCTTCGACGCGGCCAGGTCCGGCAGCGTGGCGAGCGCGACGACCTGCGCCAGCGTCAGGACGACGGTGACGACGACGATGGTCATGACGAGCGCGAAGGGGACGGTCCGCTGCGGATCGCGGGACTCGCCGGCGGGCACCGGAATCACTTCGTACCCTCCGAACGCGAAAATGAGCAGCAGCGCGCTCCTCGAGAGATCCGTCAGCGGTGGCACCGGGCCGGTGTGGAGGGCCGTCACCTTGACGAAGGCCAGGCCGGCCAGGATGAAGAGCGCGAGCGGGACCAGCTTGCCGACCGTCAGGACATTCACGGTCCAGGCGCTCTGGCGGATGCCCAGGATGTTGATCCACGCCAGCGTCGCGATGATCGCCGTGAGCAAGGCCGTCCGCGCGGGGCCGGCGGTGATGGACGGCCAGTAGAAGCCCAGCGACGCCACCAGGACGTTGATCACCGACGCCCAGCTCGCGACGCGCGTGAACCACTGCATCCATCCGACCTCGAACGCCGGAAAACGCCCGAACGCCGCGCGCGTGTAGAGGTACGGACCGCCGGTGCCGTCAAACCGGCTCGCGACTTCACCGAACGTGAGCGCGATCAGCAGCGACGCGAACCCGACGCCGGCGATGAGGAACGGGCTCCAGCCGCCGACGATTGCGGCGAGCGCCGCCGGCATCGCGAACACCGCGCCGCCGATCACCTGGTTGATGCCGATTGCCGTCAGGTCCCAGCGTCCGAGCTCCCTGCGGAGTTGCGTCACCGCGAAGGGTTGTATCATGAATTCCGATGGACGAAGTCGCCGTCAAACCGCGTGATGTGATGCCGGAAAACGCGCGCACGCTGCCCGCGCGCTACTACACGGATCCGTCGCTGCTCAAGGCGGAGCTCGACGGACTGTACGGGACGATGTGGTTCCACGCCGGCCGATCGGAAGAGGCGCAGCGGCCCGGCCAGTACTTCGTCCGCGAGCTGAACGGCCACAACATCGTGGTCACCCGCAACGCCTCGGGCGAGATCCGGGCGTTTCACAACGTCTGCCGCCACCGCGGCACGCGCCTCTGCAGCGAGGCGACCGGCCAGTTCGCCGGCAGCATCCAGTGCCCGTATCACGCGTGGACCTACGATCTGGACGGCCGCCTGATCGGCGCGCCCCACATGCTCGAAGTCCCGCATTTCCGGAAGGCGGACTATCCGCTCCAGCCCGTCCACGCCGCGGAATGGGACGGCCACGTCTTTCTCACCCTGCGCGATCACTCCGAGCCACTTGCCGCGCAGCTCGGGCCGCTCGTCGCGAAGTTCCGCAACTGGAACATGCAGGACCTGCGACTCGGGCGCCGGATCGTCTACGACGTGAAGGCGAACTGGAAGCTGATCATCCAGAACTACAACGAGTGCCTGCACTGCCCCAACCTGCACCCGGCGCTGAATAACCTCTCGCACTACCTGAGCGGCGAGAACGAGCCGCTGCAGGCGACCTACATGGGTGGGCGCATGGATTTGCGGCCAGGGGTCGACACCTTGTCGATGGACGGGACGTGCCCGCGCGCGATCCTGCCGGGTCTCTCAGCCGACGACCGGCGCCACGTCTACTACTACTGCATCTTCCCTAACATGATGCTCAGCCTGCACCCCGACTACATGCTGACGCACACTCTCTGGCCGATCGCGCCGGATCGCACGATCAACGTCTGCGAGTGGCACTTCCTGCCGTCGGAGCTGGCGCGCCCGGGATTCGATCCCGCCGATTGCGTCGAGTTCTGGGACATGACGAACAGGCAGGACTGGTACGTCTGCGAGCTCTCGCAGGCGGGCATCGCCTCACCCGCGTACGTGCCGGGCCCGTACTCGAACCGCGAGGACCTGCTCTACGCGTTCGATCGGTTCATCGTGGATTTTCATGCCAAGGGCACAAAGGCTGCACGGTAGCCGCGGCTTCACCGTGAAGGCAGTAAGACACGAAGGCACGAAGTTCTTTGGGTACGTTCTTGTATCTTCGTGACTTCGTGCCTTCGTGCTCAAGCCGTCGGCGCGTGTTCAGACGGGCGGTGTCGCCGTCTTCCTCGCAGGGCTGAAGAACGGCATCTTCACGACCTTCGCGGCGACCCGGTGGCGGACGGCCTCCACGGTCATCTCGAACTGCACGTCGGTGCCGTCCGCGTAGTGCGGGCGCTCGAGTGACGCCAGCGCGATCATCCGCTTCAGCACGGGCGACCACGTCGTCGACGTCGCCTTGCCGACCTGGCGGCCGTTGCGGTAGACCGGCGTCGCGACGCGTGACGCCGTGGCGGCGACGGCGGGCGCGAGGCCCTCGGCGTCGTACAGCTTCTCGACGGCGTTCCAGTCGATCTCGAGGCCGGCGATCTGCCGCGCCGGGCCGCGGGCGTGCTCCTCGCGAAGCGCGCGCTGGCCGATGAACCGCCCCTTGTCGGGGCTCACCAGACGACCCATTCCCAGCTCGTACGGCGTGTACATCTGCGAGGCGATCATCGCCTTGCGGCTGCTGAAGAAATCCACTTCGATCAGGAGGAGGCCCGCTTCGATCCGCGCGACGTCGAGCGCCAGCATGCCGGCCGGCTTGACGTCGAAGGGGCGCCCCCCCTCCATCAACGCATCCCACACGTCGAGGGCGCGCGCCGCCGGCATCCAGATCTCGTAGCCGAGGTCCCCCGTATACCCGGTGCGCGAGATGTCGACCGGCACGCCCGCGATGGTGCCGCTCGTGACGCGGAAATACTTCAGCCGATCGACGTCAGCAGTCGCGACCGCGCGCAGCAGCCGGGCGGACGTCGGCCCCTGGAGCGCCAGCGCCGCGATCTCCTCCGACACGTCCTCGATCTGGACGTTCATGCCCGCGGCATTCTGCCGGAACCACCGCAGGCTGGGATCCGCCGCCGTCCATCGGAATGTCTGATCGCCCAGCCGCGACACCGTCCCGTCGTCAATCACCTTGCCGTGTTCGTCGCACCACGGCGTATAGAAGACCTGCCCGACCGTCATCTTGGCGACGTCCCGGGTGATCAGCCGGTCCACGAGGCGCGCCGCATCCGGGCCCGTCACCATGTACTTGAAGAGCGGCGAGACGTCGATCAGCGCCGCGGCGTTCCGGATGGCGTTGTACTCGTGCTCGTGATGGCTCTCGTAGGCACTGACGGTGTAATACCCCGACCACTCGCGGTAATTCAGGCTTTCGCACAAGGGAAACGTGCGCTCGTGCAGGGGCGTCCCAATCGGCATTGGTAGATCCTACTGTGTCCACTGCGCGGCCGCAGTGGTGTGAGTACGACCCCCGTTCAAACCGTGCATGCGGATTTCCCGCACACGGCTTACCAGGGAGCATTGGGAGTACGACATTACGCAGCTACCGGATACCGAATCGTCCCGCGCAGGCGATGGAGACCGAGCGCATGAAAGAAGTCCGGCGTCCACTGGGCGGCCTGACCAGGACGCAAGGGGCGGCCGTGGCGCTTGGTCAGCAAGCGTTTCAGGCGCCACGCGACATAGTCATCGACCTGCCCAAACTTAATGGCGGCATTGCCCGTGCGGAAGTAGCTTCCCCAGCCGCGCAGCACCGGGTTGAGCTGCGCCAGTGTCTGGCGCAGGTCCCGATGACAAACGCCGCGAGGCGTGCAGTCCTTCACGCGCTGGCAAATCCGGCGCATGGCGCGTTGCGACGGCCATCGCTGGAGATAGTAAACGCGTCGGTGCGTTCGCTCCCAGGTAGGACCGCTCATGCGCTTGCGCAGATGACACCCGAGGAAATCAAATCCCTCGCGACCGCGCGAGAGGTCGACCCGTCTCGTTTTGTCTGGATGCAGCTCCAAGCCGAGTCGCGCGAGTACCTCGCGGACCCGCTGCTCGGCCTGCTCGCACCCCGCCTTCGTGTCGCACATGATCACGAAGTCGTCCGCATAGCGCACCAACACGCCGAGATGCGCGTACCGGCGCGTCCATACGGTGTCGAGCACGTGCAGGTAGATGTTCGACAGCAGCGGCGAAATCACACCGCCTTGCGGGGTGCCCGCGATGGTCGCGCGCACCTGCCCGTCTTCCATCACCCCGGCCTGAAGCCACTGCCGTATCAGCTTGAGCACCCGCCGATCCGAGATGCGCCGTCCCACGAGCGTCAGCAGTTTGCCGTGGTCGATACGCCCGAAGTAGTCACGAATGTCGGCGTCGAGGACGTGATTGCCGCCTCGAGCGCCGCGCCGACGGAGCATTTCCAGCCCCTGCGTCGCATTCCGCTTCGGGCGGAAGCCGTACGAGCACGGATGGAAGTCCGCCTCGAAAATCGGCTCCAACACGAGCGTCGCCGCCATCTGCGCGACTCGGTCTCGGACCGTCGGAATGCCCAACGGTCGCTGTTTCCCGTCCGCCTTCGGAATGTATCGACGCCGCACCGCCGCGGGCCAATACGTGCCTGTTCGCAGCCGCGCGCCAAGGTCTTCGAGAAATCCCTCGACGCCCAGTTGCTCGACGGCGGACAGCGTCACTGCATCGACGCCGGCCGCGCCGCGGTTCTGCTTGACCCGTTTCCATGCTTCCCACAGGACGTCACGCCTGTAGATGCGGTCCAGCAACGCATGAAACCGGCGGCCCGGTTGCCGCTTGGCCGCACTCCAGAGTCGGCGTCGCAATTGGCGCACTTTGTCGATGGACGCATGTCCACCGGGGTGGTTGGACCCGGTCCTGCCGGGCATGCCCTCGCACGTCCTTGCTCGTCCGACGTTGCCCCCGCAGGGACCCTTCGCTCCGCTCGCGTTGTTCGTCGCGAGCCTCGTCGCTACTACGGTCCCCTCGGACGCCCGCTGCGCCACGCTCGCTTTCGCCGTTGGCTTATACGAGCCGCGCTGCCCCGACCCGGGCTGCGCAGACGGGCCTCTCGTGTTCCGTCCCTCTCCGTGCACGCGTGCTGCGCCCTCTACCCCGCCGAGACCTCGCGCACGTACACCCCCGGACTGGGGCGCGCGAGACATGGCCTTCGCCGCGGCATGACCGGCTCGGCTCTCGGGTTGTAAATTTGTCGAGGCTGCAGGCTTCACATCATGTTGCGGCCCGCGTGCTTGCTCTCTCCGTGGAGACTCTTGACACCCCGCTCGGGCCGCGGGACTCTCGTCCCCCGCCTGGGGTCTGCTACTCGGCGCTCCGGGACTTACCGAGCCGGGACTTGCACCCGGTGGAGATGGACAGCGTGAAGCAGACGATGACTTGTCCGCTTCGTCACGACGCACCATGCCTGCATTATAATGACGCGCCTTATGCTTTCGATCGGCCCGTCCGCCCGCCTGCACGCGCTGCTGCTCGAAAACCAGACCCGCTCCGCGGGCTTGTCGTAATACGACTTCCAGCTTCCAGCTCCCGGCTTCCGGGTTCCAGCTTTTCGGCATTTGGCATTCGACATTCGGCAGTGATTGGGTATGTCTCACTACGACGTCATCGTCATCGGCGGCGGCCACAACGGCCTGGTCAACGCGGCGTACCTCGCGCGCGCCGGCCGGAAGGTCCTCGTGCTCGAACGGCGCCACGTGCTCGGCGGCGCGGCCGTGACCGAGGAGATCCACCCGGGTTTCAAGTACTCGGTCTGCTCCTACGTCGTGTCGCTGCTGCGGCCGGAGATCATCCGCGAGCTGGATCTGCCGCGGCACGGCCTCGAGATCCTTCCGCTGGACGGCACCTTCACGCCGATGCCGAACGGCGACTACCTCTGGCGTGTGAACGACCACGCGAAGACGCGGCGCGAGATCGCGCGACACTCGAAGGTGGACGCGGAAGCGTACGAGGAATACGGGAGGGCGATGATCGAGATGGGGCGCTTCGTGAAGCCCATCCTCAACATGACGCCGCCCGATCCGACGTCGCTGAATCCCCGCGGCCTCATGGACCTCGCCTTCCTCGGCCGGCGTTTCCAGGCCCTGTCGGACCGGGACAAGTACAACCAGATCCAGCTCATGACGATGAGCGCGGTCGATTTCCTGGACCAGGGACGTTCCTCGGCGTCCGCTCGCCCGGCACCGCGTACGTGCTCCTGCACCACTACATGGGCGAGATCGACGGCGCGTTCCGATCGTGGGGCCTGTCGCGCGGCGGCACGGGCGCCATCTCCAACGCGATCGCCGGCGCGGCACGCGAAGCGGGCGTCGAGATCCGCGCCGAGACCGCGGTATCCCGGATCCTCGTCAAGGACGGCTCGGCGCTGGGCGTCGTGCTCGAGAACGGGGACTACTACACCGCGGACGTCGTCGCCTCGAGTCTCGACCCGCGGCAGACGTTCTCGAAGCTCGTCGGCGAGGACAACCTGCCGCCCGACTTCGTGGAGGACGTGAAGCGGTACAAGTACCGCGGATCGTCGGGCAAGGTGAACATGGCGCTCGACGCGCTGCCGGACTTCACCTGCCTCCCCGGCGCCGGACATCACCTGCGCGGCGCGGTCTCGATCTCGCCGAGCGTGGACTACATGGAGCGCGCGTATGACGAGGCGAAGTACGGGCGGTACTCGCGCCAGCCCTACATCGACATCGTCATCCCGAGCCTGACCGATCCGTCCGTGGCGCCGCCGGGCAAGCACGTGATGTCGTGCTTCGTGCAGTACGCGCCGTACCACCTGAAAGAGGAAGGCGGCTGGGATGCGCACCGCGAGGCGTTCGGCGACACCGTCGTCAACACCATCGCGACGTACGCCCCCAACATCAAGGACATCATCCTGCACCGGCAGGTGCTCACGCCGCTCGACATCGAGCGCGACTTCGGCCTCTCGGAGGGCAACATCTTCCAGGGGGAGCTGACGCTGGAGCAGTTGTTCTTCCTGCGCCCGGCGCCGGGCTGGGCGCAGTACAAAACGCCCGTGCGCAACCTCTATATGTGCGGATCCGCGACCCATCCAGGCGGCGGCATCATGGGGGCGCCCGGACGCAACGCCGCCCTGCGCATTATCAAAGACACGTCCAAGAAGTAGCCATGGCCGACACGATCATCATCGGAGCGGGCCACAACGCACTGACGACGGCGTTTTACCTCGCGAAGGCCGGGCGGAAGCCGATCGTCCTCGAGCGCCGGCCGATCGTCGGCGGCTGCGCGACGAGCGAAGCGCTCGCGCCGGGCTATCGGTCCGCGACGCTCGCGCACACGCTGGGTCCGCTGCGCCCGGCGATCGTCCGCGACATGCAGCTCGAGCGCCGCGGCGTGACGTTCGTGCATCCCGATCCCAGGCTGGTGTCGGTGGGGCCGGACGGGCGGGCCCTCGTCTTCTCGACGGATCCCGGCCGGACGGCGGACGCGATTCGTCCGTTCTCCGCGAAGGACGCGGCGCGGTACCCGGAGCTCTGCGCCACGCTCGGCCGGATCGGCGGCTTCCTGTCGGATCTGCTCGAGATGACGCCGCCGTCGATCGACGCGCCGTCGATGGGCGCCCTGTGGGAGCTGTTGAAAGCGGGACGGCGGTTCCGGGCGCTCGGCAGGAAAGAGTCCTTCGCGCTGCTGCGCTGGGGTCCGATGGCGGTCGCGGATCTGGTGGCGGAGTGGTTCGAGACCGATCTCCTCCAGGCGAGCGTCGCCGCGCGGGCGATTCACGGTAGCGCCATGGGTCCATGGTCGGCGGGCACCGGCGCGGTGCTCCTGCTCGCGGCCGCGATCGATCCCGCGCCCGGCGGAAGCAGCGTGACGGCGGTCGGCGGGCCCGGAGTGGTGACGCGCGCCATGGCCGACGCCGCGCGCGAAGCCGGGGCCGAGATCCGCACGGGCGCCGACGTGCGGCAGATCCGCGTGAAGGACGGCGCGGTCACGGGTGTCGTGCTCGCGGACGGAACCGAAATCGCCGCAACCACCGTCGTCTCCGGCGCGGATCCCCGGCGGACGTTCCTGCGCCTGGTCGACCCGATCGAGCTCGAACCGGAGTTCATGACGCGTATTCGGAACTACCGGTGCCCCGGAACGGTCGCGAAGCTGAATTTCGGGCTGCGCGGGCTGCCCGCGTTTCGCGGCGTGGCAGGCGATCCGTCGGCGACCCTTCGCGGGCGCGTGCACGTCGGGCCGGGCATCGACTATCTCGAGCGCGCGTTCGACGCGTCGAAGTATGGAGAGATCTCCGCGGCGCCGTATCTCGACATCACCTTTCCGTCCGTGACGGATTCGTCGATGGCGCCGTCGGGCCGGCACGTGATGTCGGTACACATGCAGTACGCGCCGTTCACGTTGCGCGCGGGCTCCTGGAGCGGCGCGGGCGACGGACTCGCCGACCTCGTCCTGCGCACGCTCGAAACTCATGCGCCCGGTGTCACGGCGCTCGTCGAGCATCGCCAGGTGATCACACCGCTCGATCTGGAGGAGGTCTACGGACTGACCGGCGGCCACATTCATCACGGCGAGCTCGCGCTCGATCAACTGTTCACGATGCGTCCAACGCTCGGGTGGGCCGACTATCGCACCCCCCTGGCCGGGCTCTATTTGTGCGGCTCAGGCACGCATCCCGGCAACGGCCTGACCGGGGCGTCGGGGCAGAACGCCGCGCGGGCGATCCTGAAGGACCCTCGCAGTCGCCAGTAGAATGCCTGTCGATGCAGACGGCCGGTGTTCTGCTCGCGCTCCTCCTCTCCGGCCCGATGTGCTCGGACGGCAATCGAGAGGGTCGTCGGGCGGCCGACTGGGGCCCCGGCAGCCGCTGGTGCGCCAATGGCGTAAGTACGTGGAAAAATAAACACTTGTCGCCCTGCCAGTTGGCAGTTTTTTAACCCCCTGAGGTAGGAGGCGGTCTAACCGGGCATGAAGTCCTTTTCACGCGCCGCGATCGCCCTTCTGGCCGCCGCCACCCTGACGGCCGGCAGCCCCGGCTCCGCCGTCCCGGCCCGGCCTGACGACAAGACCCTCCTTCATGTCTTGAACCGGATCGGCTACGGGGCCCGGCCCGGCGACGTCGATCGGGTCCGGCAGCTTGGACTTGAGGCGTACATCGACCAGCAGCTGCATCCGGAGCGCATCGCGGACGCGGGGATGACGGCTCGCCTGGCGGGATTCGAGACGCTCAACAAGAGTGCCCGCCAGCTCGCCGAGGAATACTACGTGCCGGCGCTTCAGGCGCGGCAGCAGGTCAAGAGGAACGCCGTCAACGACCCGGCGATCAAGACGCCCGACGCCGCGACGGACGACAAGCCGTTCCGCACGCCCGAGCAGATGGAACTGTTGCGCAAGTCGCGCGAGGTCCTCGTCGAGCTCAGCGAGCAGAAGATTCTCCG
>WNFM01079685.1_pt1 | contig 18684 bp, 14 predicted proteins | sample 5400271 | NCBI WGS metagenome assembly WNFM01 (sample SAMN13153352, study PRJNA577476) | soil metagenome | isolation source: 60 cm saprolite on Douglas fir-dominated hillslope | place: USA:California | collected 2013-09-17 | reverse complement strand
TCGGCGCACAGCGTGGCGACGCCCGGCACAGGGACGCCCCGCACTTCCCGACCGGCTCTCTAGGGCTTTGAACACCGCTCAGAGGTCTTTGAGGCTGGGTTTCGCCGGCACGCCGCAGTTTTCCGTCGCTGCGCTGGATGCTTTATTGCGCTCACGGCACCGTGTGGTCGCCGTCTTCACGCAGCCGGACCGCCCGGCGGGCCGGGGCCAGACTCTGCATTTGAGCGCCGTCAAACGGCGCGCCGTCGACTTAGGACTCGATGTGCTCCAGCCGGCTAGTTTCAAAACGCCGGACGCCGCCGCCGCCTTAGCCCGCCTGGAGCTGGATGCGCTGGTGGTGGTGGCGTATGGATTGATCCTGCCGGCGGCCGTGCTGGCCCTGCCGAAGCTCGGCTGTTTCAACATTCATGCCTCGCTGTTGCCGCGCTGGCGCGGCGCGGCGCCCATTCAGCGCGCGCTGCTCGCCGGAGACGCCACCACCGGCGTTACGATCATGCGCATGGAAGCAGGTCTCGACACCGGCCCCGTACTCGCGGCTCGCGAGCTTAAGATCGGCGAACGGGAGACCGCGGGAAGCCTGCATGAGCGGCTCGCACCGCTCGGCGGCGAGCTTCTGGTCGAAACCTTGGACGCGATGGCCGACGGCCGCGCGCGCGAGCAGGCGCAATCGCAATTCGGCATCACCTACGCCGAGAAAATCACCAAGGCCGAGGCGCTGATCGACTGGCGCGAGGCGGCCACCAGCATCCTGCGGCGGGTACGCGCCTTCAATCCGTGGCCGATTGCCGAGACAAGATTGAATGGGGCGCAGCTCCGCATCTGGGACGCCGAGCTGGTCCCCGGCGTGGCCGCGGCGCCGCCGTCCGGCGCCGATGACGCCTCCCGGCCGCCGGGCAGCGTGGTCGCTGCCTCGAGCGACGGCATCGATGTGGCGTGCGGCCGCGGCGCGTTGAACCGCTGGCGGTGCCGGAATTCCTGAAGTCGCAGCGGGTCGCTCTCTCAAGTTTCGCGAGCCCATGAATAACCCTGCCGCAGGCGCGCGCTCTGTCGCCGCACACGCAGTGGCACGAATTTTACGCGAGGGAGTCACCCTCGATGCGGCCTTGCACGATGCTCTGGCTGCCACCCCCGCGGGCCTTGGTCCGTCGGTGCGTTCCTTGAGCTACGGAGCCGTACGCGGGTACTACCGCCATGAGGCGATATTGAGCCGTTTGTTGTCGCAACCGGTCAGGTCGCTGGATTTACTGGTGAGAGCGCTGATGTCGGTGGCGCTGTTCGAGTTGGAGGATGCCCGCACGCCCGAGTACGCCGTGGTCGACGCGGCGGTGAAAGCCGCAAAGGCGACCGATGCCGCGCGGGCCAGCGGTCTCGTGAACGCCGTGCTGCGGCGCTATCTGCGCGAGCGTGAGACGGTCGATGCCGAGATCGCGCGCAACCCCGTGCTCCGGCATGCGTCGCCGATCTGGCTCGCCGATCGTTTCCGCGCCGATTGGCCGGTGCGTTGGACGCAATTGCTGGCGGCAGGCGATGCCCAGGCGCCGATGTGGTTGCGAGTCGACGGGCGGCGCGCCGCCACCGAGTCCTACTTGGAGAAGCTCCGGGAGGCGGGCCTCGGAGCCCGCGCGGAGTCCCGCGTGCCGCTGGCGATCGCGCTCGACGCACCGTGCGACGTCCATGAACTGCCCGAGTTCGACCAGGGTTTGGTCTCGGTGCAGGATTTAGGCGCGCAGTGCGTCGCGTTTCCCCTGGAACTCGCTCCCGGTCAGCGAGTCCTCGATGCGTGCGCGGCACCGGGCGGCAAGACCGCCTTGATCGCGGAACGCGAGCCCGCCCTCGCGCGCCTGGTCGGCGTCGACATCGATCCGCAGCGCCTGACCCGTGTGCAGGAGAATCTCGTGCGCGGCGACTTGCGCGCAGAACTCATGCCGGGCGACTTGAGGGAACCCGACGCCTGGTGGGATGGGGTGCCGTTCGACCGCATTCTGCTGGATGCGCCGTGCTCGGCGCTCGGGGTAATCAGGCGCCACCCGGACATCAGGCTGAGAAAGTCCCCTTCCGAAATCGATAAACTGCCCCTGTTGCAGGCGCGCCTGCTGGCAGCCTCTTGGCGCATGCTGGCGCCCGGCGGTCGCCTGGTCTACGCCACCTGCACCGTGACTCGCAGTGAAAACCGCGACGTGGTGGCGGCATTCCTTGCCGGCACTCCCGATGCCGGCATCGTTCCGCCGGAGAGCTGGCCGGGGTGGCCGGGATTCGGCGAGGCTGACGGCTTCGGCCGCCAGATCCTTCCCGGCGAGGCGGGCGCCGACGGCTTCTATTATGCTGCCTTGCTGAAGCATTGAACGCGATCAAGCAATGAGTGCCGCGCCACCCAAACATGCAGAGTCGAGACACGCAGGCACAGTACGGCGCGGCGCGGCGCTGCTGATCGCCGTCGCATTGCTCGCGGAACTTCCATGTGCAATGCCGGCACGAGCGGAGGGACTCGAAGGGCGCTTCGAAGTCCGTTCCGCCGACCTCGAACTCAAGGACGGCGTATACCATCTGAATGCACGGATCGATCTACCGGCGGGCGACGCAGTGCGCCGCGGCTTGGCCGAAGGCGTGCCGCTCGGCGTGCGTTACCATCTGCAATACAACGCCGTCAGCGCCCGCTACATCCTGCGCAACGACAACAGCGGCCAGCAGGAGTCCTTGGGTACGATCGACGCGGCGCTCGAGCAGCTCTCCGAGATTCACGGCCTGCCGGTGCTGGATAAGTCCTTGATAGCGGCCGACCGCCGCTACGAAGCGAACGTTCGCGCCAAAGTCGACTACGGAACGGTGCCGTTCACGCTGCGCGTGGTGATGTTCTGGGTCAACGAATGGCATCGCGAAAGCGATTGGTACACATGGACATTGCAGCCCTGATCCGCAAGTACGGCTCGACCGTGATGGGCACCATCGGGGTCGCGCTGTGGCTGGTCGCTCTATATATGCTGGGTTCCACGACCCAGAACTCCGCCCAGTTCGGAAATTGGCTGCCATGGATACTGCTCATCAATATCTCGGGCTTGCTCACGCTGTTCGGGTTGTTGGCGACCAAGGTCACCCATCTGGTACGCGACTACCGCAGGCACGTTCCGGGCTCGCGCCTGAAAGGCCGCACCGTCGCGATCTTCAGCGCCCTCGCGGTGGCGCCGATCCTCATCGTCTACTACTTCTCGCTGCAATTCCTGAATCGCGGCATCGATAGCTGGTTCGAGATCGAGGTCAGTCAGGGACTTAAGGATACGCGTGAATTGTCGCACGCCGCGCTCGAGGTCAGGGTGCGCGAGTTCCTTCAGCACACGCAGGTCGTCGCGCACGAGCTGTCGCCCCTGCCCGATTTCGAGTTGATCGGCACGTTGGATCGAGAGCGGCGCGAAAGCACCGCCTTGGAATTCACGGTCGTGGGCGCGCAGACGCGCATCATCGCGACCAGTTCCGATCGTCCGATGGACATGCTGCCCGTTCCGGCGACCGACGAAATGATGCTGCAGGTCCGGCGCGGCAGACCTTACGTGAGTTTGGATACCGACGCCGTCGGCGGCTACGTCATTCGCGCGGCGTCGCCGCTCGAGAGCAGCGGCGGTTCCGGCGCGCGAGTCCTGATCGCGCTGTACCCCGTGCCGCAGCAGCTCTCGCAGCTCGCGGACACGGTGCAGCGGTCGTACACCCAGTATGCGAATCTGGTGCAGCTGCGTGGGCCTCTCAAATCGACCTACGTGCTGATTTTGTCGTTCGTCGTCCTGATGTCCTTGATCGCCGCCGTCTACGGCGCCTTCTTCGCCGCGCAGCGCCTGGTGCAGCCGGTGCAGGATTTGATTGCGGGAACGCGCGCCGTCGCCAAGGGCAACTACGACACCAAGCTGCCGCTGCCGTCGCGGGATGAACTGGGGTTCCTGGTGACGTCCTTCAACGACATGACCAAGCGATTGGGACGCGCGCGCGAGGAGACCCGCCGCAGCCAGCAAGCGGTGGAGGCGGAGCGGGCGGGTCTCGCCGTCATCCTGGCGCGCTTGTCGACGGGGGTGGTGTCTCTGGAACCGGATCTGACGGTGCGCACGGCGAACCAGGCGGCGAGCGCCATCCTGGGTGTCGACCTGGAAGCGGCGGTCGGCTCGAGATTCGACGAAGCCATCAGCGACGGCACGTTGTTCACACAGTTCATCGGCAGCGTGAAGCAGAGGCTCGGCGCCGAACAGTTGGACTGGCGCGAGCAGATCGAGCTGCTGTCCGACTCCGGCAAGCGAGTGCTTGTGTGCGCATGCACCGCGCTGCCCAACGACATCGGGGGAGCGCCCGGCGTGGTGCTGGTATTCGACGACATCACCACTCTGCTGCAGGCGCAGCGCGACGCCGCGTGGGGCGAGGTGGCCCGCCGGCTGGCGCATGAGATCAAGAATCCGCTGACGCCGATCCAGCTCTCGGCCGAGCGGATACAGCGCAAATTTTCGGGCAGCATGAATGCGGAGGACGCACAGGTTCTGGAGCGCGCGACCCACACCATCGTCGCCCAGGTGGAAGCGATGAAACAGATGGTCAACGCCTTCAGCGAATACGCCCGTGCGCCCGACATGCATTTTTCCCGTTTCGATCTCAATCAGCTCATCACCGAAGTGGTGGACCTGTACCGCGTCCAGGCAAGCGCGGTCGAATTGAAGCTTAACCTCGCGCCCCAGTTGCCGGCCATCCCCGCGGACCGCATCCGGATTCGGCAGATTCTGAACAATCTGGTGACCAATTCGCTCGAGGCGCTCGAGGGGCGGACCGAGCCCCTGGTGGAAATCGAAACTCATGTCGCCGAGGATGGTCCGAAGCAAGTAGCGGAGATCGTGGTCATCGACAATGGTCCGGGATTTCAACGCGACTTGATCGGAACCGTGTTCGATCCCTATGTCACCAGCAAGCCGAAGGGCACCGGCTTGGGGCTTGCGATCGTTAAGAAAATCGTGGAAGAGCACGGGGGACGCATTGAAGCGGATAATCAGCGCATGGGCGGTGCCCGCGTGCGGATCGTATTGCCGCTGGGCGAAACCGCGCGGTCCGCGGGTGGCCGTGAACCGCGAAAAGGCGAACACAGGAGAGAACGCGTATGACCGCTGCGAGAATATTGGTTGTGGACGATGAGGCGGATATCCGCGGCCTTCTGAAGGAAATCCTGTCCGAAGAGGGGTATGAGGTGGAGGTCGCGGCGGACGCCGCGCAGGCGCGCTCGGCGCGCGCCGCTCAGGTGCCCGATCTTGTACTCCTCGACATCTGGATGCCGGACACGGACGGGATCACACTGCTGCGCGAGTGGTCGGTGACCGACGGCTATGACTGCCCGGTGGTCATGATGTCCGGCCACGGCACCGTGGAGACCGCGGTAGAGGCGACGCGCTTGGGCGCGTTCGATTTCGTCGAAAAGCCCCTGTCGCTCACCAAGCTGCTGCGAACCGTGGAGCGCGCACTCGATGCGGGGCGCCGCAAACGGCTATCCGAGCGTGCCCAAGGATCGGGCTTGGCCGTCCCCATCGGCAAGAGCAAGGCCACGCAGGGCCTGCGCGAGCAAATACAAAACACGGCGCCCGCCGCCTCCCCGGTGCTGCTCGTCGGCGAACTGGGATCCGGCCGCGAGGCCTATGCCCGGTACCTGCACTCCCTGAGCGCGCGCGCGGCGAAGCCGTTCTTCATGGTGGTCGCCGCGAGTTTGAGCGGCGATCCTGCCGTGGCGCTGTTCGGCAGCGAGCGCGAGGGCAAGGTGGAATTGGGGGCCTTCGATCAGGCGGCCGGCGGCACGTTGTACTTGAGCGCCCTCGAGGATTTGAGCAGCGACGCGCAGCGCGCCCTGGTGGGCGCGATCGAACAAAACGGCTATACGCGGATGGGCGGCCGTGAGCGGCAGCCGCTCAACCTGCGATGGATCAGTTCGGCGCAGGAAGGCTTCGAATCGCGCGCCGCGCCGGAACCCTTCAGACGCGACCTCCTGGCGCACCTGAACGTCATCACGCTGCGCGTGCCGCCGCTGCGCGAATATGCCGAGGACGTGCCGGATCTGCTGCGCTTCTATGTGGACCGGCTGGTCGACGACCAGCATTTGCCGCTGCGCCGCTTCAGCGTCGCTGCGCAGAATCGGCTGCGCAATTATCCGTGGCCCGGCAATGTGGGAGAACTCAAGAACCTGGTTCAGCGGGTGCTCATTCTAGGACAGGGCGAAGAGATCCGGCTCGAGGAGATCGAGCGGGAACTGGCGGTCAAAATGTCCAACGACGAGCCCCTGGTCAAGCAGGACCTGCTGGCGCTGCCCCTGCGCGAGGCGCGCGAACAGTTCGAGCGCGCCTATCTGCAGCAGCAACTTCTATTGTGCAACGGCAAGGTGGGCCAACTGGCGAAACGGGTGGGCATGGAGCGCACGCATCTGTACCGCAAATTGCGGGCATTAGGCGTCGATTTTCGTCAATTAGGCGACGATTAGTACTCGGCGCTCCTGCGCCTCGCCCTGCGGGCATTGCGCTACGCTGTCCCTGCTGCGCGCAAGCCCTGGGTAGCCATCCATGGCTACCCGTGCGACGCATGCGTCGCACCCGCGTTCGCGGCGTTCAACTCGGCCTCCTGCCGAGTTAGTAGCGATCTGTCCCCGTGAGCGGGGACCGCTCCGGCAGCGGCGGGAACGGTTGCCGAAACGTAAACGCAGCCAGCGTCGGACCCTTCTTCTTGAGGACGGCAAGCCGCTCCGCCGCCTCGGTGAATGAGGGGCGGTGACCATAAGGCACCCACCAGAGGACGAAGTAGGCATTCGCCATGCGTTCGAACCATTCCTTGCGCCGGGTCATGATCTGGGCGTGCGCAGATTTGTAGACGAAGGTCTGCAGCGACTCGACGTCCCGCCACACCGACAGGTTCACCAGGGTCATGTCGCCCAGGGGCCGCAAGTTGGTCGCGTTGCCTTGGTCGGTCTGCAGGCGCCAGACGAAACCCGGCGAAGATTCGGCCAGCGCATTGATTCGATCGAGGTTCGACACGAAATCGGCCATGCCGGGGGATTCCAGTGGGTCCTTCATGGCGGCGATGTTCAACTGGGCGAGTTCATACGGAGGCATGGCGATGCATTGCTCTGAAAAGCATGGAAAAGCGTAGATCGGCGATCATACCCCTTAACCGGTTGCTCGCGGGCGTGGCAGCGAATCAAAACGGGTCAGTGAGCGGAGGCGTTATCCGCCATCCGCTCACTGCCAAGCGGCTCAGTCGTCGTGTTTCCGCGCGAGCGCCCGCACGAACGCATTGGCATCGAATGTTCCGAGGCCGCTCGCCAGGTCGTAGCCGCGCGCGGCGGAGTATCCCTGAACCGTGTAGGTCTTACCGTCGCTGTTCATGAACGGTCCGAAGGTATTGTTGCCTTGCGTGACGTCGACAATCGCTCGCTTGCCGAGCTCGTAGAGCCGCCCGCCGAGGTGGCCGAGCCGCCTGCCCGCAAGCTGATCCGCCATGGCGACGACGCCGGCGAATTCCGGCGACGCCTCGCTGGTTCCGCAGACGAGGTGATAGCCGATGCGGGCCGGATTGAACGAGTAATAGATGATGACCAGGCCATCGCACGCGGCGCTCATGCTGATATCCGGTGTGCCGCGGAACTCGCCGACCACCTTGCGCACCTCGTCCTGGAATTCCGGACGCTCGAATACCGCCGACACGCCGCCGCCCCCGGCGCCGCCGAAGTCGTTCCACACGACGTCGGGCATCAGCCGGTTCCCGGCGTCGTCGAGCGTCAATTGTGTTCCCCCGACGGACGTCACGAGGGGATCCGACGAAGGCCAGGAGTTGACGCGCATGGTGTAGATGTCGCTGATATTCAGTTGATAGTCGGTCGCGCCGAGGTCGCCAGACGCGCCGAGCACGGTGACGTGATGCTCGGCCGCATTCTCGAATGCGCTGCGCAGGCCGAAGATCGCCAGCGGACTCGGGAACGTCTCCTCAGTGGCGCCGAAACTCTGGCTGATGACGTCGCCGAGGTCATGGTCGATGACGAAATTCTCGGCAGCGACGATCTCCGGGAATCCCTGCACACCCTCGGTTTCGGACACCGGGGTTTCGACCAGTACGATCGCCGCACCCGGCGCGAACACGTGCGCCCACTCCACGTCCAGCGTCGTTTCCGTGGCCCAACCGAGCATGTCGCTGTTGGTCGGATCGAACGCAGGCACGGGGCCGGCCGGCTGGATGACCGTGAGGCTCGGCGGATCCGGCAGCCCGAACTGCTGGTCGAAGGTCTTCAGATCCTGCTGGATCGTAGGCGAGCCGAAACTATCGACGATGACGATCGTCTGACCGCTGCCGTCGATCCCCGTCGAATGCAGGGGCGTCAGGTTGTACGCTTTCTCGAGCTGGGCGGGTTGATAGCAATGAAACCCGAAGTTCGCCAGACAATAGGATGTCGATGGTGGAAATGTGAGGTTCGGGATGTTGCTGCGCTCGATCACGAAGGGTTTCACCATTGCCGTCGGACGCGACAGCTGTGCGCTGTCCGGTGCGGCGCCGGCGGCGCCTGCCGCGAGGAGTGTGACAACTACCGCGAGGGCGGCCGCGTGGCCGACTCGCCTGGGGTTGCGATGGGAATTCATAACATCCTCCATTTACGTTATGTTAAGTCAACGAGTTCTTTTTTGGTTCGACGGTGCAATGAGGCGTGCCGAGGCGTGATGACGCGGCCTGCCGCGCAACGTCAAGGTAAATTTGCTTCTACGCGCGGGCGCGCGATCTTGCAATACGGCCGAATTAGTCGCCGACGCGAATCACCAGAACATCCACGTCGGCCTTGCGCAAGAGGGTGCGCAGCCTGTTCAGTTCGTCCAGCTTGGAGATGGGGCCGATGCGGATGCGGTGCCAGGTGTCGTTGTCGACGGAGACTTTCTGCACCTTGGATTCCACGCCCTGCAGGGCGAGTTGCGCACGCACGCGGTCCGCATCGGCGAAATTCTTGTACGAGCCCGCCTGCAGCACGTAGGTGCCGCGGCGCGTTTCCGGCACGCCGCGAATATCGGGCTTCACGTCCTTGTCTTTCTCCGGCACCACCACCTCGAACTTGGGCAGCATGCTGTAAAAATCGTAGGATTTAGCCGGTTCTTCGGGTACGCCCGAATCCGCCGCTTCGGCGTCGGGAATTTCCGCTCCGCGCTCCACACCCGCGTGGGACTTCTTCTTGCCGGCCTTCGCGGATTGAACGGTGGGGGAGTCGCTGTGGCGGTCCTTGAGATAGACGATGCCGGCGACCGCCAACCCAAGCCCCAAGCCGCATAGCACTCCCAGCCAGCCTGAAAACCCGCCGGCCGGCTTGCGTCTGGCCTTGTAGTCCCGCGCCATCGCGAGGCTACATGGTGTCGGGCGCGGAGACGCCCAACAACCCAAGACCGTTGCGAATCACGATTTGAGCGGCGAACGCCAAATTCAGGCGCGCGTCCCGCAGTTCCCCATCGTCCACGATGAACTGGTGAGCGCTGTAGTACGTATGAAAATCGTTCGCGAGGTCGCGCAAGTAGTGAACCAGAGTATGCGGGGCGCGCTGGACCGCACATTGCTGCACGATTTCCGGGTAGGTGACGAGACGCTTGATCAAGGCCGCTTCCTGGGGTTCGGTGAGGCGGGCGAGCGATGCGGAACCGCGCGCAACGTCATGAGTGATCCCGCGCTCCTCGAGCTGTCGCTTCACGCTCGCGACCCTGGCATGCGCGTACTGGATGTAATACACCGGGTTGTCGTTGGAGCGCGCCTTCGCCAGTTCCAAGTCGAAGTCCAAATGCTGATCGTTGCTGCGCATGACGTAGAACAGGCGCGCGGCATCGTCGCCGACCTCCCTGCGCAAATCGCGCAGGGTCACGAACTCGCCCGATCGAGTCGACATCTGGGCTTTCTCGCCGCCGCGGAACAGCGAGACGAACTGCACCAGTCGAACCTCGAAACACTCGGGCGGCCCGCCCAACGCGATCAGGCCCGCGCGCAGGCGGGTGATGTAGCCGTGATGGTCCGCGCCCCAGATGTACAACAGGTGTTCGAACCCGCGTTCCCGCTTGTTGAGGACGAAAGCGATGTCGGACGCAAAGTAAGTTTTGATGCCGTTGTCGCGCACCATCACGCGGTCCTTCTCGTCGCCGTAGTCCGTGCTCTTGAACCACAGGGCGCCGTCCTTGACGTAGGCGTGACCCGCCTTCTCAAGCGCCTGCACGGCGCGATCGACGGCGCCGCTGTCGCTCAAGCTGCGTTCCGAGTACCAGGAATCGAAGGTCACTCCGAACTCCGCAAGATCTTCGCGGATATCGCTCAAAATGCCGGAGAGCGCCAAGTCCAGCACGCGGCGGAACGCGCTCTCCCCGATCAGCTGGCGCGCCCGGACGATCACCGCGTCGATGTAGACGTCCTTGTCGCCGCCTTGAGGTTCGTCGAGCGGCAGTGTGCCGAACACCTCCGCGGCGTCGCGGCGCAGCGAGTTCCCTTCGGTGCGGTAGAGCTCAGCGGCGATGGCGACGATGTACTCGCCGCGGTAGCCGTTCGCCGGAAACGCGAAGCGCTCGCCGCATTGCTCGAGATACCGCAACCACGTGCTCACCGCCAGGATCTCCATCTGGCGTCCGGCGTCATTGATGTAATACTCGCGCGCCACTTTGTAGCCGACCGCCTCGAGCAGATTGGCCACCGTGGCGCCGAATGCAGCATGCCGTCCGTGGCCGACGTGCAGAGGCCCCGTCGGGTTGGCCGATACGAATTCCACCAACACGGAATGCCCCTGGCCGAACTGCGACTTGCCGTAGCCGGCGCCTTCGTCCAGCACGCGCCCGATCTCGGCGCGATACGCGCCCTCTTTCACGAAAAAGTTGATGAAGCCGGCCCCGGCGATCTCGACTTTGGCAATGGCCTCGTGAGGCGGCATGCCGGCCAGGAGCGCCTGCGCGAGTTTGCGCGGATTCTGGCGCGTGGCTTTCCCAAGCTGCATCGCGATGTTGCTGGCGAAATCGCCGTGCTGCGCGTCGCGGGTGCGCTCGATCTCCACGCCGGTACCCTTGAGGGAGGCCGGCAGCAGATCATCGGGCAGCGTCGCGAGCGCCTCGCGCAGCAATTTCTCGATCAAGGTTTTCAAAGCGGATCCGTACGGGTTGCGAATGGAAAGGGTCGGCAGTTTACCGCGCTCTTAGTCAAGTTCCAGCGGATCCACATCGATGGACCACCGCAGCCCCGCGGGCCCGGGAAGGGCCTCGACCAGCGGCAGCCATCGGGCGAGAAAGCGCTGCAGCGGTACCCTCGCCGCGGCTTCGATCAGCAAGTGCGCCCGGAAATGATCGGCGCGCCGCGCCATCAGGGCGGTGGCCGGCCCGAGGATTTTCACCCCGGGTTCGTCGCATGCGCGGCCGCCGTCAGCCGCAGAGCGCAGGAAGGCGTCGAGACCCGTCGTGTCCTTCGACTCCGCGCGCAGCAACGCGAGGCGCGAATAGGGCGGCCAGTCGGCCTCGCGCCGTTCTGTGAGCGCGCTCGCCGCGAACCCTTCATAACCGTCGGCGATGAGCCGCAGGAGCAGCGGGTGCTCGGGAAACTCGGTTTGAATCAGCACCTCGCCCGGGCGGGCTGCCCGGCCGGCGCGCCCTGCGACCTGCGTGATGGTCTGCGCCAGGCGTTCGGTCGCGCGAAAGTCGCTGGCAAACAGGCCCTGATCGGCATCCAGGATCACCACCAGGCTGACTTCGGGAAAGTGGTGCCCCTTGGTGAGCATTTGCGTGCCCACCAGAATTCGCGCCTCGCCGCGATGAACCCGCTCCAAGACGGCTTCCATGGCACCCCTCCCCGTGGCCGTATCCCGGTCCAACCGGGCCAGCGGTGCATCGGGAAAAAGCCGCACCAGCGTCTCCTCGACTCGCTCCGTGCCCTGCCCCACCGGATTCAACGGTTGCCCGCAGCTGCCGCATGTCCTGGGCACGGACCCGTGCGCGCCGCAGTGATGGCAGCGCAATTGCGCGGCGCGCCGATGCAGCGTCATGCGCGCGTCGCAATGGGCGCACGGCGCCACCCACCCGCAGGCGTTGCAGAACAGCGAGGGCGCGTAGCCGCGCCGATTCAAGAACACGATGACCTGGCCGCCCGCCCCCAGGTGGCGTTCGATCGCCTGCATCGCCGGCTGCGAGAGGCCCTGCTCGCTGGCGTGCTTGCGCAAATCGACCAATGTCATGCGCGGCGCTTGCGCGGCGCCGGGACGCTGCGGCAGGAGATGTTTTGCATACCGCCCCTGCGCCCCGTTCTCAAGGGGTTCAAGCGAGGGCGTGGCCGAACCTAGGATGATGGGCACCTGCGCTCGCTGGGCCCGCCACACGGCAAGGTCACGGGCCGAATAGCGAAATCCTTCGTGCTGCTTGTAAGACGCGTCATGTTCTTCGTCCACGACGATCAACTTAAGCCTGGGCAGGGCGCTGAAGACCGCGGAGCGCGTACCGATCACGATCCTGGCGCGTCCGCCGTAAGCGGCGCGCCAGGCCGCGCGGCGTTCGGTTCCGCTGAGCGCCGAATGCAGGACGGCAATGCCGGTTTTGAAGCGCCGGCGGAAGCGGTCCACCAGCTGCGGGGTCAACGCGATCTCGGGCACGAGCACCAATGCCTGGCCACCCCGGGCACAGCTCTCGGCGATCACGCGTAGATAGACCTCGGTCTTGCCGCTGCCTGTCACTCCGTAGAGCAGGTGGGCCGCGAAGCTCCCGAGCGACGCCGTGATCGCGTCGATGACCTTGATTTGTGCGTCCGTCGGCGACAAATCGCCGGGGTCCAGGTCGACCGGTGCTGGGTCCGGCGCTGCGTCGATCGGCGCACGCCTCGAAATGACCCAGCCGCGCCGCGCCAGTGTCTTAAGATGTTCCGGCTTGAATTCGTCCGTCACTTCGTCAGCCGTTGCCTCCGCACGTTCCGCGAGCCACTTGAGCAGCGCGCGCTGGCGCGGACCACGGCGGCTGGTGGGCGATGCCAACTCTCGCGTGCCGGCCTCGCTCAGGCTCCAGAGGTCCGCGGCCCCTCCTGCCGCCTGGCCCAGGCGCAAGGCCGCGGGCAGTGCCGCCGCAATGACCTCGCCCAGCGGGTGGTGGTAGTAGTCGGACGCGAAGCGCAGTAAATCGAACGTCACGGGATCGAACACCGGTTCATCATCGATCAGTGCCAGCGCGGGCTTGAGCTTTGCGGGGGAAATGGAAGATGCTTGAGTGACGCCGACCAGCACGCCGATCAGCTGCTGCCGACCGAAGGGCACGCTCACGCGGACGCCGAGCTTGGGAGTTCGGCCGGCGGTATCGGCCGGTGGTAGATAGTCGAATACCCGGCGCAGAGGAGTATCGAGCGCAACCTGCAGGATCAAGGCGATCCCCTTGTCCACAAATGCTGTGGATAAGTCTGTTGAGAAGCGGGGATCATTTGGCCTAAGTGCCCGTTCCGTTTCGGGTACTAATCAATTTGATGAAATTCTGCCCGAAATCGAATTGATCTCATATAAATCAATTGGTTACATGACCCTCTGGATGCCGTGCCGAGATGTTGGTTGCAAATATTGCAATGGGGGTTCCGGCGATGTGCGTAAGTTGCTGATCTTGCGCGGACCCAGGAGCCTGTCTGAGTATTTCCCGTGCGCGTTTGGCGCCGTCAACCGCCACTCCGGTCAGGCGTTTATACAGGGTATGGAAAAGATCGTCGACGGCGAGAGGACGAGGGGACGCGACGTGCCGCGCTTTGATACGCTTACCAGGGCTTGGATGGTCTGGGATGTTCCGGCTCCAGCACCCAGGGGAGCGGTTCTGGATCAGACGCAGGAACTCGATCGATTCTTGGCCGAAATCGAGCGCCGGGCATTTCGCATGGCGCAGGTGGCGCTACGCGATCCCGACGATGCGCTCGACGTGGTGCAGGACGCGATGCTGAAGCTGGCGCGCAGCTACGCCGCCCGGCCCAGCGCGGAATGGCGGCCTCTGTTCTATCGGATCCTGGAGAACGGGATCCGGGACTTGCAGCGGCGCAGGACGGTGCGCAAGAAGTTCATGGTCTGGCTTCCGGGAAACCATGAGGACCCGGACAACCAGGCCCAGGATCCGCTCGACAACGTGCCGGACGGCGGGCCGGACGCGCCCGAGCTCATGATGCAGGGTCAGGCCATGGAGCAGCTCGAAGTGTCGCTGCGCGGACTGCCGGCGCGGCAGCGCGAGGCCTTCATGCTGCGAAACTTCGAGGGTTTGGACGTGGCCGAAACGGCGGCCGCCATGGGCTGCTCGGAGGGCAGTGTGAAGACGCATTATTCGCGCGCCGTGCATTCGCTGCGCGAACAACTGGGCGAGGTTTGGTAATGAAAGAGCAGACGCCGGATTCAGGGCAAAGCCCGATTGAGGCGCGCAGCCGCGAGCTGTTCCGGGAAAGCGTCGATGCAATGGATATGCGGTTGCGCTCGCGTCTCACTCAGGCGCGCCACGCGGCGCTGGATGCGGCCGCTGCGGCGAAACGCCGGCCGTGGCTGCTTCGTATCGGCACCTGGACACCGGCGGCGGGAGTGACCGCCGCGGCGCTGCTCGGCGCGGTTCTCTGGTTCGGTTTCCCGGCAGGCAACCACGGGTTGACGGCTGCCGACAGCCAGCCCAGCCTGGAGGATTTGGATATCGTCGCCTCGGCCGACGAAGGAGCGGGCGACGCCCTCGAGATGCTGCAGAACGATCTCGACTTTTATGATTTTTCGGACAAAGCGGCGAATTCCGAGCCGGCAGCCTAAGTGACATCCGCTTGAAGGCGGCGCGGCACTGGTTGGCCTTGGGGGTGGTTGCATGCGCGGCGGCGTTTGCGGGACCGCCGCCTTCGCAGCCGGCACCGCCGCCGCCCGATACCGCGCGCGCTGCCACGCCGGCCGTCGATGCGTCGGGCGTCGCTACGCCCGATGATGAATTCATCGAGTTTTTGGGCCGGGATGATGTCGGAGATGCTGCTCTGTGGGCATTTTTGAAGAAGTCGGCGCAGCGTAAGGACCCGACTCCAACGCCGCCGCCGCAGGATGCTAAGCAATGATCAGGGCCGTTTTTTTCAGTGTGTGTCTCATCGCCGCAGCGGCGAATGCGACCTTTGCGCAAGCCCCGCCGACAACGGAATGGCAGTCATTGTCGCCCGAGCAGCAACATCTCCTGCAAAGCTATCAGGACAAGTGGAATACACTGCCTGCGGAGCGGCAGCAGGCGCTGGCCAAGGGGAGTCAACGCTGGCTTTCGATGACGCCGGAGCAGCGGTCGAGTGCGCAGCAGCGTTTTGGCCAATGGCGTTCGATGCCGCCGGAACAGCGGCAGGAGCTGCGTAATCGCTGGCAACAGTTCAAGAGCCTGCCCCCCGAGCATGAGCAGCAGCAGCGCGTACGGCAATCATTCCAGCGTTTTCGGCAGATGCCGCCCGAACAGCGCAGTGAATTGCGCAAGCAGTGGCGCCAGATGAGTCCCGAGCAACGCCGCAGCGTGACCCGCCAGCCGCCGCCGCCGCGGGCGCCGCCGCGGAGCCACTAGAACGAGAGGATCTTAGGCTTGGCGATCTATCATTTGACGGCAAACGTCATATCCCGCGCACGGGGCCAAAGCATGGTCGCCGCGGCGGCTTATCGGCTGGGCGCGGCTCTGCGCGACCAACGGTATGGCGTTACGCACAACTACGTCGGCAAGCGAGGCGTCACACACGCGGAGATCATGGCGCCGGTAGTCGCACCGCATTGGGCGCATGATCGGGAAGCGCTGTGGAACGCGGTGGAGGCGAGCGAATTGCGGAAGGATTCGCAGCTTGCCCGCCTGATCGAAGTCGGGCTGCCGATCGAGCTTTCCAGCGATGAACGGGTCGCCCTGGTGCGCGACTATGTCGCGGAGGAGTTCGTGGCGAAGGGAATGATTGCGGACTTCTGCGTTCGTGGAGATCGGAATAATCCCCACGCCCACATCTTGCTGACCTTGCGCGCTTTGACATCGGCGGGCTTCGGGCCCAAGGAGCGGCGCTGGAACGGCAAGTCCGTGCTGCTCGAGTGGCGATGCGCCTGGGCGGAGCGGGTCAACGAGCATTTGGCGCGGGCCGGGCATGCGGCACGCATCGATCATCGCACGCTGGCGGCGCAACAAATCGAATTGATGCCTGAACGGAGAATTGGTATCGGACGCGCACGCGCGGGATCCGGGGCATTGCCCAGGCATCTGGAGGAGCGCATTGCGGAGCAGCAGCGGATCGCGAAGGCGAACGGCGAGACCATCCTCGAGGATCCGTCGGTGGCACTCCGCGCCTTGACTCGGCAGCGCCCGGTTTTCACGCACCGGGACCTCGTTCAGTATCTTCGGGCTCGAACGCAGAACGCAGTAGAGTTCGACGCCGTTTTGACCGCCGTATCCCAATCCAGCGAATTGGTGGCCTTGGGCTCCGGCGGCGGCCCGGATCGTTTCACCTCGCGGGACATGATCGAGGCGGAGAAGTCGCTGCTGCGCCGGGCGGCATCGATGGCGACCCGACGGGGGCACGGCGTCCCCTTGGATCGGCAGAACATCCTGTCGGCGCAGTGCATGCTCCGCGACTCTGCGCGGCAGGCGTTCATGTGCCTGGTGAGCGAGGGCGACGCGAAGGCACTTGCCGTAACCGGCCAATCTAAGGCCGCGATCCTGACAGCCGCGTCACAGGCGTGGGGTGGACAAGGATTTGACGTCAGGGGCGCGGCGCCGTCGCGGCGTGCCGCCCGCTCGTTGCAGGCGGTCTCGGGCGTCACCTCGCAGAGCCTTGCAGCCTGCGAGGAGGAGTGGCAAGGTGATTTCGAGATGTCCCGGGACATGGTGCTGCTGCTCGACGGCGCGGAGATGCTTGGGCTCAAACAGCTGGAGCGCTTTCTCGCGGTGGCTGACCGGGCTCGAGCCAAGGCCGTGTTCGTGGGCGACTTCGATCAGCTTCACGCCGCGCGGGCGGAGTCGCCGTTCCGAGACTTGATGCGTAATATTCCGGACAGCGTGGAGGTGTCTCATGATTGCTGATCTACGCCCCTTGGGGGCAATGGCCGCAGGACTGCTGCTCGTCGGGTGCACGGCTGCAACCGTGAAGCCGCAAGCCGCGGCGGCCGCACGCAACGAGCGCGCGTGCGTGACCGGAACCAGAATTTCGAACAGCGAGCCTTGTGCGTCACCCGGCCGTGTCTACACCGACAAGGACATCCAGAGCACGGGAGCCACCACGGCCGCCGAGGCCTTGCGGCTTCTCGATCCCTCGATAACGGTCCGCCGATAAATCGAGACATCTGCCGCTGCCGTCGGCGGTGTGCTGACGTCAGCGATGGTAATCGGGATAGGGCGGTCTTGGCGGCTGGACCGCCGGATGAGCCGTCAATTCGCGCAACGCGATGGCGACGGCGGCTTCCAACTGTGGATCGTGGCCTTCGCTCACCGCCTTCGGATCCTGCTCCACCACCACATCGGGATCCACGCCGTGATTTTCGACGTCCCACTCGCCTTTGGGTGAGAAAAAGCCGACGCTCGGCGAGGTTACGCGACCGCCGTCCATCAGCACGGGAATTTCGCCGATGCCGACCAAGCCCCCCCAGGTGCGCTTACCCACCAAGGTTCCGAGCTTGGCCTGCTTAAACATCCAGGGAAGTGCATCACCGCCTGAGCCCGAGATTTCGTTGGCTATCATGACCTTCGGGCCGTAAATCCCCGCGTTCGGCGTATGTTCAATGGCGCCGTAACGGGGCGACCAGTAGGACAGGATCCTGCGGCTCAAGACTTCGACGATGTAGTCGGCCACCTGTCCGCCGGCATTGAAGCGCTCGTCGATGATGGCGCCTTGTTTCTCCGTCTGCGCGAAGTACCAGCGATTGAAACTCGTCAATCCCTCGTAAAAGGTGTTGGGCAGGTAGACGTAGGCAAGTCTTCCGTCCGAAAGCTTGTCCACCGCGCGACGGTTCGATTCGATCCAGTCTATGTTGCGGAGGCTCCCCTCGGTGGCCGTGGGCACGACGGTGACATCGCGCGGGCTGCCGCCATTCGAAGGCTGAATGCGCAGCGACTGCGGATGGTCGGCCGTTCCTTCGAGCGCCTGCTGGATGTCGACCGAGCGGGTCAACTCCAAACCGTTGATCGCGATGATGCAGTCGCCCGCGGCCACGTTGAGACCCGGCTGTGCCAGCGGCGCCGTCACCCGCGGGTTGAAGTCGCCGCCGGTGTAGATCTTCGCCAGGCAGTAGCGATTGCCGCGAATGACGTAATCCGCGCCGAGCAGCCCCCCCGGAATGCGGCGGGCGCGCGGAATGGCGCCGCCGCTGCCGCGCAAATGGCCGACGGAAAAGGCGCCCAACATGTCTTGAAAGATGTAGTTGAGGTCCGCGCGCGAAGCGATCGAGGCAACATAGGGTTCGTACCGGCGCTCGTCCAGGACAGTGGGCGCGCCGTGGAAGTGCGGGTCATAAAAGTAGGCTCGCTCGATACGCCATACCTCGTGGTACATCTGCATCCATTCCGCCGCCGGATCCACGCGGACTTGAAGATCGGACAAAGGCAGTCCGCCATCGCCCGGCTTGAGCGGGACATTTGCGGGGACGATGATCCAGGTGGGCCGCACTTCGTCGCCGGCCGTCTCGGGCGGCGCTTCGGGTTTGCGGTTGGAAAGGGCGAGCAACATTTTTTCACCATCGGCCGA
>WNFM01319702.1_pt1 | contig 18689 bp, 17 predicted proteins | sample 5400271 | NCBI WGS metagenome assembly WNFM01 (sample SAMN13153352, study PRJNA577476) | soil metagenome | isolation source: 60 cm saprolite on Douglas fir-dominated hillslope | place: USA:California | collected 2013-09-17 | reverse complement strand
CTGGCGGACATCGACAAGTACGAGAAGCTCCTCGTCGCCAGGGGCTACGCCGTGGTCAAGACCCGCCGGACGTCGAGCGAGGGTCTCGGCGAGATCACCGCCACCCTCGAGGACGGCTCGACGGTCGACTCCATCGCGTTCAACGACACGGCCCGCTACATCATGGACTTCGCGGACGTGGCGAAGGCGGCGTTGCGCGCGCGCCTGGGCGCCCCGCCCGTGCACACCTACATGTACGGGCATTCGGCGGGCGCGCGCATCGGCCACAGCATCAACTACACGCCGGGCCTCAACGTCGGCCGTGACGGCAAGCGGTTCTTCGACGGCCTGCTCAACGACGACCCGGCGGCCGGCACGTGGTACCCGGTCGTGATGAAGGACGGCAAGGACGTCCTGCTGACGAGCGCGGCCGACAAGGCGGCGTTCGTCCCGCAGATCGACGTGTCCCACCAGATGTACAACAACATCTGGCCGCCGCGGCATCCGGACTGGATGTCGTCGAGCTATCTCGAGAACAAGCGCAACAACGCGCGCATCCTGCGCGACAAGGGCATGACGAACTACCGAATGTACGAAGTGCGGAGCGTCAGCCACTCCGGCGGCGAAACGTACGCCGACGGCAGGAAGGGGGACCTCGAGATCCTCGACCTGTCGCGGCTGTACGACCGGTTCTTCGACATGCTCGACGCGTGGGTCGACAAGGGAGTCGCGCCGCCGCCGACGCACTCGGACGCGGCGGAGCTCGGCGACGCCAACCACGACGGGGTGATCGCGCACGCGGCCCTCGCGTTCCCGGAGGTCGCCTGCCCGCTCGGCGTCTACTACGGCTACCCCGAGACGACGTCCGGCGCCACCGCCTTCGCCGCCTTCAGCGGCAAGGGGCTCGAGCCGCTCAACGCGAAGAACGTCTGGATCGACATGAACGGCAACGGCGTGTGGGACTACCGCGAAACGCCGACCCAGGCGTGGCGCCGGCTGGGCCTGTTGCGGCCGGGCGAAACGCTGACCCGCGAGAAATTCGCCGCCTGCGTGCAATCGGCCGCGGAGAAGCTCCGCACGGACGGGTTCTTCTCCGACAAGACGGCCGCCTGGTACGCCGCCCGCGCAAAGACGGCGGATCTCGTGGCCACGGATTCAGCGAAGGACACCGGCGTGCGGAAGCTCGCTAAGTCTGATCGATAAAGACCGGAATCGCGCGCAGCGCGAACGCCGCCGCGAAGCAGATGAGCGACGGCAGCGCGAACCACTGGAACACCGGCGTGTCGTGCTGATACGTCTTGCGGACCAGCACGCCCTTCTCGAGCGAATCGATGGCGCGTGACGCGGCGTCGAGCTCGCGCGTGGTGTCGGCGCTGAAGTAGCGTCCGCCGTACCCGCGGACGGCGCGCAGCAGCCGCTGGACCTGCGGCTTCTTCACCTCGTCCTGCAGATCCACCCCCACCACGTGGACGCGGATGTGCGCCGCGTCCGACTCCGCGAGGACGTCGAGCGGCTCCCGTCCGGCGTTGCTCTCGCCATCCGTGAACAGTACGACGACCTTGTTCCGCCGCCCGTCCCCCGTCGCCTGGCGGGCCAGCAGGAAGTTCGACAGCGCCAGCCCCTCCCCGATGGCGGTCATCCCTTCGCCCCTCAGCATCTGATCGTCCACCAGGTCGATGTAGCGGGTGACGTACTCGTGATCGAAGGTGAGCGGGCTGACGACGTACGCGTGATCCGAGAACACGACGAGTCCGATGCGATCGTCGCCGCGGCGGTTGACGAAGGCCTTGAGCGCGTCCTTGGTCGCGTCCAGACGTGTCTTGCCCGGCGATGGCCGCGGCCCCGCGGTCCGCTCCATCTGGTCCTGCATGCTCGACGACAAATCGAGCGCCAGGACGATGTCCAGACCGTGGGACTGCACCTGGCTTTCCGTATAGGGCAGGACGGGATCCAGCAGCGCCACGCCGAGCAGCAGGAGCGCGGCCGCGAAGACCGCGGCGGGAAGGCGCCGCAGAAACGACGCGCGGTGCGCCCGTCGAAACAGCCAGGGACTCGAGGTGGCCACTCCCATCCGGCGCCGCGTGAGCCAGCCGATCACCGCAGCGAGCCCCAGACCGCCGAGCAACCACCACGCGTAGTCCGGGTGGAGAAATCGCATGGCGCTATCGCCCGGCGGCGAGCACCTGCTCGGCGTCCGCAAGCGTGTCGCGCCACGCGTCGGACGAGGGCATCAGGTCCGGCCCTGCGTACCGGGCCAGCTCGCACGCCGTCAGCACGGACGACACGAGCCTGGCCGGCACCCGTGAGCCCGCGCTCTCGAGGGCCGTCGCGATTTCGGAGGGCGTCAAGCCGGCCGCCGGCACGCCGCACGCAGCGTCCAGGTGCAGCCGGACCAGCGCCTCGAGACGCGCGAACGCGTCCCGTCTGGCCTCGGCGGTCGAGGGCTCCGCCGCCCGGATCTCCTCGAGCGCGGCGCGTGCGGCCTGCCGCGTCTGTCGCGTGGATCGGAGCGGATCGCGGGGGCGGCGCCGGCGCGCCACGCGGACGAGCCCGATCGCGAAGACCAGCACCGGCGCGATCGACAGCAGGATCACTCCAAGGCCGACAGGTGCCAGGACGCGGTACGCGAGCCAGCGCTCCGCCGCGGGCCTGCCGTCTCGCGCCTGATAGGACGGCTGATCGTCGGGCAGGAGGCTGCGGAACGCCACGGTCGCCCCCGGAACCTCCACCGTGCCGGCTGGTGCGCTGTCCTCGGAACGCTGCCCGGCGCGCGTGACGTAGTACCGGATCCGCAGGGGCGCAATCGTCCGGATCGGCGCCTCCACGCGATACGTCGTCAGCACGTAGCGGAGCTCGTACCGGATCACGCCCCCCTCGACGCGCCGGGCGGTGTCAGACCCGGCGACGTCGAGGCCATCGAGCTTGAGCTTCTCGCGGGACAGGTCGTCGATCACGATGTCGACCCCGTTCCGGCAGGCGATCTCGATCGTGTAGGTCAGGCGATCGGCGACCCAGATCGCCGGTCGATCGAGGGCGGCCTTCACCGTAACGTCCTCCGTGGCGACCTGGGCGGGCCGCGGTGCGGCGCCGATCCGCGCGGCCGCGCCGGCCGCCAGCGCGGCCAGGACGACAGGGCACGACCGCCGCCGGAGGGACGCGATCACCGCCGGACGCTCCGCGCGAACAATGAGAGCAGCGGCTCGACCGGGCTCCTGTCGGCCGGCACGAAGACGTGCTCCATGGGGACACGGTAAAACGCGGCCGCCAGCGCCTCCCGGCGGCGTCGCGCCTCGGCGGCGAACCGCGCGCGGGATCGCGCGCCCAGGCTGACTGTCGCGCGGCGCCCCGATTCGAGATCGCTGACGCGCAGATAGCCGGGCCCCGCCGGCAGCTCGGCCTCCATCGGATCTTCCGGGACGACGGCGATCACGTCGTGCCGCGCCGCGAGGACGCGGAGATCCGGACCGCCGAACAGATCCTCGTCGCTCAGAAAATCCGAGACCAGAAAGACGATGCTCATCCGCTTCAGCGAGCGCGCGAGCTGCCGGACCATCGGGACGAGCGCGGTGCGGCCCGACCCGCGCGGCGCGGCCCAGCACGCTTCCAGCACGGCCCACGCGGCGGCGCGCGTCCGGCGGGGCGGGCTGGCCACGGCCACCCGGTCCGAGAACGCGAGGAGGCCGGTGTTGATCTGACTCGCCAGCGCGGAGAAGAGCAGCGACGCCGTGACGAACATCATCGCCTCGCGCTTCGAGTAGTGCGACGTCCCCAGGTCCATCGACCGCGAGATGTCGATGGCAATCATCATGTTCAGTTCGCGTTCGGCGTGCGTGTGCCGGACAAACGGCGCGTCCAGGCGCGCGGTGACGTTCCAGTCGATGCGGCGCACGTCGTCGCCGGGCCGGTACGGCTGGAGCTCGTCGAAGTCGAACCCCTGGCCGCGCTGGCGGCTCGTGAACGGACCGGCGCGAGGGGCCCGCATCTTCCGCGCGGTGGAGACCTCGATGTAGCGCAGCTCCCGCATCACCGCTTCGGGGATCATGAGATCGGCACCGCCCGCAGCAGCTCGTCGAGGATCTCGTCGGCGCCGATGTTCTCGGCCTGCGCGCGGATGCTGCGCGCGACGCGGTGGCGCGTCGCGTCCACGTAGATCTCCTTCACGTCGGAGGGCAAGGCGTACGGCCGGCCGTGCAGGAACGCCGTCACGCGCGCCAGGGCGAGCACGTGCTGGTACGAGCGGGGCGAGACGCCGAGGATCAGCAGCTCCGACAGCGAGCCGCGGCCGGCTTCCGCCGGATGACGCGTGGCGCGTCCGAGCCGGACGATGTAGTCGATCAGGCTGTCGTCCACGTACACGCCGTCGCGGATGAACGTGCGGAGCCGCGTCACCTCCGCGGGCGAGATCCGCCGCTCGACCGTCCGGTCCGTCAGCCGCGCCCGGAGCATCTCCCGTTCGTGGGCCGCGGCGGGATAGTCCACGCGCAGCATCATCGAGAAACGATCGAGCTGCGCCTCCGGGAGCATGTAGACGCCTTCCTGCTCGACGGGGTTCTGCGTGGCGAGCACCCAGAACGGGTCGTCGAGTGGAAACGTCGTCTCGGCGAGCGTGACCTGCCGTTCCTGCATCGCCTCGAGCAGCGCGCTCTGCGTCTTGGGGGGCGCGCGATTGATCTCGTCGGCCAGCAGGATGTTCGTGAAGACGGGCCCCTGCTCGATCCGGAACGCCGCGGCCCTGGCGTCATAGATGCGCGTGCCGACGATGTCGGCCGGCATCATGTCGGGCGTGAGCTGGAGGCGCTGGAACCGCGCGGAGATGGCGCGCGCCAGAGTCGTGGCCGTCAGCGTCTTCGCCACGCCCGGCACCCCCTCGAGCAGGATGTGGCCGCAGCCGACGCGTGCGCCGGCGTCGGCCGTGTCGAACGGAATCGCGGCGAACAGCCCGGTCAGCAGCCGCCGGATCAGCACCTGCTGGCCGACGATGACCTTGCCGATCTCCGCCGCCAGCCCGGTTGTCAGATCGAGCGCGTGGCCGGCGGTCCACGGCTCGGGGTCGGTCCCGGTCGGGTGCGGCATGGTCAACGCAGCAGCCAGACGGCGGCGCCGGCCAGCGCCGCGACGGCGAGACCGGCGGGATACAGGTCCTGGTACTCGGGGGACGTCGTCCATCCGACCAGCCGGCGCTCACCATCGGCGATGCCCGCGAGTGCCTGCTGGAGCTCCTCGCCGGTGGCGGATCGCACGTATCGCCCGCCGGTGGCCGCTGCGATGTCGCGCAGGCTGCGCTCGGAGAACCTGGTCCGGACCGGACGCCCGTCATCGTCCTTGAGGACCGTCTCCCGGCCGTCGGGGGTGCGCAGCGGGATGGGCACGGCCTCGTCCGCGCCCACGCCGATGCAGTTCACGCGGTAGCCCGCCGCGCGCGCCATCGCGAGGGAGCGCGGGAGGTCCGTGCCGTAGTCCTCGCCGTCCGAGACGACGAGGAATTGCTTCCGGGTGGGCCGGTCGTCCTTCTTCGCGACGTCCATCGCGCTCCGCAGCGCCGCGCCGATGTTCGTGCCGAAGAACGCGGTCGGGTCGCTGTCGATCCAGTCGAAATAGAACAGCACGCTGTCCACGTCCCTCGTGAGGTAGGAGAGGATGACGGCCCCGTCAGCGAACCCGACCAGGGCGATGCGATCGATGCCGGCGGGCTTGCGCCGGATGAAGTTGCGGATCTCGAGCGTGGCGCGCGCGAACCGGGATGGCTGGATGTCGTGCGCCTGCATCGACGCGGAGCGGTCCAGCATGATGACGAGGTCCTGCTGTTCGTAGTCGGCGATCCGGCGGGTCAGCCGGGCCTGCGGGCGCACCAGGGCGAACACCAGCGCGGCGGCGGTCAGCACGCCCGCGGCGAGCAGCGCCCGATCGCGGGCCGGCGTCGAGCGGCGCGACAGCCCGGCGAACCTCGGCGCGATCGCGGCGCGGCGCCGGAAGGCGGACCGAAAGCGCCGGTGGACCACCCAGCAGGCGACGAGCGCCGGCACCATGATCCCCCAGGGCGCCAGATCCGGACGGAGGAACCTCATCGGCGGACCGCGATGGCCGTCACCCGACGCGCCGTCCCGGCTTCGCGCCGGGCTTGGGCTGGGGACGCAGGATCTGCATCAGTTGCTTCGGCGGGCTCTTCGGATCCTTCCGCAGCTCCGCCGCGAGCCGCGTGACGAGCTCGAAGTCGAACTTCGTGTCCCAGTCGGCGGGATCGGCCTGCACGGCGCGTCGCAGTTCCTCCTCCGATCGGGTCAGCCATCCGAGCTGCGCGTCGGGACTGGTCTCGGCGCGTCCCTTCGCAAGCAGCGCCAGGCCCGCCCAGAAGTGGGGGGCCGCCGCTTCAGGGGCGCGGTCCGCCGTGGCGATCAGGTCGTCGTAGCGCTGCAGCCGGTACTGGAGCCAGAGCTGGTTGGCGATCGCGCGGTCGTAGTCGCGGGCGAAGAGCTCCCGTAGCGCGGGCAGCCGGTCGAACCGGCCTTGCGCGCGGGCATAGGAGGCCAGCGCCTGGTCCCAATCGCCCCTGGCCAGGGCGGCGTCGGCGTCGGCGATCGGGCGCGTCCAGCGCGCGCCGGCGACGGCGGCGGCGCCCGAGGCGAGGAGCACGACCATCGCCGTCCCCGCGATCGATCGTCCGGCTGTGGTCATCGGCGGCTGCGATTACAGCAGAACGATCGGCGCGCGTCAATCGCGCGCCGCGCGAATGGTCTGACCATTCGGCGTCGGGCGCCTTGACTTGCGGCCCGAAACCGGCGAGGCTGACAGCCTGTCGCGCGTGCCTCCCGCACGCCGGAAGGAGATGACCTGCATGACGACACGTGGCTGGTTCCTCGGCGGCGCCACGGTGCTGGCGATCGCCGCGGCCGCGGGCGCCCCCTCGGCGCGGCAACTCGGCTCGCGGCCGGCGGAGGACTGGATCGCCCGGCTCGAGCGGCCCGACCGGGTCGCCGGATTGAAGATCGACTACATCATCGCGTCGCTCGGCCTCGAGCCGGGGGCGACCATCGCGGATATCGGCGCCGGGCCCGGCGTCCTCAGCCTGCCGCTCGCGAAGGCGGTCGCGCCCCGCGGCAAGGTGTACGCCGTGGAGATCGACCAGGCCTTCCTCGATCGGATCACGCAGAAGACCGCGGAAGCGAAGATCCCCAACGTCGTCCCGGTGCTGGGGGAATTCAGCGACCCGAAGCTGCCGGCCCGCGACGTCGACGTGGCGCTGTTCCACGACGTGCTGCACCACATCAAGGACCGCGCGGCCTATCTGAAGGCGACCGCCGGCTACGTGAAGCCGGGTGGCCGCATCGCCATCATCGAGCTGCCGCCGGACGGCTCGCACAAGGCCGAGCCCGAGCTGATCGTGACGAAAGACCAGGCCAAGCAGTGGCTGGCCGACGCCGGCTTCAAACCGGTCCAGGAGCTCGACGGCCTGGACGGCAAATGGTTCATCGTCTACGGCCGATCGTAGCGCCGGGGGTTGACGCCGCCGCCGCAAAGGTCATACCTTTGAGGGCGGATCCCCACCCCATGCCGAACCGGCGCACGTTTCTTGCCTGCCTGCTGGGGCCGCTGGCCGCGGGGGCGCTGGATCGACAGGTCCTGCAGGCGCTCCAGGGACACCCGCCCGCGCCGATCCCTCCGGTGTCGTGGAGTTGCCCGATGCACGCCGAGGTCGTCGACGACAAGGCCGGCAAGTGTCCGATCTGCGGCATGACCCTCCAGCCGGTCCGGCTGGCGCTCGTCTGGAGCTGCCCGATACATCCCGACGTCTCCGAGCCGGGGGCCGGCCGCTGCCGGCGATGCGGCCGCGACCTGCTGCGGGTGACCAAGGCGCTGTCGTTCACCTGTCGCGTGCATCCGAAGATCGACGTCGTCGATCCCGGCCGGTGCCCGATCTGCCGGCGCACGCTCGTCGCGAAGTACACCATCCGGCCGCACGGGGATCACAACCCGAAGCACGGGGGGTATTTCCTCATGGCGTCGAACAACTGGCACATCGAGATGACGCACCCGTCGGTCTCGGTGTTCCGGTTGTACGTGTACGACGACTATTCGAAGCCCTTCGCGCCGCGGGGCCTGACGGCCCGCATTATCGAGGCGCCGGACGCGGCCGGGAGGCGCGCCGACGTCTCGATCCCGTTCGTCCGCCCCGCGCGCGCCCGGTACCTCGAGGCCCGGGTGACGTCGCTCGGCGTACCCGCGACGATCGCCGCGAAGGTGCGGTTCGAGGCGGGCGACAAGGAATACCGGTTCGATTTCGTGTTTCCCGAGTATTCCCGGGAACCTGCGACCCGGAGCCCGGGGCGGCCGAGGGGCCTCGCTTGACTCCCTGTACCCAGCCAATCCCGATACAGTGTAAACTCCCCTCTCAAAGGTAGAACCAAACTCCCCGGCCCGCTGGCACCCGTTTCCAGCGGTTTCATGCGAGGACGAGAAAACAATGCGATCGATCCAGCGTCTCTGCACTCTCGCCGGTCTTCTCGCGCTGCTTCCGGCGATCGCTGCCGCGCAGGGCACCACCGGCAGCATTTCGGGCACCGTCTTCGACGAACAAAAGGGTGTGGTCCCCGGCGTCACGATCCTGGTCACACAGGTGGACACCGGCACCGAGCGGTCCCAGGTCTCGGATGACCACGGACGGTACCGTGTACTCAATCTGTCGCCGGGTCCCTACAAGATCACCGCCTCGCTGTCGGGGTTCCGTCCCGTCCTGCGCGATCAGCTCACGGTCGCCATCGGCAAGGACGTGCTGGTCGACATCGAGATGCGCCTGGGCGGCATCGAAGAGCAGGTGACGGTCACCGGCGAGACGAGCAACGTCTCGATCGGATCGACCACCGCCGGCGGCGTCGTCACGACCCGGCAGATCGCCGAGCTGCCGCTCAACGGACGCAGCTTCATGCAGCTCGCGACGCTCCAGCCGGGCGTCATCACGAGCCGCGGCACGGCGAGGGACTTCACCGGCGGCTTCGGATCGACGCAGCTGGCCATCGGCGGCGCGCGCCCCGAGCAGACGGGGTACCTGATGGACGGCACGAACATCGCCGACATCTCCGACAAGGCCCCGTCCAGCCTCTCGGGGGTGCTCCTCGGCGTCGACACGGTCCAGGAGTTCAGCGTCCAGACGCACGGGTACAGCGCCGAGTTCGGCCGGGCGGCCGGCGGCGTGATGAGCACCGTCACCAAGTCGGGCACCAACCAGGTCCACGGGTCGCTCTTCGAGTTCCACCGCGACGACTCGCTGAACTCCAGGAACTTCTTCGCGACGGGCGTCCTGCCCCCCTTCCAGCGCGACCAGTTCGGCGGCACCTTCGGCGGGCCCCTCGTCCCCAACAAGCTGTTCTACTTCGGCTCGTACGAGCAGCTCCGCGAGCGGAACGCCGTGACGCAGCACGCGCGGCTGCCCAACGCCGCGGCCCACCAGGGCTTCGTGCCGGTCAACGGCGTCCTCACGAACGTCGGCGTCAACGCGACGACGAGGCCGTATCTCGACCTGCTCTTCCCGATTCCGACCGGCGTCGACTTCGGCGACGGCACCGCCGAGCTCGTGCACTCGCACCAGGATCCGACCGACGAGCACTTCGGGGTGGCGAAGTTCGACTACAACCTGGGCAAGAGCGATACGTTCATGCTGCGCTGGTCGCGCGATGATTCGAAGACGGCGCTCTCACAGCCGCACCCGGACTTTTTCCAGCACACGACGACGAATACGCGCTACCTCACGGGGCAGCACCAGCACCTGTTCAGCTCGACCCTCCTGAACATGTTCCGCTTCGCGGCCAACCGCACGGCCCGGACCGACGACCTCCTGCCCATCGTCACCATTCCGCAGGCGCTGTATTTCTCGACCGACCCCCACTTCGGCGCGATCGACATCACGGGCGTCTCGACCGCCGGTTCGATTGCCACGACGCCGGTCAATTACAAGCAGGATGTCTACCAGTTCTCGGACACGCTGACCTGGAACAAGGACTCGCACGTCTTCAAGACGGGCTTCGACCTGCAGGCCTACCAGTTCGACGGCTTCTCGTTCTCGCGGTACGGCGGCACGTTCCGTTTCCGGAACGTGCAGGAGTTCCTGACCCTGCAGCGCAGCGCGACCGCGCAGGCGGACCGCTTCACCGGCAACCTGCCCGGTACGGATACGTTCCGCCAGATGCGGCAGAAGTACGCGGCGTTCTTCGTGCAGGACGACTGGCGCACCTCGGATCAACTGAGCATCCAGGCCGGGCTGCGGTATGACTTTGTCACCGACCCGAAAGAACTGAACGGGAAGGTCGCGGGGTTGTTGCAGATGAGCGACCTGAACACGCGGCCGGACGGCATCACCCCCGGTACCCCGATGTTCAAGAACCCGTCGAAGAAGAGCTTCGCGCCGCGACTCGGCGTCGCCTGGAACCCCGGCGGGGATAAGAAGTCCACGATCAAGGCCGGGTACGGCCTCTTCTATCAGCCGCTCACCACGTCGTTCTATCGCGGCACGACCTTCCGCATCTATCCGTACTTCGCGGGCGTCGACATCCGCACGCCGGCGGTCTTTGGTCCGGGCAACATCGCGGTCCTCGCGGCCGGCGTCAATCCCGCGCTCGTGCAGAAGCGCTCGGAGTTCATCCAGTACGACGAGAAGCAGCCCTACATGGAGCAGTGGCACGCCAACGTCGACCGCGACCTCGGCCACCACATGGTCGCGGAAATCGGCTATCTCGGATCGAAGGGGCACAACCTGCCCTTCTACGGCGACCCGAACAACGCGCCGTCGCAGTACGTCAACGGCGTCAAGATGCTCGTGCCGGGCGCGACCCTTCGCTTTCCGAGCTGGGGCCGTATCCGCACCCGCACCAACATCGCCCGGTCTCAGTACCAAGGCCTGACGGCCAGCTGGAACAAGCGCTACTCGAGCAACTGGCAGGGCCAGGTGTCCTACACCTACGGCAACTCGAAGGACACGTGGTCGGGCGGGCAGATCGGCGGCTCCGACTTCGACAACGGCGCCGGCAGCGCGACCGACTGGTGGGATCCGAATTACGAGTTCGGTCCGTCGAGCTACGACATCCGCCACACGCTGGTCATGAACGGCGTCTACGTGCTGCCGTTCGGCCAGCACCGGACCGGCGTCGCCGGGGCGCTGCTTGGCGGCTGGCAGGTGGGCGGCGTGGCGCAGTTCTCGAGCGGCCTTCCCTTCACGCCGTTCGAGTCCTACGACCAGGTGGGCGATCTCCAGAGCGATGTCGGCCTCCAGAAGCCGAACCTCGTGGGCGCGGTCAACTATCCGGGCACCGCGGCCATGTGGTTCGATCCGACGGCGTTCGGCCTGCCGGCCGCCGGGGTGTTCGGAAACGCGACGCGCAATTCGCTTCGCGCGCCTGCCGTGAAAGTGGCGGACCTCTCGGTGTTCAAGAACTTCAAGTTCGGCCACTATGGCGCGCAGTTCCGCCTCGAGGCGTTCAACGCGTTCAACAGGGTCAACCTGGGTCTGCCCGACGCGACCATCTTCAACGCGGGCGGCGTGCGCAATCCGACGGCGGGCCGCATCACCACGACTTCGACGCCCGCGCGGCAGGTGCAGCTCGGACTGAAGTTTTCCTTCTAGCCGCCATTCCCTGGACGCATCCCGCCTCGGCGGGATGCGTCATGTCCTCACCGGCGGCCTCGCGCCGCCGATTGGTCCGACCTTGCGCACGAAGAAGTGTTGACGTCCCGGCGGTCGTTCGGGAGAATGCCTGTATGTTAGTCAGCTCGGGACGGACGGATCGGGTGTCGGACGTCATCGCCCGGCGGATCAAGAAACAGATATCCGAGGGACGCCTGACGGCCGGCCACAAGCTGCCCGCCGAGCGGGACATGGCGCGCCAGTTCAAGACCAGCCGGGTATCGGTCCGCGAGGCGTACCGGTCGCTCGAAGAGCTCGGCCTGCTCCGGATTCGCCGCGGAGCCGAAGGCGGCGCCTTCATCGCCAAATTCGATCACGAGCCCGTCCGCCGCTCGCTCTCGCTGGTCCTCGGCCTCGGCAAGACGTCGCACGCCGAGGTCACCGAGGCCCGGATGCTGATCGAGCCCTCCATTGCGCGGCTGGCCGCCCTCCGCGCCCGCCAGGAAGACATCGACACGCTCGAGCAGGTGCTGATCCAGGAGGAGGCCGAGGTCCAGCATCCCTCGGCGGATTCCGGCACGACCGCCGGGCAGTTTCATCGCGCCGTCGCCGACTGCGCCCGCAACATGCCGCTGGTCGTGCTGATGAATGCTCTTGCCGACCTGACGGCGGAGTCGGTCTCGGAGCTCGACGCGGATATCCGCGCGCGGCATCGCCGGAAAAACTGCGAGTACCACCGCGAGCTCTTCGAGGCCATCCGGGCCCACGACGCCGACGCGGCCTACACCCTGATGGTCCGTCACGTGGGCGACATCCAGGATCGCGTGGGCCGCACGATGAGGAAGTCGCGGCGCAAGGACCTCTGCGGCCAGCCCGCGGCCCCGAAGCGCGCCCGCCCGTCCAACGGATCGAACGGCCGCCGCCGGTAGGCGCGGCGATCTCCCCGGCCTCTCAGCCGAGGTTCGCCCGCGCGTGATCCCAGGCCTTCTGGAAGAGGGCCGGAGACCAGAGCCGGGCCCGGCAGGCCTCCTGTTCGGCCGCACTGAAGACATACGGCGTCCCGATCTGGAGCGCCATGTATTGCCGGTAGGCGTTTTCTTCGAGATAGATCGCCAGCGCGAAGCACTCCACGACCCCGGCGCCGGCAATCACGGCGCCATGGGACTTGAGGAGGGCGGCGGGCCGCTCCCCCAGCGTGGCGGCCACCTGCTCTCCCATCGCGCGCGTGTGCACCGACAGCGGCGAGTCCAGCACGGGCACGTCGCCGAGCAGCGTCCCCTGCGGAAACACCGGCCGGAACGGCGTCCCGACCATCGTCAGGAACGTAGACCATTTCGGGTGGGTATGCAGCACGGCGTGGACATCGGGCCGCGCGCGGTAGATCTCGGCGTGGAGCGGGAGCTCGAGCGGCGGGGCGGCGGCGCCTTCGACGAGCCGGCCGTCGAAATCGACCGCCACGATGTCGGCCGCCGTGAGGGACCCGCGCACGGACGCGCCCGCGTTGATGTACAGCGACCGGCCGTCGCGCCGCGCGCTGCCGTGGCCGCTGTGATCGATCTGCCCGGCATGGGTCAGCATCCGGATCGCGTCCACGAGCAGCGGTACGGGCGCTACATCCAGGGCATCACCGACACGTGGATGGCGTCGGGCGCGCCCTGGCCCCCGACCGACTTGATCGCATAGTCCACCTCCGAGAGGCCGAACCGGTGCGTGGTGATGGCGTCGAGCGGAAACCGCTTGCTCGCGAGCAGGTGCAGCCCGGTCTCCACGGCCCGGTAGGAGTGGCCCCGCGCGCTCTTGAGCGTCATGCCCTTGCGCGTCAGCCGTCCGATCGGAAAGTTGGGGAACTCCTGGTTGCCTTCGCCCTGGACGATCATCGTGCCGCCGCGGCGCTTCGTGGCCTCGATGCCCAGCAGCACCGGCGCCGTCCCGCCGCCCGACGAGCAGTCGACCACGACGTCGACGCCCCGCCCGCCCGTGGCCTCGAAGATCCGCGGCAGCGCGTCTCCGGCCTGGATATCGATGGTGACGTCCGCGCCGAGGAGCTTCGCCACCTCGAGGCGGCGCGCGTCGCGCGAGGTGCCCGTGATGATCACCCGATCGGCCCCGGCCCACTTCGCCGCCATCACACAGCACAGGCCCTGTTGCCCGGGTCCCTGGATGAGCACCGTCGAGCCGTAGGTGACCCCGCCATCCATCAGCGTCCACTGGATGCCGTTCGACATCGGGGTCGCGAGGCCGGCCTCCTCCGGCGTCAGCCCCTTCGGTACCTGGTGCAGCACGGCGTTCAGCGGCAGGTAGAGATACTTGCTGAAGCCGCCCCAGAGCGACGGCGTGATCGCGGCCGAGGTGTAGCCGTAGCGGATGGCCTTCGGATCGTAGAACCACTCCGTGGAGGCGCAGTGGCGGTATTCGCCCATGTGATCCCACTCGCAGTGGCCGCACGGGAGGTAATGTTCCAGGAACATGAGATCCCCTTCCGTCACCCCGTGGTGCGCGGCGAACAGGCGGCCGACGCGCGCGAGCGTCCCCACGTTCTCGTGCCCCATGATGAGCGGACCGTTGCGCAGCGGCAGCTTGTACTGGCTGACGTCGGTGCCGCACACACCGGCGACTTCCACCTTCATGAGCGCCGCGTCGGGAGGCATCTCCGGCAACGCCATCTCGCGCAATTCCGTGGTCGATGGCGCCACTTTCAAGGCCGCCAGAACTGTTTCGGACACCCGCTAACCTCCAGTACCAGTTTCCTCGCCGGCACACGCCAGCCGAGGACTCTATGTCCCCCGTGACGAGGTGTCAACGCGGCGCGCCAGGATCGGACCCAGCCGGGGATACGCCTTCACGACGTTGATCTCGAAGAGCTTCCGGCGATCGTCGCCCGTCAACCAGCTCACGGCGTCCAGGCACGGCTTGTTGTCGTCGAACCAGCGGCCCGACGCCGGATCGATCGTGGTCACGCCGCCGAGCATCTCGGACGCGAACAGGACGTTGTCGACGCCGGCGACCTTGAGCAGCAGCTCCATCGCGTCCTGGTCGTAGACCGTCGTGTCGAAGTACACCCGCCTGACGAAATCCTCGAACGGCTCCCACTTGTTCATCAGACAGAGCGCCCGGTAGCGCGCCGCCTGATACGGCACGTTGCCGCCGCCGTGCGAGATCACGAGCTTGAGCGTGGGAAAGTCCTTGAAGACGCGCGACTCCATCAGCTGCATGAAGGCGGTGCTGTCGACGTTCAGGTAATGGGAGCCGGTCGTGTGGAAGGCCGGGTTGCACGTGGCCGAGGCGTGCACCATCGCGGTCGCATCGAGCGCGACCAGCTTCTCGTACAGCGGATACCACCACTCGTCGCCGAGCGGCGGATCGGTCCAGTACCCGCCCGACGGATCCGGGTTGAGGTTGCAGCCGACGAACCCCAGGCCGGTGACGCACCGCTCGAGCTCCGCGGCGCACTCCGCCGGGCTGATCCCGGGCGACTGCGGCAGCGCGCAGACCCCCACGAACCGATCCGGGTAGAGCGTGCAGACCCGGTGAATCAGGTCGTTATTGACCTCGGTCCAGTACCGGCTCACGCGGGCGTTGCCGAAATGGTGTCCCATGGCCGACGCCATCGGCGAGAACAGCATGACGTCGATCCCGCGCTCGTCGAGGAGGCGGATCTGCCCCTTTTCGAGCGAACCGCGGATCTCATCGTCGCTGATGGCGACCGTCCCCTTCGTGGGGCGGCCCATGGTGGAAATCTGCAGCGCCCGGAACACCCGCATGCCCGGCGGGACCGTCGTGTAGTGGCCGTGGGCGTCGATGATCATACGCTCCTGCTAGAGTAACGTCCGGCCATCGGACGGCCGGACCGGAGAGACACGACGTGCCGAGACTGCCCCTGTCGCTGGCGTGCTGGAATTACGACCGGACCCGCGCCCTGCTCGAAGAGCGGGTGCGCCCGGACGGGATCGACCTCACCTATCTGAACCTCCCGGTCGAGGAGACCTTCTTCCGGATGCTCCGGCGCCGGGAGTTCGACGTCGCCGAGATGTCGCTGTCCTCGTACGTGATGTCCCTGTTCTCCGACGCGCGACCGTTCGTCGCGATTCCCGTGTTCCCGTCGCGGTTCTTCCGGCACTCGTGCATCTACGTCAACGCCGCCAGCGGCATCGCGCGCCCCTCGGATCTCGTCGGCCGCCGCGTCGGCACGCCGGAGTATCAGATGACCGCGCCGGTCTGGATCCGCGGCATTCTGGCCGACGAGTACGCGGTGCCGCTGGACAGCGTCACCTACGCGACGGGCGGCCTGGAGGAGCCCGGACGAACGGAGAAGCTGGCCCTGGCCCTCCCGCCCGGCATCCGCGTCGAGCCGATCGGCCGCGACGAGACCCTGTCCGCGATGCTGGCCACTGGGGCAATCGACGCGCTCTACACCGCGCGGGCGCCGTCGAGCTTCCGGGACGACAGCGGACGCGTGCGGCGTCTCTTCGAGGACTTCCCGGCGGTCGAGCGCGCGTATTTCCGCCGCACCGGCATTTTTCCCATCATGCACACGGTCGTTCTCCGCCGCGAGCTCTACGAGCGGCACCCGTGGGCCGCGCAGTCGCTCTACACGGCCTTCTGCGTGGCCCAGCGGGAGGCCTACGAGGACCTCGGCCAGACGGCGGCGCTCAAGACGATGCTGCCGTGGCTCACCGCGCACATCGAGGACACCCGCCGCGAGATGGGGGACGACTTCTGGCCCTACGGGCTGCCGCGCAACCGCGAAACGCTCGCCACATTTCTCCGCTACTCCCACGCCCAGGGACTCTCGCCGCGCGTCCTCGATCCGGCGGATCTCTTCGCGCCCGAAACGCTCGAGTCCTTCAAGATTTGACGGACCTAGTCAACGTCAATGTAGACGACCCCCTCCTCCACCGAGACCGGGTAGGTCCGGATGGGGACGACGCACGGCGGCTGGACGACGGCGCCCGTGCAGATATTGAAAACCCCCTGGTGAAAATTGCACTCGACGGTGTCCCCCTCGATGAAGCCCTCCGACAGCGATCCCGGGCCGTGCGTGCACGCATCGTCGGTGACGTGGAAAGCGCCCCAGAGGTTGAAGACCGCGACGGTGAATCCCCCGGCCTCGACCTTGATCGCCGCCCCCTCACCGACGTCCTCGGCTCTGCACAACCGTATCCGCATCCGCGGGGACGCACCGGACATTCAACAGGCTCCTGATTGACGCTCGCCGATCGGGATGGTAGCGTCAGGGCAAAGGTTGACGCCAGCCAGTATACTGAATCCGGCGGCGATAGGTCAGACCATTGCCCCCCGGAGCCCCCAGATGCTGAAGAAAGAGCAAAGCGACCTCCTGACCCTGACCGGCCCGGGCACGCCGATGGGCCGGATGTTCCGCAGCTACTGGCTGCCGGCGCTCCTGGCGCAGGAGCTGCCCGGGAACGAGTGCCCGCCCGTGCGGGTGAAGCTGCTGTCGGAGCGCCTGCTGGCCTTCCGCGACACGAACGGCCGGTACGGGCTGATCGACGAGTTCTGCGCGCACCGCGGGGTCTCGCTGTGGTTCGCGCGCAATGAGGAATGCGGGCTGCGCTGCCCGTATCACGGATGGAAATACGACGTCACCGGCCAGTGCCTGGACGTCCCCTCGGAGCCCGAGGCCTCCGGCTTCGCGGGCAAGATCAAGCTGAAGTCCTACCCGCTGGTCGAGCGCGGCGGGGTGCTCTGGACCTACATGGGCGCGCCCGAGACCCAGCCGCCCCTGCCCGAATGGGAATTCATCACCGTGCCGCCGGCGCAGACCTTCACGTCGAAGCGGATCCAGGAATCCAACTGGCTCCAGGCCATGGAAGGGGGCATTGACTCGAGCCACGTCTCGTTCCTGCACCGCGGCGACCTCAACTCCGACCCGTTGTTCAAGGGGGCCAAGGGGAATCAGTACAACCTGAGCGACTCGCGTCCGGTGTTCGAGGTCGTGGAGAGCCCGGGCGGCCTGTACATCGGCGCCCGCCGGAATGCGGAAGCGGGCCAGTACTACTGGCGGATCACGCAGTGGGTCATGCCGTCGTTCACCATGATCGCCCCGCGCGGCAATCACTCCGTCCACGGCCACTTCTGGATCCCGATCGATGACGAGGCCTGCTGGGCGTGGAGCTTCGACTATCACCCCATCCGCGAGCTGACCGCGGCCGAGGTCGCCGCGATGCAGGACGGCAAAGGCATTCACGTGCGGTGCGAGCCGGGGACCTACCGGCCGGTCGCGAACAAGGACAACGACTACCTCATGGACCGGGCCGCGCAGAAAACCGGTCGGACCTACAGCGGCGTCGAGGGGATCGGCATGCAGGACGCGTCGCTGCAGGAGAGCATGGGGCCGATCGTCGATCGCACGAAGGAGAACCTGGTCTCGACCGACAACGGCATCATCATGGCGCGCCACCGGCTCCTGCGCGCCGTCAAGGCGCTCGTCGAGAAGGGCGTCCCGCCGCCGGGCATCGCCGGCGAGCACCAGAAGGTCCGGTCGGCCGCCATCGTGCTCCCGCCGGATCAGCCCTTCAAGGAAGGCGCGCGCGAGGCCCTGATCGCCAAGCCGGCGGTCGCGCCCGCGTCCGTCTAGGCGCGGGACGCGCGTGCTCAGCGAATCAGCCCGCATGACGTCGTCCGCGGAGCTGCGGTTCCGTGTCCAGGCCCCGAACTCGACGGGCCGTGCGACGGCCATCATCGCGCTCGACGCGGCCAGCGAGACCGTCGTGCGGCGTCTCTCGACGCTCCCCTGGAACCACGCGACGTTTCTCAAGGCCCTGGACGATCCGCCTGGCGCCGAGCCGGCCGGCGGCGAATGGGTCGCCGATCTCGCCGGTCAGCCGAGCCGCGTGCAGGACGAGGTCAACGCCTCGGACCAGGTGATCCTGGTGGCCGCCGCGGGTGGCCGGGCGCGCGCCGCGGCGACGATCGGCCGCGCGTGCAGCCTCAAGCGCGTCACGACGACGGCCCTCATCGTCGGGGCGTCCGCCGCCTCCGACAGCGATCTGTCGAAGACGCTGGCGCAGTTGCGCCCCTGGTCGCTGATGGTTGTCATCGCCAATACCGATGACTACGTGGCCGACATGATGGCCGCGCTGCG
>WNFM01328331.1_pt1 | contig 18691 bp, 17 predicted proteins | sample 5400271 | NCBI WGS metagenome assembly WNFM01 (sample SAMN13153352, study PRJNA577476) | soil metagenome | isolation source: 60 cm saprolite on Douglas fir-dominated hillslope | place: USA:California | collected 2013-09-17 | reverse complement strand
GCGGGCCAGGGTGGCGGTCCTCTGCCTCAGCTCCCGCACCTGGCCACGGAACATGAAGGTGTCGATGAACCATTCCATCAGGTCGTAGCGCCAGCCCCCGCTCCCGATCAGCCCTTTGGTCTCTGTGGCCGATGCCTTGGACGCCCGGCTCGGGCGGTGACGTGCGAACGAATGCATAGCTCTTGCTCCTTTCAGAGAACACCTCTCTTTTGTCAGAGGGTGTGTTGACTCACGCTGCGCGTGGTGAATGCAGTGCACAGACACCTCATGCATGCGGTGTATCCTGATACATTATGAATGGTCCAGATCTATATGTTGACAGCACGACCCAGTTGAGACATACTGTCTCAGACGGACGCTCGTATCTGGTTCTCAGTGTAGACTGATGAGCAGAAAGAAACAAGGATCAATCAGGAAAATATGTCTCAGATGAGACAAGGAGCACAAAATGACTCAACCGGTGAGCAATTTACGCGTGAGACGCACAAAGATCCTGCTGCGGGAGGCATTAATTGAGTTGATCGAGGAGCGGGACTTCGAGGCGCTCACCATTGGCGAGTTGACCGAGCGCGCGATGGTGAGCCGGGCCGCGTTCTATCGCAACTATCAGGATAAATACGACCTGGTAGAGCAGATCTTTGAGGAAGCCATGAGCGCCTTGCTGAACGCGGTCGGAGAGCTGGGGCGAGAACATCCTCCGGAGATCTGGGTGAGGTTCTTCGAGCATATCGCCGAGTACGAACGGCTCTATCGAGCGCTGCTTGGCAGAAAGGGAAGCCCCTGGTTTGTGAGGAAGATGCGTGCGGCGCTGAGCGGCCTGGTCAAAGAGCGTGGGCACCTTCCTCACGGACCGATTGCCTCCGCTCGCCCCGTCCACACCTTCTCAGATGAGTTTGTGCCGGACCTCGTGTCCACGATGTTTGTGGAAGCCATCACCTGGTGGCTTGAACAGGGAAGACCGTACACTCCCAGAGAGATCGCCACTAGAGCCGCCCTGCTTGCCTCCGCACTCTTCAAGGAAGCGAGCACCTGGCAATGATCGCTGGTTCACAAGCGCAACGCCCAGGCCATCCGCGATGGCCTGGGCGTTGCGCCGTGATGCGGGTCTAGGCTACCCGGTAGTAATGGTCCCATCACCGTTCACACGAATAGTGACCTTTGGGAGAGGGCTAGGGGCCGGTGAAGTGGGATTGGTACCGTCCGCATTAAAAGTCGCACCGTGCGCCGGGCACACGAGTTTCCCACTGCCAGGATCGTAATTGACAGGCACTCCTGCGTGCGTACAGGCCCTTTCACACGCCACGAAATTGCCATTGCCAAGATGGATGAGCAGGCCAGCATTGCCATCGGCCGGGTTCGTAAAACTTTTCGCGCTGTTCGTGGCCTGGGTGGTATACCCAATCACCGTTCCCGTATGCCCCGGCGTTGGAGTTGGCGTCGGCGGTTGCGTCGGCTGGGGCGTCGGTTGCGAAGTCGGTTGTGGCGTTGGTTGCTGTGTCGGTTGCGAAGTCGGTGATGCCTGCGCCCCTTTCGTTGCTGAAGGCGAGGGCTGTGCGGTTGGCGACTTGGATGCTGTCGGTGTTTTTTGCGCCCCTGGCGTCGTCCCTACCGTGGGCGTGTTCCCTTGTGTCGTAGCGGGTGCAGTTGACCCGGCGGCTGGTGCATTGGCAATCTGCGGTTGCGCCTGCTTCATGCTTTGAGTAAAGTGGGAAAAGCTGATCCCACTCACCGTGAGTACCCCTGCCGTGCCTACAGCCAGCAGCTTGACGAGCTTTCTCCGATCCTGTTGTGCAGGTTTACGGCGTGCACGCTGCGTAAACGTTCCAGGTGCAGGTGGCGGCGTCCCGGGCCTGCCCGGTGTAGCAGACCACCAGGCAAAGGGATTAACACCTGCCATCGAATCGCCACGACTTCCTCCTGGAGGAGGGAATGTCTCTTTCGCTGGAACCATTTCTGTTGGGCTATCGGGTTGTACTGTGGCAGATGGAGGCATTTCCCCGCTTCCTGCCACCATCCAGGTTGGTTTTTCCGAAGAAGAGGGTATTACCGCAGGCATGCGCCCTGTCACCAGCGGCGGCACCGACTGCCACTGCTCAGCGGGCATGCCCGCCTCCTCGAACCAGTTGACCGTCGGTGCGAGCGTCAGCTGCGGGCCCTGCGCCACCTGCTGGGCTCTGGAATCGGTCGCCCGCGGCGTCGCTTCCAGCATCGTCAAGACGCGCTCAAAGGCGGCTGCGCTTTCGCCCGCACATTGATAGCGCTTGGCCGGGTCACGCTCCAGGGTTTTACTAATCACCAGGTCGAGCGCTTCCGGGACGTCCGGACAGACCGCGTGAACTGAGGGCACGGGCTGTTGTATCCGCTCCAGAGCACTGTCAAGGGGAGTCGCTCCGCGAAACGGCAGTGTGCCACTCAGGAGCTCAAAGAGCATGACCCCCAGCGCATAGATATCAGAGCCGACGTCGACAGGCTTGCCCAGTACACGTTCTGGGGAGACAGACGCGGAGTTTCCCAGCAAGGTACCACTGGTACTGAAAAGGTAGGCCTGGGGTTGCGTGTGCGGTCTCTTCCCAGAGACCTCGAGCATCGTTCTCAAGCCAAAACCGGCGAGTTGCAGGGTGAGCTCATCGCTGATAAGTACATGGGACAGGCTCAAGATGCCATGCACAGCACCCTGGCTATGCGCGTAGTCCAGGCCCACTGCTACCTGCTTGAGTACATCCAGCGTCTGCTGAGGGGTGAAGCGGCCCCGTTGTTTGAGCACCTGACCAAGCGAGGCTCCTTTGGCAAAGGCTGTCACAAGGTAAAGATACCCAGAGTGCTCATCGAAATCATATACGGGGAGGATATGGGGGTGTGTGAGCCTGGCGAGCGTTGTTCTTTCCTGGGCAAGACGAGTAATAAACCGCTCGCGTTCCTGGGCCGATAGTCCCTCTGCGAAGTTGAACAGAGTAATCATGACCGTGCGGCCCTGCGAAAGTTGCTGAGCCATATACGCCGCACCCAACTGACCATGACCAAGCAGCCGCTCGATCCGGTACTCCCCCAGGGTTCTCCCTACAAGCTGGTCTACAGTTACTACCTGCATTTCCTGAGCTCCTTTCAGCGTTCATCCTTCTCCGCTGACAGTGCAGCAAGAGTTCATACCACGAGCAGCACTACATCCCCCTTCGTTCACAAGTGGCAGTGTACCTAGAGGTTTGATATGGCGTCAATGCTGTCTGTATGAGATAGGACTGGGGGGAGGAGAGGTCTCTGGTCTCTTAACCACAATTAGGATGGTGCTCAGGCGCAAAAGTGGCATGAGTGGTGCTGCTCCGCTTTGCTGCTTTTTTCTCATCTTACGTTTGGCAGGTCGCTCGGTTTCTCTTCAGAGGGAGGTGCAAACCTTGCAGTGGTCGCTGAGGACTGCCACCAGTTGCTGCGAGGTGCTCTGGCTCACCATGCCCCCTGGTCGCCCGTCGATGATCAGTCAGGAATTATTAGGCCATGAAGACATGACCACCGTGAAGAACTACATGCACATGAACGATGAGACGATCCAGTCTCAGTCCTTGCGCAAATGGCATCAGGAATGCAACAAGAGGAAGCTCTTGCTCTGCTGCATTCCTGATGCAGACACACATCCAGGATTCCATCCTCCAATTCCTCTCAGTCATCGCGTTCATCATGCAGGTGCGTTTTGAGAGCACTTGTTACCGGAGCATCACCACCTTGCTTTGCATGGTTTCTTCTCGAGAAGGAGGGCGCTATGACTTCTCCCCCGATCACGCTTTCTGGCCTGTACCAGGGCGACAATGGACAATCGTTACTTGTGACGCAGGGACTGACAGGCTATACGCTTGTAGCTGGCAAGCAATGCCTGTTTCGGCTCTTTCTGGATGCGCAGACGCTGGCTCAGGTGGATACGGTCACCTTCAGAGCCTCCTCACCGGGTTTACACCAACCGGATGCCACCTTTACCAGTCAGGCAGATGTGATCGTGGAAGCAAACGCACCCAATGGGCCGAGCGTGGGGATGATCGTTCCCGGCTCTGCTTTCCCGAAGGCGGGGGACTACACCATCACGCTCTCGGCGCAAAGCTCCATTAGCGCGGTTCTGCAGCACACGTCCTTTGATCTGTCGTTTTTTCCCACGCAAGACCTCCGCCTCCTCGTGGCTTTCCTCATCCATGAAGGGGTTTTCGGTCCGACGACGATCTGGTATACCGATATCGAGCGCAGTATGCTTCGCCTTGGGTCGATGTTACCCGTGCGAGATGGTGTGCAACCTCGCCTCAATGGCGATACCTCCAACGGTCTGCGCTACGTCATCGGCAATCCCTGCGATGGATACACGAGCGGGTACTATGACTGCGTCTATGGCCAGACCCGGCAGATCAACGCCATGCAGGGGGATCACGTTGACGTGACCGTCGAATTCCGGCCAGGGCTGTATGCCCCCGATTGGAATCCTCCGGGGGACCCATCTCCAGGCGGCAATTCTGGTCGCCCACCAGCACCCTATAGTGACCTGCGCCGTGCCTCCTGCGTGGCGGGACGCTGGCAGGGCCTGGAAATGACAGCCGGGTGCATTGCCCAGGAACTAGGGCACAACTTCGGTCTTGAACCTCCCACATCGCCGCACTACCAGGACCCGAACGACTCCGGGCACTCCAAGGATCCTTTCATCGATGATCCCTTCGCCTACGACTTCGTCAACCGGCGTCTGTATAATCGTCCGGTAGGGGATGCCATGAATAATACGGGTGGGGGTGATTGGCAGGGAGCGGACCTGGTTGCCTACAACGCCTATGATTGGGAATACCTGCGAGGAGGACTGGATGGGACGGGCGGGTTCATGTCACTGGGTTCTACGGGGTCGCAAACCCCGGTCATCAACGTGCATGGCGTGAGTGAAGCCGGGTACGGTGTGTTTGGTGAGAGCACCGACGGGGATGGTGTGTTTGGAGAAAGTATCAGCGGGGACGGCCTGGCTGGGCTCAGTTCAACGGGCATTGGTGTCTCTGGTGTCAGTGGCCAGCGCATCGGCGTGGTTGGCCTCAGTAACGGTGTGGGCGTGTTGGGCCTTGGCGGTACATTGTCCGGCCAGTTCATTGGCAACGTAGACGTCAGTGGGACGTTGACGAAGGGCGGTGGTGGTTTCAAAATCGACCATCCCCTTGATCCGGCAAACAGGTACCTGTTGCACTCCTTTGTCGAGTCGCCGGACATGAAGAACGTCTACGATGGGGAGGTCACCCTCGACGCCAATGGAGAAGCCATCATCTACCTTCCGGCCTGGTTCGAAACGCTGAACAGCGCGTTTCACTATCAGCTCACCCCTGTGGGTGCTCCGGGACCAAATCTCCATATTGCAGAGGAAATCAGAGACCACCGCTTCAAGATCGCCGGTGGCAGCCCCGCGATGAGGGTGTGCTGGCAGGTGACGGGCATTCGCCAGGATGCCTGGGCGCGGGCAAACCGGCTCGTCGTAGAGCAAGACAAGCCTGTGGATGAGCGGGACCGTTACCTGCACCCGCAGGAGCATGGTCACGTGTCAGAAAGGAGCGTAGGGGATGCCCGCTATCCAGATATCCTGCGCCGGTTCAGGGAAAACGAGCAGAAGCCTCGTGCGACGTGAAGGTCCATCCAGGCGATACCACTGACCTGACGGCCGGTGTGGCCTGGTTTTCGATTGATGTCCAGGCCATACCGGGCAAGCTCGAGGTCAACGAGGTCTGCTGCTAACGAAGCAGCCTGATCCCCGGGTGATTTGGAGAACGCTCCTGGTCAGTATCAGCGGATACGAAGACGCTTGCATAGGAGGTAGGATAGAAGTTGGTGAGGTACTTTGAACACTTTTCCACATCTATCGCTATCTCTCCTGTGAACAGAGGGACAGAAGACATCATGAGCGCAGTTTGGCAATCGTACTAAGTGCCTAGCCGAATAACCCGATAATGGGGTGACTACATCTTTTTTCTGGGCTGTGAATTTATTCACACTTTCTCTGTGCATACCATCACATCCACGTCCCTTCCCGAATAGTAGACTTGCAGCAGTAGAGACGGTAGCGCAGCCTTGTACGTTGTCCCTCTGAACCAACTCATTTCCCTCACCTCTACTCGTTTTAGAACCACGCGAGTAACGTACACAGTTGAGGATGAGAAATCCATAGCGAGGAAAATACTGATGAAAATACAATTGCGCAGGCTAGCAACGCTCCTACACATTCTGGCTGGGAGTTGGCTCGTTTTCCTGCTCGCAGCTTGTGGAGCAGCAACGACGACAGGATCTGGCAACCTCGCGCCAACGGTGACGTCGGCACCCACCCTGACATCTCCACCGGCAAAGCTGGTACTCACATTTGAGTGTAAAGGTGATTTTAATCCCAGCAGTACGCATGAGAAAGTCTGTGTGCATACGCTGCCTGGAGCTTCGCTCACGATTAAAGTGACGTATTGTACTGGTAGTGCGGATCAGAGTACTTCCCTCAAGGGAACCTTCACGGCTGACAAGACTGGCCGCTATGGATGGAGTTGGACCCCTAAGGCGATCTGCCAGGGGAATCCTCCCGGGGCCACTGGTTTCTGGAAAGGGACAGCCGAAGTGACGACCACACTTGGTGGGCAGCACCTCACGAGCAGTGTTTCCTTTATTGTCTGATTTGCTTGCGGCTTGATTGCTTTTCGCGCCGCAGGGTTATTCGGATAGGCTCTTAGCCAAGCCTGTCCGCGTCCGCAAAGCAAGATCCCGAAGGCCACATAGACGCTTTCCTGAGGAACGTCCAGGACTACTTCGTACGTGTGCCAGTCGGTCGTACCTTGTATTGGCCAATTGAGCATGTTATCGAAGCCGAGGGTCTTTCCATCCTCTGGACCATCAACGCGCATCCACAGGCCTGTCCCAATTTCCTCGCGCGCTGACTTGATCACGGCAGCAAAGCGCATACGTCTGTTGCGGTAAGCAGCAGCCTTGAACTCTTGCACGAGCGTTCCAAAGCCTGCTGGTGCTTCTACAGCGGATTGAATGTAGTCACTGCTCTTCCCCTGTTAGGCAGTGGTTGGATCAATGCCTGCCTCTCGTGAGCACGGCTGCCAGCCATAAACCAACTTTCCATAGCGTTCTTCTCTGTTGGCGAAAGGACCAGTGTTGAAAAGACGCTCCTGCGGATGGGAGACGTTTTTGTCTTTGCGAGCATATGTGCCTAGAGCAAAGATGTAAAGGTAAAAATAATGCTCATAGCATACCTGAAAGGCGTAGATATGCTATGAGCATGGGTGGCCCGTTGGAAGAGAGCAGTTCATCTGTACAGAACGCAGATGGACAGGAAGGTTCCCGTTCTGTCCGCTAGCAAGCAGGCTCACTTATTGTGGATGAGCCTAACACTTGGGCCAAAAGATCATCAGCATGGGGACCATTTTGCGGATCAGCTTTTGAAAATGATCCTCATCATCGGCGCCAGTTGTTCCTCATTTAGGCCATCTCCACTTTACTCTCATGAGTAGTTGGGATAGATACTGGAGGAGCTAGCCAGGAGGTCATAGCAGCGAAGCCTATCCCAGGAGGTTGCGGACGATGGGAAGCACTTCCCTGGCCAGCAACCCGCGCTGTGTGGCCGCCTCGCCGGCTGGCCACAGGTTCGAAAACGTGAAGCCGTGGCGGACCATGTCGGCCAATTGCCTGGCCACCTCCTGGGCGCTTCCCGCGATCTGTCCCCTGGTGGTCACGCTTCCCTTCTCGACGAGCACCGGGATCGTATACCCGTAGGTGAGCTGGTCCGGGTTACGGCCCGCGTATTCCGCGCTCTTGCGTAGGCGCTCTAACTTCCGGTAGGCCTGCTCCGGCGCCAGAAACTGGTAGGTGGGCAACCAGCCGTCCGCTTTTCGCCCCACCAGCTCGAGCATATGGTCGCCGAACACTCCGAGCCAGATGGGGATCGCGTGACCGGGCTTCGGTTCGATAGTAGCTCCCTCGGTCCTGAAGTGCTTTCCAGGGTAGGAGAAGCCGGAGGTACTCCACAGGCCGCGCAGGATATCGATGGCCTCTTCGAGCGCCTCCACCTTTTCGCCAGGCGAGCGGCTTTCGAGGCCAAGGGCTCGATAGGCCGGCTCGTTCATCGGCCCCCCACCACCCAGGACGAGGATGAGCCGACCGCCGGAGAGGCGGTCCAGGGTCTCGGCCATCTTGGCCAGTACCGCCGGGTGCAGGTGGGGAAGCGCCAGAACGAGCGGAGCCACGCGGATCCTGGTCGTCTGAGCCGCCAGCCAGGAGAGGAGCGTCCAGTTTTCGAATGAGGGGTCATCGCCGTGGATCGCGTCGCGATGGAGCGCCATCACATCGTACCCAAGTTGCTCGGCATCCAGCGCCTCTGCTACCTGATCCAGGCCAGGTCGTATGACCGTGTGCAGGGTGATCCCGAACCCTGGAGTGGCAAAGTTCAATTGTCTCATCTCACTGCTCCTGTGTGTTTTGAATGGAAGCTGTTCTCAGAGGCCAGGCCTGACTCCCTTTCCATCAAGAGCATACCCATGATTCTTTCCCTTGTACAGTACTTACTTTGAGGAAAGTACTCCCTCCGAGATGCTATAATGGATAGGCTGCCTGTGCTTGAGTGAGCTGAAGCCGGCTTCCATCTTCCTCCCAGGTGCATCGCCCTTGCGGCCTGACGCTTGTACGAGTAGTCTTGAAAGAGGCGCTGGCGGTTCCTCTCTCACACAAGGTGTGCCAGCGATGGACTGCTCGCAAGAGCATACGCACAATGCAGCAGCGGTAACGCTCAGCATTCCAGGAGATGCCTGTGATGGATTGCTCGCACGAACATACACATGATGGAGCGGCGACAACGCTCCGAGTGCTTGGAGAGAAATGGACGCTTCAACTGCTCCATCAGATTGTGCTGGGGAACACCCGCTTTGGTCAGCTCCAGCGAGCGATGACAGGAATCAGTCCAAAAACACTCATGCTACGCTTAAGAGAGCTGGAAGAAGCCGGTATCCTCACCAGAAAAGTCTTTCCGGGATACCCGCTGCATGTCGAGTACGCTGCCACCGAGCGAGGGAAAGCGCTCGGCAACGTTATCTGGGCCATGGATGACTGGGGAGAACAGGCCGAAGAGCACCCGGCGCAATAGCAAGTCACATTCAGATGGTGCGAAGCGCACGAATGAGAGCAGAGAGTCCATACGCGAGCGCTTCCTGCTCGTCCGGCTTGAGTTCTGCTAACAGGCGTTGATGTCGTTCCGCCAGACTTCGGGCCAGACGGGAGGCTTGCTCGTGCCCTGCCTCACTCAAGTGCAGTCGGAACATCCGCGTATCGTGCAGATCGCGCACCCGCTTCACCCATCCCCGCTGCTCCAAGTGCTTGATGAGGCGACTCACCGTGCTCTTCTCGAGGTGCAGCTGCTCTGCTAGCACTTGTTGCGACATCGGTGCCTCGGCGGAGAGCGCTATCAGCGCGAACATCTCGGAGAGCGAGAGAGAGAAGCCAGTAGGCACCTGGTCAGGTCGGTGCACTCCGAGCGTCTGGAGAAACTCACCAAATAAATCCTGTAACTGCCTGGTATCCATACCGCTATTCTACCATACAACAGTTGCACAATGCAACCACATAGTTGTATACTACAACCATACAGTTGTATTGCGCAACTATGTAGATCGAGGCAACTGCTTACGGATGCAGTTCTTGCCATTGTTTTGAGAGGAGAAATGACATGCACAGGCATGAGGTCAGAGAACACTCGGGAGTCAGCCACTTGAGCCATTTGAATTCCTTGTTTACCGGTCGGGGGAGTCGCGTCTATGATGCGGTGATGGTGCGACTGACCAGCAGATTGTATCAGCGGGTCATCGCAGATCTTGCCGCCCTCCAGCTCGTCGAGGGGAAGGTGCTGGACGCGGGAACCGGTCCGGGCACGTTAGTCAGGGAACTCGCCCGGAGGCTTCCAGGGCTGCAGGTCTACGGCATCGACCTGTCGGAAGACATGATCGGGCTGGCACGCGCACATGCCAGGCGCGAGCAACTCGAAGAGCGGGTACATTTCGAGAGCGGTGATGTGGCACACCTCCCCTATCCCGATCAGTCCTTTGACGTGGTGGTATCGACCATCAGTATGCATCATTGGTCTGAACTCGAGCAGCCCCTGCGAGAACTCTACCGGGTGCTGCGGCCAGGTGGACGCTTGTGGATCTATGATTTCCGCTTTGTCAAAGCGCAGACGGTGGAGAAGGCCCTCGCCAGTACACCTTTTGCGGAAACTCCACTCGAGCACCGACTTGTGCGAACGGGAAGAAGCCCGTTCGCGCTCTATAGGCGCTTTGCCCTTCGGAAGACGGCACACCGCGATCTCCAACAAGACTGAGGGGGGACAGATGAAGCCGGGCGAGCGGCGAGATGACCGACCCATCCACTTCCGGTTCTGTGTGATGAGTTGCGCTTCGCCACCCTTTCCCACGGTTGGCGACTTCCGGCAACCTCGCGCTCGTTCGGCATCTCGAATTCGCCAAAGTCAAGCAGGTCCATCGCGTCAGCAACAGGATTGAAGCGTACATCTACTGGTCGCGTGAGCGGACCTGTCAAGCGGGATGCAGATGTTCTCGAAGGTCCACAACGCGGCACTATCGGCAGAAATGCTCATCCGAAAAGCGGAGGAATAACCCGGTAGTACGCAGTAGCGATCTGCTTCCCATCTTCCTTCATTCAAAAGGGGTACAACTTTGTTTGGAGCAGTTCCTGCTCACCAGTTCGGAGATTGCCCAACTTGTTCGTCACAAACTGCCGACCACGCTCAATGGGTAAACAGTAAGGGCGAATCTGTCCGGTCCGTGCGACTCCTCCTGGTGTGTCATCGCCAGATTGAAGCGCGTCCTCTCAATCTGGAGGCAATTTGCTAGCCACGATACAGCCTCCAGGCACCGTTGAAGTAGTGCAGGATGGTGCCCTGGTCGCCAACGGCCCACCCCTCGGTGGGCGAAAGCATCGCAATGCTCTCTAAGGTTTGGTCGGTAGGGCTGGATACTTGCGTCCAGGCGCCACCCAGATCATGGACAATCAGCCCATCCGATCCGACAGCCCAGCCCTCATTGGTCGAGACCATGGCTATCCCGTACAGGCTGTAGCCAGAGCTATTGGGCGGGCCGGTGAAACTTGTGTCCTGCTGCCACTTCCCGTTGGAATACTGCTCGATCAACGCCTTCTGAGAGTGGGCAGGATGAGGACCGGTGCCACCAGAAAGGCTGCCAACTGCCCACCCTTCGGTTGGCGAAAGCAGAACCATGCCGTAGACGCGCGAATTAGCAAGATCGGTCTTCTCCCGTGTCCACTGACTGCCATCGTAGTGGAGGATGACCTCGGGAGCGTCCCCATCGAATCCACTGCCGCTGAAATCGGTCCCGGCAAGCCAGACACTGGTGGCTGAGAGGGCAACGATGGTTTGCGGGAGGACCGAGGCAAAGGCAGGATCATTCACTGGTGTCCACCCGCTGCCATTGTAATGGAGTACTGGCACACCGCTGTTACCACCTTCGCCTACCATCCAGCCATCGCTAGTTGTGCGCATAAAGATGCTGGAGAGCCTGGAACCTAAGAAGCGGTCAAAGACCCATCTGCCTCCTGTATAATGGAGCACCACACCGGAGGTAATACCATCGGCATTGGGAGGAAGCACCGTGTTCCCCACAACCCATCCCTCTGTTGCTGAGACCATCGAGATGCTACGCAGGCTGATTGCAGGACAGGCACTTCCGTTGGCGCTACAGCCTAAGCGGCTTTTAACATCCGGTGAGAACGGCACCGGCTTCCAATGGCCCTGGCTGTAATGGAGGATAACAGGGTCACCGTACTCCGGCGAGGTATTGGAGGGAGATGGTGCGCGGAGCCTGGTCACTCCCACGGCCCACCCCTCGTCCGGCGAGACCATCGAGATGCTGTTCAGGTCAACGCCTGTTGGCGTGGCGGTTCCTGTCATGTGAATCGTAGCACCCCCGTTTCCCCTGGGTCCAGGCAGGAGGCCCGGAAACCCAAAGATCACGACCGCGATCAGAATCATGGCGAGCGCGGCGGCAAAGGCAGGTACGCCAGTGAAGAAGTGGCGCTTTCTACGTGGCGGCTGGGAGAACTGAGCCTGTGGCAATGAAGGTACCGAGCCAACTAATGAAGCACCGGCGCGATCAGGGCGTCTGACAAGAATACGCATAATTTCCGCTCTGGAGAGTAGGGGCGTAGCGTCCGGGCTTCTCCTAAAGGCATGGCGCAAGGCCTCCTCGGCCTGATCGTAGGTGGCAAGTTCGGCCCGGCAAGAGAGGCAGGTTGCCAGATGCGCGTGTAGTGCGGTATTTTGCTCCTCGCTGAGCAGATCATGCGAAGCCAGCGGCAAGAGCGGCAGGAAGGCTGCGCAGTCGGAAAGCGGTAGACGATGGTTCTGGCTCATGAGTGCAACCTCGTTTCTGGCTGGACGTTCTGTGCGAGATAGGCATCACGCAGGCGCTGCCTGGCGCGCGAGAAGCGTTTGGCAACGGCCTGTGGCGAAGCGCCGACGATCTGGCTGACTTCGGCAGCGGTAAAGCCATGCACGACGATGAGTAACAGGCAGGAGGCGTCTGCTGGTGAAAGCGATTCCCGGGCTGCACGCAAGGCCTGACGCTCGGCGACCCAACTCTCGAATGAGCCATCCTCCCGTGCATTCCGGTTTGAGCTCTCGAGCGGCAACCAGGAGATGATTCGGCGGCGGCGCAAAGCTGAACAAGCGCGATTGTAAGCCGCGTGAAAGAGCCAGCGACGCCTGCCTGCCTCCTCTTCGCTGTTGCTGTCAAAGGGGGGTTTACCCTGCTGTGCTGTTCGCCAGGCATCGTAGAATGTGTCCTGCATGAGATCGCGGGCCTGCTCATCATCGCCTACGATACCTCGTAAGAAGGTGTACAACGGCCACTGGCAACGATCCAGCAGATCGGTGAATTCTTCCAGCGAGATCTGGAGTGTAGATACAGCCGGATCAGACATGCGTGATTGGTCCTCTTTCACTGCGATTTGGATGAGGCATTGCTACTCTAGCTAACGCATGAAGAGGCTCTGATTGGACAGGACGTGCTCAAATGGGCCAGAAGATCTTTCACGAACCAGGACAATCAGTCTGCGCCCCTTGAACAGACGGAGGTGGCAACCCAATGTCAGCAATGGGAGACCCGGGTCGGCTGGCAGCTCAGTGATCGCTATCCTCCGCTACGCATGATTCTGCTGTGGGATAACCTGGCAGGCCATCGTAGCGACGCGATAGTTCGCTGGCTCTTTGCCCACGGCATCATGCCGCTCTATACCGCGCTCGGTGGCTCCTGGTTGAATATGGCCGAGTCTACGTGCGCAGAGGGCGGCAATACACCAGAGATCGTCGGGGCGAATATGCCGATCCCGATACGACCTGGATGTTATGCCTTGACCGACACCCTCGGCTTGGTACTCGCTCTGACGCGCACGCAGCGCTTCGGGTAGGGCAAGTGCCTGGTTGAGCAGGAAGAAGATTTGCAACGCCTGCCAGAGATTTCCCTCGGCCTCTTCTTTCATCTGCAACGGCCTCCTTACTCGGGTTGGTCGGCCATCGTCAGTCAAGTGGCCTTGGCTTATACCGCCTCCATCGTCGTCGCTTTGGCTGCCTGGCAGGCTCACCGTCCTGATCTCATCCGTTCTCCCAAATGGGTTTAGCTCATCTTTGGAGGGATTCCGAGTGATGAAGAGCCCTCTCAATTTAGCCTCCATGTCAATCAGTGAGCAGGGGCAATGCATCGTTATATCCAGGTCACGTCGATGCTGACGAGTACATCTCCTCTGGCTCCAAGCGAAACGAACGGCGTGCCGGTTTGCGTGACCGGGATCGTGAATGTCTCAGTGAGCGTGATGGAACCCGCACCCGTGGGGAATGAGCTGGTATCGACGGTGGCCCGCCCCGCACCCGGAGTAGCAAGGTGTGCGATGGCTTTGGCCCCAGAGCCCAACGCGACAATGCCCATGAGCGTCCCGCCTTGCGTATTATAGACGACGAGCGTGTTTTTGCTGTGTGGCAACCGCGCTTGATCCCGGGGTACAGAGATGGTTGGCGTGTGCGGTACAGTGAAGGTCAGGGTGGCGGAAGTATGGCCTGCGCTATAGGTGCAGTGAAACGTTTGTCCCTCCAGTGCGCTGGTGGGCCCCGCTATCTGGCTGTCTTCAGGCCGGCTGTGCAATGGCAGCGCTTTGCCATTGCATACCAGTTGCTCACTGCCTGCGAACTGAACAGCACGCCCTTTTGACGAAAAGAGAAGATCTATCGTGGTCTTGTCGCGGGTCACCGCATCGTATCCACCGATTTGCACAGCAACGAAGACGGTGAGCTGGCTGGGAGACGGGTCGCGCAAGGTGAGAGGAGGTGAGCCAGCTAGCGATGCCTGGCCGGGTGGAATGCCCGTGTCCTGCGAACTGCCCGTGTTAGAGGTTCCGCAGGCAGCCAGCTGGCTGCTTCCCAGGAGACAGAGCAGAGCAAACAGGCAGCACTTGATGCTGTGTCGAACGCGCATGTGATCCTCCCGTGTATATAGAATCGTAATCTACTATCGCGTTGTTACGCGGTTTCTCTCTGATGAGACGTGTGGCACATGAGATTTGTTCCTACGGCCAGCAAGAACAATAGATGGGCTCGTACACGAGGGGACGAACTTAGTTTGGGATCAGCTTCCCTTACTCTGTCAAGTTAGGAAGCGCGATGTCAGTAGCAGACAAAGAAGCGGATGAAAATGCCGTATTTACAGGCGAAATGCCCTCGTTTGCTTAATTACCTTGCTAGCACGCAACTCATCTCGGGTTCACCAGCATCATAGAGGGCCATATGCGACCATGAGTCCGTATAAGGTGCGAATCTGTCACGAAGAAATTATGTTCCTGGTAGAGCAACCACATAGGCCGTAGAGGGGCTTTCCACCATGCTACCAGCCATTCCGGTGCTGCCAGGATACCACAGCTTCCGCCACTGGATCATTTGGCCAATCTCCTGACTTTGCGCGTCGACAATGGCACGGGCAATCCGCTTGATCTCTGGATTGGTGCTCCTCATGAGCGCAACGCTTGCCATGTCAATCGCCGAGGCATGGTGGGGAATCATGGAATCAATAAACGCCCGGTCAAAAGGGTGCTGCTGAGCCAGCTGATCTGGCATCAGCATCCCCGTGTTGGCCATAACCACAGGGTTCATCGTCGTAGGTGTGTTCGAGGTCCCGTACAGACGCTTTTTGAGATTCTTCAGTTCTTGTATCTCCCGCTGTTGCGAGGAGATGATGCTGCTAGCAAGCTGTTTGATCTCCGGATGCTGCCCTTTCTGAAGTGCAATATGAGCCATCTGTACCGCCATCAGGTGATGGGGTACCATCATATCAATGAACCGCTGATCGGAATACTGACCGTTCACGACGAGCCACTCGGGCGCCACGTTGCCTGAAGCTGGCACAGTGGCTGATGCACTTCCATGTGTTGAGGCTTCAGTAGAACTCCCACAAGCCATGAGGAGCATGATCAAAGCCATCCATACCCCGGCGAAACCTAGCTGCCTTCTCCAAGACATATCTTTCGTATCACCTCCTCACTCTCTATTTTCGTGCGCTCACTGCTACCACAACGTTACTTACTGGTACTTTAATCGACCGCTCCTCGACACCTCCCCTGTAAGTATGAGGAGGAAGCGTCATGAAAACGCCATGAGCAGCGTCATCGATGGCAAGCCCCTCCATACCGGTCCCGTTCTATTGTTTTGTATCGTTGTAGCACTGACCTTGACAAATCGAACAGCCATAGGCTATACTATCCATACCCCCCGGGTAGGGGTATGGATAACATCGAACATAGAGATGAAGGTAATCATCATGGCTACAGAAACTACTCGTCGTATAGATGAACGTGCATCCACATCCCAGGATCAGCAGGCAGCAGAGAGCCGCGCTGTTCTTGCGCTGGAGGGAATGACCTGCGCCTCCTGCGCCATGCGCATCGAGAAGGGACTCAAGAAAGTACCCGGGGTAAAGGATGCGAGCGTCAACTTCGCTACGGAGCAGGCTACAGTCACCTACGATCCATCCCAAACGGGACTGGAGCAGATGGTGCAGAAAGTAGATACAGTGGGGTACAAGGCAGTTCCCCTGGTCTTGCCCACACCGAAGCCCGCTATTGCTGAACCAGATAGCGAGTCTCATATCACGCTCGACCTGGAAGGGATGACCTGTGCCTCCTGCGCCATGCGTATCGAAAAGGGACTCAAGAAGGTACCGGGGGTAAAGGACGCCAGCGTCAACTTTGCTACCGAACAGGCGGCAGTTACCTATGATCCGGTGCTGACCAACGTGGAGCAGATGGTACAGAAGGTGGAGGCGGTAGGATATAAGGCAACGCAGCAGGTCGCACGGGAACCGGCAGAAGTAACAGGTGAGGGTGCAGCTACGATGGAAGCGCCTGCCGCTGCCATGCAGAAAGAGGACGAGCAGAGCCGGCGCAAACAGGCGGAGAGCCGGCGCAAGCGCAATCTGTTGGTAGTAGGAGTCGTGCTGACGTTGCCCGTCGTGATTCTCAGCATGTTCTTTATGAATCGCTTCCCAGGTGAGAACTTTCTGCTACTGGCGCTCACGACGCCTGTATGGGCAATCGTGGGCTGGGAGTTCCATCGTGGAGCCATCAAGACACTGCGCCACGGCAGCGCCAACATGGATACGTTGATCTCGGTTGGCTCGACTGCCGCTTATGTCATGAGCGTGGTAGCTACCTTCTTCCCGCAAATTGTTGGTTCTATTACCTTCTATGATACAGCGGCATTGATTGTGACGCTGATCTTCCTGGGCAAGTACCTGGAAGCGCGTGCGAAGGGGCAGACCAACGAGGCCATCAAAAAGTTGATCGGCTTGCAGGCTCGTACCGCCCATGTCGTGCGTGGAGGGAAAGAAGCCGAGATGCCTATCGAACAGGTGCGGGTCGGTGACGAACTGATCGTGCGCCCTGGAGAGAAGGTTCCTGTCGACGGAGTCGTGCTTTCCGGCAACTCATCCGTTGACGAGTCGATGATTACGGGTGAAAGCATCCCCGTGGAGAAGTCGAAGGATGACGAACTGATTGGTGCGACGATCAACCAACGCGGGCTGTTGCATATGCATGCAACGAAAGTGGGAGCCGACACAGTGCTGGCCGGTATTATCCGCATGGTTGAGCAGGCGCAGGGGTCAAAGGCTCCCATCCAGCGTCTGGCCGATACTATCGCGGGCATTTTCGTGCCAGTGGTGCTGGTGATTGCCGCTCTGACCTTCATCGCCTGGACGATTGTCGGCAACATCGGCGCGGCCAGCGTATCCGGCGGCATGCAGGGTGCCAGCAACCCCTGGATCATTGCCATCGTAGCGGCTGTGGCTGTGCTGGTAGTAGCCTGCCCGTGCGCATTAGGGCTGGCGACGCCAACGGCTATCATGGTTGGCACAGGGAAAGGAGCCGAACAAGGCATCCTGATCAAGGGTGGTGAGAGCCTGGAGCGCATCCAGGTGGTGCGGGCCGTGCTGCTGGATAAGACGGGCACCATCACGAAAGGCAGGCCCGCACTCACCGATGTGATTACTGCTCCCGGTAAATCGGGAGAAGAGATGCTGCGGCTGGTTGCCGGGGCCGAACAGGGTTCCGAGCATCCCCTGGCAGCGGCCATTGTGGAGGGAGCGAGGTCGCGAGGACTGACGCTTCACACCTATCCAGAAGGTTTTACAGCATTAGCCGGGCGAGGACTGGAAGCGATAGTGGAGGGTCACGCGGTACTGGTGGGCACACGCCGCCTCTTCAGTGAGCGCTCTGTCGCGTATGACACATTGCAAGAGCAACTGGAAACCCTCGAACAACAGGGGAAGACAGCCATGCTGGTCGCGCTTAACGGTGAGGCGGCCGGACTGGTGGCCGTGGCCGATACGGTGAAGGTTGGTTCGGCGGAGGCCGTCAAACACTTGCAGGCGCAAGGGCTCTCCGTCTGGATGATTACCGGTGATAACAAGAGAACGGCACAGGCTATCGCAGCACAGGTGGGCATTCCTGCCGGGCATGTCCTGGCGGAGGTCTTGCCGGAAGAGAAGGCCAACGCGGTCAGGCGCTTACAGGAGCAAGGGCTGGTCGTGGCTTTTGCAGGCGATGGCATAAACGATGCGCCCGCGCTGGTGCAGGCCGATGCCGGTATCGCAATGGGAACGGGCACGGATATTGCTATGGAGGCCTCGGACATTACGCTGGTCAAGGGGAACCTGAAGAGCGTGGCAACGGCGTTAGCCCTCTCACGGGCGACGATGCGCACCATCAAGGAGAATCTCTTCTGGGCTTTTGCCTACAATGTGATCCTGATCCCGACCGCCATTCTCTCGCCCTTGATTCCGTTCCTGCGTGAGAGTGCCCCGATCTTTGCGGCGGCTGCTATGGCCATCTCGTCGGTAACTGTGGTAAGCAATTCGCTGCGCCTGCGGCGGTTTGGACGATAAGGCGAGCAGCGAGTAAGGAAAGGAAAGGAGGAAAGAAGATGCAAGATGATCGAAAGCCGGATGTGCTGAAGCGTCTCTCGTACATCGAGGGACACATTGCAGGCATACAAAAGATGGTGGAAGAGGATAAGTATTGCATCGATATCCTGCGCCAGACGCACGCCGTGCGCAAGGCGCTTGAGAAATTGGAGGCGATCATCCTGGAGGGGCAC
>WNFM01004211.1_pt1 | contig 18716 bp, 9 predicted proteins | sample 5400271 | NCBI WGS metagenome assembly WNFM01 (sample SAMN13153352, study PRJNA577476) | soil metagenome | isolation source: 60 cm saprolite on Douglas fir-dominated hillslope | place: USA:California | collected 2013-09-17 | reverse complement strand
AACAAAAAAAATGGAACGGCCCTATGGCCCTCTTTGAATTTGTCCAGGGTAATCCAGGGACCAGGTTCCTGAAGTAAACACCCCAAAAATCAAGATTAAAATCGGCCGGCAGTAAAGGTAATTGCTTCCGTTCAAAGGAAAAGTGTTGCCAAAAAAAACTGAAAAAAAAACAAGACAGAAGTAAACAAGACAAAAATGAAACTGAACAACCTGAAGAAAAAGATGTGGTTTTGCCTGATCGTGGCATTATTTCTTTTTCAATATTCTTTTGCGAATACCTATTATGTAAGCACCACCGGAAATGATACTTCCGGTGATGGAAGTGCGTCCAATCCCTGGAAAACCCTGATGTACGCGGTAACCAAGGTTGCCGCCAATCAGGGTCATACCATCCAGGTGGGCGCAGGAACTTTCATTGAAAGCGGCCTGGTAGAAGTACCGCTGGGCGTAAACATTACAGGTGCCGGAATAGATATGACCATCTTCAAGGCTGCCAGTTCATTTTATTATCACCCCGCTGATCCGGGCTATGGCACGGCAACCAAAGCCTTAGCAATTTTACAATTGACGGAGATTCGAAACAATTACACGGAGGGATTTATGTTCGCTACCGGAATAACGTGGTGATCAATTCCGTCAAAGTTCAAAATACGAATTTTACCGGTGTCTGGCTTTGGGATGTGAAAGATTCTAAAATAACCAATTCAACACTTATCAATTGTTCCTGGGGCAGCACGGGGTTTTGTGCCGGCGCATTGAACCTGGGCAATTTGGAACGGGTGGAGGTGGCCCAATTAAATATCGACGAAAATACAGGCTATGGCATCAAAGCGATCGGGCCAAATGGCTATGACGATATTTTCAGCTTGAATATCCACGATTGTCATGTTTCAGTCAATCCTTTTGGCCTCTGGAATAACGGATCGGCTCCGAACATCGCTATTGAATTGTGGCAGGTCAACCTGGTGGGGTGTCAACTTTATAATTGTTATGTCGATAATACGATCTCGCTGGTCAATAGCAATGCTATCCCTTCCACCGGCATTCAAACCATTCGTGTACACGACAACACCCTGGATATGGTGACCCGGGCAAATGGCTCAGGGTACGGCCTGGAGCTAACCATTCACGATGCAGAAGTTGATCATAATTATTTCATAAAAGGTAATTACGGGATCGCGAATTGGGATAACCCGATGCAAAACTGGAATATCCACCATAACACATTTTACGGCATCCAGGGCATGTATCCTGGCGAAATTGTCCGCTCACAATGGAGTGGATTGCATAATGTAAAACTGTATAACAATACGATCGAGTTCGCGAGTGACAAGACCATGAATGTAGTGGGACTCTATGGTGGGGCCAGCGACAATATCGACATCAAAAATAACCTGGTGATCAATTCAAACACGAGCTACAATTATTATCAGAACCAGCTTATTCACACCGAGCCGGGTGCAACCATTACCAATCTCCAGGTCCTGAACAACTCCACTACGAATTTGGATCCGGGATCGCTGCTGAATTCCATCCTCGGACTGCTCTTACCCAATCCCCTTATCAATTTAACTGTTCTTTCCAATCCCGCAGTAACAACAACCGGCGCCCGACCCCAGCCATATTATGTGCCTTCGGCCGGAAGCTCATTAATAAATGCCGGCCTTAATGTTGGCTATCCTTATGTCGGATCCGCTCCCGATATCGGTGCAATGGAATCCGGCGCGGCCTCCAATGTACCGCCACAGGTTAGCCTGACCAGCCCGGCCAACAATGCAAGTTTTGCAACCGGATCGACTGTTACCATCAACGCAAATGCCACCGACAGCGACGGAACGATCGCCAAAGTGGAGTTCTTCCAGGGAACAACTAAATTAGGGGAGGACCTGGCAAGCCCCTTTACCTTCGCTTGGGCCAGCGTGCCGGCAGGAACGTATTCCTTAACGGCCAAGGCTACCGACAACCTCAGCGCGGTGACCACTTCAACTGCAATTGCCATTACCGTGAGTAATCCCAACGTTGCTCCAGCTGTGAGTATAACAACTCCAGTCAACAATGCAAGCTTTGCAACCGGATCTACTGTTACGATCACTGCAAATGCTACCGACACGGATGGAACGATCGCCAAAGTAGAGTTCTTCCAGGGAACAACTAAATTAGGGGAAGACTTGGCAAGCCCTTTTACTTTCGCCTGGGCCACCGTGCCAGCAGGAACGTATTCCTTAACAGCAAAGGCTACCGACAATCTCAGTGCGGTGACCACTTCAGCAGCGATTGCCATTACAGTTAAGAATCCCAACGTTGCTCCTGCCATAAGTCTGACAACTCCAGTCAACAATGCAAGCTTTGCAACCGGCTCTCGACAGCGACGGAACGATCGCCAAAGTGGAATTCTTCCAGGGAACAACTAAATTAGGGGAAGACCTGGCAAGCCCATTTACTTTCGCCTGGGCCAGCGTGCCGGCAGGAACGTATTCATTAACGGCAAAAGCCACCGACAATCTCAGTGCGGTGACCACGTCAGCAGCAATTGCCATTACGGTGACCAACGCCAACATTGCTCCTGCCATAAGTTTAACAACACCAATAAACAATGCAAGCTTTGCAACCGGATCTACTGTTACGATCACTGCAACTGCTACCGACAGCGACGGAACGATCGCCAAAGTGGAATTCTTCCAGGGAACAACTAAATTAGGGGAAGACCTGACAAGCCCCTTTACTTTCGCCTGGGCCAGCGTGCCGGGAGGAACGTATTCATTAACGGCAAAAGCCACCGACAATCTCAGTGCGGTGACTACGTCAGCAGCAATTGCCATTACGGTGAGCAACGCCAACATTGCTCCTGCCATAAGTTTAACAACTCCAGTCAACAATACAAGCTTTGCGACCGGGTCTACTGTTACGATCACTGCAAATGCTACCGACAGCGATGGAACAATCGCCAAAGTGGAATTCTTCCAGGGAACAACTAAATTAGGTGAAGACCTGGCAGGCCCCTTTACTTTCGCCTGGGCCAGCGTACCGGCAGGAACGTATTCCTTAACGGCAAAAGCCACCGACAATCTCAATGCGGTGACTACGTCAGCAGCGATTGCCATTACCGTGAGTAATACCAACGTTGCTCCTGTCGTGAGTATATTAAGTCCTGCCAGCAATGCAAGCTTTGCGACGGGGTCGACCGTTACCATCAACGCAAGTGCAACCGACAGTGGGGGAACGATTGCCAAAGTGGAGTACTTCCAGGGAACAACTAAATTAGGTGAAAACCTCGCCGGCCCCTTTACTTTCGCCTGGGCCAGCGTGCCCGCAGGAACCTATTCCTTGACGGCAAGGGCTACCGACAATCTCAATGCCGTAACCACGTCAACAGCGATTGCCATTACCGTGACCAACGCCAACATTGCTCCCGCCATAAGTTTAACCAGTCCGGCAAACAATGCAAGCTTTACAACGGGGTCGACCGTTACCATCAACGCAAATGCTACCGATAGCGATGGATCAATCGCCAAGGTGGAATTCTTCCAGGGAACAACTAAATTAGGGGAAGACCTGACAGGCCCCTTTACTTTCGCCTGGGCCAGTGTGCCGGCAGGAACCTATGCCTTGACGGCAAAGGCTACCGACAATCTCAATGCGGTGACTACGTCAACTGCGATTGCCATCACTGTCAGCAACGCCAACATTGCTCCTGCCATAAGTTTAACAACTCCAGTCAACAATGCAAGCTTTGCAACCGGATCTACTGTTACAATCACCGCAAATGCTACTGACACAGATGGAACAATAGCCAAAGTAGAGTTCTTCCAGGGAACAACTAAATTAGGTGAAGACCTGGCAGGCCCCTTTACTTTTGCCTGGGCCAACGTGCCGGCAGGAACGTATTCCTTAACAGCAAAGGCTACCGACAATCTCAGTGCAGTAACTACTTCAGCAGCGATTGCCGCTACGGTGAGTAATCCTAACGTGGCTCCTGTCGTGAGCATAACAAGTCCTGCCAGCAATGCAGGTTTTACAACGGGTTCAACGGTTGCCATCAATGCAAATGCCACCGATAGCGATGGAACGATTGCCAAAGTGGAGTTCTTCCAGGGAACGACTAAATTAGGTGAAGACGTGTCGGGCCCCTTTACGTTCGCCTGGGCCAGCGTGCCGGCAGGATCATATACATTAACGGCAAAGGCCACCGACAATGCCGGAGCGATTACCGTTTCGGCAGGAGTCCCGGTTGCCGTGAGTGATCCTGCAACAGCTGTCCAATTGGGCCTGTATGCTTCGGATGCCGTCCTGATGGGGAGCATGACGCTTACCCCCGATCCGACTACAACAAAGGGTAGCTATTTTGCCGTGCCCCCGGGCAACGGAAAAAACTATTACATCCCTCCTAGCGCCACCGCGACATTCAATTTTCAATTGCCGAAAAGTGATACGTATGTTGTTTGGGCAAGAGTAAAATCATCAACGATTAATAATCAGAGTTATTACATCTATGATGGCAAAGGAAAATGGTTTACCTGGGCAGCGGGCATTCATACACAATGGACGTGGGTCAAACTTTCTGACGCCTCCACCGGCGCCGTGGCTTCGTTCGCCTTTAACCAGGGACTAAATGAACTTCAGATGGCGTGGTTGGATGACAATGTCCAGATCGACCGCATTCTGATTACAAATGATCTTGCGTTAGTGCCGGCCGAACCTATCATCGCCAGTCAAATCGTGGTGTTTCCTAATCCCATTTCTGACAAATTCACGATACAATATACCTCACCGGTAGCACAGCAGGCACAGGTAAGTCTCTTTGATCAGGTCGGTACCCTCATCATGCAAACCATGGTAGCCGTGTCTGCCGGACCTAACAATATTGTGCTGGGTACGGATTACATTTATAATGGAATCTATAACCTTGTATTCATCCCTACGGATGGAAACAAGGCCACGACAAGGATCGTCATCTACAGGTAGATAACCGCTTCCCTCTTAATCCATTCCCCTGGCTCGTCCTCATCCGGAGCCGGGAGAATGGATTCTCTTTGTTTGTGATGATCCACATCATTGATTTTGACTACAGGTCAGCGTAAAATTGTATTATGATCGCTGAGGATATGCGATTGCTTGAGGGCATAGTGTTAACAACGAGTAGGGAAGAGATCGGCAATGAATGACCATTTAAGTTATAAATTAAAGGCCTTGTCTCTGGTCGCGATCATTCTGGTGGTGTTTATTCATTCCTACAATGCAGAAATAAAGTTTGCCACCGGTACCTTGACGGGGGGCACTAGTCATTCTGTACTGTTTGTTGAGAATTTCTTAAGCAAAGGAATCGCGAGAATTGCGGTGCCTCTGTTTTATTTAATTTCCGGATTTCTATTCTTTGTAACATTTGATTTCTCCCCTCGGGGAGTTTTCAATAAATACAAAAAAAGAATCAAAATTCTGGTCATCCCCTATTTATTTTGGTCTCTCTACGGAGTGCTTTTGTTTTTCCTTCTTCAATCCATTCCCCAATCAAAAAATTTCTTTACCCGGGAATTGATTAAAGATTACTCCTTTTCACAATTCCTGGACACCCTGCTTTTGGACCCCATTACCTATCAGTTGTGGTTTATCCGCGACCTGATCATGCTGGTTGTTTTTTCTCCTCTCATTGGATTCTTAACAAAGTCCTCAAAGGGGGTATGGATCTTCTTTTTGGCCGTTTTATGGTACGTTGCCCCTAAAACGTTTGAGCTTTTCAGCAATGAAAGCCTGTTATTTTTTACCGTTGGCGGCTACCTTGCTTTCGAGAAATCACAGCCCTTGTTGAACGAGAGCATCTCGAAGTATTCGCTCTATTTTTTGACTGCCTGGTTATTGACGGTCTTGCTGACAACCTACCTTTTAACTTTTGACCTCGGTGGTCGTGTTTTGAACTTCCTCAATAATACAGGAATAGTAATTGGCATCCTGGCCGTCTGGTCCTTATACGATCTGGTTGATCGTAACCAAATTATGAAGTACTCTGCTTTCTTTGCCTATTCGTTTATTATTTATGTTTTCCATGAACCCCTCCTTACGATTCTGGTAAAGGGAATGTTCTTTATGTGGGGAAAAACGGACACCTCCTCTTTACTAATCTATTTATTTGCGCCTCTCTTTACGATTGCCATTTGTGTAGCGCTTCGCTACCTATGGATCAGAATTGCTCCCCGGTTTTATGATTTCGCTACAGGGGGAAGGTAACCTATCGGATTAAATGGTAAACTTCCGCGAAAAGATCTTTCGATAGAGGGACTTGTTCTGGCCAATCAACGGCGAGAAGCTGGTCGCGCGGCGATACTCGGACAAGATGATTTTTGTCAGACAAAAAATGCAGCATCCAATCATGGCCAGGGCAGTTATCGCAAATGCTTTGGAAGATTCGGGCTCCGGACTTGGCTTCCCCGGAACAGCCAGTTTTGTCCGGGGGCCTGCGGTCAACGCCTTATTCTTCGCCCCCTTTAACTTTTCTACGGCACGGGCATATTCCTTAAAGGCTCTATCGTGTTCCCGTTCCAGGCGGGCAGTCAATGAATCGCGGGAGATGACGGTCCTTGATGGTCTGGGCGTATTGCTCCGTAATTTATTGACGGTGGCTCGCAAGGAAAAGACCCTGGACTCAACTTGCTTGTAATCGGATTCTAATTTCCTGGATTCTGCAATTAGCTCATCCGGCGGTTTTTGTTTGTCTGTAGTGTTTGGTTTTTCTGCATTTTTTGATTCCACCTCAAGGAGTGCCTTTTTCAGTTGAAGCTGATCACGAAGTTTACTGATCGTACCGGCCAATGCCTTATCGCTGGAGCCGTTGTCCACATAAATCTTATTCAGCTCATTAATTTTATTTTGCAATGCCACCAATTTAGGGTTCGCAGGGGGGGCGGCGGCATGGCTGACCTTGGCTGGAAGCTTTTCGTACTCTGCCATCCTTGATTTGATATTTTTTAACGAAACATATAACCCATTCGCCCGATTTTCCTCTTCCCGAAGCTGCATTTGATATCCGGCCAATTTTGCATTTCTTTCTTTGTCATCGCCATCGGCCAGGACCTCATTGTTAACGGCGTTACCTATACGCAGCCGTTCCGTTTTGTCTTCCAGCTCCTTTTTCCTTTTTACCGCTTCATTTGCAAAAAACTGGACTGAATCCGGGAGAAAGGTATTGTCCAGGGAATTGTTGTATCGGATGGTCTCTTGCGAAACCGCATTGACCACAAAGGCCGACAAAAAAGGATCTTCCGAAATAAATTCCACGCTGATGTAATCGGTATCTTCTACCCGCCCGATCTTTAGAATTCCTTCGTGGATCCACTTCGATATGTTGTAATCCTTCTTCTCCAACAGGTCCATGAGCCTGTTCTCAAATTCATCGAATGATGACATGAGCTTAAAGGAGGCCATATTGGCCCGCAGTCTTATTCTCGCCGAATCCAACTCCGGTTTTGAAAAGGATGTCAGGCCGGTTTCTCTAAATGGCCGCCCCTCACTCAAATCATGGAGCAAAAGCTGATAGGAAACCATTGATCCAACGGGTTCTGACTTCATGATCTCAATAAAGTTGTCAAAGTTTACTTGTGAATCCCAATAGTCGTCATTGCCCCTTGCAGCCTTACCTTCCTTGGTAAGGGTGAAACCAGTTGATAACTGCGCCGTTGATTTATACTCTTTTTTAATATTCCATGTAAAAAAATAGGCGAACATCCCCACCGCCAGAGGAACACCCAGGATCAACCACATCTTATTGAAAAGCACTCTTAAAATATACAAGCTCATAAGCCAACGAATATTACTATTTACAATTATTTATTGTTGATACCGTACTTCCACCAATCCCTTTTTACCTGCCCATTCTTTTTTATCCTGCTTCTTTAACTCATACTTTATATTCAGATTCGGCACGGATGCTTTCTCAAAGAAATCTTTTATAACTTCCAATCGCTTATACCACAAATCGTCATTTTGCGTATCCGCATTAAAATCATTTGAATAGACGGAATAGGCTACCAGTGTAAGGGTATTCGAATCACGTTTCTTAATAAATGAAATCATTTTATTGAGCTGTCCCTCCGACGTTTTATTCATCGCAACAGAGTTTTCGTCGAAGCTAACGAATAAGGAATCAAACGATGGGGCGGTTGAATTGCCACCCTCATCATTCAGATCATCCAACAGGCCCTGCGCCTCCGCTACAATTTTCTTTATCCGTAGTTGCGTACTGTCAACCGGATCTTGTACCCGGGCTTCATAAAGGTCAGAAAATTGACTGGTCCGGTTGGAGCAGAAGTAACCAATACCATCCCGGATCGTAAAGTAGGCATCGAATTTCTTCGAATTCACCTTATCTCCAAGGTTTACAGGGGCGGACCAGGCTTCCCATGAATCACCCAGCCGGTTACTATAAAAAATGTCGGCGTCACCCATCCCGGGATGCCCATTGCTGGCAAAATATAAACGCTTCTTGTCAGGGGTGAGAAAAGGAGCTATTTCAAAGCCAGGCGTGTTAATGACAGCGCCAAGATTGAGCGGCTTCGACCACTCCCCATTTGTATTTTTGAGACTGACGTACAAATCCTCCTGGCCCTTACTATCCGGATCTTTCATGGACAGGAGCATCACATCAAAATCAGGCGATACATAAACCCCGAGATATTCCTCTGTTGTCAAAAAAGGGATGGGGATCAGCTCAGGCTGTGTCCATGAATTAGAATTGCGTGTCGAAAAGTAAATCCCCCGGACCTTCTTCGTTGCGGATGCATTAAGCTGATAAATAATATCACTGTGATTACCGATGCCAACCACTTCGTTGTTGGCCTTGTCATTAAAAACATCACCCTTATTGCTCGGTTTACCCCAGGTGGACTGGATAGAGTCATAATGACTCACCCATACGTCCGCGCCGCTGAACCGGCCTCCGACATTCTCAGGAGACAACACCCGCACGAAATACAGCGACTTTCCGTCAGGCGATACCAAAGGTGAGACTTCTTCAGCACTGCTATTAATGTAGGCCGGAAGTTTATTGACCGACCTAAACACCAGGTCCTGTGCACGACTCACAAAGGCTATGCAGCAGAAGAGCGAAACAAAATACTTTACCATACCTGCGGGGTTAAGCGTTTAAAATTATTCAGCCTTACAGCAAGCACGAGTTCATGGCTTCCATCGGAAAATTGTCTCAACGCGCCGGTCGAAACTTCGTAGGAATAGGCGGCGCCCAGCGTCTCATTCAGATTAAATCCGAGCATCACGATTCCACTTTGCGTATCACGATAGGTTATACCACCCCAAATCCCCTGTTGCATAAACACCTTCAGGGAGTAGTCGACCAGGAAGTGATTATTCATTTGCATAAGGCCCACCACGCTTGGTTTCAAGTCGATAAACGGACTTATCGGAAATGAAACGCCGGCCTGAACAACGCCGCGATAAGGAGGTTCTGCAAAATTACCCCCCGAACGCTGAATCGCGGCCTGGATGACCGGCAAGTAACAAAGGCCCACATAAAAACCGGATGAATAAAGTAACATCCCGGCCCTGACGTTCACGTCCGTCTGGTTCGCTCCACTCTTTACCAGGCGATCATAAAGGGGGTCAGGATCGGCGAGGTGAATCTCACTCATCTTTAACCTTGTATTTTCCACCGAAACGGATAATCCCGTCGACAAGTGAATCTTTTTTGAAAGCGGATAATGGACGGCATAGTTAACTCCACCGCCAAGCCTGCTCATGGCTCCCACTTCCTGGTCAAAAAAATTCATTCCCAGACCCTGAATAAGGCTCTTGCTATTGGGGATCTCCACATCCTTTATCGAAGCGCCGGTCCGCAATGAATTCAATGTTAGATCCGGAGGCTGCTGAAGCCGAAAATTGTAAGCGAGGTGAATAAATTTTGGGGCATTAGCACCAAATCCGGTCCATTGGTCCCGATACCCTAATCTCATATCTCCATAAGGCTCAACCCCGGTAAAAGCAGGATTGTACTGGGATGCAAATTGAAAAGACTGACTGCTACTGGGCACATATTGTGCATCGACGGCGAACCATCGCGCAATCAAAACTCCCAGGATAACGAATTTCTTCATGGTGAAATCATCGTAAAAGGGTCACGATACCTTTATACCTTATATTATCAGTTTTCAAATCAATGGTATAGTAGTACGTATCGGCTGGCAACACTTCGCCATTCTGCCTGCCATCCCACCAGGTTTCAAATCCTCTCGCCTCGTACAACAGCAATCCGCGCATATTGTATATCCTTACTTCCGCATTTTGAAATTGATTCAAGTCAGTTCCACTTCGCGATACGATCTTCCAGGTTTCATTGGCACCGTCTCCGTTCGGTGTAAATCCCGTGGGGATATCAAGGTCGCTGGCCCCGGGTGTCTCTCCCACGGTGATGGAGATCGTCGCCGCGTTCGAGGTCGCACCTCCGTTATCATTTACTGTATAGCTGAGGGTAGCGGTGCCAATATAGTCTGCTGCCGGGGTGAACGTAACGACGCCCAATTCATTTACCGCAAAACTTCCCTGAGGCGTAACAGCAGTTTGCTGAATCTCACTCAAAGTAATATCCAGGTCAACCGTTGCCGGGTTGATGGTCCCATCGCTGTCCGTATCATTCGAAACAACATTGATTGTTACGAGCTTGTTTTTACCGGTACTCGCGTTATCATTATTCGCCACCGGAGGAATATTTCCTGATGCCCCTATTACCGTGACCGTTACGTCGTCTGAACCGGTTGCCCCCTGGTTATCGGTCACGGTAAGCCTGAATGTATAGACACCGCCAACCAAATCGGATGCGGTGAGGTTGGCCGTATTCGCATTGGCCAGCGTGGCCGTTCCTCCGGAAACCTTCGTCCACGAATAGCTGGCAATGCTTCCATCCGAATCTGTTCCTGATCCACTTAATATCACCGAATTAGCCGGGAGGGTAATGGTTTTGTCGGGTCCGGCGTTAGCTAAAGGGGCTTGATTTCCTGAAGGATTTACAATCACGGTTGCATCGTCCGATCCTTGCGCCCCCTGGTTGTCCGTTACGGTGAGCCTGAATGTGTAAGGACCTACTACCATCCCCGTCACGGAGAGGTTGGCCGTATTGGCATTGGTGAGGGTAGCTGCTCCACCGGAAACCTTGGTCCATAAATAGCTTGCAATGGTTCCATCCGAATCGGTCGCCGATCCATTCAATGTCACGGAATTGGTCGGCAGGGTGATCGTCTTATCCGGTCCGGCGTTAGCCACAGGTGCAGCATTTCCAGCCGGATTCACCGTAACTGCGGCATCATCTGATCCCTGTGCACCTTGATTGTCTGTCACAGTCAGTCTGAATACGTACGAACCTGCCTGTAAACCCGACGCGGTGAGGTTGGCTGTATTCGCATTCGTCAGGGCAGCGGCTCCCCCTGAGACCTGCGTCCATAGGTAGCTGGCTATGCTTCCGTCCGAATCTGTTCCTGACCCATTCAATATCACAGAATTAGTCGGCAGGGTGACCGTCTTGTCCGGTCCGGCGTTGGCCACTGGAGGGCTGTTCGCAGCCAATACAGTGATGGTAATCGTGGCCACATTCGAAGTCTTGCCAGCTTTGTCATTTATCGTATAGCCGGTTGCTGCCGTACCGGAATAATTCTGTGCCGGGGTGAATGTAACAACACCCGTTGCATCTGCTGAAAAACTCCCCTGGGCGGTGGTGATGGAATTCTGTATCCCCGCTGTGGACGTATTCAAATCAACAGTCGCCGGGTTAACCGCACCACCCACAAGGGCATCAGACGGGCAGTCAGCATCATTCGCAATAACATTGATCGTCACCGGCGTATTCTCATTCGTGGTTTTACTATCATCCCCCGCCACAGGCGGACATAGATCAATAAGTTGCCCAAACCCCGGGGTAAGACCGATCATGATCATTATTCCTATAGCTAAATATCTCCTCATCTGGCGTTATCGCAAGAGGGTCACGATGCCCTTGTACCGTATATTGTCGACTTTCAAATCAATAGTATAGTAGTACGTATCGGCAGGCAACACCTCGCCATTCTGCCTGCCGTCCCAGCGGTTTTCAAATCCGTTCGTCTCGTACAAAAGCACACCATGCTTGTTGTATATTCTTACTTCTGCATGTTGAAATTGATTGAGGTCAGTTCCCTGACGCGGTACGATCTTCCAGGTCTCATTAGCGCCATCCCCGTTCGGTGTAAAGGCAGTGGGAATATCAAGTGCAGCCGCATTTTCATCAACGGTAATGGCGATCGTCGCAGCATTCGAGATCGTACTATCATTATCCAGTACGGTGTAACTGATGGCAGCCAGACCGACATAATTCAGCGCCGGCGCGAACGTGACAACACCCGATGGAGTCACAGTAAAATTACCCTGAGGCGTACTGTTTTTATTCTGGATCCCATTCAAGGATGTATCCAGATCAACAGTTGCCTGATCGACCGTCCCATCGGAGTCCGTATCATTCGCGACAACGTTGATTGTCACGGGGGTGTTCTTAGGGGTATGGATACTGTCGTTCTTTGCAACCGGAGCATGATTGCCGCTTGCCTCATTTACATTGATCGTGATGATCGCCGCGTTGGAGGTCGCTCCCCTATCATCATTTACGGTATAGCTCATGGTAGCCACGCCAGCAAAATCAGTTGCCGGCGTGAACGTAACAACACCCGATTCGTTGACCGCAAAACTCCCCTGAGGCGTGCCATTCGTATTCTGAATCCCGTTTAGTGATGTATTCAAATCAACGGTTCCGGGATTGATAGTCCCATCGCCGTTCGTATCATTCGCTACAACATTGATCGTAACCGATGTGTTTTTTCCGGTTATCGCATTATCATTATTCGCCACCGGAGGATGAGTCATCGAGGCGCTGTTTACTACTACGACTACATCATCCGAGCCCGTCGCGCCTTGATTGTCCGTTACGGTTAGGCGGAATGTATAAATGCCTGCAGCAAGATTGGATAACGAAACAGCGGCCTGACTTGTGTTAGTCATGGTCACCGAAGATCCGCTGACTTGTGTCCAGGCATAGGCGGTTATGCTTCCGTCTGGATCTGTTCCTGATCCACTTAGTACCACTGAATTAGTTGGTAAGCTAATAGTCTTGTCCGGTCCGGCGTTTGCCGCGGGGTTTGCATTGCTGCCCGCTGGATTCACAATAACAGTCGCATCATCCGATGCTTGCGCACCTTGATTATCCGTGACAGTCAGTCTGAAAACATACGTGCCTGCCACTAAACCGGAGGCTGTGAGGCCGGCCGTGTTAGCATTGGTCAGGGTTGCCGCTCCTCCTGAAACCTTGATCCATAAATAGCCGGCAATAGTTCCATCGGAATCTGTCCCCGATCCATTGAGCACCACAGAATTGGCCGGCAGGGTGATGCTTTTATTTCCGCCTGCATTCGCAACAGGGGCAACGTTTCCTGCGGGGTTGACTATTACGGTTGCATCATCCGATGCTTGCGCACCTTGATTGTCCGTGACAGTCAGTCTGAATACGTACGTGCTTGCCACCAATCCGGAGGCTGTGAGGCTGGCCGTGTTGGCATTGGTCAGAGTAGCCGCTCCACCTGAAACTTTGGTCCAGGAATAACTGGCAATGCTTCCATCGGAATCTGTCCCCGATCCATTTAACACCACAGAATTTGCCGGCAGAGTGATGGTCTTATTTCCTCCGGCATTCGCAACGGGAGCTATGTTGGCAGCAGGATTGACGGTAATGGTTGCATCATCCAATGCTTGTGCTCCTTGATTATCCGTGACCGTCAGTCTGAAAACGTACGTGCCTGCCACTAAACCGGAGGCTGTGAGGCTGGCCGTATTGGCGTTGGTCAATGTTGCTGCTCCTCCCGAAACCTTGGTCCATAGATAACTTGCAATGCTTCCGTCAGAATCTGTCCCGGATCCATTCAGTACCACAGAATTAGCCGGCAGGGTGATGCTTTTATTTCCGCCTGCATTCGCAACAGGGGCAACGTTTCCTGCCGGGTTGACCATTACAGTTGCATCATCCGATGCTTGCGCACCTTGATTGTCCGTGACGGTTAGTCTAAAGACGTAGGTTCCGGCTACTAAACCGGATGCCGTGAGGCTGGCCGTGTTGGCATTGGTCAATGTTGCCGCTCCTCCCGAAACCTTGGTCCATAAATAACTTGCAATACTTCCATCGGAATCTGTCCCTGAACCATTCAATACAACAGAATTGGCCGGCAAGGTGATGGTCTTGTTTCCTCCTGCATTGGCAACAGGAGGTAGGTTGGCAGCAGGATTGACCGTAACGCTTGCATCGTCCGAAGCTTGCGCACCTTGATTGTCCGTGACGGTTAGCCGGAACACATACGTGCCTGCCACTAAACCGGAGGCTGTCAGACTAGCCGTGTTGGCATTGGTCAATGTTGCCGCTCCACCTGAAATTTTGGTCCAGGAATAACTTGCAATGCTTCCGTCGGAATCTGTCCCCGATCCATTTAATACAACTGAATTGGCCGGCAGGGTGATGGTTTTACTTCCTCCTGCGTTGGCAACGGGAGAAATATTGGCAGCAGGATTGACCGTAACGGTCGCATCATCCGAAGCTTGAGCACCTTGATTGTCCGTAACAGTAAGTCGGAACACGTATGTGCCCGCCGTTAAACCGGATGCTGTAAGACTAGCCGTGTTAGCATTGGTCAATGTTGCCGCTCCACCTGAAACCTTGGTCCAGGAATAACCGGCAATGCTTCCATCGGAATCAGTTCCTGATCCATTCAATACAATGGAGTTCGTTGGCAGGGTGACGGTTTTATTTCCTCCTGCATTGGCAATGGGAGGAACATTGGCAGCAGGATTGACTGTAACACTTGCATCATCCGATGCCTGGGCGCCCTGGTTATCCGTGACCGTAAGTCTGAAGACGTATGTGCCTGCCGCCAAACCGGATGCGGTGAGGCTGGCCGTGTTGGCATTGATCATTGTTGCCGCTCCGCCTGAAATTTTGGTCCAGGAATAACTCGCAATGCTTCCGTCAGAATCTGTCCCCGATCCATTTAGTACGACAGAATTAGCCGGCAGGGTGATGGTTTTATTTCCTCCTGCATTAGCAACCGGAGGAACGTTAGGAGCGGGATTGACTGTGACAGTTGCATCATCCGATGCCTGGGCGCCTTGGTTATCCGTAACGGTAAGTCGGAATACGTATGTGCCTGCCGTCAAACCGGAGGCAGTAAGGCTGGCCGTATTGGCATTGGTCAATGTTGCCGCTCCTCCGGAAACTTTGGTCCAGGAATAACCGGCAATGCTTCCATCGGAATCTGTCCCAGATCCATTCAATACAACAGAATTGGCCGGCAGGGTGATGGTTTTGTTTCCTCCTGCATTGGCAACGGGAGGCATATTGGCAGCAGGATTGACCGTGACAGTTGCATTATCCGATGCCTGGGCACCTTGGTTATCCGTGACAGTAAGTCGGAATACGTAAGTGCCTGCCGTCAAACCGGAGGCCGTAAGGTTAGGTGTATTGGCGTTGGCGAGGGTGGCCGCTCCACCTGAAACCTTGGTCCAGGAATAAGCAGCAATGCTTCCGTCGGAATCGGTTCCCGATCCACTCAATACAACTGAATTGGCCGGCAAGGTGATGGTCTTGTTTCCTCCTGCATTGGCAACGGGTGGATTGTTTCCAGCAATCACCGTGATGGTGATCGCAGCAACATTCGAAGTTTTCCCGGAATTATCATTTACGGTATAGCCTGCGGAAGCGGTTCCGGAAAAATTCAGTGTTGGAGTGTAGGTGACGACGCCCCCTGAACTTGCTGAAAAACTTCCCTGGGCCGTGTTAATGGAATTCTGGATCCCGGCAACCGATGTATTCAAATCAACTGTTGCAGGGTTGACTTTCCCACCGATAAGGGCATCCGTCAGGCAGTCCGCGTCATTTGCAACAACATTGATCATTACCGGAGTATTTTCATTGGTGCTTCCACTATCATCTCCCGCCACCGGGGGACAGAGATCAAGGATCTGTCCATACACAGTGAAGTTATGAGCTAGCGTTAGCAAGGCTGCAAGTAGTAAGATTCTCCCCATGGGTACGGTCACGTTTTAACGATATCTTGCCAACTAAGCCTTTCACAAGTACCAAATTTCTACTCGTCCAAATCAATGACTATTGTATTCAAATCAGATGATCCCCATCATTCGGGGTGGCTAAACCGGATGGGTACAAATCGAATCTATTACCGAAAGGGAAGTGAAGTACAAGCGTCCAAAACGCTCATCGCTGAACATAGCAAGTGGGATTGGCCGACGGGCCGTTTTTTTCACCGGATGATGACAAAAATCATTGATTTAAAACCCTCATCCCCATAAAATCGGGGTTAATAAGTCATTGGAAAATGCAGATGCTATAATATAAGGCCAACGACTATATCAAACGACGCTTATATCGGTACCCAGTTTCGGAGGAAGCGGTTTCAGTATTTTACACCATTGTCAACTTGAAGGTAGAGGACGGGGCATCCTTCTACCCATATCCAAAAACAAAGAATATTCGCCCCGTCATATTCCCTTTGAGACCGTTTACCCGAACCTATTCCCAATATGTCAGGGTACAATAATGACTCTCATAGATTGTGCTGCACCTCCACTTTGGAATTTGACCAGATACACACCGCTTGACAAGCCGTTTGTTGAGATCTCTGCATCGTGATGAGTTTGGCCCACAGACCTCAGTACTCTGCCCGCCAAATCCATGATTGTGACATCCCCGGGGGCAGGTACACCACTAAGTCGAATAGGCTCCCCGACCCTCACTGGGTTGGGATAAACTTTCATTTCCGTCTCCATGGTTTTGGCGACCGGTCCGCTGGTCCCAATTCGTCCTCCGGGAGATCCACCTGCTGTGTTAACAATGGTTATGTCGTCAAGTCCATAGTTCATCATTCCGACATCCAATCCTGTGAAGACTATTTCATCGATTTGTTTTTCGATTCCCGCACCCTCGACAACCTGTATCCATTTGCCAAAGTTACTTGTATCTATTGGTATGTCTTTCCTCCATACTTGTGAACCGTTCCTCTTACCGGTAATTGTAGGACAACAGGATCCATATACCAGCGTATTTATCCATAAAGACGGCACTTGCACAGGACCGCTGAAGGTAACCGATGCCGGATTAACAGTTGGGAAGAAACCCATCCTGTTGTCCGAACCGCTGCTGTGGTCCTGTCCGCCCATATCCGTGTGTTCAATCTGCTGACTGAAAGTAACAGCGACACCCGCTACATTAGTATACAGGTTATTATTCATAGGACCTTGTCCGGATGCCTGGGTGCTGAAATCGATCACGTCTGTTGTCGTAGCGCAAGCGCCGTTCCATTCATAAGCGCCAATGTCGGGAGCTGAACACGTGTAAGGAAACCCTACATATACACCTGTATCTCTGCACGCACTACTATCCTGCAATCTCAAATAGGGGTCAGGTACTTCGCCACTTGCGATAAATTTCGGATCATCGGTAATGTTGTGGTCATACGTAACGTTCGCATAAGTCGGTTGCTCGGTCACGTTGTAGAGCATGTTATTCGTCGCTTCAATATTTTCTAATATGACACTATCACCTTGATATACACCCCACTTTAATAAAACCTGTGAAGGGCCGGCAAGATCAGAATCAAAAAAAATGTTATTTTTTATTTTGATATTACTTATTACAATGCTTCTTGTTGAATCGTCTGAATTAAAATAAAAACATTGAAAATCATTATTTCTGGCTACTGAACTTGTGTTGTTATAAAAGGCTACTGAATCGAGACTTAATTCAGCACGGAGCAAATGACATTCTGCAGGACCATCAAGATGATAGAATGTATTATGGTGAATTTTCCATCCTTTTGCTGAAAACGAACCCGGTTTGTTGGGGAAATAAATACCATACTTCCCACCATTAAAGTAATTATGATCAATCTCGACATGGTTTTGAGCCAGCTCCAGGGCATAATAACTCTGACCCGCTGTCAATGGAGGCTGGATAAAGTCATTATCATGTATCCAAACTGATACAATGCTTCCCTCATTGGGGCTGACATTATCATTATTAACAAGGGAAACATTGTTATTAAACGTGTTCCCGTAAATCTCACAATTTGACAGTATGGCAGAATGCCATTCCACCGCAATATTAGGAGGTATCGCGTTATCAGTATATACTCCTTGCGGATTGCAGGTAAATTTGCTGTTGTAAAGCTTTACGTTGGTTAATACATTTTGAGGAGTAATGGAAGGATGCGGGATTGCCGCTTTCATACCATAGCCGTAGGGGTTTGCGTTCAATCCTTCTAAGATAGTAAGGTTGTAAAAGTTTGTATTCGTAAGATTGGACACCTGAATTGCACCGCTTTGGAAGCCTGGAGATGCCCAGGCGCAATTCTCAAATTTGCTGTCGTGGAGCGATGAGTTGTTTATCCTCCATAGCCATATCCCAATAAAGTAGGTATTACGTATCTTAAGGTGGTGAATATCCAACTTACTCCGGTTGTTAACATATATTCCACCCCAACCCTGCTTCGATCCAGCTGTTGGGCTAACTCCATCAATCTGGAAATTCTTCAATACCTGGGTCGTTGTATTTGCTCCACTATCAAGCCATATTAAGGTTTTTCCAAATTCATAGGGCGAGGCCGGATACTTGGTTGGATCATAGTACATGCTAGCGGGAAACT
>WNFM01190290.1_pt1 | contig 18729 bp, 17 predicted proteins | sample 5400271 | NCBI WGS metagenome assembly WNFM01 (sample SAMN13153352, study PRJNA577476) | soil metagenome | isolation source: 60 cm saprolite on Douglas fir-dominated hillslope | place: USA:California | collected 2013-09-17 | reverse complement strand
CCCGGCCTGGCCCGCGGCGAGCATTGCCCGGTACGCGGTGGGCGCCGTGGAGAGGACGGTGACGCCGCGCGCGGCGATCTGGTCGGCCAGCTCCGCCGGCGTGGCCCGCTCCAGCAGCAGGGTCGCCGCGCCTGCTCGCAGCGGGAACACCAGCAGCCCGCCGAGCCCGTAGGTGAACGCCAGCGGCGGGGTGCCGGTGAAGATGTCCTCGGCCCGCGGCTTGAGCACATGCGCCGAGAACGTGTCCGCGATCGCGAGCAGGTCGCGGTGGAAGTGCATGGCGGCCTTGGGGCGTCCCGTCGTGCCCGACGTGAACGCGATCATCGCCACGTCGTCGGCGGCCGTATCGACGGCCGCGAAATTGCGCGGCATCGGCGCGGCCCGCTGGACGAGGTCGTCCTGCGGCCCTGCGGCTCCGTAACTGACAATCTGCAGGCCGTCCACGCCCGCGGCGGCCAGCTCGCCGGTGAACCTGTGGTCGCACAGCGCCAGCCGCGCCTGCGCGATCTCGCAGACCGTGGACAGCTCGGCGGCACGCAGCAGCGACATCGCGGTCACCGCGACCCCGCCGGCCTTGAGGACCCCGAGCCAGCAGGCGGCCAGCCACGGGTTGTTGGGGCCGCGCAGCAGCACCCGATTGCCCGGAACCAGCCCCAGCTCGTCCACCAGCACCCACGCCACCTGGTTGGAGGCACGCACCAGGTCGTCGTAGCTCCACGTGGCACCCTCTGACAGCAGGCACGGCCGGTTGCCGCCGCGGGCATCGGCGGTCGCGTCCAGGAGCTCCACCGCGCCGTTGAGCCGCTCGGGGTAGCGCAGCCCGGGGAGTGAGAACCGCAGCTCGGGCCAGAGCCCGTCCGGCGGCAGGCTGTCCCGGCAGAACGTATCGACGTGAGCGGACGGCGAGAGCTGCATGGCCGGACCTCCCTCGGACGCGACCGGAACGTCCCCAGTATTCCGCCTCCATGACGATAGTCAACAAATCAGGGCAGATCCCGTGGGGTGGTCACATGTCTCGCGGCGGGAGTCCCGCCGGCGCGGTGGCGGCCGTCCCGCTGGCGCCGCGGCGGCTGGCCGGCGGGATGGCGACGAGCACCGTCCAGCCCCCCAGCGCGACCGTCACGCCCGCCTCGATCACCATGGACTCCACGACGTAGGACGCCGCGACCGACTCGTGGAAGCCGAACAGCCCGACGCTGAGGCTGATCAGCAGCGCACCGAGGGTCCCGGCGGCGAATCCGGCCGCGAGCAGGCCGACGACCGGCCGGGCCCAGGCCAGTAGCGCGGTGGCGAGCACGAACGCGGCCAGCGCGTCGATCAGGAACATGGGGCCGTCCGTCGGGATCTGCCGGTATCCCTCCTGCCACAGGTGCAGGTGGATGTAGCCGATCAGGACCAGGATCGCCGCGCTGCCCAGCCGGAGCAGCAGGGCGACAGTGCCCCGGGGACTCCGGATGCTCAGCGGGGCACCCCGGAGTGACGCCAGGTTGCGCCACCGGAATGCTGTCGGTTCGGCCATGTCTTTCTTCACCTCCTCAATGAACTTCTTCACTGGACCGTGTAGGCAGATACGGCCTGGTCGAGGACCGCCCGGGCGGAGGGCCACAGTGCGGTCGCAGCGGCGGCCACGATGACGCTGGCCGCGGTCCGCCCCTGGACCAGGCAGGCGAGTTCGGTGTAGGAGTGCGCGCCCACCCGGGTCAGGTAATGGTCGATGACGCACGATCCGGTGCCGCCCCGGAACGGCTCGCCCTCGGCCGCGGCGTCCAGGCTGGCCCGCGAGGCGTCGTCGGATCGCAGCGCGCGCAGCCGGTAGCTGGCCCAGTTCCGCAGGCTCTCCTGGCCCTGCCGGGGCGTCGCGTTGAGGTACAGCAGATACTTGCCGTCCGGGCCGAGCCGGGCCGCGGACACCGCGTCGCTGTCGCCAGAGACCGGGTGCATGCTGGGCGGGTAGAACAGCACGGCCGCACCGTTCGGCAGCGTCAGGTGCTGCCAGCCGGACGGCGCGGGCGCGGGCGCGAGCGCGAGAGTCGTCCGGGCCGGTGTCGCGGACCCGTGCGGCCCGAATGCGTACCCGAGCGCAGTGACCGCGGCGACCAGCGCAAGCCCGAGCGTGAGGACGCCGCCTCTGGCGGCACGGGGGAGCTTCACGGCATCTCCTCTCAGCCGCGGGGGTGGCTAGATGTTGCCGTCGCCGTCGCTCGGTCCGCCGTTGTTGTCGCCGTCATGGTCGCCGCCGTTGTTCTGCGGTATCGGGTTCGGCGTGGTCGGCGGCGGAGGCGGCGGGGCCGTGGTGGCCGGCGGCGGGGGCGGCGGAGCGGGCACGGCCGTGGTCGGCTGCGTAGCTGTCGGCGTCATCGCCGGGGTGGCGTGATGATGACGGCGGCGGTGTCGGGCCGCCAGTTCGGTCTTCGCCTTGGCGGCCGGATGGGTGGCGGCCGCGGTGGGCGAAGCCGATTTATGCTGGGCGGAGGCGGAGTGCGTGGTCGCGGCGGTGCCACAGCCGGCGGCGAGTGCCGCCAGCAGCGCGATTCCGGCCGCCGATCGAATACTGGTCAGCGACATGACCTGTCCTCGTTATTTGCTTGTTCGGATCGGCGGCCGCCGGGCTTACACACGTCATACGGCCGGAACTGGCTCCCGGTTCGATGTGGAGGCCGGGCGCCGGTCGCGCCGGAGGCTATGTTGCAGGCGTGACGACCTTCACTGGCCCGCCAGGAGGCGGCGACGCGTGGTCGGCGCAGCCGCGGGCGAGCGTGGCGTCGCTGATCCGGCTGATGGCCGAGCTCGGCTCCGACGAGCCTGCGGTCCGGTCGTCGATCTCGCGGCTCAAGCAGCGCGGGGTCCTCGAATCGCGCCGCGAGGACGGCACCGCGGGCTACGCGCTGTCCCGCCGCGGCCAGGCCATGCTCGCCGAAGGCGACCAGCGGATCTTCGACCGGCCTCGGGCCAGCCTGTCCGACGGCTGGCTGCTGGCCGTGTTCAGCGTGCCCGAGCGGGAGCGCAGCCGACGGCATGCGCTGCGCTCGCGGCTGGTCTGGCTCGGCTTCGGCACGGTATCGGCCGGCGTCTGGATCGCGCCAGGCCACCTGGCGAGCGAGACGGCCGAGGTGCTCGAGCAGTACCAGCTGGCCGGCTACGTGGACCTGTTCCGCGCCGATTACCTGGCCTTCGGCGATGTGGCCGAGCAGGTGGCGCATTGGTGGGACCTGGGTCGGCTACAGGGCCTCTACCAGGCGTTCCTCGACGACGCCGAGCCGGTCCTCGCCCGGTGGGACAGCGCCCGGGCCGCCCGGGCCGGCCTGGCAGGCGAGGCGTTCGCCAGCTACACCCGCGCGCTGACCGCCTGGCGGCGGCTGCCGTTCCTCGATCCCGGCCTGCCCGCTGAGCTGCTGCCCGGCGGCTGGAACGGCCTGCAGGCGGCCGCGGCGTTCGGCGCGCTGCGAGAGCGGCTGGCCGGGCCGGCCCGCGCTCACGCCCTGGCGGTGATCGGCCGGCCCGGTCAGGGGATGACCGCGTAGCCCTGGAGCTCGACCAGCGCCGCGGGATCCCACAGCCGGGAGACGCCGACCGCGGCCATGGCCGGGTACTCCCGGCCGACCAGCCGCCGCCAGGCGAGCCCGATCTGGCTGCTCTGCCGCCGGTAGTCGTCGAGGTCGACCACGTAGACGGTCAGGCTGGCCAGGTGGCCGGGCGAGCCGCCGGCCGCGCGCAGCGCCTCGAGCAGGTTGGCCAGCGCCCGGTCGAACTGCTCGGCGACCGTGCCGCCGACGATCGCGCCGTCCGCGCCGAGCGCAACCTGGCCGGCCAGGAAGACCATCCGGCCGCCGGTCGCGACCACCGCGTGCGAGAAGCCGGACGGCCGGGCCAGCGAGGCCGGATTCACCCGCTCGAGCGCCATCTGCTCTCCTTCCGGTCAACGGAAGATCCAGGGCCATAACGGGCCCACTTACCGCGGTCGCCACCGGGCATGCCGGGTGCCCGGCTCGCCCTCCCGGATCAGCTGCAGCCGCGGGCGAGGCCCGTCGGTGCGGCCGGTCTGGGGCGGCCTGCTCCCGGCGCGCCAGGGATCGGGCCACGCCGCGGCCGGCCCATCGTAGCCCTGCTCGGCGGCGGCGCGCAGGGTCCAGTTCGGGTCGTAGAGGTGGGCCCGGCCGAGCGCGCACAAGTCGGCCCGGCCGGCCAGGATGATCGAGTTCACGTCGTCGTAAGACGAGATCACGCCGACCGCGATCGTGGCGACGCCCAGCCGGTTGCGGATCGCGTCCGCGAACGGGGTCTGGTAGGACCGGCCGAAGGCCGGCGTCTCGTCGGGAGTGACCTGCCCGGTCGACACGTCGACGGCGTCGGCGCCCGCGGCCTGGAAGGCCCGCGCGATCTCGACCCCGTCCTCGCCGGTGATGCCGCCCGGGCACCAGTCGGTGGCCGAGATCCGGACCGTCATCGGCTTGCCCGCCGGCCAGACGGCGCGCATCGCGCCGAATACCTCGAGCGGGTAGCGCAGCCGCGCGGCCAGCGATCCGCCGTAGCCGTCGTCGCGCTGGTTGGTCACCGGCGAGATGAACGACGAGAGCAGGTAGCCGTGCGCGCAGTGCAGCTCGATCAGGTCGAAGCCGCACCGCTCCGCGGCCCGCGTGGCCTCGACGAACTGCTGCCTGATCCCGGCCATCTCCTCCTCGGTGAGGGCCCGGGGTACCTGGCTGACGCCGGCCAGGTACGGGATCGGCGAGGGGCCGCGCAGCTCCCAGTTGCCCTCGGGCAGCGGCTCGTCGATGCCCTCCCACATCAGCCTCGTGGAGCCCTTGCGGCCGGAGTGGCCGAGCTGCAGCCCGATTTTCGCGGCGGACTGGCGGTGCACGAAGCCGGTGATCCGCCGCCAGGCCGCCTCGTGCTCGGCCGCGTACATCCCCGCGCAGCCGGGGGTGATCCGCCCCTCTGGGCTGACGCAGACCATCTCGGTCATGACCAGCGCCGCACCGCCTAGCGCCTTGCCCCCGAGATGCACCAGATGGAAGTCGGACGGCGTGCCATCGGCCGAGGAGTACATGTCCATCGCCGACACGATCACCCGGTTCTTCAGCTCCAGGCCGCGGAGCCGGAACGGCTGGAACATCGGCGGGACCACGTCGCCCGCCCCCATGCCGCGCCGCTTCTCGTGTCCGGCGAACCAGGCATCGATCCGGCCGGCGAACTCCGGGTCGCGCACCCGCAGGTTGCCGTGGGTGACCCGGCGGCTGCGGGTCATGATGTTGAAGGCGAACTGCTCCGGCTCCTGGTCCAGGTACTGGCCCAGGTTCTCGAACCACTCCAGGCTGGCCTGCGCCGCGCGCTGGGTGGAGGCCACGACCGGCCTGCGCTCGGCCTCGTACGCGGCCAGCGCCGCGTCGAGTCCCGGCTGCTCGTGCAGGCAGGCGGCGAGGGCCAGCGCGTCCTCCATGGCCAGCTTGGTGCCCGAGCCGATGGAGAAGTGCGCGGTGTGGGCCGCGTCGCCGAGCAGGATCACGTTTCCGTGCCGCCAGCTCTGGCAGCGCAGCGTGCCGAAGCTGATCCACCGGGAGTTGTTGGCGTGCACCGCGTGGCCGTCCAGCACGCCGGAGAACAGCTCGCGGATCCGGTCGATCGACGCCTCGTCCGAGCGGCCTGGCGGCAGGTCTGACCGCCGCTCGAAGCCGGCCGCCCGCCAGACCGCGTCGTGCATCTCCACGATGAACGTGCTGCCGGTCGCGTCGTAGGGGTACCCGTGCACCTGCATCACGCCGTAGGGCGTCTGCTCGATGTAGAACTTGAACGCGTCGAAGACCAGGTCGGTGCCGAGCCACATGTACCGGCAGCGCCGGACGTCGAGATCGGGCCCGAACGCCCCGGCGGCCGCCGCCCGCGTCGTGGAGTTGGCCCCGTCGGCCGCCACCACCAGGTCGTGGCGGGCCGCGAGGGTGCGGGAGTCCGGAGCCTCGCTCTGGAAGTGCAGCGTCACGCCCAGCTCGCCGCAGCGCTGCTGCAGGATCTGCAGCAGCCGCCGCCGGCTCAGCGCCGCGAAGCCGTGCCCGCCGCTGGTGATCGTCTGGCCCCTGACGTGCACGTCGATGTCGTCCCAGCGGGCGAACTCGCGCTCCATCGCGCCGTAGATCTGCGCGTCGGCATGCTCGATGCCGCCCAGGGTCTCGTCCGAGAACACCACGCCGAAGCCGAACGTGTCGTCGGCCGCGTTGCGCTCCCAGACGGTGATCTCGCTGTGCGGGGCGAGCTGCTTGGTGAGCGCCGCGAAATACAGCCCTCCCGGCCCGCCGCCCACGACCGCGATCCGCATCGCGCCTCCCCGATCGGTACCCGGCCGCCTGCCCGACATCCCAGGGTCGGCTTCACGCTATGCCGCTTCTGCGACGACCGTCAATACAGCGCCTCATCCGGTCACGCCCCGGCCCCATGCCACCGCCCCGCGCGGCGGCGACACGCCAGCGGCGGGCTTACTTCGTCCGGTGCGGATTGATCGGTACCGTGGGGATCATGGCGACTCGTGCGCCCAATGGCGCGCGCCCGAAAGGCGGGGCTAGCGGGCGATCGCGCTCGGCGAGCACCGCGAAGCGAACGCGCGGCGGGGCCGGGCCCGTCCGCAGGCCTGCGCGCGGCGGGCGGACCAGGGCAGGCCGCCGCGGCTCGGTCGGGCGGCGCTACCAGCCACCGCCGCCGACCAACCCGTTCGTGATCTTGATCGGCTGGGCCAGCCAGGTCATCGCCGCCGCCTGGATGGCCCTGGCGCACACCGTCGGAGCAGCTGCCCGGGCGCTCGGCCGGAACACGCGCGACCTGGATCCGGCCCACCGCAGGGACGGGGCCGGGCTGACGCTCCTGGGCCTGGCGATCATCATGGCCGCGGTCAGCTGGTTCCGGCTGGGCAGCGTCGTCGGGCGGGGGCTCTCGTTCGCGGTCCGCGACGGGTTCGGAGCGGCTGCCTGGGCGGTGCCGATCCTGCTGGCGCTGCTCGCCTGGCGCTACCTGCGGCACCCGGACCGGAACGCGGACACGGCCCGCATGGTGATCGGCTGGACGGCGCTGATCATCGGCGGGCTCGGTCTCGTGCACATCGCCCACGCGACGCCCCGGCCGGCCGACGGCGTAGCCACGATTCGGGCGGCCGGCGGCTTCATCGGGTATGCGGTTTCGGTGCCACTCGTCGCGGCGGTGACACCGTGGGTGGCGACGCCGCTGCTGGTGCTGATCACCGGGTTCGGCCTGCTGGTGATCACCGGAACCCCGCTGCACCGGGTGCGGGGCCGGCTGGCCGAGCTGGGTGGCTTCGTGCGTCCCGACCCGGGCGGGGCGGGCGAGGCCGAAGGGGCTGAGGCCGGTGGGGCCGGGCGCACCCGCGGCCAGCTGAGCAGGGGCGGGCGCAAGCGGCAGGAGGCCATCGAGGCAGGCGCGCACGACCGGCCGTACGACACGCCGCTGCTGGGCGGGATCCTGGCCAAGGGCGGGACAGGCCGCGGCCAGGACGGACGGCCGGCGGCGGCCGGCGCCGATAGCACGGTCGCCGAGGACCCCACGGCGAGCCAGGCGGTGACGTTCGGCCCGCCGGTTACCGCGCAGCAGAGTCCGCCGGGCGCGGGAACGGAGACCACGTGGCACGATCCCTGGCCCGGGGCCGAGGCTGGCCCCGGTGCGCCCAAGGGCCAGGCACCCGCGCAGGCGGGCGGACCAGCCGCGCCGGGCGGCGTTATGGATTCTCAAAAGCCCGAGCAGCTCACCCTGACCGGCGCCACCGACGCCAGCTACACACTCCCGCCGGCCGCCCTGCTGCGGCCGGGGACGGCGCCGAAGAGCCGGACCCGCGCGAACGACCTCATGGTCGAGGCGCTGTCGGCGGTGCTCGAGCAGTTCCAGGTGGATGCCCAGGTCACCGGGTTCACCCGGGGCCCGACCGTGACCAGGTACGAGATCGAGCTGGCCCCCGCCGTCAAGGTGGAGCGGGTGACCGCGCTCTCGAGGAACATCGCGTACGCGGTGAAGAGCGCGGACGTGCGGATCCTGTCGCCGATTCCGGGCAAGTCCGCGATCGGGGTGGAGATCCCCAACACCGACCGGGAGATCGTGAGCCTGGGTGACGTGCTGCGCTCCCCGGTGGCCCAGGCCGACCATCACCCGATGGTCGTCGGCCTGGGCAAGAACGTCGAGGGCCTCCATGTAGTGGCCAACATCGCAAAGATGCCCCATATGTTGATAGCGGGCGCCACAGGCGCAGGAAAAAGCACATGTATCAATGGGCTGATCACGTCGATTTTGCTGCGGGCCACGCCCGATGAGGTACGGATGATCCTGATCGACCCCAAGCGGGTCGAGCTCGCCGCCTACCAGGGGATCCCGCACCTGATCACCCAGATCATCACCAACCCCAAGCGCGCCGCGGACGCGCTGCAGTGGGTGGTCGGGGAGATGGACCGCCGCTACGACGACCTCGCCGCGACCGGGTTCCGGCATATGGACGACTTCAACAAGGCGGTGCGCGCGGGAAAGATCACTGCGCTCCCCGGCAGCGAGCGCGTCTACGTGCCCTACCCCTATCTCCTGGTCATCGTCGACGAGCTCGCGGACCTGATGATGATCGCCCCCCGCGACGTCGAGGACTCCGTCGTGCGGATCACCCAGCTCGCCCGCGCGGCCGGTATCCACCTGGTGCTCGCCACGCAGCGGCCGAGCGTCGACGTGGTGACCGGCCTGATCAAGGCCAACGTCCCGTCCCGGCTCGCGTTCGCCACCTCGAGCCTGACCGACTCGAGGGTGATCCTGGACCAGCCCGGCGCGGAGAAGCTCGTCGGCCAGGGCGATTCGCTGTTCCTGCCGATGGGCGCGAGCAAGCCGCTGCGGCTGCAGAATGCCTTCGTCACCGAGAAGGAGATCCGCGAGGTCGTCGCGCACTGCAAGAAGCAGGCCGAGCCTTCCTACCGAGACGACGTCACCGTTGCGGAAGGCCGTCAGCGCGAGATCGACGCGGACATCGGCGATGATCTCGAGCTGCTGCTCCAGGCCGCGGAGCTCGTGGTCAGCACCCAGTTCGGCTCCACCTCGATGCTGCAGCGCAAGCTGCGGGTGGGGTTCGCCAAGGCGGGCCGGCTGATGGACCTGCTGGAAAACCGCGGCGTCGTCGGGCCGAGCGAGGGCTCCAAGGCCCGCGACGTCCTGGTCAAGCCCGACGACCTCGGCGCGCTGCTCGGGTCCTTGCGCGGCAGCCCGGAGAGCTGATCCGCGCCCCGCCTGCCCTCGAGGGGGCTCTGGGGCCGTGGCCGCCCCACCGACGCGGGACACTTATCGTGGTGTCAAAGCAGGCCGGGTTCACGCAGGTCGGCAGGCGGATGTCTACACTTGGTGACCAGTCTCTTACTGAGAGATCACGTGAGGAGAATCCGAATGCTGGCACCGCACCCCGGGCGGCGCGCAGCGGGGAACGGGAGTGGAGGCACGGCGTGAGCATCGGTGACACCCTGGCAGAAGAACGTCGCCAGGCTGGTCTCACCGTTACGCAGGTCAGCCAGCGGACCTGCATCCGGGAGACGATCATCCGGGGGATAGAGCGCGGTGACTACTCCGCGTGCGGTGGTGATTTCTATGCTCGCGGCCACATACGCAGCATCGCCCGGGCGGTGGGGGCCGACCCGGAGCCGCTTGTCCGGGAGTATGACCAGACGCAGGGGGCGCCGCAGGCCATCACGGCCGCCGACGTGTTCGAGCCTGCCACCCCGATCAGGATCAGAGAGCGGCGGAGGCCGAACTGGAGCGCGGCCATGGTCGTGGCGCTCGCGCTGCTCGTCGGCTTCGTCGTGTACCACCTGGTGTCATCGTCGTCGAAGGCCACGCCGACCTCCTCGGGCGTGACCTCACAGCACCTGGGCACCACGCACAACGCGAAGAAAAACCACCAGGCTCACGCGAGGTCGACCACCGTGCCGGTGGCGCAGGCGTACGCGAACGAGGTGGTGATTCAGCTGACGGCCACGCGGAACTGCTGGGTCCAGCTCACCACGGCGACGGGGACGCAGATCTATCAGGGCGTCGTGTACGCGGGCAGCTCGATGCAGTGGACCGAGCATCAGGCGGTGAGCCTGATGCTCGGCAACCCCGGCGGTGTCTCCCTGACGGTGAACGGGAGGAACGCGGTCCCGGCAGGCTCGACCAACCCGGTCACGCTCAGCCTCGGGCCCGGCCCGAAGACCACGGGCTGACCCGAGGGAGAGCCCGCATCGGGTGCCATGCCACCGGCGCAGTTACCGTAGTCTGCCGGTGTGTCGTCGAGTCGGAGCCATCCCGCCGCGGAGCTGCCCACCTCGCAGCTGACAGCATCGAACGCGACCGGGCGCAGAGTGAGCCTGGTCACGCTCGGCTGCGCGCGGAACGAGGTCGACTCGGAGGAGCTGGCGGCGCGGCTCGAGGCGGCGGGCTGGACGCTGGCCGTCGATGCTGACGCCGACGTGGTGCTGGTCAACACCTGCGGCTTCATCGAGGCCGCGAAGCAGGAGTCCATCGACGAGCTGCTCAGCGCCGGATCCGGCGGCGCGAAGGTCGTGGCGGCGGGCTGCCTGGCGGAGCGCTACGGGTCCGGCCTCGCGGAGGCGCTGCCCGAGGCGCAGATCCTGGGCTTCGACGACTACGGCGACATAGCCGCGAGGCTCGATGCGGTGCTGGCGGGGGAGCGGTGGCCCGCGCACGAGCCCGGCGACCGCAGGCGGCTCCTGCCGGTCTCGCCGGCCGGGCGGCAGGCCGCCGCCGGCGGCCATATACCGGGACACGGGACAGCCGCGAGCACGAGTCCGGTCCTGCCGGATCTCCCGCCGGGGGTGGCCCCGCCCTCGGGGCCGCGGGTGCTGCGGCGCAGGCTCGACGGCGGCGTGGTGGCGCCGCTGAAGATCGCATCGGGCTGCGACCGCAGGTGCAGCTTCTGCGCGATCCCCGCGTTCCGCGGGGCGTTCGTGTCCCGCCCGCCGCAGGACCTGGTCGACGAGGCCGCCTGGCTGGCCGCCGGTGGCGTCCGGGAGCTCTTCCTGGTCAGCGAGAACTCCACCTCCTACGGCAAGGACCTGGGCGACCTGAGGCTGCTGGAGACCGTGCTTCCCGAGCTGGCGGCCGTGCCGGGGATCGAGCGGGTGCGGGTCAGCTACCTGCAGCCCGCCGAGCTGCGGCCGGGGCTGATAGAGGTGATGACGTCAACCCCCGGCGTGGTCCCGTACTTCGACCTGTCCTTCCAGCACGCCAGCGGTCGCGTGCTGCGGGCCATGCGCCGGTTCGGCGACCGGGAGCGCTTCTGTGCGCTGCTCGAGAACATCAGGCGAGCGTGCCCGGAGGCGGGCGTCCGGTCCAACTTCATCGTGGGCTTCCCCGGGGAGACCGACGCCGACGTGGCGGAGCTGTATCGCTTCCTCACCGACGCCCGGCTCGACGCCATCGGGATCTTCGGGTATTCCGATGAGGACGGGACCGAGGCGGCGTCGCTGCCTGGTCAGCTGCCGGCCGACGAGATCGCCCGGCGGGTCGAGGATCTGGCGGGCCTGGCCGACGAGCTCATGGCCCAGCGGGCCGCCGATCGCATGGGCCAGATCCTGGATGTGCTCATCGAGGAGTCGCACGGCGGCGGGCGGTACGCCGGCCGCGCCGCGCACCAGGCCCCGGAGGTCGACGGGGCCACGGAGGTGCGAGCCCGCGGTCGCCTCGCAGTGGGTGACATGGCCCGGGCGACGGTGACCGGCACCGAGGGCGCCGACCTGCTGGCCGAGGTAATTGGCTCCCTTCCTGGCACCACCGGCGCCCCGTCGGCGAGAGGCGCAGGGCGTTGAGCCGGCCTGACGCCGCGTGAGCGAGCCGGAGGGGCTTCAGGCGCCCGGTAGGCGAGCGGGGGACACCAGTGAGCGAGCCGGAGGGGCGCGGCGCCGCCTGGACTGAGGAGCGAGGGACGAGCGACGAGGGAAGGCGGCGCCCCCAGGCGCCCGGGAGGCGAGCGGGAGACGCAGCGGGAGACACTGCCGCGGAGCAGTGTGGACTCGGGACGGCCGGTGCCGTTCCGCCGCCAGGCCTGATCAATATCGCGAACGCGCTCACCGCGCTTCGCCTGGGCCTGGTACCCGTGTTCGTCGTCCTCCTGGTCTCCGGGGGTGACGTCCTGCGGATCGCGGCCTGCGTGACGTTCGGCATCGCCTCGGCGACCGACTTCCTCGACGGAGAGCTGGCGCGTCGGCGAAGCCTGATCACCGACTTCGGCAAGATCGCGGACCCGATCGCGGACAAGGCTCTCACGGGGTCCGCGCTGGTGGTGCTGTCGTCCCTCGGCGAGCTGCCGTGGTGGGTGACGGCGGTGATCCTGTTCCGCGAGCTGGCTGTCACCGGACTGCGCTTCTGGGTCATCTCCCACGGCGTCATCGCCGCCAGCCGCGGCGGCAAGCTCAAGACCCTGCTTCAGGTGATCGCGATCGCGCTGTACATACTGCCCGGGCCGTTCCGGATCGTGCGGGAGGTGGTGATGGCCGCCGCGCTCATCGTGACGGTGGTGACCGGGGCTGACTATGTGGCGCGGGCGGCGCGGCTGCGGCGGGCGGTTCCGCATGGCGGGTCCGCGGCCGGGGTCGGCAGGACGCCGTGAGCCCGGGCGAGGCAGCTGCCTCGAGCCAGAACCGCGCCCTGTCCCTGGAGGTCATCGAGCTGCTGGTCGCCCGGGGCGAGACGGTCGCGGTCGCCGAATCGCTCACCGGCGGGAAGCTCGCCGCCGCGCTGACCGCCATCCCGGGTGCGTCCGCTGCGTTCCGTGGCGCCGTGGTGGCCTACGCGACGGACCTGAAGGCGGCGCTCCTCGACGTTCCCTCCACCTTGCTCGATCGCCGCGGCGCCGTACACCCCGAGGTGGCCGCGGCGATGGCGGAAGGAGCACGCCGGCGCCTGGCCGCTGGGGTCGGCGCCGCGACCACAGGCGTGGCCGGCCCTGAGCCGGCGGACGGCCAGCCGGTGGGCACGGTGCACATCGCGGTGAGCACCGGCCGGGGCACGACGGTGCGGTCACTCGCGCTCTCCGGCGACCGGCACCAGATCCGCGTCGCGACCGTCGAGCAGTCGCTCGGCCTGCTGATCAGCGTGCTACGGGAAGAGAGCATATGATTACAGCGTTACGTAACTGAACACGCGGCTATGCCCTCTCCCACACGGTCCGTAAGGACGGGTACGGTGGAGGTGTCAGCGGAACAGTCTCGGGAAGGGAGTGCGACGATGGTGCTGCTTCGTCACTTGCTCGGTGACGCGCTGCGGCGGCTGCGTCTGCGGCAGGGTCGCACCCTCCGTGAAGTGTCCGCCGCCGCGCGCGTCTCACTTGGATACCTCTCCGAGGTCGAGCGCGGTCAGAAGGAGGCGTCCTCTGAGCTGCTGGCCTCGATCTGCGGCGCCCTGGGCGCACCCCTGTCACAGGTGCTGAGGGAAGTGTCCGACAACTTCGCCCTGGCGGAGCTGCAGAGCGAGCCCGTCTTCGTCGGCGTCCGGGAGCCATCGCACGACGTGGCCCGGGTGCCAGAGCCTGGCGTCCCGGCCAAGCAGATCCGCTTCGACCCGGCGGCTGCTCGGAAGATGGCGGTTCCGGACGGGAGCAGGTTCGCCGTGCCCGCGAGCCAGCCCGAGTTCGAGCAGGTCACGCGCGGCATCAGCGACATAAAGGACATGGTCCCGGTCTGAGCCGGTCCCGGTCTGAGCCGGTCCCGGTCTGAGCCGGGTCCCGCCTGGGCCAGTCAGGCCCAGGCTCGCGGGTCGTCGGCGAGCTTGATCACACTTTCGGGCAGGTGCCCGGACACGATGTGTTCCAGCGTCACGTCTTCGAGGATGGCCCGCTCGTTAGCCCGGAGCGCTATCCACACCGTCTGGAGCGGTTCCGCCGCGCCGATGTAGCCGAGATTTTCCGGGCGCTCGCCGCGTACGCCGACGAGCGGCCCGTCGATCGCCCGGATGATGTCGGCTAGGGAGATGTCGCCGGCGGGCCGGGCTAGCCAGAAGCCGCCGTCGGGGCCGCGCTGGCTCCGGACTAGCCCCCCGCGGCGCAGCTGGGTGAGGATGGCTTCGAGGAACTTCCCGGGAATGCCCTGCGTCCTGGCGAGCTGGTCAGCAGTCACGTGGCGGCCGCCGCCACTGGCAGCGGCCAGCTCGATGGCGGCGCGCAGGGCGTAGTCGGCGCGGGCGGACAGGCGCATGTGAAGCATTATGCAGGCAAAGGGCGCCCGACCGCTGACTGGCGCTCGGTATGAGTGAGCTGGAGGGGCGCAGCGCCGACCTCGGCCGCCGCCAGGCCACTGGCGCGCGGGCAGGAGCACGCGGGCGGCTATCGTGTGGGGCCACCGGTTTGGGGGTGTCTCGTTGGTTCAATCCGTCCTCGTGCTTGATGGAACCTCGCTGACCTGCGGCCAGGTGGCGGCGGCCGCCCGGGGGCAGGTCCGGGTCGAGCTGGCCGAAGACGGCAGGCAGCGGGCCCGCGCCGCGGCCGCGGTGGCAGCGCGCGTGTCAGCGCGGCGTGAGGTTTACGGGCGCACCACGGGCGTCGGCGCCAACCGCGGGTTCACCGTGGCGACCGGCGACAGGGCGGACCACGGGCTGCGCCTGCTCCGTAGTCACGCCGGCGGCGGCGGGCCGCTGACGGCACCGGAACTCGGCCTGGCCATGCTCACCGTGCGCGTCAACCAGATAGCGGCCGGTGGCTCCGGCGTCGATCCGGGTGTGCTCGACGCGCTCGCGGATTGCGTCAATCGCCGGATATCGCCGCCGGTGCCCGCGTACGGCGCGATCGGCACCGGAGACCTGACCGCGCTGGCGGTGACCGCGCTGTGCCTGCGGGGCGAGCGGGAGTGGCTCCGGGCTCCCGCCCGGCCGCCGCGCTTCACCCTCGAGTCGGCTGATGCCCTCGCGTTCATCTCCAGCAACGCCGCGACGCTCGGCGAGGCCGCCCTGGCCTGCCACGACCTGGCCGAGTTGCTGCAGGCGGCGATGCCGGTGGCCGCGTTCTCGCACCTGGCCGTGGATGCCTCAACCGAGCCTTACGCCGCGCCGGTGCACCAGGCGCGGCCGCACCCGGGCCAGCAGGCCGTGGCGGAGGCGATGCGGCGCCTGCTGGCCGGCCACAACGGGCCGGCCGCCCGGATCCAGGATCCGTACGGGTACCGGGCCTTTCCCCAGGTGCACGGGCCGGCGGTCGACGCGGTCGGGAGCGCGGATCAGGCGATCACCATCGAGCTCAACGCCGCGGCGGAGAACCCGCTGATCGACGTGGCCGGCGAGATCGTCTGGCATAACGGGAACTTCCATACCGCCTACGTCGGGCTGGTCCTCGACGCGGTGCGAGCGGCGATCTTTCAGGCCGCGGCGCTGTCGGCCGCGCGGCTCGGCACGCTGGTCGAGCCGAGGTTCACCGGGCTCGCCCCGTTCCTGGCCACCGACCCGCCGCCCAGCTCGGGGATCATGATGCTGGAGTATGTGTCGCACGCCGCGATCGCCGACATCCGGAGGCTGGCCGCTCCCGCGGCGCTCGGCACCGCCGTGCTGTCGCGCGGGGTCGAGGAGCACGCCGGATTCTCCACCCAGTCAGCGCGGGCCAGCACGGACGTGGTCGCCGCCTACCAGATCGTGCTGGCCTGCGAGCTGATCGCCGCCGCACGGGCGCTGCGGCTGCGCGGCATCCGCCCGGCCTCGGCGCCCCTGGCCCAGGCGTTCGACCTGACCGCCGGCGCCCTGCCCCCCGAGACCGCCGACCGGCCGCTCGACGGCGACCTGGCCAGCGCTGACCGGCTGCTGCCCGCGCTCGCACGACTGGCCGCGACGGGCTGACACCGGGCCGTTGGGCGTGGTCACGACGGCTGGCCGCCGGAATCCCACGATCGCGCCCTCGGCACCGTGCCGCCCTGCTCACTCTCATCAGAACCGTGAGTGGGCAGATCGGTTTGCTGCTGTTCCTGCCGGGTATCCGGCAGCCGTACGATTCACATCGTAGTCAGGGGGGACTCGTGCGCAAGATGAGGATGTTCCTTATACCGCTGACCGTGGCGGCCGCGATCGTCGCAATGGTGATGATGAGGCGTCCGGGCAAGCTCAACGGGCGCAAGACCAGGTAAGGGGACCAGGCTCCAGCCTGATCCTCGTAGAGCATTACGACCGGGCCGTTCATCGGGGACGGCCCGGTCGGCCATCTCTGGGGGAACGATCCCGGCTAACCGCGAAGGCGCAGGCCGCGCGGGGTGGGACGGAAGCCGGCCGTCTCCAGCGCCCGGGCGAGCGGGGAGTCGTACACGCCTGCACCGTCCGCGCGCTCCACGGTGAGGCGGCCGAGTGCGCCTTCGCGCACGGCCCCGGCCAGCGCGGCGGCGGCCGGGTCGAGCAGGACCGGGTCGCTGGTCCAGGACAGCAGGGTCTTGCCGCCGCGCTCGACGTAGAGCACGAGCTGCCCGTCGGCCAGGACCACGAGCGCGCCCGCCTTGCGGCCGGGCCGGTGGCCGCCCGGCGTCTCGTCCGGCCGGGCCGGCCAGGGCAGCGCCGCCCCGTAGGCGTTCGCCGGGTCCGCCGCGGCCAGCACGACCACCGAGCCGGCCGGCGCGGGTGGAGGGCTGGAGGCCGACGCGGGATCAAAGGCGGACGCGGCGGCCGGTGCCGGCGGGGCATGGGGGGCCGGGGCAGGCACAGGCACCGGGTCGGCCATCGCGCGCATCCGGTCTACCGCCCCGGGCAGGGCGAACTGCGCCGCGCCCAGGCCTTCGACGAAGTAGCCGCGCCGGCACTGGCCAGCCTCCTCCATCGCCCGAAGCACCGGGTACAGCGCGCCGAAGCCGCCGGTCACGCGCTCCACCGCCACCGCGCCCCGGATCAGGATGCCGTGCCGGTCCAGCAGGGCGCCGGCCAGCGCGTGCAGCCGCCTGGTCCGATCGGGCTCGGCTGGCGGCAGCAGTGACCACCGCCCGCTGACGGTGGGCGGGCCGCTCCGGGACGGCAGCACCGCCCGGCCGAACCCGGGCCTGCGCGCCCCGACGCGGCCCGTCCGGCCGGCGCGATCCGGGTGACCGGAACGGCCGGGCCTGCCGATGGCCCGCATGCCGCCTGCGGTCCCCGGCAGGCGGCCGTTGCCGTGGGCCAGCATCGCGGCGGCCCCGGACCGGGCCGCCCCCGTGCCGTCGGCCTCCATGCTGCCGGACCCCGCGCCGCCAGCCTCCGTGCTGCCGACCGCGGTGCTGCCGACCGCGGTGCTGCCGACCACGGCGCTGCCCGCCACCGGGTCGGCTACCGGCCTGCCGGTGCTGAGCACGGTGCGCAGCGGGGCAAGCGTGTCGTTGGTCAGCCGGCCGGCCCAGACCAGATCCCAGATCGCCGCGGCCAGCGCCTGATCGGTCGGTCCGTGACCGGCCAGGGGGCCGCCCGCAGAGCCCGCCGGGTGCCCGGGATCCGCGGGAGCGCCTCCGGCGGCGCGCAGCTGGACCCCGACGCGGTCGGCCAGGGCGCGGAAGAACAGCGCGCCGCCGCCGTCCAGAGCCGCGAGGACCGCCTCGTGCAGCGGCGTCATCGTGATCTCACCGGGCTCGGGGAACAGCAGCGGCGCGGAGTCGGCCGGGGCCAGCACCAGCCAGCCGTCGCCCCCGGGCAGGCCGCCGGCTCCCGACCACACCACCTCGCCGGCCGCGGTCAGCTCGTCCAGCAGCGCCGGGGAGTAGCCGGGCACCCGGGCGGGCAGCACCAGCGTCTCCAGCGCCGAGGCCGGGACCGCGGCCCCCGCCAGCTGCTCCACCACGTCGTAGACCGCATCGGGCCCGGCCTGCTGGCGGGGAGGGCTGGGTCGGGTCCGGGCGCGGTCTGGGCCGGCCGCGCGGGCGGCGTTCTGCCAGGCGGGCAGGAACCTGGCCAGCACCCGAGGCAGCACCGGCTCCGCCTCCCGGCGCAGCTTGGCCAGGCAGCGGCGGCGCAGCAGCCGCAGCACCTCGCTGTCGCACCATTCGGTCCCGCGGCCGCCGGGCAGGAACTCGCCCTCGGCCACCCGCCCCTCGGCGGCCAGCCGCCGCAGCGCGCCGGTGACCACCGCGGCCCCCAGCCCGTACCGCTGGGCGGCCGCGCCCGCGGCGAACGGCCCGTGGGTGCGGGCGTACCGGGCCACCAGGTCGCCGAGCGGGTCGCCGACCGGCTCGGTGAACGCGTCGGGCACCCCGGGCGGCAGCGCCACCCCCAGCGCGTCACGCAGCCGGCCTGCATCCTCGATCGCGGAATAGCGCTGCTCACCCGCGACCCTGACCTCGATCAGCCGGCGCCGCGCCGCCAGCTCGGCGAGCCAGCCCGGCCTCGGTCGCCGACAGCGGGCCGACCGCCCGGACCAGGTCCGCGACCGCCTCGAGGTCACGGCAGGCCCGGTGCGGCGAGAGGCGCTGCAGGTCGCGTTCCGTGTCCTCGACGATCTGCGGGTCGAGCAGCTCTCTGGCGTCCGCCTGCCCCAGCAGCTCGGCGAGCAGCGACGAGTCGAGCGCCAGGGCCTGGGCGCGGCGCTCGGCCAGGGGAGCGTCACCCTCGTACATGAACGCGCCCACGTACCGGAAGAGCAGGGAACGCCCGAACGGGGACGGGGCGCTGGTCTCGACCTCAACCAGCCGGACCCGGCGCGCGGCGAGATCGCGCATCAGGCCGGTCAGGCCGGGCACGTCGAACACGTCCTGGAGGCACTCGCGGACCGTCTCGAGCACGATCGGGAACGTCCCGTACTGGCTC